>Ga0169931_10003922_pt1 | contig 23396 bp, 21 predicted proteins | sample Kivu_15m_20L_FD_129675 | JGI IMG/M metagenome (GOLD analysis project Ga0169931, IMG submission 129675) | Freshwater microbial communities from Lake Kivu, Western Province, Rwanda to study Microbial Dark Matter (Phase II) - Kivu_15m_20L... | ecosystem: Environmental > Aquatic > Freshwater > Lake...
ACCATCAGGAGATCATCTCCTTGAGGGTCTCGATCGTGCGCACCGCGTCGGGCCCGATCGGATTGACCGACAACACCGTCACACCGGCCTCCTTGAACGCCGCCAGTCGCTCCTTGATGAAGCTCTTGGGTCCGACCAAGTTCGAGTTCGCCAACATCTCGCGCGGAACGGCGGCGGCGGCTTCGTCCTTGCGACCCGAGAGGTAGAGATCCTGGATCTCGATGGCTTCCTTCTCGTATCCGTACTTCTTGCAGATGGTGTTGTAGAAGTTCTTGTCGCGCGCTCCCATGCCGCCGATGTACAGGGCGGCGTTCGGTCGCGAGTAGTCGAGGATCTTGTCCTGCGCTTCACCGGTGAGCTTCTCGTCGATGGCCACCATGCCACCGGCCGAGATCTGCAAGCGCGGAAGGTTCGGATCGCGCTTGGCCAGACCCTTCTTCAGGTCGTCGCCCCACACTTTCTGGAACTTGTCGGGGTCGAAGAAGATCGGCAACCAACCGTCGGCGACTTCGGCCGTGGCCTGAACGCTGAGGCCCATGAGGCTCGCCCACCAAATGGGAATGTCCTTGCGGATCTCCTGGCCCGGCTTGATGATCTTCAACGGCTTGCCGAGTCCGGTGCCCTCGCCCGCGGGCAACGGCACCTTCACGGTCTGTCCGTCCATGTGGAACGGCTCCTCGCGGGCCCAGATCATGCGGCAGGCCTGGATGTACTCCTTGATGCGCTGCATCGGCTTCTCGTACGGCACACCATGGAAGCCTTCGATCACCTGCGGACCACTGGCGCCGAGACCGAGAATGAATCGTCCGTTGCTGACGTAGTCGCAACCGGCCGCCGTCATGGCCATGAGCGCCGCAGTACGGCTGTACACGTTCACGATGCCGGTGCCGATCTCGACCGTGTTCGTCTTGGCGGCGAGGTAGCCCACCTGGCTGATCGCATCGGCGCTGTAGGCCTCGGCGATCCAGACCACGTCGAGGCCGGCCTTCTCGAGTTCGACGACGCGATCGACGGCGGCATGGAAGCCTCCGGCGTAATTGAGCATCATGGACAGCTTCATGCTTCTCCTCCGGTGACGCGGGCCGAATCGGCCGTGACGGGCAAACCCTACGAGCGAGGCGGGTCCGCGGACGAACCCTCGCCACCCACCAGCCCGGAGTTGAGGTTCCCCGAACGGAAGCCCTCCAGGTCGATCGTGACGTAGCGGTACCCCGAACCCTTGAGCGCCTCGACGATGGCCCCGCGAGCCTCGACGGCGCGCGTCAGATCGGATTCCTCGACCTCGATGCGCGCCGTCTCGCCGTAATGGCGCACCCGCACTTGGCGGAAGCCCAGGCGGTGCAGGGCCGCCTCGGCCCGGTCGACCCGGCTGAGGATCTCGATGCTCACCGGGGTGCCGTAGGGAACGCGGCTGGCCAGACACGCCGCGGCCGGCTTGTCCCAGGTTCGCAATCCGTCGAGACGGGACGCGGCCCGCACGTCGTCCTTGGTGAAGCCGGCCTGAACGAGCGGGAACACCGCACCGTGCTCGATGGCGGCGCGTTGACCGGGGCGGTGATCGGCCAGATCGTCGAGGTTGACGCCCAGGACCACCGTGGCCCCCTCGCTCCGGGCGATGGGGCCCACCACGTCCATCAACTCGGCCTTGCAGTGATAACAGCGGTCGACGTCGTTGGCCCGATAGGCGGCCCGCTCCATCTCGGCGGTCAGCACCGGAGTCCAGCGCAACCCCCACTCGTGGGCCAGATCGCGACAGTCGCGCTCCTCGTCCCCGGCCAGACTCGGCGACACGGCGGTCACCGCGTGCGCGCGCGCTTCGCCGAGCACCCGATGGGCCACCGCCGCGAGGTAGGCCGAATCGGCACCCCCGCTGAAGGCCACGACCACCGAATCGAGTTCACGCAGGATCCCCTCCAGCGCGGAGATCTTGCCGAGCAACGTCTCGTGCGCACTGGACATACCCCCATCGTGCCACGAATCGCCGGTCGTTCACCCGCTCGCTCGGACGAACGGGGCCCCGTGACGGGCAGACTCGGGTCATGGATCGACCGAGCGAGCGTTTTCCCGTCGAGAGCGGCGAGGTCGTCCGGGTGCCCTTGGCGAACCGACCGACACTGCGCACGATCCGCCGGGGCGATGCGGGAGCGGACTCCCCCGTGTTCCTCCTGATCCACGGTCTGGCGTCCAACGCCCGCATGTGGGACGGCGTCGGCGAGGCCCTCGCGCGGTCGGGCCACCGCAGCGTGGCCGTCGACCTGCGGGGGCACGGCCTCAGCGACAAACCCGACGACGGATACGACTTCGATTCCGTCTGCGACGACCTGACGGCACTGCTCGACGAGCTGAACGTCGAACGGGCGGTCTGGGTCGGCCAGTCGTGGGGCGGCAACATCGTCGTGCACGCGGCGCACCGACATCCCGAGCGGGTGATCGGCGCGGTGGCCGTTGACGGCGGCATCATCGAATTGGGTCGGGTGTTCGCGCGGTGGGACGACTGCGCGCGGGTCATGGCTCCGCCCCGTCTCGCCGGGATGCGCGCCGGCCGACTCGAGGGGGCGATCCGCGCCACGAACTCCGACTGGCCCGAGAGCGGAATCGTGGGGTCGCTCTCCAACTTCGAATTCCTCCCTGACGGCACGATCCGCCCGCACCTCACCTTCGAGCGCCACATGGCGATCCTGCGCGAACTGTGGGCACACCGGCCCTCCAAGCTGTTCCCCCGCATCGAACGACCGGTGCTGTTCCTCCCCGCCGACTCGGGGGACGTCTCGTGGACCAACGACAAGGAGCGGTCCATCGAGCGGGCCATGGAATCGTTGCGACACGCGCGAACCCACTGGTTCCGCCCGGCCCACCACGACCTGCACGCCCAGCAACCGCAAAGATGTGCCGACGTGCTCGTCGAGAACGTCGAGAACGGATTCCTCTCATGAACATGCCGCGCCTGCTCACCATCATGGGTTCGGGCGAGACCGCCCCCACGATGATGAAACCCCACCGCGATCTGATCGCGCGGTTGCCCGGTCGGCCGAGCGCGGTCGTGCTCGACACCCCGTACGGATTTCAGGAGAACGCCCCGGAGTTGGCCTCGCGCGCGGTGGAGTACTTCCGCCAGAGCGTCGGTCATCCGATCGAGGTCGCCGGCCTCACCCGCCTTCACGATGCCGACCCGCTCGAAGTGGAACAGGGACTTGATCGCGTGCGTCGGGCCGACTACTTGTTCGCCGGCCCCGGCAGCCCGACCTACGCGTTGCGCCAATGGGCGGGCACGGCCGTTCCCGACATCGTTCGCGGCAAGTTGCGCGACGGTGGCGCGATCACCTTCGCGTCGGCGGCGGCATTGACGCTCGGACGCTTCACCGTGCCGGTATACGAGATCTACAAGGTCGGCGCCGAGCTGCGCTGGCTCGACGGACTCGACCTCCTGAGCGAGGTCGGTCTGAACGTGGCCGTGATCCCCCACTACGACAACGCCGAGGGTGGTCACCACGACACGCGCTTTTGTTACCTCGGTGAGCGCCGATTGAGCATGCTCGAACGGCTGTTGCCCGACGATGCCCACGTCATCGGGGTGGATGAACACACCGGCGTGGTGCTCGACCTCGATGCCTCGACCGCGACCGTCATCGGCAACGGGACCGTCACCGTCCGCGTGCGCGGAACTTCCACAACCTTCCCCTCCGGCTCGGTGATCTCGATCGACCAATTGCGCGACCCCGGTCGAGCATCGACGAACGTCGGCGCCCCGGACCGACCCGACGATTCGCATCCGACCCTCGGGTCCCCCGCGGAAAGCGCGTCGCTCGCCGCCGACACCGCACGGGCAACGCGCGCTTTCGACGAGGCGTTGGCGGCCGGGCGGGCCGGAGATGCCGCCCGGGCCGCGCTCGAACTGGAGACCGCGATCCGCGACTGGTCGGCCGACACGCTGCAGAGCACCGACATGGACAACGCCCACTCCGCGTTGCGGTCCATGATCGTTCGGCTGGGAGACGCGGCCGTGGGCGGACTCGCCGATCCACGCGACGTCATCGGGCCCTACATCGGGGTGCTGCTCGAGCTGCGGGCCGCGGTGCGCGCCGACAAGCGCTACGACCTCAGCGACCTCATCCGCGATCGTTTGGCCGCCGTCGACGTGGAAGTGCGCGACACGCCCCAGGGCGTGGAATGGGTGTTACGCGGAGCGCAGTGACGGACCGTGGTGGTCCATACCCGCCACCCGCGCCCGACGACGAACGCCCGCGGCGGTGTACACCGCGATGAAGACGACGGTTCCGGCGATGATGATGACCGCGCCGCTCGGGACGTCGGCGTACCAACTGGCGTACATGCCGACCCCTCCGAACACCGCACCCAACGCCGGCGACAACCACAACATGCGTCCGAACGAGTTGGTCAGCAGTCTCGCGGTGACCGCTGGCAGCACGAGCAGAGCCGAGATCAGCAACACGCCAATCACCCGCACCGTCACCAGGATGGTGGCCGACAGCAGGATCATGAGCACCGCCTCCATACCGGGAACGTTGACGCCGCTGACACCGGCCACCTCGGGGTCGAACGTGGTGAAGAGAAGCCTGCGATACAGGAGCACCACGACGACCGCGCTGACGACACCCACCGCGGCCACGGCGAGGATGTCACCCGTGAACACCCCGAGTACGTTGCCGAAGAGAACCGCGTCGATGCTGCGCTTGGCCTGACCGAAACGCGCCTGGAGGGCCAACCCCACCGCGAACGAGGCCGTGGTGATCACACCGATGGCCGCGTCGGCTCCGATGATGCGCTTGCGCGAGACGCGACCGATCATCAACCCGGAAACCACACCCCACACGCCGGCCCCGATGAAGTAGTTGATGTTCAGCACGGCGGCCAGGGCCGCACCACCGAACACGGCGTGGCTGAGACCGTGGCCGATGTAACTCATGCTGCGCAGCACCACGAACACGCCGATCAGACCGCACAGGGCTCCGGCCAAGGTGGCGATGAGCAAACCGTTGCGGAAGAACTCGAACGAGAACGGCTCGAGCAGGTCGACCCCCATCACGTTCACGCTCCGCGACGACTGAGACGCAGGCGCAACTCATCGCTTCCCTGCTCGAGAACGACGGGCATGCCCCCGTGTTGCAGCACCTCCATGGGCGCTCCGTAGGTGCGTTCGAGGAAGTAGGGCTTCAACACCTCGCTCGGGGCCCCGTCGGCCACCACGGTCCGGTTGAAGCAGATCAATCGGGGAAGGTGGGCCGCCAGCCCGTTGAGATCATGGGTGGTGAGAACGATCGCGATGCCCGATTCGACGTCTCCGCGATCGGGGCGCGACTCGTTGAGATCCGCCAGCACGTGCAGAACCTCGTGACGGGTGCGCACGTCGACGCCCGCGGTGGGCTCGTCGAGCACCAGTAGATCGGGCTTCTGCATCAGGGCCCGGGCCAGGAACACGCGCTGCTGCTGGCCGCCCGACAACTCGCGGATGTGCCGCGACGAGAGACCCGCCAAGCCGAGGTGTTCGAGCACCCGCTCGATCTCGGACTTCTCGGTGGGCTGCAATCGCGGCCACCACGAACGTTGCGGTCGGCTCATGGCCACCACCTCGGACACGGTGACCGGGAAATTCCAGTCCACGGTTTCGATTTGGGGCACGTACGCCACCCGCAACGACGGCGACCGCATCACCGAACCGTGCGCCGGCTTCACCGAACCGAGCATGGCGCGCAACAACGTGGTCTTTCCCGACCCCGAGGGTCCGACGATTCCCACGAACTCGCCGGGCGCCACCGTGAGGTCGACGTTCTCGATCACCGGACCGTTGCCGTACGAGCACGACACGTGGTCGAACCGCACCAGCGGCGCGGTGGCGACCGCGGTGTTCACTGCGGGTATTCAGCGGTGTCGGGGCCGACGTCGGAGACATCGACGGTCGTCAACGCGCTGGCGTCACCGCCGAGGGCCTCGACCATCGTCACGTAGTTGAAGCGCATGAGACCCAACCACGAGTGCTCGGGGTCGCCGGGTACACCGAGCAGGTCGTCGTCACGCAACACGTCGACGTAACGCACTCCGGTCTCGTTCCCGATCTGCTCGAGCACGTTGGACGGGAACACCTCGCTTCCGAAGATGGCCGCCACGCCCGACTCCTCCACCTGCGTGATGAGGTCCGCGATCTCGCGCGGTGTGGGCTCCTCGAACGACGACGGCTGGATGGCACCGATGACCGTCCATCCGTAATGGTCGGCGAAGTATGCGTAGGCGTCGTGGTACGTCAGGAGCTGACGTTGCGATTCGTCGATGGTCGCCGAAGCGGTGGCCATGGCCGCGTCGAGAGCATCCACCTTGGCCACGAAAGCCTCGTAATTGCTGGCGTACGTCGCCGCGTTGTCGGGGTCGGCCGCCGACAATGAGTCGCGCAACAGAGCGGCGAAGTCACCGGCCATCGGGGGATTCGTCCACACGTGAGGGTTCGGCTTTCCGCCCTCCTCGGGGAACGAGAAGTCGAAGATCCACTGGTCCGGCGGCAGGATCGCCGTTCCGAGTTCGCACACCACCGCTCCCTCGGCGAGGTTCGCGTCGGCCAGCTCGCGGGTGGGATCCTCGAGACCCAGTCCGTTGATGAACACGATGTGCGCCTGCTCGAGGGTGGCCGCCACGCTGGGGGGCGGCTCGTAGGTGTGGCTGTTGGTTCCCTCGGGAACCAATCCGATGATGCGGGTGTCGGTGCCCGCGGCGATGTTGGCCGCGATGCTCGTGATGGGCGCCACGGTGGTGGCGATCATCAGCGGACCGTCCTCCACCGCCGAACGCAGAGGGCAGGCGTTCGCCGTGTCGATGGCCGACGAGACAGCCGGGTCGGAGTCGTCCCCACCGCACGCGGCGACCGCCATACACGAGGCGACCACGACAACTGACGCTAAACGCGAACGCGACCGTGAAAGACCAGAAAGACGAGCATGGTGAGCGATGGATTCATAGTATCGCATCGACTTCACCGGGTCTTGCCACTTCTCAGCCCTGCACCAACATGACCCGGTCCATGAAGGCCATCACCAAGTCCTGCCACGCCTGGGGGTCCACCGGCCGGCCGGTGACCTCGTCGACGACCAGTCCAAAGGAATAGGCCAGCATGAAGGCGGAGGCGGTGTCGGGGTCGATTTCGGGCCGCACCCAACCCCGGGCCTGACCCTGTTCGATGACCTCGGCCAACAGTTCGCGCAGTCGCTGCTGCTCGGCACCGAGACGGGCCCGGTACTCCTCACGACCACGCGTGGCCCCCACCATGCTGGCGCGCAACAGACGCAGACCGGGCCGATCGGGCAGGAAGACCGATCCCACCACCGCCATGATGAATCGACGGAAGTCGACCTTGGACGTGGCCCGCTCGAACGCGGCCCGGGCGTTGTCGATGTCGGTCTTCACCGATTCGGCGTAGATCACCACCTGCACCGACTCCACGAAGTCCGGAAAATCGGCGAAGTGGTGGTACAGCGAACCCTTGGAGATGCCGGACGATTCCAACAACATCTCGACCGTGTACCCGTAGAGACCGTGTTCGGCGGCCAGGGTTCGTCCGGCCTCGAGCAGGGCGATCTTCGTCGGATGCGTCGGCCGGTCGGGCTTGGCGCGTGGCCGCGGCGGATTGTTCACGTCGTCATCTCGCGTCTTTGGGTCTGCGCCCACGTCAAGCCCGCCAGGGCATCGATGTCGTGCGGTAAACCGAGTACCCGTTCGGCCACGATGTTGCGCTGCACCTCGCCCGTTCCGCCACCGATGGTGAGAGAGCGGGCGAACATGTAGCCGTCGAACCAGCCCGGGTGGTCGAGCGAACGCAAGCCCACGCCACCACCACCGCCGAGTCCGTTGTGCTCGCCACGCGCCGAGTTGTCGTGGCTCTGTCGCAGCAGAGCGTGGGCACCGAGGACGTCGCGAGCGATTTCCATCACGTTCTGGCCATGCTCGTCGGCCAGGATCTTGCGGATGCTGGCCTCGGGGCCGGGCTGCTCGCCGCGTAGTCGGGCGGACAGTGTTCGCATGCGGATCAGGTCGAGCAGAACGTGCTCGATGTAGACGCCCGCCAATCGTTGACGCATCACCGGGTCGACCACCGGCCCGCGCTCGCGAACCGCATCGAGCATCTCGAGCGCGGTCGGACCACTGCCCCACAGGACACCGCCGGTGGATAGTGAGACCCGTTCGTTTCCGAGCGTCACCTTGGCCAGACGCCAACCTTCGTCCACGTCGCCGACGAGATTCCCCGCCGGGATGCGCACGTCGGTGAAGAAGACCTCGTTGAACGTCGACGCCCCGGTCATCTCCTTGATGGGGCGGATCTCGATGCCCGGAGTGTCCATGGGGCAGACGAAATACGACACCCCCTTGTGCTTGGGTGCTTCGGGGTTGGTGCGGGCGATGAGGATGCCGTACTTCGCGTGTTGCGCTCCACTGGTCCAGATCTTCTGCCCGTTGACGATCCATTCGTCACCGTCACGCACCGCGCGGGTTCCCAGATTCGCCAGGTCGCTTCCGCTACCGGGCTCACTGAACAACTGACACCAGAAGTCCTCGCCCGACAACAGCCGCAACAGGTAACGACTCTTCTGCTCCTCGGTGCCCGCGTACAGGATGGTGGGTCCGGCCCAACCGATACCGATCGGATTCGCGGGCCGACGGATGCCGGCCTTCGAGAGTTCGTCGTCGATGATCAGTTGATGGATCGGATCGGCATCGTGTCCGAACGGCGCGGGCCAGTGCGGGGCGACGTATCCGGCCTCGGCCAACTGTCGCCCGCTCGGACGGGGATTGGCGGCGATCCAGTCGCGCACGGCGACGCGACGCGGATCGTCGGCGGCGGGCATCTGGAAATCCATGTGGCGAGAGTATTGGGGAGACCCCCATCGGCGTACCATCGCAAAGTGTCCCGCCTCGGTCCCAGCCACACGTGGAACTTCTCGGACTCGTGGGAGGCCATCGCCCGAGCGATCCCCGACGCACCCGCCCAATACGGGTTCTCGCACCGCGACGGGTCGCGGGTCGACCACACCTGGTCCCAGTTCGACCGCCGCGCGAACGGCATCGCCTCCACCCTGATCGCGTCGGGTGCGTCGCACCAGGACAAGGTGGCGCAGTACATGTACAACTGTCCGCAGTACCTCGAGAGCATCCTGGCCACGTTCAAGGCGGGCCTGGCCCCGGTGAACACCAACTATCGCTACACACCCGACGAACTGGTCTACATCTGGGACAACGCCGACGTCGTGGCCGTCGTCTTCCACGGTTGTTTCGCCGACACCATCGACGGTCTGCGTCACCGCGTGCCCCGTGTCGTCTCGTGGTTGTGGGTCGACGACGGAAGTGGACCCTGCCCCGGGTGGGCGACCGATTACGAGGCCGCGGCCGCGGCCGGCACCGCCGAACCGGTGGTGGCACCGTGGGGACGATCCGGCGACGATCTCCTGCTGATCTACACGGGCGGCACCACCGGCATGCCCAAGGGCGTCATGTGGCGTCAGGAGGACCTGTTGCTCGCCCTCGACGATGCGAACCGCGTGAAGCTTCCGCCCGTTCCGGACTCCGAGGCCCTGCTGGCGCGCACCGTCAAGGTCGGACCGCGCAACCTTCCCGCCGCGCCGCTGATGCACGGAACCGGTCTGTTCAACGCCATGAGCAACCTGATGGTGGCCGGTTCGATCGTCACCATGCGCGGTCGCAAGTTCGATCCCGTCGAACTGCTCGACACCATCGACCAGCTCGGCGTGAACTCCATGTCGATCGTCGGCGACGCCTTCGCCAAGCCCATCCTGCGCGCGCTCGATGCCGAACCCGATCGCTGGAGCACGGCGTCACTGCGCGTCATCATCTCGAGCGGTGTGATGTTCGCCGCCGAGACCAAGGCGGGTTTACTGCGCCACAACTCGCGTCTCATCATGGTCGACGCGCTCGGTTCGTCCGAGGCCATCGGCATGGCACAGAACACCACCACCGCCGACGGTTCGTCCAAGACCGCCACCTTCCAACTCGGACCGCGAACCAAGGTGCTCACCGAGGAGGGGCGCGAGGTGGTGCCGGGCAGCGGGGAGTTGGGACGCGTCGCACTGCGCGGGCACACACCGATCGGCTACTACAAGGATCCCGAAAAGTCGGCCAAGACCTTCGTCGAGTACGACGGGGTCCGTTGGTCGATTCCCGGCGACTGGGCCACGGTCGACGCCGACGGAACCGTGCAGTTGCTCGGGCGCGGTAGCCAGTGCATCAACACCGGTGGTGAGAAGGTCTACCCCGAGGAGGTGGAGGAGGTGCTGAAGCTGCACCCCGACGTGGCCGACGCCGCGGTGGTGGGTCTGCCCGACGACCGCTTCGGTCAAGCCATCACCGCCCTGGTCGAGCCCCTCCCCGACCGGACCGTCGACGAAGCCGCGATCATCGCCCACGTCCGTTCCCGCTTGGCCGCGTACAAGGCCCCCAAGCGAGTGGTGGTCGTCGACACCGTGGGTCGGGCCGGAAACGGCAAGCTGGACTACAAGGCGCTCACCGAGCGGGCCGCCAAGTCGCTCGGCTAACGTCCGACGGCGATTCATCCCCCACCGTCCGGGTCACATCCTCGGACACGAACCAGGAGCGGTACCCATGTCAGCACTCGGATACGACGGCAAGGTCGCGATCATCACCGGAGCGGGAGGCGGCCTCGGTCGTCAGCACGCCTTGCTCATGGCCAAGCGCGGCGCCCTCATCGTGGTCAACGATCTCGGTGGTTCGGTCGACGGCACCGGTGCCAGCGCCTCGGCGGCGCAGAAGGTGGTCGACGAGATCAAGGCCGCCGGTGGCGAGGCCGTGGCCGACCACAATTCGGTGGCCACCCCCGAGGGCGGAGAAGCCATCGTCCAGACGGCGATCGACACCTACGGTCGCGTCGACATCGTCATCAACAACGCCGGCATCCTGCGCGACAAGGCGTTCCACAACATGGAGCCGGACCTGCTGAACCCCGTTCTCGACGTCCACCTGAAGGGCGCGTTCTTCGTCACCAAGCCGGCTTTCGTGCGCATGCGCGAGCAGGGCTACGGACGGATCATCTCCACCTCGTCGGCCGCGGGTGTGTTCGGAAACTTCGGTCAGACCAACTACGGCGCGGCGAAGATGGGCCTGGTGGGTTTCACTCGCGTGCTCGGTGTCGAGGGCGCGAAGTTCAACATCAAGGCCAATGCCATCGCACCGTTGGCGATGACGCGCATGACCGAGAACATCCTCGGCGGTCTGAAGGACAAGCTCGATCCGGGCCTGGTGTCCCCGCTGGTGGCGTTCCTGGCCCACGAGGACTGCCCGGTGAGCGGGCAGTTGTTCTCGGTCGGTGGCGGCCGTGTGGCGCAGGTCTTCCTCGGCGAGACGAACGGGTACTACAACCCCGCGCTCACCCCCGAGGACGTGCAGGGAAACTGGGACACCATCACGGATCGTTCTTCTTACTCCGTGCCGGGCAATCTGGGCGAAGAGACCGCGCTGTTCCTTCAGTTCTTCAAGTAAGTTCGAGGACCCGAGCGCGCGAGTGAGAGGGGCGACACCATGATCGACGTCGAGGACTTCGCGAGCGAGGCTCGCGAATGGCTGTCGGCCAACAAGACCGTGGCACCACGCGACTACGGCGCGATCTGCCCGCCGGATCTTGTGGAGTCCGGTCTCGCGTGGCAGCGACACCTCTTCGCGTCGGGTTGGGCCGGAATCCACTGGCCCACCCAGTTCGGCGGTCGGGGGCTCACGGCCGCCCACCAGGCGCAGTGGCTGTACGAATGCGCGTTGGCCGGAGTGCCGGGCGTGTTCAACATGGTGGGTCTGGTGTTGGCCGGTGGTGCGATCCAGAAGTTCGGAACGCCCGAACAACAAGAGCTGCACCTCGACGCGACGTTGCGTGCCGATCACGTGTGGTGTCAGTTGTTCAGCGAGCCGGGTGCGGGCAGCGACCTGGGCTCGTTGAGCACGCGGGCGGTTCGCGACGGAGATCGGTACATCGTCAACGGACAGAAGGTGTGGTGCTCCGGTGGGCGCTACAGCAACTGGGGGATCCTGATGGCCCGCACCGATGTCGACGCGCCCAAGCACAAGGGGATCAGTTTCTTCCTGATGGACATGAGCCTGCCCGGCATCGAGATCCGACCGCTGAAGCAGATGACCGGTGAGGCCGAGTTTGACGAGGTGTTCTTCACCGATGTCGAATCGCCCGCCGACGCACTGCTCGGACCACTGCACGGCGGCTGGGGTGTCGGGATGGCCGTGTTGACGTCCGAACGCGGACACATCGGTACGAGCGTCATCTCGCTCGAGCGGCGACTGGAGTCGATCTCGCGGTTAGCTCAAGGACGCGAGTTGAGCGCGACCGAGAAGCAGGAACTGACCAAGTTGCTGTCCAAGGGCATGGCCTACAAGGCGATGGCCCAACGACAGGGGCCGGTGGCCTCGACCGCGGCGTCACTGATGAAGCTGGGGATCACCGAGATGATGTTCGACACGGCGATGCTGCGCGCCGACATCGCCGGGGTGGAGTCGACGTTGGAGGGGGCCGACGCCTTCGGGCTGTTGTCGGCGCCGGGGGGTCGGATCGCCGGTGGAACGAGCCAGGTACAGAGGAACATCATCGGGGAACGCCTGCTCGGCCTCCCCCGCGACCCCTCCCACTAACCCCACGTAAATGCGACAATTTGTCGCTTTGTGTACAAGCGGCGTGTACACAAAGCGACAAATTGTCGCATTTTGGTCATTGGGCGGGGGGACGGTCGGCGTCCAAGATCGTCCCGTCGCCCGTAGAATTCTCCCTCTTGGCCACCAACGGGATCATGGGTACACAATCGTGAAAGTCGCATCCGCCAACGGCGTCAAAGTCGAACTGCACGATCTGGGCGGCACCGGCCCCCACCTGCTCATGTCCCACGCCAATGGCTTCCACGGCCTGTGCTGGAAGCCGGTCGCCGCCAACCTCATCAAACGTTTCCATTGCTACGCCCACGACCACCGCGGCCACGGCGACACCGCCGCCCCCAAGGACTGGAAGGTCGCGTGGTCCGGTTACGCCGCCGACGCCACGGCCGCCGCCAAAGCCGTCGCCCAGAAGGGCGGCATCATCGGCGTCGGCCACTCCATGGGAGGCGCCACCCTTCTTCTCACCGCGATGAAGCACCCGGAACTCTTCCGCGGCCTGTTGCTGTACGAACCCATCCTCTTCCCCGACGACGTCCGTCGCCCCGCCAACCGTCCGAACGTTCTGGCCGAAGGCGCCGCCCGTCGCAAGCCGTCGTTCAAGTCGCTCGACGAAGCCTTCAAGAACTACTCGTCGAAACTGCCCATGTCGCACTTCACCCCCGAGGCCCTCGAGGCGTACGTCCACGGCGGTTTCCGCAAGGGTGACGACGGCCTGATGCACCTGAAGTGCTCCCCCGAACTCGAATCCGAGAACTTCAAGAACCCCAACATCCCGAATCTCTGGAAGAAGCTCCCCGAGATCGACATCCCCGTCTGGGTTCTGAGCGGTCATCCCGAGCCCTTCCAGCCCTCCGGGTTCGCCGAGGCCATCGCCGACCGCCTGCCCAAGGGCAACCACATCGAGTACAGCGACCTCGACCACTTCGGTCCGTTCGTCGATCCGGTGCGCATCGCTCGCATCATCGACACGTTCGCCGACACGCTCGAGCCGTGACCGGATCCATGACCGAACCCGACGGATCCGAACACTCGGCCGCGCCGGGCTCGGGTGCGTTCGGTCCGAACGTCGATCGTCTCGATCAACGGGCCGACCAACTCCTCGAAGGCGTTCGCAATCATCCCGTGGCGGCCAGGACCTTCGAAGCTGCCAGCCATCTCGGGGACTTCAGCCTGATCTGGCATCTGGTCGGCACGGCGCGCGGCGTCACCAGCGGCAAGCGGGCCACGCAAGCCATCGCTCTTTCGGCATTACTTGGCGCCGAGTCCCTCATCGTCAACCAGGGAGTGAAGCGCATCTTCAAGCGCGAGCGCCCCACCGCCAACGGTGACGAGCGGTTCGACGTTCGTACCCCATCGACCAGCAGTTTTCCCAGTGGTCACGCCAGTTCCGCGGTCTTCGCCGCCACCGTTCTCACCACCTGGGACGGCAAGAAGTCGGCCCCCCTGTGGTTCGGTCTGGCCGCGGTGGTGGGAACCAGTCGCGCCTTTGTTCGCATCCACCACGCCAGCGACGTCATCGGCGGAGCGGCCGTGGGTCTCGGTCTCGGTTTGCTCGTTCGACCGATCGTCAAGCGCCTTCGCTGAACTCGAACCGCGCTCGTCCGTCGCCCATCGTCAGAACACGCACCGTGAACCCTTCGCCGGACCATTCCTCGCCCTCGCGCAACTCCCCCGACAGCAGGTACTGACGACGATCGAAGCCCGAGCCCCCGACCACCTCGATTCGATGCACGAGGACGAAGTCACCGTCGTGGAACGCGTCATCTCCCGTTGCTTCCACCAACTCCACGGAAGCGAACGTCGTCCCGTCGATCGGTACCGCCACCGCGATCGATTCCGATGAGGAAAGCCGTGAGCGCGAAACGATGTCGATGACTCGTGAATCTTCATCGGGCCACCAGCGCACGACTCGCTCCGGATCGATCCATCCGGCCGCCAACAGATTCACCACCAGGATCCCGGGACCATGACGCAACGTGGCGTCCGTCTCGCGTGATGCGGCACTGTTGCTCATCAGATCGTAGGGACTGTCGTACACGACACCGTCGAGACTCTCGGCCGAGAGAGAGCTGTGCGGCCAGTCCAATCCGTGCCCCAACTCGTGTTCGATCAGATCGAGTGGAGGCACGCCCTCCCACACCGACATGAAGTCCGACGCACCCACATACACGTAACGTCGCGTCACCATGGCCGAGCAGTCGTCGTCGCACGTCGTGCCCGGTCCCCCTCGGCCGCCCTCTGCCCCCTCGGCGTGTTGTGCGTCGGACACCACGAGGACACCTTGGGCGTCCGGCGATGATTGCCCGAGCGCACGGTCGACGCACTGCTGGGAGGTTTCGGTGGTCAGAACGGAAACGGCGGCGGCGGCGGGGACGAATCGCACGGTGTAGCGGCCCCCGGACCATCGTTCGTAGTACTCCGAGACCGGGGCCAGTTGCTCGACGATCTCGTCAGCGCCGTAATCCATACGGTCATCGAGTTCGGCGTACAACGGATCAGTGGCACCGATCGGAATCCGGCAAATCGCCACCTCCCAGACGTCCTCGCCGCGCGCCCGATCGAAGGTGGATTCCGATGTGGCCATCAGGCGTTGCACGGGGTCGGGGCGATCGGACGAGGCGCCCGCCCCACAACCAACCCACATCGGCAACGTCACCGACAGCACCACCGCTCCCGCCAAACGCTTCATCGCCTCCGAACCGTAGCCTTGGCCCCGTGAACACCGGGATTCGCTTCGATCGCAAGATGTCCGAAGCCGAAGGCTTGATGTGGCGCCTCGACCAGGACCCGTATCTCGCCTCCACCTTCGCCAATCTCTCGGTCCTCGATCGCGCCCCCGATTTCGATCGACTCCGCCGCCGGATGGAACGCGCGTCCATCGCCATCCCTCGTCTGCGTCAACGCGTGCAGTCGTCTCCGGCGAACCTCACACCGCCCTTGTGGGTCGACGATCCCGACTTCGACATCGACTACCACGTCCGACGCGTGTCGCTTCCGGCCCCGGGGTCCATGCGCCAGATGCTCGACCTGGCCACGCTCATCACCAACGACCCCTTCGATCGCACCCGACCGCTCTGGCAGTTCGTCGTCATCGAAGGACTCGACGGCGACCGCGCGGTGCTGGTGGAGAAACTTCATCACTCCATCGCCGACGGTGAGGGCAGCGTGCAGCTGTCGTTGCAGTTCTTCGACTTCGAGCGGGACGCCCCCGAACCCACGCCGCTGGACTGGGAGCCGACATCGGACCCGACGTCGATGCTCAACGTCGACCTGTGGCGAGAGGTGTTGTCCGGCCCCCTCAAGTTGCCGATGGCCTTGGTGAAGCAGATTCGCGATCTGGTCGCCGACCCCGCGCAGATTTCGTCCAACGGTTCAGCGACCATCGACTCCCTGCGTTCGGCTCTCGGACAGATGACCGACGTCGAGCCGGCCCGCTCGCCGCTGTGGACCACCCGTTCGTTGCGCCGACGCGCCGAGGTTCTCAGTGCCCCCTTCATCGACACCCGTGACGCCGCTCGCGCTCTCGGCGGAACCCTGAACACGGCACTGCTGTGCGCCGCCGCTGACGCCGCCGGGCGTTATCACCGCGCTCTCGGCGCTCCCGTCGAACACCTTCGGGCCTCGATGGCCATCAGCACTCGCAAACAGACCGGTGACGGCGAGGCCACCAACGCGTTCTCGCTGGTCCGCATGCTGGTTCCCACCGCCGAGATGGAGGTGCGCGACCGGTTCGCCGCGGTGAACACAGCGACCATCGATGCCACCGGTGCCTCGGCGGCCTCCTTGGTCGGCACTGTCGCCAGCCTCGCCACGTCTCTCCCCACCGCCCTGGTCACCCGGGTGGCGCGACTGCAGTCCCAAACCGTCGATTTCGCCACGTCGAACGTGAAGGGCACCCCGATTCCGGTGTTCGTCGCCGGATCGGAGATCGTCCACAATTTCCCCCTCGGCCCACTCGGCGGAGTGGCCTTCAACCTCACCTTGCTCTCCCACGTCGGCAGCCTCGACATGGGCCTGAACATGGATGCCGGCACAATCACCCATCCGGAGGTGATGCGCGACTGCCTGAACGACGCGTTCGCGGGCCTAGTGAACGTGTCGCGAACGAAGAAGCGCGCGACGGGATCGAAGCGCTCGAAGAAGTGAACGCTCAGCCGCGGACGGCGGAGGTGAGCAGATTGCGAACGTCGAGCAGGAGATCGCTGACCTCGTCCGCCGAGACCAGTTCGCGCCGCACCATCTGGGCCAGGGCGGAGTCGATGGTCGCCAGGGCACGATCGATCACCTCGGCCGACACGACCTTGATGTCGTTGATGTCGAGTTCGGCGATTTCTTCGGCCACCTGAGCTGTCATCGGATTCTCCCTGTCGATCGTGACCGACTCCGGTGGGACCCGGAACCGGAAACCCTTCGGTGAACGTAACGCACGCTCGGGCTCGATGTGTGCATCGTAGTCCTGAGGTGTCGGACACATCGGGCATCCTCGTTCGGCGACCGCCACGAACCCGCCGACACGTCGTTCCCTCCGACTCCCACGACCTACGATTCGGTGCATGGACTTGCTCGGGGCCGGAACCGTCGTCACCGGAGCGTCCGGTGGCATCGGTGACGCGTTGGTTCGGCGCTTCCACGCCGCCGGCGCCCGCGTGGTGGCCACCGACGTCGACAACGCGGGCATCTCGTCCCTGGCCGCCGAGCTGAACGCGATCCGTCCCGGTTCGGTGTTGGCCGTCGCCGCCGACGTCTCTACCGAGGAGGCGAACCGCGAGTTGGTGGCGGTCGCCCGCCACTTCCTCGAATCCGACGGTGGCCCGGGAATCGACCTCTTCTTCGCCAACGCCGGTGTGGGTGGCGGCACGCTGCTGGAAACCACCACCGAGTCGCAGTGGGACCTGGCTTTCGCCGTCAACATCCACGCGCACCGTTGGGCCATGAAGTTCCTCATCGACGACTGGCTCGCCCGCGGACGCGGATACTTCTGCTCCACCGCGTCGGCCGCTGGTCTCCTCAGTCAGATCGGTTCGGGTCCGTACTCGGTCACCAAACACGCGGCGGTGGCTTTCGCCGAATGGGTCTCCATCACCTACGGAGACCGGGGCGTCAAGGTGAGTTGTCTGTGCCCCCAAGGGGTGAATACCAACATGTTGCGTCAGAGCGACGACAGCGGTTTCGCCGGTGCCACCAATGTCGTGCGCGCCGCCGGCGTGGTGCTCGAACCGGCCGAGGTGGCCGAGGTGGTGGCCGAGGCCATCGCCAACGAACGTTTCCTCATCCTGCCCCATCCCGAAGTCGCCGACTACGAGCAACGCAAGGCCGCCGACCGCGACCGTTGGCTGGCGGGCATGCGCAAACTTCAGGCCCGCGTGTTCGGAAGTCACTGATCGTGGCCCCCAAGTTCACCGCGGATCAAGCCGACGTGCTGCGCAGCATCGGACTGGTGGCCGGTGAGGAAGTTCGATTTCGTCGCGCCGATCGTGGCCGTTGGCAATCCGGCCGGATCTCGTGCGTCGAACGAGACGGGAGCATCACGGTGCACGACTCCCACGGTGCCGCTCGATCGTTGCATCCCGAGAAACTCGAGGTCCTCCGACCCGGCAAACGGCGCAAAGCCGTCTGGACCCCGGTGACCGAGGTGGCCGTCACCTGGGAGCAACTCACCCTCTTCTGAGCGACTACCCTCGCCCCATGGGCGTACGACTGGATCCTGAAGACGAATACATGCACGAGCTCGGCCCCGAGTCGAACTTCAACGAGAGCATGTACATCAACTGTTTCGACCCGACCAACAAGGTCGGGGGCTGGTTCCGCATGGGCAACCGGGCCAACGAGGGCTACGCCGAGATGACCGTGTGCATCTACCTGCCCGACGGTTCGGTGGCCTTCATGTTCAAGCGCCCCACCATCGAGAACAACGACCGGCTCGATGCCGGCGGACTCACGTGGACCATGGTGAAGCCCTTCGAGGAACTGCGCATCGACTTCACCGGCAAGGTCGTCGTGCTCGCCGAACCCACCCAGATGGTCGACCCCAAGACCGCGTTCAAGAACAACCCCTACGCCGAGTGCGAGGCCCACATCACCTTCACCGGTCAGGGGCGATCCAGCATGTTCGGCGGCGAGCCCGACACCCCGCACGAGGCTCCGGGTGAGGAATTCGCCAAGGGCCACTACGAGCAACTGGTCGAGGCGCACGGAAGCATCCGCGTGGGTGACCAGGAGTGGGAGATCAACGGATTCGGGCTGCGCGATCATTCGTGGGGGCCGCGTTACTGGCAGGCACCCTGGTATTACCGATGGTTGACCGCCAATTTCGATCAGAACCTCGGCTTCATGTTGTCGCGCGTGGCCAAGAAGAACGGTCCCGGCACCCGCGGCGGATTCGTGTGGGAAGACGGCCAGATGCACTTGTGCGACCACGCCGAGATCTCGACCGTGTTCCAGGGCGAGGACACCTACCACGACAAGATCGAGGCGGTTCTACGCAGCAGCCGTAGCGATCGTGAATGGCGCTTCACCGGCGACGTGATGAGCCTCATCCCCCTGCGCAACCGACGGCAGACGCCCGACGGCGAGTGGCTCACCACCCGCATCAGCGAGGGCATGACTCGCTGGGAGATGGTGTCCGACGAGCACAAGGGCAAGGTCGGCTACGGGTTGTCGGAGTATCTCGACCAGATCATCGACGGCACTCCGGTGGGCACCGCCGAGTGACGCTCGGCCGACGCGAGTCGCTCAGACGAGCGACGACGCGATGTCGGCCAGTTCGCGCAGCAGTTCCTCGAGATCGGCCGCGCCCATCTCGACGCCCTCGCCGTACAACTTCACCTTGGGCTCGGTGCCACTCGGACGAATCTGCAGCCGCACTCCGCGTCCGCCCTCCTCGTCGAGCCACAGACGCACCAGATTCGCCTCGGGATAGTCGCGCACCGACACCACGCGTCGACCACCGACGGTCTCCGGGGGCGTGGCCACCAATGCGCGAACCAAACGCGAACCCGACGACGGATCCATCTTGATGCTGCGCTCGGCGGTGACGTGTCGACCGAACCTCGCCGCGATGGAATCCAACCGTCCCTCGATCGTGGTCCCCTCGTCCGCCGCCAGCCCGGCGATCTCGGCCAACAACACCGCGGCAGCCAAGCCGTCCTTGTCGAGGGGACGGTTCGACACCAGGTAGCCGAGGGCTTGTTCGTACGCGAACACCAGTCGAAGACCATCGGCCTTCATCGCCGCGTCGGCGATCCACTTGAATCCGGTGAACGTCTCGCGGTACTCCACCCCGTGGGCGACCGCCATCTCACCCAACAACGACGACGACACGACGGTGGTCTCCACCAGACGATCGGAACCCGTCGTGAGGCGCAGGATGTGATCGGCGAACAGCCAACCGATCTCGTCCCCGCGCAACAGACGCCAGTCGTCGGAGTCGGCGACGGGGATGGCCACCCCCAGACGATCGGCGTCGGGATCGTTCGCCAACACTACTGGCAGGCCCTCGCGGCGACCCAGTTCGATCACCATGTCCATCGCCCCGGGTTCTTCCGGGTTGGGGAACACCACCGTGGGGAAATCGGGGTCCGGATTCTGCTGAGCGTCCACCACCACGGGTGCGGGTAGCCCGCAAGAATCGAATGCGCGCAACAACACCGCACCACCGACTCCGTGCATCGCCGTGTACCCGACCCGCGCACCGCGCACCTCCGGCGTCAAACGCACGGTCGGCAACCAGTCGAGATACGCGCGGGTCGCCTCGTCGCCCACACGATGGATGAGCGGATCATCCACGTCGGCCAGCGGCACCGTGGGGGCATCGACGGCGTCGATGCGCGCGGCGATCGCCTCGTCGTCGGGCGGCACGATCTGCGCACCGTGACCCAGATACACCTTGTAACCGTTGTCCTCGCGTGGATTATGGCTGGCCGTCACCATGACGGCCGCGGCCACACCGAGGCGCGGAGTGTTCCACGCCAACACCGGCGTGGGCGTCACCCCGTCGATCAACAACGCGCGCATGCCACGAGCGGCCGCCACCCGCGCGGTGTCGCGGGCGAACTCGGCGCTCTTGTGTCGCGCGTCGTAGGCGATCAGCAGACCACGTTCGGCGGCGTCGGGAACGGTGGACGACAGATGATCCACCAGCCCGGCCGCGGCCCTTCTGACCACGAGGCGGTTCATGCGCGACGGGCCGGCCCCGATCGCGGCGCGCAGACCGGCCGTGCCGAACGCGAGACCCGACGAGAACCTCTCCACGAGCGCCGATTCCTCACCGTCGAGCAACGATCTCAGTTCGCGTCTGACGTCATCGTCGGGCTCGGCGGCCAACCAGCGCTCGGCGACGGCGCGATGCTGCGACATCGGACCCTCAGAAGTCCGGCATGAGGGTGCGCAACTCGACCAACGGTCGCGGACCCATGTGCGAGATCACCTCGCCGGCGGCCAGGGACCCCAACCAACCGCTCTGCATCAGGTCGTACCCGTTCGTGTACCCGTACAGGAAGCCGGCCGCGTACAGATCACCGGCTCCGGTGGTGTCGATCACCTGCTTCACGTCGTCGGCATCGACGTGCAACACCTCCTGATGGGTGATGATCGAGGTCCCGAGAGCACCTCGTGTGATCACGGCCAACGAACTGTCACGACGGATCGCCTCGACGGCGTCGTCGAAGGAGTCCAGTTCGTACAGGGACTTCAGTTCGGCCTCGTTCCCGAAGAGGATGTCCACCTCGTCGGCTACCAAAGCGCGAAAGTCCTCTCGATGACGTTCGACGCAGAAGCTGTCGGAGAGGCTGAGCGACACCTCGCGACCCGCGGCGTGAGCGACCCGCGCGGCGTGCCGGAACGCCTCCTTGGCATCCTCGCGATCGAAGAGGTAGCCCTCCATGTAGAGAACCCGACCATCGGCCACCGTCTGTTCATCGATGTCGTGCCGGTCGAGATAGCTGGAAACGCCGAGAAACGTGTTCATGGTTCGTTGGGCGTCCTCGGTGACCACGATGATGCAACGCCCGGTCGGAATCTGGTCGATGTGTTTGCCCGCGCTGAAGTGGACGCCGACCGCCAACAGGTCGTGACCGAACACCTGCCCGAGGTCGTCGTTGCTCACCTTGCCGATGTAGGCCGCCTTACCACCGAAACTGGCGACACCGCAGACGGTGTTGGCCGCGGAACCACCACTCATCTCGATGGCCGAACCCAGCGCCTTGTACAGATGGAGTGCCCGATCGGTGTCCACCAGGGTCATGGACCCCTTCACGAGGGCCTCGCGTTCGATGAAGTCGTCGCCGGCGTTGGCGATCACGTCGACCAAGGCGTTGCCGATTCCGACCACGTCGTAGCGGGCCGGTCGCTGAGAAGGGGTCTCGGGCACGTCACGGCACGCTACTTGCCCCGCGGGCCCCGCTCGCGCCAAAGAGCCCGTTGCGCACCCCGAACTACCATTGGTTCGTGACCACGGCTCCCCTGTCCCGATCCGATCTCGACCCGTTCCGCCTGCCTCGCCACGTGGTTCCCCGCCGCTACGAGGTGCACCTGGAGCCCGACCTCGCCGACGCCACCTTCAGCGGTCGAGTGCTGATCGAGGTCACGGTCGAGGCCACCACCCGACTGATCGCGCTGAACGCCAAGGAGTTGGAGATTTCGTCGGTGCACGTCGACGGGGCGATCGCGGTGCACGCGCTCGACATAGAGAGCGAACGCCTCGTCATCGGTACCACTCAGGACGTGCCCACCGGAACCACGATGATCGACATCTCCTTCACCGGGCGGCTCAACGACAAGTTGCGCGGCTTCTACCGCAGCACCTTTCGGGGCGACGACGGCACGGAACACGTGATCGCCGCGTCCCAGATGCAATCCACCGACTGCCGGCGCGCGTTCCCCTGCTTCGACGAGCCCGACTTCAAGGCGGTCTTCGCAGTGACCATCGCCAGCGAGCCCGACCACCTGGCCATCAGCAACGGACCCGAGATCGAGCGCACGCTCGTCGAGATCGACGGGCGGACCAAGAGCCTCGTTCGATTCGCCGACACCATGCCCATGAGCACATACCTCGTGGCTTTCGTCGTCGGACCTCTCGAAGCCACGCCGACCGTCGACGTGGGCGGTGTTCCTCTTCGGCTGGTGCACGTGCCGGGCAAGTCACATCTCACCGCGTTCGGCCTCGACGTCGGAGCCCGGAGTCTGCAGTGGTTCGTCGACTACTACGGCATTCCGTATCCCGACGCCAAGATCGACATGGTCGCGCTGCCCGATTTCGCGGCCGGCGCGATGGAGAACGTCGGTTGCATCACGTATCGCGAGTCGCTGCTGCTCGTCGATCCGGCCACCAGCACGCAGTCGGAGCAGCAGTTGGTCGCCGACGTGGTCAGTCACGAGTTGGCCCACATGTGGTTCGGTGATCTCGTCACCATGAAATGGTGGAACGGCATCTGGCTGAACGAGGCCTTCGCCACGTTCATGGAGGTCGCCGCCTGTGCCGCCTACCGACCCGACTGGGATCGCTGGACCACCTTCTCCCTCGACCGCACCGCGGCCTTCGACACCGACTCGCTGGCCAACACCCGCCCCATCGAGTTCGAGGTGCGATCGCCCGACGAATGCGAGGGCATGTTCGACGTCCTCACCTACGAAAAAGGTGGCGCCATACTGCGCATGCTGGAGCAGTTCCTCGGCGAAACCCGATTCCGCGACGGGATTCGCCATTACCTGCGCACCCACAGTTACGG
>Ga0169931_10003923_pt1 | contig 23386 bp, 16 predicted proteins | sample Kivu_15m_20L_FD_129675 | JGI IMG/M metagenome (GOLD analysis project Ga0169931, IMG submission 129675) | Freshwater microbial communities from Lake Kivu, Western Province, Rwanda to study Microbial Dark Matter (Phase II) - Kivu_15m_20L... | ecosystem: Environmental > Aquatic > Freshwater > Lake...
CATCCGGGGTCTGCACATCCGACCCGGCATCCGAACCCGGGGTCTCATCATCGGTGGCGTCATCACCGCAGGCGGTGAGCAGCCCGAGTGTCACCAACGCGAACCAGTGCGCGGCCGGCCGTTCGGCGTGCGGCTGCGCAAGGAATTTCCAGTTGCCTGTCTTCATGCAATGTCTCCAGAAAGCGGGGCGAGCGGCGGCGCGCCCAGAGTCCGTGTGGTACGCCCGCGCCACACCGTCGTCAACCGCCCCGACACCAGTCTGTCACTGCCCGGGCCACGAAAATCGCTTCGGCAAGTCAGGTCAAACGCTGTCCGATAGTGCGGTGTTGTTGCAGGGCGGCAGTACGCCCCGGCACCTTCATCGCGCAGTCGCCAACGCACGCAGACAAGGTGCCTTCCTGAGTCCAGCCGTGATCAGTTGCGCTCGCCCGAACCACCGATCGGCCGCCGCAGCGCCAGCATCCACAGCTCCGGTGGTACCCCCACATCTTCAGCACCCTCTGAATCGGGCTGCTGCGAGTGCTCCAACTCGCTCGCCAGCGCCTCGTCATCGACCTCGGCCGAAAACGTCAACTCATCCAGCTCTACGCCGTCCTCATCGGCAACCCTATCGCCGTCTTCATCGGCCAACTCGTCGATGTCGGCGTCATCCTGCGTCCCGACTTCGGTGACCGGCGCTGCGGCCGCCGCGATAGCCAGCGCCAGCAACATCTGCACGCCCTCGTGCGAGGGGTATTGCTGCACCATCCCGCTCAGAAGATTCACCGCGCCTTCGGCGTCGCGCCCCTGCAACATCAGGTATGCCCGAAAACACTCGGCATCGACCCCCTGCTCACTCTGTTCGCAGGCCCGTGCAACCCGGGCCACCATCACCTTCCAGTGCGCCCCTGCGCGGCTCAGGTTGGGCACGTGCGACAGCGTGTGCGGAGCCAGCAGCAACACCTCCGAAATCAACGCCCAGGCGCCCGAAACGTCACCCGACAACAGACGGGCGTGCCCAGCCGTCAGCTGCGCCATCCAAGATACGTGGGCCCCTTCCTCTTCGGCATCCACTCCGCCGCGAATCGCCGTCGCGTTGCGAAGCGCCGAATCCAGAATCGCCACCGCGCCGTCAAAATCACCGCGCGAAATCACCGCCTGCGACATCATCCACAAGCCCACCACCCGCCGCATCTCGGCATAGTGGTCGGCCATGAGCCAGTCGAAGGTATGCCGCAACGACCAGGCCCGATCGTGGTAACCCGAACCGCGCCGAGCACGTTCCAGCGCCCCTTCCAGCGCTGTCAGCACGTCCACGACCATCGCCGGACGCTGACCGGGCTGACGACCGGCCTCTTGCAACAGCCAGTCTGCCGTGTCCCGATAGAGCTCAAAACAGCCCTCCACGTCGCCGTCGTTGAACAGCTCCGTCCCATGACGCACGGCCACCTGAAGCGCACCCACGATCATCGGGACGGTCACGCCGGGCGGACCCGACAGCCGCTCCACCTGCTCCCGAACCGCGGCGCTCGCCTGGTCTCGCGTCACCGATTCTGATTCATCACGCATGTTGTCCATCATCTGGTCCTGACCTTTGCGCTACTCAAAGCGGCTCTGACGTCTCATCGACAACCGCAGGCCTACAAAAATTGTTCGCCGATGTCATGCACGCGACTTGACTCATTCCGCCAGACAAGTCATGCATAACAAGCGTTCGATATAAATGCCCGCATTGAGTGCGCGGCCGACGAGACACGAACGGCTACGCCACCGACGCAAGCGCCTGTCTATTCCATAACGAACGGTCGATATTACGGAGCCACCATGTTGGGATACAGATACATACTCGCGTACCTTGCGCCTCTGGTCGCCGGGTTTGGGTTGCTCTCCAACTCACTCTGGGCCTTCTTTCCTCCCGTCTTCGTGTTCGTCCTGATCCCGATCGGCGAGCTGCTCCTGCCAGCCCCCCGCGAGAACCCGGACGAGACCGAGGAGCAACGGCTCAAGCACGCGCGCCTGTACGACCTCCTGATTTACTCCATGGTTCCGATTCAGTACGCCCTGCTGGCGGTTTTCCTCTGGAAGTTTGCCACCGAACCTCATGCGCCGCTCTGGCAGCAGACCGCACGCGTGATCGCCATGGGACTCAGCTGCGGCATTCTTGGCATCAACGTCGCCCATGAGCTCGGGCATCGACGCCGGCGTTACGAGCAGAACATGTCGAAGGCGCTGCTCGCCACCACGCTCTACATGCACTTCTTCATCGAGCATAACCGCGGCCACCACACCCGGGTGTCCACCCACGATGACCCCGCGACCTCACGCTACGGCGAGAACCTGTATGCCTTCTGGGTGCGCAGCGTCGTGAACTCCTTCCGCGATGCCTGGGACCTGGAACGCAAGCGCATGGTAGCCCTCGAACTTCCCGTCATGAGCTGGAAGAACGAGATGGTACGCATGATGGTCTGGCAGGGCGCGCTACTGCTTGCCATCGCCCTGCTGGCCGGCCCGGTCGCTCTGGTCGCGTTCATGGTCGCGTCCCTGTTCGGCATTCTGCTGCTCGAGACCGTCAACTACATCGAGCACTACGGGTTGTCGCGGCGCCTGATCGGTGAGGGCCGCTACGAGCGGGTGCTCCCCATCCACTCCTGGAACTCCAATCACCTGCTGGGCCGCATGCTGTTGTTTGAGCTCACCCGGCACAGCGACCACCACGCAAACGCCCGCCGACATTACCAGACGCTACGACATTTCGACGAGAGTCCACAGCTGCCCACCGGCTACCCCGGCATGATGGTGCTGGCCGCCATGCCGCCGCTCTGGTTTGCGGTCATGCACCCCCACATTGCAGCCTACCGCAAGCGGTTCCTCGGTGAAGAGACCTCCGCTGGCCGCCGCGAACCCGCCGCCACAGACGCCGGGACAAACGCCATCGCAGCGGTCTGACGAACGCGCCGGAATCCCCCTCGCCCTGAAACACCGCTCGACGTGCACCCTGTTGATTGTCATGTGGCGATCTATCTGACATAGCGCACCCGACGCGCCCGCTGTCCCCACCGGTGGATTGTTTGCCATGCCGAAAGTCGTAGATCACGACGCCTATCGCGCCGAGCTGCTGACCCGCTCGTTCGATCTCTTTGCCACGCTCGGCTATCGCGCCGTCACCATGCGCGGCATCGCGACGCACCTCGGCGTCTCTACCGGCACCCTGTACCATTACTTTGCCACCAAAGAGGAGATCTTCGAGCAGATGGTCAGCCTGGTCGCCGTGCGCGCCGTCGAGCAGGCGCTACAGGGCGTCGCCACCGGCGCGACACCCTTCGAGAAGCTCGACTCCATGTTCCGCTTTGTCAGCGAACACGAAGTGTACCTGCGCAACTTCCTGTTTCTTGTCATCGACTACCACCGCAGCCAGCTCACCGACGAGGGCAACGCCGTAGTCCGCAACGCCATCCGGTTCTTTCGCGACGCCATCGAAGTGCACGCCGGGTCGCTGCCACCGGCGCTCGCCGGCCTCATTCTAAGCGGCCTGCTGGGCTCGCTGCTGCTGCGGACGCTCGACGACAATCCACTCGGATTCGACGAGCAATCCACCTACATCCGCACGCTGTTGACGGCTCTCAACGAGGCCTGAGCACGGCCACCACACGCTGGCGCGTCATCCTTCCATGGCTCGATATTGCGCCACGGTCGGGGGGTGCACGACCACCCCGGTGCTCTCACCACGCACTACCAGCCTGCCATCCTGATTTGATACCTTTACGATCATCGCAATGTCCAGACGTTTACCCTTCGTATCTTCAATGAGTTGCACCGAAGAGAGCACAATATCTGCCGTCACAGTATCCCCATCGTACACCGGGCGAACAAACATCCACTGCATCGTGTGCGCCAGATAATGCAGATCGGTGCCCATGCGTGTGGGCACCGTCAGCACCAGCAACCCGTGCGCGACCAGACGGCCACTCGCATCGGGCACCACGTGGTGCTCACCGAAATCACCTGACAGCTGCGCAAACTGCACAATGTCGTCCCGCGTGATCACGCGGCTGTAGGTGAGCTTGCGGCCGGCGAAGATAGCGTCCTGCATGGTCATTCACTCGCGTCTGCGCGGTCTTCGGTGGCAAACCGGCTCGTTTCGTTTTATGGCAGGGCGGCATTACGCCCCGACGACCCTCGACAGTTCCGGTCGTCGCCCACGCACACGAAGCCTCCATGTCCGATTCGAGCGTCGTCGTCGATATCCTTGCGAGTGGCTCGCGGGGAAACTGCGCCGTCTTCTCGTTCGGTAGCACCCGTCTGGTGGTCGACGCCGGCATTTCAGTGCGGCAGTTTCGGGCAGCCTGCGCCGAGCGAAACATTCCGGTCGAGAGCATCACCGGAATGGCACTCACCCACGAGCACAAAGACCACGTCGCTCACCTGCAGCCGTTTCGCAAGTCGTGGAGCCAGTGGCCCGTCTGGGCGTCAGCGGGCACCATCCGCGGCTCGGTGCTGCGCGGCGAGAGCGCGTTCGAGTGGCAACACATCCGCGATGGCCGCCCGTTTCGCGTGGGCGAGGTCGATGTCCTGCCCATACGGCTGTCCCACGACGCGTTCGAACCCGTCGGTTTTCTGTTTGAGTACCGCGACTTCCGGGTGCTTCACGTCACCGATACGGGTGCTCTTACCCCCGTCATGCACGAACTCGCGCGAGCGGTGAATGTGCTCCTGGTCGAAGCCAACTATGACCCGCACATGCTACGCACAGGCCCCTACCCTGCGTTTCTGCAACGACGTGTGTCGGGTGTGCACGGACACCTCGACAATCAGCAGGGGGCCGAGCTGGCCGTGGCGGCGGTGAGTCCATCCTTGCAACACATCGTGCTCATGCACCTGAGCGAAAACAACAACGCACCGGAGCTTGCCTTGCAGGCTGTGCGGCCGCAGGTTCCCTCACACATCCCCGTTGGTTGCGCCACGCAAAGCAACGGATTTCCGACCCTGCGTTTTCACGTCGGTCCGCGGCTGGACAGCCGCGGCCAGGCGCTCCTCTTCTGACTTCATCGCCCTCGCGTTACAGGAATCCCTATGACCACCGAACTGCTGCAGCGCGCTCAGGCCTGGATCGCCGCCGACCCTGACCCCATGACGCGCCGCGAGCTCGAAGAGCTGATTCACGCCAACGACCTCAACGCCATCGCCGACCGCATGAACGGACGGCTCGAGTTCGGTACCGCAGGCCTTCGCGGCGTCCTCGGCGCAGGACCCACGCGCATGAACGCGCTCGTCATTCGCCGAGCCTCGGCTGGGCTCGCAGCCTACGTACGACAGCAGCTCGACGTACAGCGACAAGTGGTGAAGGATCTGGAGACATACGCCTCCCCGCAGCTCGCTGCCTACGCAGAAAGGCAGCACCCGCAACCTGCGATCATCGTCGGCCACGATGCGCGCCTGCGCTCCGATGACTTTGCCCGGCAGGCGGCGCTTGTCTTCGCCGCGGCCGGAATCAAAGTGTATTTGTTTCAATGCCTTGCCGCCACACCCCTCGTCGCGTGGGCCGTTAACCGGTTCAACACCGCGGCGGGCGTCATGGTCACCGCCAGCCACAATCCGCCTGAATACAACGGATACAAGGTGTACTGGAACACCGGCGGACAAATCGTACCGCCGCATGACACGCGCATCGCGGAAGCCATCGAGGCGGTACCGCTCGACACGATCGCCACAGCCGACTGGGATCGCGCCGTGGCGCTCGGACACATCGAGCTGCTGGGCGACGACGTCGCACAACAATACCTCGAGAACGTGCTGGCGCTTCCGCTGCCGAACGACCCGGACGACCGCGCCTCGCTCCGCATTGTCTATACCGCCATGCATGGTGTGGGCGCCGCCTACGCGCTGCGCCTGCTCGACAGAGCCGGCTTCCATACCGTCATCCCTGTCTCCGAACAGGTCGAACCGGATGGAACGTTCCCGACCGTGCGTTTTCCGAACCCCGAAGAGCCCGGCGCGCTCGCGATGGCCCTCGAGCTGGCCGAGGAACAAAAAGCCGACCTCATCATTGCAAATGATCCCGACGCCGACCGTGTCGCCGTGGCCGCCCGCGATGACGAAGGCACCTTGCGCGTCTTCACCGGCGACCAGATCGGTGCCCTGCTCGGCGACTTCCTGCTGCGCCAGTCTGAAGGTGAACGGGCGGTCGGCACGACGATCGTCAGCTCTCGCATGCTCGCCGCCATCGCACAGGCCCACGACGCCACCTGCTTTGAGACCCTGACCGGGTTCAAGTGGATCGCCGACCGCGCCATCGCCCTGAAAGAAAAGGGGATTTCATTCATCTTCGGCTACGAGGAGGCCATCGGATACACCGTCGGTGAGCTGGTTCGTGACAAGGACGGCATCAGCGCTGCCCTCGCCGTCGCCACCTTCGCCGCCCGACTGCATGAGCACGGCCTGAGCCTCTGGGATGCCCTGGACGCACTCTACATGGAGCACGGCGTGTACCTCACCGGACAACGCTCGATCTCGCTCGCCGACAACACAGGGCCGCTGCCCGGCCAGCGCCTGCGAAGCTCCCCGCCCACCCACATCGGCGGGGTTCCCGTCGTTCGGTCCATTGACCTCAGGCTCGGCACCGACACCGACAACGACCCCAACATGCTCGCGCTCCCCAAAAGCGACGTCCTCATGTACCACCTGCACGACCGCTCCCGTGTCATCGTGCGCCCCTCGGGCACCGAACCCAAGGTCAAGGTCTATTACGAGGTGATCGAACCGGTCGAAGCACACGAATCCATCGACGACGCTCGGCAGTTTGCCGCTCGACGACTCGCAGAGCTGATGGAAGCGGATATTTGACCACCGGGTCCGGCGACCGCCACCCGACCTTTGCCACAACCTGTTGCCCTCGCTTACCCTGCCGATTTGAACGGACACGGACACGGCCCTAACAATTTTGCAGGGCGAGGTTCAATCCCGACGCTCCACCCTTGCGCACCGGGCTGTTCACCCTATCATGCCGCCGCTCGTCGCTTATTGAACGTTCGTTAGACACCCGCGTGTACGTCATGAATCTCCGCGCCGCCCTTTTTTCCTCCTCGCTGAGCCAGACCATCGCAACGCTTGTGCTGGTGGCAGCCGCCGCATCAGGCGCCGCTCCCGACGCCACCGCACAGGAGGATACCCATGGCCGCGTGATCACGCTGGAAGACGCCCGGCAGATGCTGCGTGCCAACAGCTATCAGGTGCAGATAGCCCGCGAACAGATCGAACAGACCGAGCTTCTCATGAACTCGGCTCGCGCCGTTCTGCTGCCGAACGTCTCGGCGACTGGCAACTTCACCTTCAACGATATCGCCGTCGAGTTCGACTTTCCCAACCCTCTGGTACCGCTGGTCCCTTACCTGTCCGAAGTGCGAAACCAACTCAACCCCGAGCTCACTGACCCTGCTGTGTTTGGCGCTCCGGGCGAACCATCGACGATCTCTCCAAGGAGCCAGCTCACCGCGGCGCTTGTGGCGACGCAGACGTTGTACAACGCCCGGGCGTTTCCGCTGTTGCGTCAGGCCCGCACGTCCATCGAGATGGCCGAACTCGGCGTTGAGGCCACCGCATATCAGCTGGAACAGGCGGTGCTCGACACATATTTTGCGGCGATCGGGCTGCAGCGATTTATTGAGATCAGCGAGCAAAACCTGGAATTATCCCGGGTAAACGTGGATCGCACGATCGCTGCCTTCGAAGAAGGTGTGGGCACACAATTCGACGTAAACCGCGCCAACGTGGAATTGAACGCCGCAGAGAGAAACCTGCAGAATGCGCAGACCACCTATCAGGTCGCCGTGCGTTCTCTGGCTTTACTCCTGAACGAAGAGCCATCCTTTGACGTCGTCGCACCTGAGCCATTGTCCTCGCCAAACGGCTACGATGCGGACAACCTGAATTCATTCCGCCCTGAACTGCAGATGATGGACCTGCAGCTGGAGCTGCAACAGCACCGCATTCGTGAACAGGAGGTCCTCTGGATTCCACGGCTTCAGGTGCAGGGAACGGCGCTACTGCAGCAGGTCACGGCCTTTAATCCGCGCGCGGTGCGCTGGAATATCGCGTTGGTGGCCTCGTGGGATATCTATGACTCCGGGCTCCGTCGCACAGAACGCCGACGTCGGGAGTACGATTACGCCGTGACGGAATTGCAGCGCGAGCAGACTCAGGCACAGCTGGTTGCCAGCATTGATATGACCATGCTCGAGCTGCAACAGAACGAGACCAATGTGCAGACCGCGTCGGCCGAAGTGGAACTCGCAACCGAAAATCTGGAGCTTGTGCGCGAAGCGCAGGCGCTGGGCGCCGCCAGCTCACTCGACGTCATTCTCGCACAACAGCAACTTTATCTCGCGGAACTCGCCCTTGCCGACGCCGAAGTGAAGGTACAGCAGAAAATCTATACTGTAAGATTACTCTCCGAAGGTATTTAATCTTACGAGCCCGGGGGATTCCCGAAACGCAGAAGAGGGTCGAAAGGCTCCCTGTATGCCGTTGCGAAGGCTATGGAATGCAACGGCTCGTCTGTTTCCCTCGCTGATTTCGCTACATGGAAATCATTTCGGCGACACATTCAATCTCGTCTACCGCTCGAAATAATTGTTCATCGCGGCGATCGGCCCATGTGTACAATGCAAGCCGATTCAGGTTCCACTCACTTTCCGGCGGAGTAATGCGCGATGCCCACAACAACGCATGCCGACGCGCAATATCATCGGCATGTCGCTGCGGACGCGCGATGGTTACGTGAGGGACAGGCTCCCGGGACTCGGGTTCAACACCGGTTGCATGAAGGGCGACACGCTGAACCTCTCGCATGCGGGCCGCCACAACCTCTCGATGCACATCGCAAACCGTGAGGCTGAGCGCCGAAAACCGGCGAGTCGGCCCGAAAGGACGTACGACGTCCGCACGCATCGCCATTTCTGCGGGTGGAGAAGCCCGGACTGCCTGCCAGGCAGCCTCAGCTGTTTTTTCACCGCAATTACCCAGAAATACGCCCGTAATGTGCAAATCCAGTCTGTGAAACAGACGAACTCCTGCGGGCGGCCGCTCCAGTGATTCCCACCACTCGGCCTCTATCTGCACAGGCCACGCAATAAACCAGTTCATTTACACTCTCCAGCCACGTGGTCACGCGCATTAACCCTGCTCACTCCACCTCTCCGCCCCTTGCCGCGCTAACCCATCGCCCGATTTGAACTCAACGGTGAGCGCAAGACACGCAAGGTCAACCACTCGCGCGCGAATCGCCAGTCCGCAGACGAAATGTCGCCGGCCAGCGTCGCGATGCCGGAATACATCACCAGCGTTACCACCAGTTGCAAAGGCAGCGCCGCTGAATCGGGCAACTGAAGCAACCGTTGCATCAGATACCCGATAAACCCTGCCACAGCCGACCAGCCAACCACCCGCAACCACCCGCCTGTCGGAAACACGCGATGCCAGGGCGTCTGCAACACAAGCCCAATAAAATAACAATATACCACCATGGCCGCTGCCATTCCCAACGCGCTGCCTGCAGCCGGTCCCACAGAACCTAGCCACCATAACAAGGGCACGCTGAGCGCCAGGTTCGACACCAGCGTAAATCCAGCAGCGGACATCACCAGATCGGGGCGGCCCATGGCAAGCACCGGAGCACCATAGAATGCAACCCGGCCCAACACCATCGCCGTGTAACACACAAATACCGGCACCGCGCTCTCATAGGCCGACGTAAACAACACGCGGATCAACGGACCCGCGGCGAACATACCGGCCATGGCGACCGGCACTACCACCAGAGAGACCTTTACCACAGACTGTCGCCATTGACCCAGAATCTCCTGCAACTCACCGCGCTCCGCAAGCTCACGATACGTCGGCATCTGCACCGCGCCCACCGACCAGGCCACCGTGGAGATTACCGGTATCTGCCACGCACCAACCTGATATTCAGCCCACACCGCTGCCGGAAACACACCCATAATCAGAAAACGATCGACGCCTTTATTCACCACATTAATGACGTCGGTAGCACCCACTGGAATACTGAAACGCAGAATATCCCGCACCGTCGGAATCCGGGCGTCATCGGGCACCGCCTGCGGGCGCAATACCCGGAACAGAGACCACGCACACCAGCCCAGATACACCACCGACCAGCCTGCCATCGCCATGGCGATGGACCCCACACCCAGGCCAAGCATCGCGGGACACAACACCGCCGCCGCCGAGCCCACGGACCGTACCACCGACACCACCGCACTCGACCGCGCCAAACCCTCGGTCACCAGCACGTTGGGCAACATGCGGGTGGGAATATCGCAGGCAATCCAGCACGCCAGCAGCGGTAACCACGGCAGCAACGACGTCTCAGGGAATGCCGTACCATACATGCCCTGCCCGAGCACGAAACTCAGCACAAATATCAAGGCGATCACGCCAGCGGCCGTCGCGAGCATACCAGATAGCCGCCACGCAATCGCTGCGCGAACAGCCCGCTCGCGACCGGGAAGAAAATAAAGAACCGAGCGCGGAATCCCCGACGCGACCACCATCGTCGTGGTCTGATACACCAGCAACAACCCACCCAGTAAGCCCAGCTCGGCGCGCTCCAGATAACGAACCAGTACCAGAGGGGTCATCACATCGGCCAGGGTAGCCGCGATCTGACCAATCACCAGCACACCCGCTGCGCGCGCCTGAGTGACGCGAGCCGCCCCCACCGGCGCCTGCTCGTCGTCGGGCTCCCGGGCGGTCATTCCGGTTTGCTCACAATGCACAGCTGGCCCTGAACCCAGGGCTCCAGAAACCGGTGTTCCGGAAATGACTCCAGCGTCTCGCGGTACTCGGCACGCTGGGCGTCGTGGATCACCATGATGCCACCCGGGCGCAACAGCTCATAGCCCTGACGCAGACAAGCGTTTCGGGCCCGACCGTCCACCAGAATCAGGTCAAATGCAACTCCACACGAAGCTGGTTTCGACACGTACTCCTTCATGATGGAAGGCTCCCGTTCGCAACGTTCAAACCACGCCGCCAGCTGTGCCGTGTACTGCTTCGGGTCCCCTATGGCCGTTGGCTCCGGCTGCGGCACGGTGGGTTCGCAAAGATAAAGGTCCAGACGAGGATCATTGATCTCCGATTTGACTTTCGTGAACCACACCGGGTGGTGCTCCATCGCCACCAGACGATCCAGAGACGGCAACAGCGCGAGAGTCGCCGCCGTACTACCACCGGTTCCCCATTCCAGCACCTGACGCGGATTATTTGCCAACAGGATCGCGGCGTACATGCCCCACTCAATCTCATGCATGAACACTGGCATGCTGGACGCCGTCACAGCGCTCAATCGTCGCTGAAAGGGCTCCGCCTTTCGCAATACAGGTGTCCTGCGCACGAGCCTGGCCGCTCGTTCTCGAAGACGTGAAAACATAACCTTCCTTTCAGGCATCCATCAATGTCAGTGTCGGGCAGCGCTGAACACACTAGCTGCGTAGCGTCACACAATCGCTCGGCGTTGTCATGGCATTTATGCCGCCTTGTGTGGCAATGGCATGACAATTTCGTCTCTATTTCTGTGCGTCATCCGGTATTATCGCCAGAATATCGCCACCGGCCCCTGCCCTCTCGTCACACTGCAACCCGAACCGTCCGGGCGCTCAGCCATGCGAATCTGGTCGTTGAACGCGATCATCAGCACGCTGCCGCACTCCGAATCAGCGCCCGGCTCGGACCCCAGCCGCCAGCCACCCGCACTCCACGACTGCAGCAGAGCCGCATTGCGATTCACCGCAAACCCTGACGTGGCCCGCACCGACAGGTTCGGGTCTAAACCGCCGTCCAGACAGGTATTCGGCGTTTCACACGACGGCGTACCATCCGGCACCCGCGTGTAAGACCACCAGGCAGCACCGGCGGACTCTGTGTGCGACAACCCCGTCAGCACCAGCCAGTCGCCGGTCGCGAGGTCACGGACGAGAAGCTCCTGCACGTCGCCGATTCGCGACACCGGCATGTGGCCACGACATGAGCCGCCAACGCTCAGCGTGGAACAGTACCCCGGACCCACAATGCCGCCGCGCGTATCATCGGGCACAATCACGCTCACGAGCGTCCAGGCTGAAGCCGCGGTTTCCATGTCGCAGTAGAACCAGGTGGCGGGTTCCGCGCCGGCTCCATCCGGGTCCAGGCGCCAGGGGCCGCTCCCGGTATGCCCAACTGCATGCAGCTGCGCGCACGACTGCGCCCACGAGCAGGCGCCGTTCACACAGTAGGCCGAATCACAGTCGCGGTGCTGCACGCAGGCCGAGGCGTCGGCGCAGGGCTCGCAGGTGGCGCCGCCGCAATCGACGTCGGTTTCATTGCCATTGGTCGTGCCGTCGTCGCACGTCGGAGCCGAGCAACGCCCTGCCCCGCAGAGGGCCGATACACAGTCGCTGCTGTCGCCGCACGCCAGCGACGGCGCGCACGGTGAGCAGCTGCCGCCGCAGTCCACGTCGGACTCATCACCATTTCGGGTGCCGTCGGCACAGGTCGGCGTGGAACAGACCGCCGAACGACAAACGAGCGATGTGCAGTCATCGTCGGCGACGCAGGCCCGCGTGTCGGCGCAGGCCGCACAGTCGCCGCCGCAGTCCACGTCGGACTCGTCGCCATTCTTTACCGCATCACCGCATGTGGGTGACGAACACGTTCCACCAGCGCAAACGCCCGACTGGCAATCCGAAGCGCCCGCACAGCCGCCGCCCGCAGCGCAGGGCGCGCAGGGCCCTCCGCAGTCGACGCCGGTCTCGGCGCCGTTGCGTGTGTCGTCAAAGCAAACCGGGACCTGACACATGCCCGCGGTGCACACGCGCGACATGCAGTCGTCGTTGTTGCCACAGCGCTGCAGGTCGGCGCAGTCGCCGCAGCCTCCCCCGCAGTCCACGTCCGTCTCATCGCTGTTGCGTACGTCGTCGCTGCACGTCGCGGCAGCGCAGCGCTCCGACACACAGTGGAAGCTCGCGCAATCGACGGCCGCTCGACACGCAAGCGCGTCCCGACAAGGTGCACAAGGGCCACCGCAGTCCACGTCGGTTTCGATACCATTATGAACGTCGTCGTCACAATCCGGCACTGCACACACGCCGCTCTCGCACACACCCTGCTCACAATCAGCGCCCACCCGACACGCCAGGCCGGTCGCGCACGGCTCGCACGGACCTCCACAGTCGACATCGGTCTCGGCTGCGTTGCGAACCCCGTCGGTGCAAACCGGCGCGGCACACGTGCCACCTGAACATACGCCTTGCGCACAATCCGTCGCCGACGCGCAAGTCCTGCCCGGTTCGCACGAGCCACAGGGGCCACCGCAGTCCACGTCGGACTCTCCCTGATTGCGAACCCGGTCCGAACAGGTCGGCGCCCTGCAGCTGCCACCGCTACAGACCCCCGACGCACAATCAGCCGCCACGCTACAGCCGGCGTTATCGCCGCAGACAGGGCAGTGCGCGCCGCAGTCAGTGTCCGTCTCCACCTCATTACGCACGCCATCCCGACACGTGGGCAGCTGGCATACGTTCGCCCGACAAACCGCGCTCACACAGTCAGCAGCGTCGCCGCACCCGCGAAGATGTTCGCAGGGCGAGCAGTCGCCACCACAGTCGACGTCGGTCTCGGTGCCATTGCGAACCCCGTCGCCGCAGGCCGCTGCAGGGCAAATGCCACCCTCACACCGCAGGCTCACACAATCGGCCGGCTGCGCGCACGCAACACCCGCCGCGCAGCGTTCGCAGCCAGCGCCGCAATCAATGCCCGTTTCGACGCCGTTAAGAACATCGTCGTCACAGGTCGGCGCCCGACACACACCTGCGTCGCACACCTTCGAGGTACACTCGTCGCTCTGCTCACATGCTCGACCGTTGGCACACGGCGAACAGCCGCCGCCGCAGTCGATGTCGGTCTCAGACCCGTTCTTCATACCGTCGGCACAGGTCGCCGCCACACACCTGGCGTCTCGACAGTTCCGCGAAGCGCAATCCGCACCCGCCGCGCACAGTTGGGCGTCGGCGCAGGGCGCGCACGAGCCGCCACAGTCCACATCGGACTCAGAACCATTTCGCACGTTATCGTCGCAGCCGGCCGCCTGACAAGCACCTGCTGTACATACACCGCTTCGACAATCAGACGCCTGTGCACATGTCACACTGTTATCGCACGGCAGGCACGAGCCACCGCAGTCTGCGCCGGTCTCATCACCATTGCGAACGCCGTCGTCGCACGACGGACGCAGGCACATGCCGGCCTCGCAGACTCCCTCTTCGCAGTCACCCGCTGACGCACACAACGAGGCCGTCGGGCACGCGTCACAGTCACCGCCACAGTCGGTGTCCGCCTCGCCCGCGTTACGCACCCGATCGTCGCAGGCAGCCGTCTGGCAAAGGCCATCACGACACACGCGATCCAGGCAGTCGCGCGCGACCTCGCAGGCCGAGCCAGTGGGGCAGGCGCTGCAAGGGCCGCCGCAGTCGCGATCGGTCTCGGGGCCATTGGCGACCCCATCGCTGCACGTCGGCGCTGCGCACTGCCCGTTCTGGCAAACCCCGTCAGCGCAGTCGTCACCGCCCACGCAGGCTCTCCCTTGCAGGCAGGAACCGCAATCACCGCCGCAATCCACATCGGTTTCGCTGCCATTGCGCACACCATCCAGACACCCGGCTGCCCGGCACACACCGCCGCCGCAGAAACCCGACACGCAGTCGGTATCGCGCACACACACCACGCCATCACCGCAGGGCCCGCAGTTTCCGCCACAGTCCACGCTCGACTCGGCTCCGTTCCGGGCGCCGTCACTGCAGGAAGGCAAAACGCACCGGCCGTCGCCACCGCAACGACCGCCTGCGCAACCGCCATCGTCGGTGCAGCCGGCAGCCGGGCACGCCACGCATGCGCCGCCGCAATCCGTCCCTTCCTCGAGCCCGTTCCGTACCCCGTCCATGCAAGAGGATTCGACACACATACCGGCGTCGCAACGTCGTGACTCGCAGTCAGTCGTTTGTGCGCAGCGCTGGCCAGCTTGCGCAGGCCGGCAGGAACCGCCACGGTCGACGTCGGTCTCGTCACCGTTCTTCAGGCCGTCGGCGCATCCGGCTGGCGCGCAGTGACCTTCCAGGCAGATACCCGACGCGCAGTCACCGCTCCCGGAACACAGGAGCCCGTCGGCGCACATCGCGCAGCCACCTCCGCAGTCAATATCCGACTCGGCGCCGTTTTTGCGACCGTCCAGGCAGCCGGGGTCATGACAACGTCCGTCCAGGCAATCACCCGACGAACAATCGCCGCCCTGCACACATCGGTCTCCGGCGCGACAGGGCGGGCAGTCGCCAGCGCAGTCGACGTCGGTCTCAGGCCCGTTTTGGATGCCGTCCCGGCACCGTGACCCGATACATCCAGCGCCCTCGCAGCTCGGGTTGGGCAAGCCGCTTGCCTCCCGGGGCAGACCGCTGTCGGTCGTAGCCAGCGCACTGGGCGCCTGCGACGACCCATCCGTCGAAGGGGTCTCGTCCGGCGCCGACCCCGAACAGGCCCACCACAACGCGGTGCCCAAAATCAGGGGCAGCGTCTTCCAGAGGCGCAAAGGCGGAGTCGGACACGCGGGCGTCTTCATAACGATCGTCGCCAGTAAGGGGCCGAGCCGAGCGGACAGGGTCTGATGCCACGTTGCGAGCCGAGTGACGAGGGGGTTGTGGCGGCTGACTCGACAGAATGCCTCTTGCGGTGTTCAACCGTGCCAAGCCGTGTAGTACGGTGCGCAGACTACCACTGCGATCTCGCCGGTCAAAAAATCCTCCCCGCATGTCCATCACGATCCAACTGGCCGGAACTACGGCAGAACTGCTCCCTGAGCGCGCCCTGTGGCTTCCCGGGCACCGCGCGTTGCTGCTCGCCGACCTGCACTGGGGCAAAGACCACGCCTTTCGTGCGCACGGCATTCCGCTGCCCGGCGGCCTGCTGCACGAAGAGCTTCAACGCCTGCACGACCTCATGCAGCGTCTGGCCCCCAACCACGTGTACCTGCTGGGCGACCTGGTGCATAGCAGGGCGGGGGTCACGCCCGAGGTCATCGACGACGTCGCCTGCTGGCGTTCGCAGACCACCACCCCCATGACCCTCGTGCGCGGAAACCACGATCGCCACCTGCCCTTGCTCCCCGCCGCGTGGCACATGCACGACAGCGCCGACCCGATCGCGCTCGGTCCTTTTCTGCTGGTGCATGACCCTGCCGAAATGGTCCCGACCAATTCGGCGAACCATTCCGCCGATAATCGTGCAGAAAATTCCACAGGCAATTCCACAGGCAATCCCACAGGCAATTCCACAGGCAATTCCACAGGCAATTCCACAGGCAATTACCCGGACAATTCCGCCAGCCAATCCACCCGAAATAAAGACTCCGAACGTACACTTCATTCGGGAAATTCTACGATTTCACAGCGATATATTCTGGCCGGCCACCTGCATCCAACGGTCGTGCTCAGGCAGCGCGGTGACCGGCTGCGGCTGCCCTGCTTTCACTTTGGGGCAAGGGTCGGGGTATTACCGGCATTCAGCACCTTTACGAACGGCGTGGTGGTACAACCCGAGCGCGGCGACCGGGTGTACGTGATTGCGGAGCAGCGGGTCGTAGCGGTGTGATGGGGGGTATCAACTGAGCCGCAGCGGGTCGTGGCGGTTAGAGTGGGGGAGTGAGGGAAGCAACGATGGCATCCCATGCGACAATCCGCGGGTCTTCATCACCCAACATATCCACGATCTGAGAACGCACCCACTCGTGGTCCAATTTCTCGCGCCGAAAACTCCATAGTCGCTCCAGATCGACAAGGTCTTTCTTCCTGAAGAAAAGCAGCTTGAAAACAGCGATGGCCTCGGCGGACAGCACTGGAACCGTCGCTCCTGCCATCGGGACGCGGACGACTCTGGCCTGCGCTTCAGCATAGAACGGAATGGACGGTAGAAAGATATCCAGTCGTACCCCTTCCATGCGCAACATCGCCGCTTCTCCGTTCTGAATACGTCTGGACATCAGGGCCATGTCCGCCTGGGCTCCTGCGCGTTCAAGCACACGTAGCACATCGTCTGTCTGCGCCACGTCGACGAAAATCGTCAGGTCCACATCCAGTGTAGCGCGTGGTGGACACCAGACACCCAGCGCAATGGCACCACCGATTGCACATGGCAAACCAGCTGTTTCCAGCGCCCTCGTACAATTAACTGCAATGGAAGCAATGTCCATTTCAGACATCATCTGGAGGTACGAACGCGACTGACTTCCACGACCAGCCCTGACTCCGGGCTTGCGCCTGCAGACGTTTCATCACCGCCGCGTACGAAACGTGAGGCGGGTCCTGCCACATCATAGCGCGCTCAAGATCGCCCGAAGCCTGAGCGAGCTCCAGGGCCAAACGCAGCGCAGCCTCCAGGTCCCGGGTTGAATCGGGCATGTCGCTAGCGCTGCCAGACACGTCCGACTCGGTCGGTGCATCATGCTGCTCGTGACTATGACGAGCGATAAAGGCCTGGACGGCAGGGCTAGGCTTCACGTGAATTCACAAAGCAGGTACGGCCTACCAACCATAGGTCGCCGTCAGAAGGCTTGCAAGACCGACGGAGGCCAGGGACAGGCGGCTCGCAAGCCGAGCTGCGATTCACAAGGTGATCGAGTTTTACCCCACGCGCGCGGGGGTGACAAAGTCATCGAAAACTGTCGCGCGCGGCGTGTGCCGTCAGCGATTCATCCAACTGTCTGTTTCACGACGCCCTGCAAAAACATCAGGCTTCCCAGCGTGTGGTCTTGCGGAATATGGTGTGCGCCCTATGCACCGTGGCGTTCGGGACCTGTCCGCTGCGACCCGTCCCCCTGCCTTCTTCTGTGAACACTTATGTCTCCGGACCTCGCCTTACAGACGCTTCGCCACTCTGCCGACCTCGGTCAGGCACCGTCGCTTGACGCGCACGTCGAGGCCCTGCGGGAGTTTCTGGGCGGCCAGCTGGAGTCCGTTGAGAGCGAGCTGCCACAGGCGCTCGGGCAGTCGATTGCCCCGCTGGTAGAGACCGGCGTGCACCTGATTCGCGCCGGCGGCAAACGCATTCGGCCGATTCTGACGCTGTTGTCGGCCGGGTGTGTGGGGGTCTCGGGGCCCGAAGTGCGGCGCCTGGCCTGCGCCGGCGAGCTGGTGCACCTGGCCAGCCTGCTGCACGATGACGTGGTCGATAACGCCGACCTTCGTCGCGGTGTCGATACGCCGCGCATCATCTGGTCGAACGCCGCCAGCGTGCTGGGTGGTGACTACGCGCTCACCCGCGCGCTTGAGCTGGTGGGCTCGCTCGCGCAGCGCGAGCCGCTCATGGAGGCCGTGACCACCCTGCGCGACCTCGTGGAAGGCGAGGTCATTCAGCTGCAGCACCGCGGCACCGGCACGCTCACCATCGCCGATTATCAGGCGATCATCGATCGCAAGACCGCGAGCCTTTTTCGCTGGTGTTGCAGGGCGGGTGTCTGGTTGTCGAACGAAACGCACTATACCGCGCCGCTCGGGGAATTCGGTTTCTCGCTCGGCGCGTGCTTCCAGATTGTCGACGACGTGCTCGACGTTACCGCCGCCATGGAAGACTCGGGTAAAGAGCCCTTTACCGACCTCTTCGACGGCAAACTTACGCTACCCGTGCTGCTGGCGCTCGAAGCGCTGCCCGAATTTCGTGCGCCGCTCATTACCGTTTTCACAGCGCTGCGCGCCAACGACCCCGCAGCGCACGAGCAGGCCGCCGCGTTCATTCAGGCCTTTGTGCCCGCTCTGCACAACTGCGGTGCGCTGGAGCGTGCTCGCGCCATGGCCGTCGATGCTGCACAGACCGCGGTTGAAGCACTGAACGCTGTGCCGCGTTCTGAACACCGGGACGCACTTGAGACCATCGCTGCGTCACTGGCGCAACGAATGCGCTGAATATTCCTTTTATCACAACGGGTTGAATATCGACCGCCGACCTCGGCTGATCCCGTATTCTCGCCGCACAGGGTCGTCGATTCGAGAACAGCCGGCAACCCTGCCAGCGCCCTACAACGTCTCGCAGCCAGCGAGGGCGCTCGCGACTAGCGCATGCAGTCGTCCCAGTTCATCGTCAGCGGCAGCGAGCGGTCACCCTGCGTGAGCGCAATCGAGATCTCGACGCGACGCGATGCCTGCTCGCAGAGCGCGTCACCATCGCACTCGTCGGTGACATTGCCTTCGATGGGCACGTCGGTGGCGTCACGACCCGATGTGTTCATTAGAAACGCTCGCGTATTGGCCGCCCGAAGGCACGCCAGCTGGCGATTCTGACCCTCGCGATCGCTGGCGCTCGCGGCTCCCTCGCACTCCGGGTACGAAAGCAGCGCCTGCTCAATCGACTGCACGCACGTACGCCCCACGCCCGACAGGTCGGCATAACCGCGCACTTCGGTGAGCATGACCATGCGGCCGGCGTCCAGCGAGCGGTACAGCAGCGACTGAAAGGGCGCCAGCCGAGCGTTCGCCGACGTGTTCAATTCAAACACGCAAGGCCCCATTGGAATCGAGTCGGGCAGGCTCAACTGCAGCTCGGCATCCAGCTCTCCCAGCCGTGCCGCCGACACGGACGCAAGAACAATCGCCTGATCGTCGCTGCAAATACACACGTCGCCGTCGGGACATGCGACGCACGTCGAGGCCGACTCCAGAATCTGTGCCGCCAGACCGCCGGCCTGTCGCGTGGCTGCCAGAGTCGCCGGATTTGGTCTTAAATCAAGGCTTTGCACAAATCGCTGACGGTTCGCGGCCACCTGCGTCATGGTCTCACTGCAGGTGTTGTCCATGCGGCCAACCATGACGCGCACATTGTTGATGGCTCCGCTGAGCTCGCCGACGGTCTGCTCCAGGTCGGCCTGCCCGGCGCGCAGCGAGTCGGCGTCGCGCTGCCACTGCTCGCGCGCCTGAGCGACCTCGTTGCCCAGCGCGGCCAGCTCTTCGCGGGTGCGCTGCAGCTCAGACTCCAGCCACACGCGGTCGGCCGCATCCAGCACCCCGCCGGTACCGACGCGCTGCTCACGAATGAGCACACCGCCGGCCAGGCCGATCTTCTCGCCCGTGCAGTCCGCTCCGCAGAACAACAGCGCCTGTTGCGTGGTGGCTGCGATGGGATCGGCGCCGCCGGCGCGGGCGTCCGGGTCAAACGCTTCACCAAAAGTCGGGGGCGTACCCTCGCCCTGCCGCATGTCGCGGCGCACCTGATTGGCGCACTGCTGGTCGTCGGGGGCGCACACGCGCTCGGCCTCGAACTCAGCGGCGAGCTCGACCTGGCTGCTCTCGACCCGACTGGCGCTGGTGCGGCACCGCATGCTGGTAGGCCAGGTGAACTCCTGACACACCTCGGCCGCCGGCTGCTGAGCGAGCGCCTGGTCGCCGACCGACAAAATCACCCGCTCTACGAACTCCTGCGACAGGTCGGTGCGCAGCGACCCGGCGACCCATGCATCGCAGGCGTGGCGGGCGAAGTAGACCGGCAACGTGGCCTGACCGCCCGTCACCTGTGCTCCCGACGCGGTAGCCGGCCTCAGCGCTGCCCTTTCGATACCGGCCGAGACGGCGTTGATGGTGGCGCGGTCGAGCGCCGGACGAAGCGCGTTGCCGATGATGCCAGAGCCCAGCGGGAAGCTGTTGATCATGTCGTCGAGCCAGCCGTCGAGACGGTCCAGGCTGCGGATCATGACGGTCATCAGCGGTCCCGAGAAGTCGAGGGCAACGGCCGAGCGCAGCAGGGCGGCGGCCACGGCCCGCGGCTCGGCGCGAGATTGCGCGAGGGTGTCCGCGTCGATGCCGTTGGAGCGCAGCAGGGATCGAAGTGCGGCGCGCGCCTCGACGGTAGCCGAGCTGGCGGTCTCGCCGGGGAGAGTGCGCAGCCCCTGTACAATGGCCTGCAGACTGTCGGCGCAACCCGCGGCGTCGCCACCGGAGGCGACCTGAATCAGGTCGGAGGCACCGCAGGCGGGTAACCCGAGGGATGTGATGGTCTCCATGAGGCCCTGCGCCTGCCGCTGCACAGCCGAGGTGGCGGCGCGGGTGACTTCGGGGACCAGGCTGGCGTTGGCGTCGCGGGGGCCGCTGAACAGGGCGGTGGGGTCTGAGCGAAGGTCGTTGGTCTGCCGCGTGATCTCGTCACAGGTCGTGCGGATGTTCTGGTCGCGCTCTGCACGGGAGACCACCTGCCGCAGGACGATGGATTCCAGCTTTTGACTGCTGCAGCCTTGGAGCTGCAATGCCAGCAGACCGACCAGGGAAGCCAGGGCGAGGGAGCGGGGGATGTGCCGGTGCATCATTGTGAGTCTTTTGCGTTTTGTGGTGTCTGGCCCGGAAAAGGGTGACGCTGCTTCGGGCGAAGGGAACCACAGGGTGAGAGGGTGTTGGAGAAAGACAGGGTCGGCTTAGTGATCGCACGGTCTGGTGCAAGCGAAGTTCACATCCGGGGGCCTCATGCGGGTGCGAGATCTCAGGAACAGGGTCGCCGTGCTCCCGTACAGACCCTTTTGAGCAACAGCCTTAAATTCCGGCTCATTTTAGTTACCCGGCCTGGATTTATGCTCTGCCAATGAGAAATAAGTGCATCATACAATGCAATTAAACGGTTTAGAAGAATCCGGGGCGACCTGAAATCAGTGCCGCAATCGGGTCGGTTGCTTGACATGGAGCCGTTCAGGTCGCTACACGAGTGCGGCGGCGCGCTTGTTGGTCGACCGAGCCGCTAACGCGATTACTACGGAGACGTCGGCGTGTCGAACCCCAGACCCCCGCATGGAGGCGATGCTCAATCGTCGCCGGGCGCCAGCGATGGTCGCGAGCCGACAGCAGGCGGAACGATCCGCGGTGGTCCTTCTTCTTCAGCAGGGGGAGTCGTTTCCGGTTTGAACGACGATCCGCTGGCAGGACTGGTGTACGGCCGCAGTGCTCCGCCGGCTTCCAGCGCTCCTGGTCAGGTGATGACAGGGACGCACGGGCGCCCCGCCGCTGGCCCGCCGGAGGCAGGCGGTCGCTCTCCGCTGACAGAACGGACGATGCGAGTGCCGTCTCCGGGACCTGCTGCGGCATCCGATATGGGGCGTCCCTCGGCTGCTGGTCGGCCCGGTCAGTCACGCGTTTTCTATCCTGACGATCCTGCACCCATACGGCCTGCGAGCAGCTCGGTCGCATCTTCATCTTCCCCCGGGTCGATGGGTTCCTACTCAGGTACGCTGCCGCCCCGGAACGCAACGGCAGGCCCGCTGCCCGGGTATGCCGCGCAGGGTGCCCCGGCGGCGCAGAGCTGGTCGCCGCAATCGGCAGGCCCTGCCAACGCACCACCCGGCGCTCCGACGGCTCCTTCCGGACCTCCCGCGCAGCCGGCCCATGTACTTCCGCCACGTCGTCTGGAGCAGAGCTCGGACGAATCGCCCACTGTTTCGACACCGTCGGCCGGGGGTATGGCGGGCGCTGGGCAGTCCCCGGCGCATACGATCCCGAATGAGAGGCGATGGTCTCCTGCTTCGCAAGAGATTCCAGCGCAGTTTCTGGGCCAGGACATGGTGCCTCTTCAGCGGGCAGCCGGAGGCGTCACGCCGGAGCGCGCCTCCACCAGCCCGGGTTCGAGCTCCCCGCAATTACCGTCGACCCGCCAGCTGTTCACGCCGGCGAACTCGCCCGCGGTGGGCCAGACTTCCGGGGGCACGTCGTCTTCGCCTCAGGTTCGGTTTCCGGCAAGCGCATCGGGGTTTGGACTGAATGGGAGGACGCCAGCGCCTTCGTCGCGCCCTTCGATCTCTGCCGCTGAAGCCTATCGCGCGGCGTCGCAGCAGCAGCCATCACCGTCCGGCGCTGCCTGGGGGCCAGCGGTCGCGGACGATTTCTGGACGTCGGGTGCTCCCGCGTCGAATCGACCGGCGCCAGCCCAGCGCGCCGCCGAACCATCGTACGTGTACGGTCCGAGCGCATCATCACTGCCGCGACCGACGACGGACGCATCCGGATACGGAACGAAGGCGCCCGCGAGTAGCCCCTCCGACGTCTGGGCGGTGGGTCAGCCTGCCGGCAGCTCAGGTTCGATAGCAGGTACGGACCCACACGCACGCGTCTCTCCGACCACGCCGTCGTCTGCTTCCGCCGGATTACCGTCATCGGCAGAGCTGTTTCATTCGTTCGTTCCGACCGCTACCAACGCCGGACCCGAGCCCCATCGGCGAGGCTCGCAAGCGGCCATGCCGGTCGTGCCTCCCTCCACATGGGAAACCCATCGGCCCGGCTCGCAGGCTGCCATGCCGGTCGTGCCTCCCTCCACATGGGAAACCCATCGGCCCGGCTCGCAGGCCGCCATGCCG
>Ga0169931_10003924_pt1 | contig 23385 bp, 18 predicted proteins | sample Kivu_15m_20L_FD_129675 | JGI IMG/M metagenome (GOLD analysis project Ga0169931, IMG submission 129675) | Freshwater microbial communities from Lake Kivu, Western Province, Rwanda to study Microbial Dark Matter (Phase II) - Kivu_15m_20L... | ecosystem: Environmental > Aquatic > Freshwater > Lake...
TCGCAGATGTTGCTTAGCAACAAGTCAATACGCAAGACAAGTCATGTGGTGCTGGCGCCTTGAATCCACCCCTTTCCGGCACTGACTTGTTGCAACGCACAAAAGGATGGTAAATGCCGTTCACTATTTGAGTCAACATTTTTTTGCGCGCCGCACCAATCCTCCGTTAAATTGCCGCCGCGAGAAGGGGATCCCGACGGCATCCGCGTCCTGCCGCGCTCCGCGCTGGCAGCACATAACCCCTCGAACCCTGAACGAGGAACTCATGCCCGACACGACGCGCCTCATCAAGAAGTACCCGAACCGCCGCCTGTACGACACGGCCACCAGCAGCTATATCACGCTGGCAGACGTCAAGGCGCTGGTGCTCGAGCAGGTGAGCTTCAAGGTGGTCGACGCAAAGACCGGCGAGGACCTCACCCGCAGCATCCTGCTGCAGATCATCCTCGAGGAGGAGACCGCCGGCGCGCCGATGTTCTCCAGCGACATGCTGGCGCAGATCATCCGCTTCTACGGGCACGCCATGCAGGGCATGATGGGCAGCTATCTCGAGAAGAACATCCAGACCTTCCTCGAGATCCAGCGCAAGCTGCAGGAACAATCCTTCGCCCGCCTGGGCGATAATCCGGCGGTCGGCGCCGATGCCTGGAGCCAGTTCGTCAAGATGCAGGGCCCGGCGATCCAGGGCCTCATGGGCAACTACCTCGAGCAGAGCGCCAACACCTTCGTCGAGATGCAGCAACAGTTGCAGCGTCAGGCGCGCAGCATGTTCTCGGGCTTCCCGTTTCCGGGCTTCGGCAATGCCGGAGAGTCCGGAGAAGAGCCGCCCGGCCCCGACACCGGCAATCCCCGCAAACCTGTCTGAGCAACGATGACCGTGACGATGCGCCGGCGCCCCGAGGCGGCGCCGCGAGTGGGTTTCGTCTCCCTGGGCTGCCCCAAGGCTCTGGTGGACTCCGAACAGATCCTCACCCGGCTGCGGGCCGAGGGATACGACATCTCCCCGTCCTACGACGGGGCCGATCTGGTGGTGGTCAACACCTGCGGCTTCATCGATTCCGCAGTGGAGGAATCGCTCGACGCCATCGGCGAGGCCCTCAAGGAGAATGGTCGCGTCATCGTGACCGGTTGCCTGGGCGCGCGCGGCGATGTGGTGCAGCAGACCCATCCGAAAGTGCTTGCGGTCACCGGACCGCACGCCACCGACGAGGTGATGGGCGCCATCCATGAGCACCTCCCGAAGCCCCACGACCCCTTCACCGACCTGGTACCGCCGCAGGGCATCAAGCTCACCCCCCGCCATTACGCCTACCTGAAGATCTCCGAGGGCTGCAACCATCGCTGCACCTTCTGCATCATCCCCTCGATGCGCGGCGATCTGGTGAGCCGTCCGGTGGGTCAGGTGCTCCAGGAGGCCGAGACCCTGGTCCGCTCCGGGGTGCGCGAACTGCTCGTTGTCTCCCAGGACACCAGCGCCTATGGCGTGGACGTCAAGTACCGCACCGGCTTCCACAAGGGCCGTCCGGTGAAGACCCGGATGACCGAACTGGTGCGCGCGATGTCAGAGTTCGGCGCCTGGATCCGGCTGCACTACGTCTACCCCTACCCGCACGTGGACGAGGTGGTGGAACTCATGGCCGAAGGTCTGGTCCTGCCCTACCTCGACGTTCCCTTCCAGCACGCCAGCCCGCGCATCCTGCGCGCCATGCGCCGTCCGGCCAGCGCCGAGAACAACCTCGCACGGGTGCGGGCCTGGCGCGCCGCCTGCCCGGACATCACCCTGCGCTCCACCTTCATCGTCGGCTTTCCCGGCGAGACCGAGGCCGACTTCGAGGAACTGCTGGGCTTCATCGAGGAGGCGCAGCTCGACCGCGTCGGCTGCTTCACCTACTCGCCGGTGGAGGGCGCGACCGCCAACCAGTTGCCCGACCCGGTGCCGGAAGCGCTCAAGGAAGAGCGCCGTGCGCGTTTCATGGAACAGCAGGCCGCCATCTCGGCGCGCCGGCTGGAGGCCCGCGTGGGCCGCGAGATGACCGTGCTGGTGGATTCGGTCGACCGCCGTCAGGCCGTCGCGCGCAGCGCCGCCGACGCGCCGGAGATCGACGGTGTCGTCCTGGTCTCGCCGGCGGCCGGGCTCAAGGTCGGCGAGTTCGCCCGCGTGCGCATCACCGGCTCGGACACCTACGACCTCCAGGCGGTCCCGGTCGCCTGAGGCCTGCCACGGTCGCGGCGACGGCATGTGGCAGCGGCTGAAGCGCTGGGCCAAGAGCCTGCGGCGCGACGTCATGAGCCTGTGGTTCGCCGCCCGCGACCCGCGCACGCCCATGGTCCCGCGGCTGCTTGCGCTGGCGCTGGCCGCCTACGCGCTGTCGCCCATCGACCTCATCCCCGACTTCATCCCGGTCCTGGGCTACCTGGACGAGCTGATCCTTCTGCCCGCCGGCATCTGGCTGTGCCTGCGTCTGCTGCCGCCGCCGGTGCGGAGCGATGCGCGCGCCTCCGCCGATCGCTGGTTCGCCGAGCGCCGCAGCAAACCGCGCAGCCTTGCCGCGGCCGGCGTCATCGTTCTGGTGTGGCTGGCGCTTCTTTGGCTGGGATGGCGCTGGTGGCGGGGCTGACACCGGCGAGGAAGGCAACCGCCTCGGCCTCGACCCGGCTGCGCCGCATGGCCGGCAGACTCTGCCAGATGCGGCGCCCGTAGGGCTTGTCCACCAGCCGCGGGTCGCAGATGGTCAGCACACCGGTGTCCTGCTCGTCGCGGATGAGCCGCCCGGCGCCCTGCTTGAGGGTGATGACCGCCTGCGGCAGCTGGTAGTCCATGAAGGGGTTGCCGCCGCCCGCGCGGATGCGCTCGATGCGTGCCTGCAATACCGGATCGTCCGGGGGCGTGAACGGCAGGCGGTCGATCACCACCAGCGACAGCGTCGGCCCGCGCACGTCGACCCCCTCCCAGAAGGACTGGCTGCCCACCAGGATGGCATTGCCGAGGCGGCGGAAACGCTCCAGCAGCTCGGTCCGTGCACCCTCGCCCTGCACCAGCACCGGCAGTTCCAGCCCGCGCTGCTCCAGCGCGCGCTGGATCAGGTCCCGTGCCTCGCGCATCGCCCGCAGGCTGGTGAACAGGCAGAACGCCCGGCCGCCGCTGGCCTCGATCAGCGGCATGGCACGGTCCACCACGGCAGCGGTGAACTGTGGCGTGTTCGGATCGGGCATGCCGGTGGGCACGTACAGCATCGCCTGGCGGGCGTAGTCGAAGGGGCTGTCCCAGCAGCGGCTGCGCGCGTCGTCGATGCCCAGCTGCGCCAGGTAGTGCGAGAAATCCCCCCGCACCGACAGCGTGGCCGAGGTCAGCACCCAGGCGCGTGCGCCCTCCTCCACCTGGCGGCGGAACATCGGCCCGACCGATAGCGGCGTGCTCTGCAACTGCACCGAGGCGCCGAACACCTCGACCCAGCGCACCATGTCCGGGTCGTCCTCGCCCAGCCACGCCTGAAGCAGGCCCTGCTGCTCGAGGGCCCGCTCCCAGCAGCGCTTCAGACCCTCGCTGCGCTCCGCCTGGGTCTCGAGCAGTGCGCTCATGCGCTCCAGCGTCTCCAGCAGCAGCCGGGCCGCCGGCAGCAGTCCGTTGCGGCGCATCGCCTCCTCGAAGCTCAGGCGCCCGCCATCGTTGACGAACACCAGCCGCAGGTCGCGCGCTGCCTTGTCGGTGGCACGCGCCGCTTCGGCCAGCTCGGGGAAGTCGCGCGCCCCTGCCGCCACCTCCCCGCGCACGTCCCGCGCCAGTTCCACCAGCTGGCCGGTGGACACGTTGCGGCCGAAGAACACGCTCGCCGTGGCCGGCAGCTGGTGGGCCTCGTCGAGGATCACGGCGTTGCATTTCGGCAGCAGTTCGCCGGCGCCCTCGTCGCGCAGCATCACGTCGGCAAAGAACAGGTGGTGGTTGACCACCACCACGTCCGCCTCCAGGGCCTCGCGCCGCGCCTTCAGGACGAAGCACTCCTGGTGGTTGGGGCACTCCTGTCCGAGGCAGTTCTCGCGCGTCGAGGTCACCTGCGGCCAGACCGAGGCGTCCTCGGGGACGTCCGGCAGGCCGCCGCGGTCGCCCGTGAGGCTGGTGCGGGCGTGACGCGCGATGCGCTCGAGGGAGTCGACGTCCGCCCGGCTCTCGAAGCGTCCATCGCGCCGGGCGCGGTCCAGATGGTAGTGACAGATGTAGTTGGCGCGGCCCTTGAGCAGCGCGATGCTCACCGGCACGCCGAGGGCCTCGCGCACCATCGGCAGGTCGCGCTGGAACAACTGGTCCTGCAGGGTCTTGGTACCGGTGGAGACGATCACCTTGCCGCCCGAGAGCAGCGAAGGCACGAGATAGGCGAAGGTCTTGCCGGTGCCCGTGCCAGCCTCGGCCACAAGCACCGCCCGGTCTTCCAGCGCGGCGGCGACCGCCTGTGCCATCTCGAGCTGCTGCGGACGCACGCTGAAGCCCGGGATGGCGCGCGACAGCGCGCCATCTGGCGCGAACACCGCCTCGACGCGGGAGGCCACACCGGCCTCCCCGGGCGGGATGGCGCCGCCTCCCTCGGCAACGCCGTCCGTGAACGAATCGTCCGCCGACACTCAGCTGTGAGCTTCGATGAAGGTCTTGATCGCGGCCACGTCGACGTCCATGACCTCGTAGCGCAGGGGGCGGCCTTCCAGGTCGGCGTAGCCGGCCGGCAGCGGCGGTTCGACCCCCAGAGCCTCGCGGATGGTCGCCGCGAACTTCGCCGGCTGGGCCGTTTCCAGGCACACCATGGGCACGCCCGGCTCGCGATGTGGCTGGGCGGCCTTGAGGCCGTCGGCGGTGTGGGTATCGACCATCACGCCATGACTCGCGTGCATGCGGCGGATGGTCTCCAGCCGGTCGGCGTGGGTGCTGCGCCCGGACACGAAACCGAACTCCGCCACCCGCGCGAAGTGCGGCGTCGGCCCGAGGTCGAAGTCCCCCCCCCGGTCCACCGCCGACCACAGGCCGGCCACCACGGCCGGGTCGCGCCCGACGAGGTCGTAGACGAAGCGCTCGAAATTGGAGGCCTTCGAGATGTCCATCGACGGGCTGCTGGTCTGGGCCACCGCCGCGCCCGGGCGGACCCGGTAGCGGCCGGTGCGGAAGAACTCGTCGAGCACGTCGTTCTCGTTGGTGGCCACCACCAGACGACGCACCGGCAGACCCATCATGCGCGCCACGTGCCCGGCGCAGACGTTGCCGAAGTTGCCCGAGGGCACCGAGAAGCTCACCACTTCGTCGCTGGACCGCGTCACCGCGAAATAGCCCTTGAAGTAGTACACCACCTGGGCCACCAGACGCGCCCAGTTGATCGAGTTCACCGTGCCGATGCGGTGGCGCGCCTTGAAGGCGAGGTCGTTAGACACCGCCTTGACCATGTCCTGGCAGTCGTCGAACACGCCGTGCACCGCGATGTTGAAGATGTTGGCGTCCTGCAGCGAGTACATCTGCGCCGTCTGGAACGGGCTCATCTTGCCGTGCGGCGAGAGCATGAAGACGCGTACGCCGCGCTTGCCGCGCATGGCGTACTCGGCCGCGGAACCGGTGTCGCCCGAGGTCGCGCCGAGGATGTTGAGCTCCTCGCCGCGCCGGGCCAGCGCGTACTCGAACAGATTACCCAGCAACTGCATGGCGACGTCCTTGAACGCCAGCGTCGGCCCGTTGGACAGGTGCAGCAGGTGCAGGCCCGGCTCCAGCGTCGACACCGGCGTGATTTCCTCGGAACCGAAGGCCTGCGCCGTGTAGGTGCGGTCGACGATGGCGCGCAGATCGGCAGCCGGGATGTCATCGATGAACAGACGCAGCACCTCGAAGGCGAGATCCCGATAGCCCAGCGGCCGCCAGGACTCGAGGGTGGCACGGTCCACCCTCGGGTAGTGCTCGGGGATCGAAAGACCGCCGTCGGGTGCGAGCCCCTCCAGCAGGATGCCGGTGAAGGGCGCGGGCGGCATGCCGCCGCGGGTGGAGACGTAGTTCATGGCGGACTCAGTTGCGCCCCAGCGCTTCCAGGCGGATGCGTGTCACAGAGCCGGAAATGCTGGGCAGGGCCTCGATGCGCGCCAGTGCGGCATTGACCTGCTTCTCGACCGTCAGGTGGGTGAGCATCACGACGTCCACCTGATCCTCACCCTCGGCCGGCTCCTTCTGGACCATGGCGTCGATGGAGATACCGTGGTCGGCCAGGATGCAGGTGATGTCGGCCAGCACACCCGGCCGGTCGTAGGCGCGCATGCGCAGGTAGTAGGAGGTCTCGACCTCGTCCATCGGCAGGATGGGCGTGTCGGACAGCTGGTCGGGCTGGAAGGCCAGATGCGGCACCCGGTGCTCGGGATCGGCGGTGAGCATGCGCGTCACGTCTACCAGATCGGCGATCACCGCCGAGGCCGTCGGCTCGGCGCCGGCGCCGGCCCCGTAGTAGAGCGTGGCCCCCACGGCATCGGCCTTCACCAGGACCGCGTTCATCACCCCTTCGACGTTGGCGATGAGGCGCTTGGCCGGGATCAGCGTCGGGTGCACCCGCAGCTCGATGCCGGCCGGGGTGCGTCGCGTGATACCCAGCAGCTTGATGCGGTAGCCCAGCTGCTCGGCGTAGCGGATGTCCTCGCGCGTCAGGTGGGCGATGCCCTCGGTGTAGGCGCGCTCGAACTGCATCGGAATGCCGAAACCGATGGCGGCCATGATGGTGAGCTTGTGCGCCGCGTCGATGCCCTCGACGTCATAGGTCGGATCGGCCTCGGCGTAACCCAGGCGCTGTGCCTCGCTCAGCACCGTGTCGAACGCCAGCCCCTTGTCGCGCATCTCCGACAGGATGAAGTTGCTGGTGCCGTTGATGATGCCGGCGATCCACTCGATGCGGTTGGCCGTGAGGCCCTCGCGCAACGCCTTGATGATCGGGATGCCGCCGGCCACCGCCGCCTCGAAGGCCACCATCACGCCCTTGGCGCGGGCCAGGGCGAAGATCTCGTTGCCGTGGCGCGCCAGCAGCGCCTTGTTGGCCGTCACCACGTGCTTGCCATTGCCGATGGCGGCCAGGATCAGCTCGCGTGCCACGGAGGTGCCGCCGATGAGTTCCACCACGATGTCGATCGACGGGTCGGCCACCACGGCGAAGGCGTCGTCCGTGATGCGCGCCGCATCGCCGACGATCGCCCGCGCCCGCGCCTGATCGCGCTCCGCCACCACCGCGATCTCGATGCCGCGCCCGGCGCGCCGGGTGATCTCCCCCTGGTTGCGGCGCAGGACGTTGAAGGTTCCGCCGCCCACGGTGCCGATGCCCAGCAATCCCACTTGTACAGGTTTCATTGCAACGCCTTCTTGAAGCCGAATCCGGTGATGAGGAATCCTTCGCGGAAATAGAACCGGTGCGCCCGCGTGCGCTGCGAGCCCGACTCCAGCTCGACGCTGCTGCAGCCTCGCGCCCGCGCCTGCTCCTCGAGCCATCGCATCATGGCGGCGCCGACCCCGGTGCTGCGCGCATCGCCATCGGTGACGAGGTCGTCGACGTAGAAGCGCCGGCCGGCATGCGTGTTCTCGAACACCCGGAACACCGCCACGCCGAGCACCCGGTCACCGGCCAGGGCGACGATCATCCCGGCGCCACCGGCCAGGATGCGTGCCATCTGTGACGCGTAATCGGTGTCGAGATGGGGACGCAGCTGACGGTGCACCGCCTCCGCCGAGGACAGCAGGCCCCGCGGCAGTGCACCCGGCCCCGGGGCCTCGACCCGGACGATGCGTATCGCCTCGGCGCCGGCCACCCTCATCCGGCCCGGGCAGCCGGGGCTGCGCCGAGCACGCCGTCGCGCCGGAACATGTCGCGGATGCCGCGCACCGCCTGCCGGATGCGGGCCTCGTTCTCGATCAGCGAGAAGCGCACATGCCCGTCACCCCACTCGCCAAAGCCCACCCCCGGCGACACCGCCACCCTGGCGTCGGCCAGCAGCTTCTTGGAGAACTCCAGCGACCCCATGGCGCGGTAGGGCTCGGGAATGGCCGCCCAGATGTACATGGTCGCCTTGGGGATCTCGACCATCCAGTCGATGGCGTGCAGCCCGGTCACCAGCACGTCGCGACGCCGCTGGTACATGCCGCGGATGTCCTCGACGCAGTCCTGCGGCCCCTCGAGAGCGACGATGGCTGCCACCTGGATGGGCGTGAAGGTGCCGTAGTCGTGGTAGCTCTTCATGCGGCCCAGCGCCCCCACCAGCTCGCGGTTGCCGACCATGAAGCCCACCCGCCAGCCGGCCATGTTGTAGCTCTTCGACAGGGTGAAGAACTCCACTGCGACGTCCTTCGCGCCCGGCACCTGCATGATCGAGGGCGCCTTCCAGCCGTCGAACACGATGTCGGCATAGGCCAGATCGTGCACGACGAAGATGTCGTGCGCCTTCGCCAGCGCCACGATGCGCTCGAAGAAGGGCAGTTCCACGCACTGCGCCGTCGGGTTGGCCGGGAAATTCAGGATCAGCATCTTCGGCTTCGGCCAGGAGTCGTGGATGGCACGCTCCAGGTCCGCGAAGAAGTCGCCGCCCGGCGTGATCGGCACGTGGCGGATGTCGGCGCCGGCGATCACCGGGCCGTAGATGTGGATCGGATAGCTCGGGTTGGGCACCATCACGATGTCGCCCCGGTCGAGCGTCGCCAGCGCGAGGTGGGCGATGCCCTCCTTCGAGCCGATGGTGGCGATGGCCTCGGTGTCCGGGTCGATGTCGACGTCGTAGCGCGTCCTGTACCAGTGCGAGATCGCGCGGCGCAGGCGCGGGATGCCCTTGGACACCGAATAGCGGTGGGTGTCGGGCCGCTGGGCGGATTCCACCAGCTTGTCGACGATGTGGCGCGGCGTGGGCTGGTCCGGGTTGCCCATGCCGAAGTCGATGATGTCCTCACCGCGGCGCCGGGCGGCGGCCTTCAGCTCGCCGGTGATGTTGAACACATAGGGCGGAAGCCGCTTGATCCGGGGGAACTCGTGCATGGGGCGGGGGTCTCCCACCGGGCCGCCGGCCAGGGGGGACGCATTGAATAAAGACGATAATGGTAGTGGCGCGGGGGATGTTCCGCAAACGCCACGGGAGCTCCGGCATTGAAACTGCATCTCGACCGATTCGAGGGACAGAACGCCTTCACCGGCTACGGTGAAGACTACGTCGCCATCAACGGCAGGGCCTGGCAGACCAGCGTCGTGGTCTTCCCCGACCGCCCCGTAGAGCCGTGGCCCGTCACCGATCCGGCAGGCATCGACGCCGAAGCCCTGGCCTTCCTCGCCCCCCTGCCGCTGGAGATCGTCCTCATCGGTACCGGCGGGCGCCACCACCTCATCCACCCCCGCGTCTGGGCCCCCCTCGCCGCCGCCCGCATCGGCGTCGAAGTCATGGACACCCGCGCCGCCTGCCGCACCTACAACATCCTCCTCGCCGAAGGCCGCAAAGTCGCCGCCACCCTCATCCTCGGGGTCGGACCACCTCATCCTCGGGGTCGGACCAAGGTAAAACTCTGTTTATATTGACTTTAATACTCAAAAAACCCCTGTTTTCCGGCTTAGACGGCCATTTTCGGGGGTGTTTTCGAGAGGGACACTACCGGGGAGACACGCGGTAGCGGAATACAAGACCCCGCCCCGTCTGGCAGCGCTCATGAGGTGCGAGAGACGACTTCGCGTGGGCTGCGCCACGTCTGCCGCGGGACATCGGCGCAGGCTACCCGGGAGATCGAGACATCCGGGCTACAGCCCGGCAAGAACCCTGACATGGGCGAGTGCCGACCGTCCGAGGGCCCCAAGTTCGTAGCCACCCTCCAGGACCGACACGATCCGCCCGCCGGCATGGGCGCGCGCGAACGCCATGATCTGGCGCGTCACCCAGGCGTAGTCCGCCTCGACCAGGGCGAGCGACGCCATGTCGTCCTCACGATGGGCGTCGAACCCCGCCGAGACGAACACCATCTCCGGACGGAAACGCGCCAGGGCCGGGAGCCACTCCCGCTCCACCGCAGCACGGAAACCCGCGCCATCGCTGCCCGCCGGCAGCGGCACATTGACCATGGTGTCCGACCGACCCTCCACCCCGCTGTGCGGGTAGAAGGGATGCTGGAAGGTCGACACCATCATCACCCGCGGGTCGTGCACGAACATGGCCTCGGTGCCGTTGCCGTGATGCACGTCGAAGTCCACCACCGCCACACGCGAGATCCCGTGCGCCGCCAGTGCGTGCGCGGCTGCCACGGCAACGTTGTTGAAGAGGCAGAAGCCCATCGCCCGGCCCGGCAGCGCATGGTGCCCGGGCGGACGGACGCTGCAGAACGCGTTGTCGGCCTGCCCGCTGGCCACCAGGTCCGTCGCAAGGACCGCCGCCCCCGCCGCCCGACGCGCTGCCGCCAAGGTCCCGGCGTTCATGGCCGTGTCAGGATCGAGCTGGACCCGCCCCCGGGCTGGCGCACGAGCCTCCAGTTCGTCCAGGTAATCCGCGTCATGCACCCGCAACAGGCACTCTCGAGCCACCAAAGGTGCCTCCCGCACCTCCAGCAGCGGCATGACGCCCGCCGCGATCAGCGCATCGGCCACCGCATCGAGGCGCTGCGGGCTCTCCGGATGTCCCGACCCCATGTCATGGCCGTGGCAGTCGGGGTGATGGATGAAGAGCGTGGTCATGGCCGGTCTCCCTGCGGGCTGGCTTCCGGCAACGGTAGCACGATGATCCGGATTGCCACGCTCTCCGGCCTCCCTGATCGTCGGCCATTCGGGAAAACGCCCCCCGTACAGGACGGTATTACCATGCGATGCTCTTTTATGATGAGGTAGCAAACGAGACAAAAATGGGGCCGAAAACCCTGCTCCAAGCTCGAAAAAGCATCGATTTTCAACATCTTTTCCCTATTAAACATGATGTTGACCTGGTCCGACCCCATTGACTGCAGGAGACCTGGACTAAAGAACTCGTCCATGCACCCGCAAATCACTGGGACTGTTCAGAGCGTCCTTCACGGGCGCACCATGGCATCCGCACGGAGCATCCTCCCCCCATGTCATCCCGGGAAACACAGAACATCGTCGATGCCCTCGGCGACATCATCCTCGGCAAGGAGCGACAGCTCAGGCTGACCGTGGCCTGCCTGCTGGCGCGCGGCCACCTGCTGATCGAGGACCTGCCGGGCGTCGGCAAGACCACACTCGCACACGCCCTCGCCCGCGTGGTGGGCCTGGACTTCCAGCGCATCCAGTTCACCGCCGACCTGCTGCCCGCGGACGTGCTGGGCATGTCGATCTTCAATCGCGAGACCGGCGGCTTCGAGTTCCATCCCGGGCCGGTGTTCACGCAGGTGGTGCTGGCCGACGAGGTCAACCGCGCCACGCCGAAGGCGCAGAGCGCCCTGCTCGAAGCGATGGAGGAGCAGCAGGTCACCGTCGAGGGCACCACCCGGCGTCTGCCCGAGCCCTTCTTCGTCATCGCCACCCAGAACCCGTCGCACCAGATCGGTACCTTCCCGCTGCCGGAATCCCAGCTCGACCGCTTCCTGATGCGCATCCGCATGGGCTACCCCGACGCCGCGGCGGAACGCGCGCTGCTGGCCGGCGAGGCACGCCGGGCAATGATCGCGGCCATGAAACCGGTGATCGACGCGAAGGCGCTGGTCGCGCTGCAGCAGGCAGTGCGCGCGGTGCACGTGGCGCCGGCACTGCTGGACTACGTGCAGGCCCTGCTCGGCCACACGCGTCGATCGCACGATTTCGCCGCCGGCCTGAGCCCGCGGGCGGGTCTGGCACTGCTCAACGCGGCGCGCGCGTGGGCCTTCATGGACGGTCGCAACGCCGTGCTGCCAGAGGACGTGCAGACGGTGTTTCCGGCCGTGGCCGGGCACCGTCTGGTCTCGGCCAGCACCCAGACCGCGACCTCGGGCGACGACGCCGCCATGCGCGTCATCGCCACGGTGCCGATCCCCTGACGCGGGCGCCGGCATGGCATCGGTGGTGAAGCCCAGCCTGGGGCCCTGGAAGCGCAAGGCCCCCGCAGCGACCAAGGCCGCGGTGGTGCTGACCCAGCAACGCGTCTACGTCATGCCCTCGCGCATGGGCGGCGTGTTCAGCCTGACCCTGTTCCTGATGCTGCTGGGGTCGATCAACTACAGCCTCGGCCTGGGTTACGTGCTCACCTTCCTGCTCGGCGGGCTGGGCATCGTGAGCCTGCTGCACACCTGGCGCAATCTCGCGGGACTGGACATCCGGCCCGGCCGGCCTGAGCGCGTGTTCGCCGGCGACCACCTGCGCTTCACGGTGTCCATCCGCAACCCCACCGGTCTGGCACGCTTCGCCATCGGGCTGCGTCGCGGCCACGAGGTGGCGCACTTCGTGAACGTCGGACCACGGGGCGAGGCCGAATCCTTCGTCGAGATGGTGGCGAAGCAGCGCGGCTGGCTCGAGCCCGGCCGCATGGAGATCGCCACCAACTATCCGCTCGGCCTGTTCCGCGCGTGGAGCTACATGCACTTCGAGCAATGGGCACTGGTCTACCCGCGTCCGGAGCCGTCTCCGCCCCCCCTGCCGCTGGTCCCGTTCGGCTCCGGCACCGGCACGGTCGGCCAGGGGTCCGAGGAGGACTTCGAGGGCCTGCGGGAGTACCGCCCGGGCGACCCGCTGAAGCGCATCTACCTCAAGAGCCTGGCCCGTCCGGGCGCTCCGGCGACCAAGGAATTCGCGGGCGGTCCTTCGCCCGCCGCGGCCCGCATCGACTGGCGCCTGTGCCCGGACGACATGGACATCGAAGCCCGCCTGTCCCGGCTCACCGCGTGGATCCTGCGGGCCGAGCAGGCCGGCCTGCCCTGGTCGCTGCATGTGCCCGGGACCGATCTCGCGCCCGGCCACGGCTCCGCGCAGCGGGATCAGGCCCTCGAACTGCTGGCGCTCTACGGCCGATGATGCGCCGCAGCAAGCCACCGCTGCTGGAGTACGCGGCGCTCACCACTCACCGGGTCCTGGCGCTGGTGGGGTGTCTCGCCCTGGTGCTGGCGCCGCACGCGCTGCGCATGCCCCTGTGGCTGACCCTGCTGGCCGCGCTGGTCATGGGCACGCGCGCGGCCTTCGCGTGGCGCGGCTACGGCCTGCCGCGCCCCTGGGTGCTCGCCACCCTGGCCCTGGCTGCGGCAGCCGGCACCTGGATGTCCTACGGCATGCTGTTCGGACGCGACGCGGCGGTGGCGCTGCTGCTGATGATGATGTGCCTGAAACTGATGGAGTTGCGCACCGCCCGCGACGCCGTCGTGGTGGTGTGCCTGGCCTACTTCGCGGTGGTCACCAACTTCCTTTATTCGCAGACGGTGGCCATGGGCCTGTACCTGCTGGGCTGCGTCTGGCTGATCACCGCCTTCCTGCTCGGCATGCAGCGAAACGCCGGCCCGCGCAGCATCGCCAGCCTGCTGCGCCACTCGGCCCTCCTGCTCGCGCAGGCGACGCCTGTCATGCTGGTGCTGTTCCTCCTGTTCCCGCGCATCCAGGGTCCGCTGTGGGCCCTGCCCCATCCCTCCGGCGGCGGGCTCACCGGCCTGTCCGACACCATGGCCCCCGGCAGTGTGTCCAGCCTGAGCCTGTCCGACGCCGTCGCCTTCCGGGTCGAGTTCCGCTCCACGCCACCCGACCCCTCGCAGCTGTACTGGCGCGGCCCGGTGATGTGGGACTTCGACGGCCGGACCTGGCGTGCCGGCGACAGCCGTCCGCTGCAAGCCCGCAGTGTTCGACTGCAGGGCGACCCGGTGGAATACGTGGTCACGCTCGAGCCGCATGACCACCGCTGGCTGTTCGCCATCGACCTGCCGGCCGAGCGACCCGAGTCCGCCACCATCACCCAGGAGCTGGAACTGCTCGCGACCCAGCCGGTGCGCTCGCGGCTGCGCTATGCCATGAGCTCGTATCCGCAGGCGGTGTTCGGGCTGGACGAGGATGCCGCAGCCCTGCAGGAGGCGACCGTCCTGCCGGATGCGTTCAACCCGCAGGCGGTGGCGCTCGCGGCCTCGTGGCGCGCACAGACCAATGATCCTCGGGCACTGGTGGCGCGGGCGCTCGCGCTGTTCAACGAACAGCCCTTCTTCTACACCCTGGTGCCGCCGGAACTGGGCATCCACAGCGTCGACGAGTTCCTGTTCGGCACGCGGCGTGGCTTCTGCGAGCACTTTGCCTCGAGCTTCGTGGTGCTGATGCGGGCCGCCGGCGTGCCCGCGCGGGTGGTCACCGGCTATCAGGGCGGCCAGTTCAACACCGTCGGCGGCTACATGATCGTGCGCCAGTCCGATGCACACGCCTGGGCCGAGGTGTGGTTCGAGGACTCCGGCTGGGTGCGCATCGACCCCACCGCGGCCGTCTCGCCGCAGCGCATCGAGCGTGGCATCGCCGCCGCCCTGCCGGACACAGACCCACTGCCCCTGCTCGCCCGCGCCGACACGACCTGGATACGGGGGTTGCGCTTCGGTGTGGACATGATGACCTATGGCTGGAACCAGTGGGTGCTGAGCTATTCCCAGGAGCGCCAGCTGGCCATGCTCTCCGGCCTGACCGGCCAGACGCTGTCCTGGCGCGGCGTGAGCATCATGCTGATCGTGGGCACCATCGGCGTGGTGGCGTTGCTGGCTCTGGTCACACTGCGCCGCCGCCCGCCGCCCGACATCGACCCGGCGGCGATCGCCTGGGATGCGCTGTCACGCAAACTCGCCCGCGCCGGCCTGTCCCGCAACCCGCAGGAAGGTCCGCTGGACTACGTCACCCGCGTGACACGGGCCCTGCCACCGGGTCCGGCGGATGCGGTCCGCGCCATCGGCAGCCTCTACACCCGCCTGCGCTACGGCGCGGAGCGCTCGGCCGAGGAGCTGCAGACGCTCAGAAAACAGGTCCGGGATCTTCGGGTCGGGCCGCGGTAGCGAGCCGGGAAATCCCACCGCGCCAGCCCCGAAAGAGAGTGGTGCAAGGTGGTGTTTCAGGCGTTCCCCTCCAGTCACATCCTTCCGGCACCTCAAACGATGCATGGCAAGGCCCGGAGGGCGTGGCGTCCGGGGGCAGCCCCGCCCCTCAGGACGCCGGCAGCTTCGCCAGCGGATCCACCGGCTTGCCGAAGCGGCGCATCTCGAAGTGCAGCAGCACACGGCTGGCATCGGAATCGCCCATCTCGGCGATCTTCTGGCCGCGCCGCACGCGCTCGCCCTCCTTCACCAGGAGGGCCTGGTTGTGAGCGTAGACGGACAGGTAGGCCTCGTTGTGCTTGACGATCAGCAGCCGGCCGTAGCCGCGCAGGCCCGAGCCGCTGTAGACCACCCGGCCATCGGCCGCGGCCGACACCGGCTGGCCGGCCTTGCCGCCGATCCCGATGCCCTTGAGCCGGCCGCTGTCGCCGTAGCGGTAGACCAGATCGCCCTGGACCGGCCAGGCCCAGTCGACCGCCTCCTCGTCGACAGCCTCGGGGGTCGTCGCGGGCGCTGCGGCGACGCCGGACGCCGGAGCGGCGCCGGGGCGTGACAGTCGCTCCAGCGCCTGCTGGGAGTAGGGCAAGGTCTGGGCACGCGGCTCGGTGAGCAGCGGCACACTGCGCGCGCCGGGCGACGGCTTGGCGTCGCCGCCGAGAGTCTCGGCCTCGGGCGCACCCGTGACCGCCAGGGGCTTGATGACGGTGCCGGGCTCAGGCGGGGGGGCGGTTTCGAGACGGACCACCGGCGCCTCGGACCCTTTCGCACGCGGTGGCGAGGCCTCGGTCCGGCGTGCCGCTGCTGTCACGCCCTCGGCGGGGGGCGAGAGCCGCAGCCGCTGCCCGACCAGGATGCGCGACGGGTCGCTCAGGGCATTCCAGGCGGCGAGATCCCGGTAGTCGAAGCCATAGTCCAGGGCGATGGCGAAGAGAGTGTCGCCACGCCGCACCACATGCACCTCAGGCCGGTCATCGCCCCTGCGCCGCGGCGCGCTGCGGGCGGCAGGTGTGGCCACCGGCGCCGCCGAGGGTACTGGCGATGGCGCCTCGACCGACCCCGCATCCCGCGGCGGGACTGGCTGTTCCACGCGCCAGGCACAGGCACCCAGGAGTGCCGCCGCGACCAGGCACAGGCCGATGCCGTGCAGGCGCATCACCTCAGACCCGGGTGCCCGGCAAGAGGGGCACGAAGTTCACGCTCTCCAGAACGGTTTCCTGCACCGAACGCTCGGTGCGCTCGATCACCACCAGCCGCTGCTCGCGGGCGCCCACCGGCAGCACCAGACGCCCTCCGACGTCCAGCTGCGCCACCAGCGCCTCGGGCACCGCCGCCGCAGCCGCAGCCATGACGATGGCGTCGAAGGGCCCGGAGGCCTCGAGACCGAGGTTGCCGTCGGCATGCTTGAGCTTCACGTTGACCACGCGCAGCTCGCGCAGGCTGCGTCGGGCCTTGCCGAGCAGACTGGCGATGCGTTCCACCGAATACACCGCCCGGGCGACGCGCGACAGCACCGCCGCCTGATAGCCGCAGCCGGTGCCGATCTCCAGCACCTTGCCGAGCGCGCGGCCGGCGCGGGCAATCTCGAGCATGCGCGCCACGGTGAGCGGCGCCGAGATGGTCTGGCCGAAACCGATCGGCAGGGAAAGGTCCTCGTAGGCCCGGCTCTGCAAGGCCTCGTCGACGAAGATGTGGCGCGGTACCTCGGCCATGGCCGCCAGCACGAGTTCGTCGCGGATGCCCTGCTCGCGCAGACGCTCCACCATGCGCAGGCGCGTGCGCTGGGAGGTCATGCCGATGCCCAGGTGCCGCGAGTCCATCCGCGCCTCCGTCAGCTGGCGATCCAGCCCCGCACGCGCTCGAGCTGGTCGAAGTGGGTCAGGTCCATCTGCAGTGGCGTCACCGACACGCAGCCCTCGGCCACCGCATGGAAATCGGTGCCCGGCCCGGCCTCAGCCGCCTCACCCGCCGGCCCGACCCAGTACACCGTGTCGCCACGCGGGTTCTGCGCCTTGATCACCGGCTCGGCCTTGTGGCGCCGACCGAGGCGGGTGACTCGGGTGCCGCGGAGCTGTTCCGGCGGGAGATCGGGCACGTTGACGTTCAGCAGCACCGGCCCTTGCAGGGCCCCCTCGGCGAACCGCCGCACCAGCCCGGCCGCCACCTGTCCGGCCGTCGCGTAATGACCGCCATGGCGGCTTGCCAGCGACATGGCGATGGCCGGAATCCCGAGCAGGAAACCCTCGGTCGCCGCCGCGACGGTGCCGGAATAGATGGTGTCGTCGCCCATGTTGGTGCCGTGGTTGATGCCCGAGACCACGATGTCCGGCAACGCGTCCAGCAGCCCGGTCACGGCCAGATGGACACAATCCGTGGGCGTACCGTTGACGTAGTAGTAGCCGAGGTGGGACCGCCGCACCGACAGCGGCCGGTCCAGGGTGAGGGAATTGCTGGCACCCGAACGGTCGCGCTCCGGGGCCACCACCGTCACCTCGCCAAGCGGAGCGAGAGCCTGTGCCAGCGCATGCAGCCCGGGGGCGAAGTAACCGTCGTCGTTGCTGAGAAGAATCCGCATGGGATGAAGGTGAAGGGGTGCACGCCTCCGGGACATCCGGCGCACGCCCGACGGCCGAAACCGCGACAGGCCTGATTCTAGCCCGGATTCGCGTCCGCACCGCCGCCTTTGTTGGCGCCGACACGCCTCACCCGCGGGGCGCCGCCGCGACCGTTCCCATCACCGCCCGCCAGCTCGGCAGGCTCCGGCCATGGCTGCCGCACATCGCCCGCGCCGAAGACTTGGGGCCTGCTGACACTACGGACGCCAGATGCGTCCGTAGTGTTGACAGGCTGCTAGGCGCCAGGCGCCATCCGCGGCAGGTCAAGCACGAAGGAGGTGCCCTCGCCCAGCACGCTCGTCACCTCGATGCGGCCGCCAAGCACGGCGGTGACGATGTTGCGCGCGATCATCAGCCCCAGGCCGCTGCCGCCCTGCCCCAGGCGAGTGGTGAAGAAGGGCTCGAACAGTCTGGGCATGTGCTCGGGCGCGATGCCATGCCCGCGGTCGGCGACGACGATCACCACCCGGTCGGCGCCCTCCCGGGTCGCGGTGATGCTGATGTCGCCGCCATGACGCCCGGCGAGGCCGTGAATCGCCGCATTGTCCAGAAGATTGCCCAGCACCTGGCCGAGCGGGCCGGGGAAGCCGTCCATGCTCAGATCCTCGGGAATGTCCTGCCTGACCACGATGCCGCGACGGCGCATCTGCGGCATGAGCGTCATGACCGTGTCCGCCACCACGCTGCGCAGGTCGTAGCCGCGACGCTGGGCGCTGGTGCGGTCCACCGCCACCTGCTTGAAGCCCTGGATCAACGCCGAGGCACGCATCAGGTTGCCCACGACCATCGAGGCGCCCTCGCGGCCGAGGTCCAGGAACTCGTCCATCGCCGAGCGCGTGAGCCCGCGACGCACCTGCTCGATCAGACGCTCCATGTGCGCCTGCAGGGTGGTGGCCGCCATGAGGGCATTGCCGATCGGGGTGTTCAGTTCGTGACTCACACCTGCCACCAGCGCGCCCAGGGCGGCGAGCTTGGCGCTCTCCACCAGCTCGTCCTGCGTATGCTGCAACTGCTCCAGCGTCTCGGTGAGCTCGTGGTTGGCGCGTCCGAGCTGCTCGGTGCGGGCGGCCACCTTGGACTCCAGGGTCGCGCGGTGCTGCTCGAGCTCGGCCTGCACCCGCTTGAGCGCCGTGATGTCGGTGCCGACGCCGAGCACGCCGGTCACCGCGCCGGCGCCATCGCGCATCGGCACCTTGACCTTGAGATGCCAGATGCGCTCGCCGTCCAGGTCGATGTAGTCCTCGTAGGGCACCAGTGGCTGGCCCGACTCGATCACGCGCCGATCGACCCGGCGGAACTCCTCGGCCCGCGCACCCCAGTGAAAGTCCTCGTCGCACCGGCCCACCACGTTGTCGGCGCAGGGCAGGCCGGTGGTCGCGGCAAACAATGCATTGGCCCCGAGATAGCGGCTGTGCACGTCCTTCCAGTAGACCCACACCGGGATGGTGTCGAGCACGCTCTTGAGCATCCGCTCGGAAGCTTCCAGCGCCCGCGCGGTCCGGAGCACTACGGTCTCGTCGCGGATGGCGCACACCAGCAGCGGCGGCTCCTCCACGCGCAACACCTGTCCGCTGAGCAGGCATTCACGCACCTCGCCATCGCGACGCTGGATGCGCCACGGCAGATCGCGCACCGTGCCATCCCGCCCCAGCGCCTCGAGGACCGGGCGTCGGCAATCGGGATCGGTCTGGATGCCCAGCTCCAGCGGTGTGCGCCCGACGATCTCCTCGCGCGTGAAGCCGGTCAGGGAAGCGAAGCTTTCGTTGACCTCCAGAATCCTGCCATCATCCAGACGGGTGATGTTGAGCGCGTGCACCGCCGTGTCGAACACCGCGGCCAGCCGCTCGGCCGAGGCCTGCTCGCGCCGGGCGCGGGCGCGCTCCTCGGTGACGTCGCGGATCGCCGAAATCAGCACCTTGGCGCCCTCGGCCCCACCGACGGCACTGCTCAGCTCGATCAGGCGGATCTCGCCGTCACGGCGATGCAGTTCGGTTTCGAAGCCGTGCACCATGCCGTCCCGGCACAGCAGTTTCCACCAGCGCTCGCGCGCGGACGCCTCACCCCAGGTCCCCAGTTCCAGCGAGGTCCTGCCCACGGCGACCTCGCGGGCGAATCCGGTGAGACGGCAGTAGGCGTCGTTCACTTCGAGAATGCGCCGGGACTCGAGATCGACCAGCATCATGGCATCAGGATTGGCACGGAAGGCAGTCGCGAAGCGCGCGTTGGCCTCGGCTGCCAGCCGCTCGCGCGCGCGCTGCTCGGAAACGTCGCGCACCGAGGCGATGACACAGGGTAACCCGTCCACCTTTGCCAGCGCGCCATTGGCTTCGCATTCCAGCAGTCGGCCATCGCGCGTGCGCAGCCGCACGGGAAAACACTGGCCGCGGGGCGAGCGCATCACCATCTCCAGCCACGCCTGCCGGTCGGCCGGCCGTTCCCAGATCTGCAGTTCGAGGGAAGTCCGCCCCAGCAGTTCATCACGCGAACGGCCGAGCATCCGGCAGTAGACGTCGTTCACCTCCATGAACACGCCGTCGCTCACCCGCACCACCACCATGCCGTCGGGCGACCCCTGGAAGATCGCATCCAGCCGCTCCTTGGCCTCGACGATGGCGCGCTCGCGGGCCAGCTCCTCGGTCACCTCGCGTCCGATCGACACCAGCACCCGTTCGCCGTCGACCTCGATGGTGTGGAAGGAGCTGCTGACGTCGATGATCCGGCCGGAGCGGTGGCGCAACTGCTGGCGGAAGCTGCAGGTGTTCTCGGTCTCGATGGCGCGCAGCATGGCGGCCCGCTTCTCCGCGATGGCGTACGTGCCGACCTCGAGGGCGGTGCGCCCGATCAGTTCCTCGCGCGCGTAGCCGACCAGCCGGCAGAACGCCTCGTTCACCTCCAGGTAAAGGCCGTCGGACAGCCGGCTCATGATCATGGCGTCCTCGGTCCCGAGGAACAGGGCTTCGAGACGCCCGGACGCGGCATCGAGCGCATGGGCGCGCCGCGTCTCACGGGTCCGGTCGACCAGGTGCAGGGCGGCACAGCGTTCATCGCCGTCGTCGAATGCCGCTGCGTGGATGAGCACGTCGAGGCGCTGGCCGGCCTCGCTGCGCCATTGCGCCTCGCAATCGCGCAGCGTGGGCACCGCCGCGAGGTGATCGAAGAAGGCGCGATGGGCCGCCGGGTCGCGCCACAGGCGCAGCGCGGCGCCCGCCCCCGCGCCCGTCAGCGCCTCCGCCGGCACGCCGAGCAGGCGGGCGCAGGCGTCGTTCGCCAGGACGATGGCCTGATCGCGCAGCCGCACGACGAGGCTGGGCATGGGCGAGGCAGCCCACGCCGCCGCCGGAAGCGACTCGTTTCCGGCCCGGGCGTGGCGCGTCGTGACCGCCCGCGCCGCGCCGTCCTCAGGCCACATCGGCCTCCGACCCCTTGCGATCGCGCAGCCAGTCCACGGTGGCCTGGGCCGGCATCGGCCGCGCCAGCAGGAAGCCCTGGGCCTCCTGGCAGCCCAGGCGACGCAGCTTGGCCAGGCGGCCGGCGTCCTCGACGCCCTCGGCCACCACCGGGATGCCGAGCGCGTGCCCGAGGCGGGTGATGGTCTCGGCGATGCGCACCGAGCGGGTGTTGCGGCCCAGACCCTCGACGAAGGAGCGGTCCACCTTGAGCCTGTCGAGCGGCAGCTCGCCCAGGCTGGCGAGCGACGAGAACCCGGTGCCGAAATCGTCCAGTGCCACGCCGACACCGAGTTCGCGCAGGGTCTCCAGGTTGCCGATCGCCTGCGTCGGCCCCTGCATCGCGGTGGACTCGGTGATCTCCAGCTCGAGGCGCGAGGGAGGGACGCGATACTCGGCCAGGACCGAGCGGACCAGATCGACGAAGCCCTCGGCGCGCAGCTGCACCGCGGATACGTTGACGCACATGCGCAGCGAGGTGAAGCCGAGACTGCGCAGATGGGCGAGGTGGGCCACGGCACGCCGCAGCACCAGCGCCCCCAGAGGCACGATCAACCCGGTCTGCTCCGCCAGGGGGATGAACACCCCGGGGCCGGTGGATTCCCCGGCCGTCTCCGGCCAGCGCGCCAGCGCCTCGAACGCCACCACCGCATCCAGCCCCAGATCCACGATCGGCTGGTAGGCCACCTCGACAGTGCCGGCGGCCACCGCCTCCTGCAAGGCTGCGAGCAGGCGGGCGCGCTCTGCAGCATCGGTGATCATGCCTTCATCAAAGTGCAGACCGCCCCCCGGCACGCCGGATTTGGCGCGCGACAACGCCGTGCTGGCGCGCTTGAGGATCTCGCGCGCATCCAGCGCCCGCCCGGCGGGATCGTGGCGCGCGAAGCCGGCGGTGGCGGAGATGCGGAACGGGCTGCCGCGCACGTCCAGCGGCTCGGCGAAGGCCTCGGCCACGGCGGCCGGGTCGACCGAGGCGGCGGCGCCGAACAGGCCGAACATGTCCGACCCGACGCGCGCCAGCAGCCCCTGCGGAAAAGCCTGGCGCAGCCGGCGGGTCGCGGCCCGCAACAGGTCATCGCCGAAATCCTCGCCAAAGGCATTGTTGAAGGCCGAGAAGCGGTCCAGGTCCACCAGGGCCAGGCAATCGGGCGCGGTGGCCTCGGCAAGCCGTCTGTCCACCGCCTCCAGCAGGGCGTTTCGGTTGAGGATGTGCAGCAGGGGATCGAGCCCGGCGCTGCGCTCTCTGCGTGCCTGCAGCAGCAGGCCGTCCACGCCGCCTGCGAGACGGGAGAAGAACCCGCTCAACGCCTCCCGACGCGCCGGCTCCAGGGGTGCCGACGTGTCGAGGCAAACCACGAGATCCCCTTCCACCGCCGCCAGGAACAGCGCTGCGGCGGACGCCTCGAACTGGCTGCACCGCTGCGCCAGCGCCCGCTCGACGGCGGCGCTGGAGGCATCCCGGGGGGCTTGCGCCAGCGTCTCGCCGAGCCGGGCGCGGTGGCGTCCGGTCGCCCCGAGCAGGCGGACCTCGCCGTCGGGATCGCCGCTCACCCGGACCCACAGCGCACCCTCGGACGCGACGCCCGCCAGGGCGGCCAGCTGCGTCAGCAGACCCTGAGCGAAGGCACGAAAACTCTCGACCGGATCGGGCCGTCCCATGCCCTGGAGGATCAGCTCCAGCCCGCGCAGGCTGGCAGCCGTCTGGCGCAGTTGCTCGTGGGCGCGGATCGCAGCCAGCAGCGCCATCTGCAGCCGGACATGGGTGAGTTCGGCCTTGGAACGCCAGTCATCGATGTCGTGCTCACGCATCGCCTGCAGTTCCGGCACATCGCCGGACTGCCCGGTGCGCAGGATGATGCGCAGGTCCCGCAGGCCGAGTTCGTGACGGATGCGACGCACCACCTCAAACCCCGCCCGTGGCGACTCCATCACCACGTCGAGCAGCAGCACCGCCGTGTCAGGATGACGACGCAGCAGCGCCATGGTCTCCCCGGCGGAGCGCGCGTGCAGCAGGCGCAAGGGGCGGCGGTGCAACTCCACGCCGCGCAGGGCGTACTCGGTGGCCTGATGGACATCGTCCTCGTCGTCGGCCACCAGCACCGTCCAGTTCAGGGCACCGGGGGCGACGGCCCCGGTCGGATCCTCAGGGGCGAAACCGAAAACCTCCGCACTCAAGTCCGCGACTCCGATGTCGCGACCGGGACCCAGACGGTGAAGGTGGCGCCACCGCCTGGCGTCGGTGCATGCCGCACATCGCCGCCCATGCCCCGCGCCAGCGCCCTGGACAGGCTCAGGCCGAGACCCGAGCCACCGTCCTGCGTCTGGCCCTCGGCCCGCGCGAAGCGCTCGAACA
>Ga0169931_10003925_pt1 | contig 23379 bp, 11 predicted proteins | sample Kivu_15m_20L_FD_129675 | JGI IMG/M metagenome (GOLD analysis project Ga0169931, IMG submission 129675) | Freshwater microbial communities from Lake Kivu, Western Province, Rwanda to study Microbial Dark Matter (Phase II) - Kivu_15m_20L... | ecosystem: Environmental > Aquatic > Freshwater > Lake...
AGCCTGGTGCTGATTACCCGGCTCTGAAAACGCACCTGAGGTGGGTCGAGCACCGCCCTGCCTTCGCAAACGTGTTGCGTGCGGGAATAGTTTGGTGAAACAACCCGATCCTGTAGGCGACCCCTGAATACTGCCCGCTCGGAATCATGCGCTCCATTCTTGCCACGCTTTTGCTCAGCCTGCTCGCTTTTGCACCCTCGGCTGCCGCCGATGGAGCGGCGCTTGTGACGTTCACCGGTGAGCTCGTGGATGGGGAATCGCGCCCGATCAGCGGCGTATTCCCCGTGCAGTTTCGTCTGTATGAGGCCGAAAATGGCGGCGATGCGCTCTGGACCGAGGCCCGGTTTGTGAGCGTGGCCGAGGGAATGTATGAAGTACAGCTCGGCGCAAACGAGCCCGTTCCGGCCGAGCTCTACGGCCGAACACTGTTTGTGGGAGTGGAGCTGGGAGCTGCGGGCGAGATTTCACGCACGCCGCTGCTGATCGCAGGACAGGCCGCGCCGCCGACGCGCGACGAGGTCATCGCTGGCCTCGATATCATCTGGGCGGATTTGGCCGACCGGGCCGTGCAGTCCGAAGAAGCGCTGGAGGCCGAGGACTGCGTGCGCGTCGGTGGAAAGACGCTGGAGGAGATCGACCGGTTCGATGAGCTGCTCGCGCAGCTGGTCAGCGTGCGAGAAGAAGTCACGCGGGCAACGCGTGCAACGGTCGGCGGTCGAACCACCACGCTGGAACGTATCGGTGGCGGAGGGGGACTCCCCTATGCCCGCAACTGCCCGCCCAACCATGTGGTCGTGGGAATTCGGGGAGGCGCGGGAGACCTGATTGACTCCATTGAGCTGGTGTGTGCGCCGCTTGAGTAGGGCGTGGCGCCAACTCAATCGCAGGGGTTCTCGATCATCCAGGCTTGTTGCAGTCTGCAACGCAGCCACCGACCCGTACCCGCTGCGCTATGGGCCTGACCTGCATCATCAGGAGAGGGCCCACTCTATAAAGCCACGGGCTCCGATGGCAGGTGCCATGTGCGTCATGGCGCGGTCGGTTCGCTGGACAATAGACGCCGCTCGGATCGCGAGAAAGCAAACGCCCCCGCCAACATGAGCGACGCACCGGTGACGAAGGGAAGTCCAGACCAGACTTCAAACAACCACCCTGACACACCCGGCCCCACGACGCGGCCCAGCGCCGACGCAGATTGCCCCATACCCAGCGCAGCCCCCTGGACCTCTCCCGTTGATCTTCTGGAAAGCAGGCTGTTCAACGATGGCGTGGCAAGGCCGGTGCCGGCCGCCAGACAGAACGCGACCAGAAACATGGCCTGATAGGGTGCCGTCGCCGCCAGAATCGGAACCAGGTACAGACCGACCGCCAGCACACTAAAACCCGTGAAGATGAGCCGAGGTTCGCCGAACTTTGGTGTAAGCCGTCCGACGGCACCGCCCTGAACGACCGCCGCTGTCAGACCGACGACGACCAGAAAACCCGCGGTGAGTCCTGCCCCGGCGCGATGCGCCTCGGGGGTTCCGAACGCCAGCCCAAGGCCACGCGGCGGCGAACCGACCACCCAGACAGCCTCCATAAGCAGCGCAAGCGTCTGTTCTATCATGGAAAAACCGCACGACAGAATCAGGCTTGCTCCAAGTACGGACGGCACACCCTGCACCGCCGATGCCATGCGAAGCGCTGTCACCCCGGACTGCCTTGTCCGTGGGGTTTGATCGGCTCCACGGGTCTCTGGAAGAATGAACCAGGCCAGCAGCAGGTTTGCCATGGCAAGACCTGCCGCAAAAAGAGCCGGAGCGTTGGGGCCCCACTGACCCAGAAGCCCACCGATGGCAGGACCAAAAATGAACCCCAGCCCGAACGCGGCGCCCACCAGCCCCATGCCTTTGGCCCGGTCTTCTGGCGGAGTCACATCCGCGATCGCAGCCTGCGCGGTGGCAATATTGGCGTTGCCAAACCCCGAGAGCGCGCGCGCCAGAAAAAGCATCCAGAGCGAGCCGGCAAAGCCCAGCAATCCGTAGCCGACAACGCTGGCAAACACGCTGACAAGCATGACAGGGCGGCGACCGATTCGGTCGCTGAGCCTCCCCCAGAAGGGTGCGAACACCAGCTGCATGAGGGAGTAGATCGACCCCAGCCACGTGACGACAGACGGGCGGGCGCCAAAAGACTCGGCGTAAAATGGCAGCACAGGAATAATGAGCCCAAACCCGAGCAAATCCAGAAAGATGGTCACGAAGACCGTCAGCATGACGGCTTTGCGGCGCGCCGGGTCCACGGGATGAGATGTCATGATGTACCGGTGAACACAGGAAACGAGAGGCGTTGCAGCAACCGCGATTCAGATGCAGGAGAGCACATGCAGGTCCCCGAGGGCGCAAATACTCACAGAATCGAGTTCGCCGCTTTGCTGGCGGCCTAGCGCCGCAACCCTCTCGGCAAAGCTTCCACTCAACAACCCGATCTCACGACACTGCACGGCGCTGGGCCGCGGCACTGTGGATTACTCTGCTGCCTGCACTTCGGGCACGACAAGCGACTCTGCGACCAACTCGGCCAGATCCATGGAGTTCATGGTCGACTCGCGCTGTGCGAGTCCATCGGTGAGCATGGTCATGCAGAACGGGCAGTTGACGACGAGCGTGCTGGCGCCTGCTTCGATGGCCATGTCCGCGCGGTGCACGTTCACACGCTTGCCCTGATGCTCTTCCATCCACATGCGACCGCCGCCGGCGCCGCAGCAAAGCGCGGTGCGCCTGTTCCATGCCATCTCCTTGAGGCTTACGCCGGGAACGGCAGCCAGAACATCTCGAGGCGAGGAGGTGTCGTTGTTCCAGCGTCCGATGTAGCAGGAGTCGTGGTAGACGATGCTGCGGTCACCGCGGGAGGTAAGCTGGATACGACCTGCGGCGATGAGGTCACTCAGCAGCTTCGTATGGTGCACGACCTCGTAGTTGCCACCGAGCTGCGGGTACTCCTTGCCGATGGTGTGCAGGCAGTGCGGACACGTCGTAATGACCTTGGTGACCTTGTAATTATTGAGGGTCTCGACGTTGGCCGTCGCGACACTCCAGTACAGGTACTCATTGCCAATCCGACGCGCGGGGTCCCCGGTGCATCCTTCTTCGGGGCCAAGGATGGCATAAGTGACGCCGGCGGCCTTGAGAATCTTCGAGGTCGCGATGGTGACTTTCTTCTGACGGTCGTCGAATGAACCGGCGCAGCCGACCCAGAACAGATACTCAGGCGGCGACTCGAGCTCGCTCATCAGCGGAATGTCGAGACCTTTGGCCCAGTCGGCGCGCTTTGAGTTCGAGACGCCCCAGGGGTTGGAGCTGTTCTCGATGTTCTTGAACGTACGCGTGAGCTCGGCAGGTACGTCAGACTCGGTGAGCACCAGATAGCGGCGCATGTCGATGATGGTATCGACGTGCTCAATGAAGACGGGGCAGTTGGCGACACACGCACCGCAGGTGGTGCAGGCCATAAGCTCTTCCTTGCTGATGATCTCACCCGCGAGCTTGCCAAAGGTGTCTTCCTTTTTTTCGCGGTAGACGGCCTTACCCTTCTCTTTGACGTGGGTCTTCAGCTTCTGGATGATCATCATGGGGTTGAGCTCTTTGCCGGTGTTGAAGGCCGGGCAATAGTGCTCACATCGTGCACATTCGGTGCATGCGTAGGTGTCCAGAAGCTGCTTCCAGGACAGGTCTTCCATCTTGCTTGCCCCAAAGTACTCTGCGTTCTCGTCTTCGAGGTCGATGGGGTACAGGGCGCCGTTCGGTTCCAGCTTTCGGAAGAAAACGTTCGAGGTGGCACCAATCAGGTGCAGGTGCTTGCCACCGGTGGCGATCCAGTTGGCGAAGACGACCACGACCGTGACATGAGCCAGATACATGGCGACATGGAGCGCGTGCAGCGCGCTGTGGTGCGGATGCGCGTACAACCCTCCAAACGGAAGCGAGGCGGCATAGGAGAACGGGGTGAAGGAAGGGTTCCAACCGATCTCTTGCATGTTGGCGGCGGCCGCAAACTCAGCGCCGTGCGCAACAAAGCGGGTTCCGAGCAACGCAACCTCGAGACCCAGAATGATGGCGGCGTCCCGCGACTGGGTGGTGTGTTCGGGCCGAATTACAAACCGGCGGATGATGGCGACGGTGACAGCCAGCACCACGAGGAAGCTGAACAGGTCCTGCACAAAGACGACGCCGTTGTAGGCGTCCCAACCGATGAACCGCGACCAGCGGAAGTCGGGAAAAAATCCGCGGATGAAGTATTCGATGGTCTCGGCCTGCAGAACAACGAAACCCCAGAATATGAAGAAGTGAACCCATCCGCCGAACTCACGGATGGTGCGCGCCTGGCCAAACACATACTTGATGAAGCCGGCGACGCGGGGCTGCAGGTTGTCCAGATTGGACCGTGCATCGGACCGACCGGCCGCGACATATCGAAGCAGCCAGAAGATGAAGAAACCGGCGATCGAGAAGCCACCGGCAACTACCAGGGCGACAAAGATCGAGATAGCGATTTGCATGGGAAGGTCCGGGATCCGTGCAGATTCGAGCAGACGCGACCGCCCGCAAATACCAGATACGACGCGCTGCGGCAATGATGGAGACGCCACAGCGGAGAATGAATCGTCATTCAGCGTGATGTTGCAACCCCCTCAGGCGTTGCGACATGACGATGCGATGTTCTGGACATCATACGACGCCGAGCGCAAGTTAGCGGCGACGTGAAGCAGGACTTTCCTGATTGGCCCGACGCATTGGAGCACCGGATGAGTGGTCGCGCAGTTGGAATCGACCTTGGTACCAGCAATTCTGTGGTTGCCGCCGTCATAGACGGCGAGGCCATCGTCATTTCTGACAAGGACGGGCGCACGATTCAGCCCTCGGTAGTTTCCTGGCTGCCCGACGGCCGCACGGTGGTGGGTCATGCGGCGAAGATCCGAATGACCACGGACCCGCAGAACACGGTGTACAGCGTCAAGCGACTGGTAGGGCGCCCACATTACGCGCAGGAAGTAAAGGTCGCCTCTGACAAGTACGCTTACGCAATCGTGAAAGGTGACGACGACAATCCGCGGGTGCGTGTTCAGTCCCGGGACTACACGGTCGAAGAGGTGCAGGCGCTGATACTGCGCCACATGAAGTGGATCGCCGAGGAGTATCTGGGTGAACCCGTCACACACGCCGTCATTACCGTTCCGGCCAACTTCAACGAAGCACAGCGCCGGGCCACCAAGACCGCCGGACAGCTGGCGGGACTCGAAGTACTACGGATTCTGAACGAGCCTACCGCGGCTGCTCTCGCGTATGGCTACGAACAACAGCTGCGCGAACGCATCGCCGTGTATGATCTGGGCGGCGGTACGTTCGACGTCACCGTGCTTGAGCTTCGTGACAACGTGCTCGAGGTCCTCTCCACCGCGGGTGACACGTTTCTGGGTGGCGACGACTTTGACCACCGCATGACCCAGATGCTCGCGGAAGAGTTCGAGCGTCAGACCGGATTCGCCCTGTCGTCGGACCTTCAGGCCATGCAACGCCTGAAGAGCGTCGCCGAGAAGATGAAAATCGACCTGACAGAATCTGACACAGCGACCACCACGATTCGGCACACCCTGCCCGGCCAGACATCACCGACGTCGGCGACCGTCACCCTCACGCGTGCGGCGTTTAATCGGGCGTGCATGCAGCTGGTTCAGAAGTCCTTCATCGTCTGCGACGAGGCGCTGAAGCTGGCTGAGTTCACCTCGGCCGAGGTCGACCGGCTGGTGCTGGTCGGCGGAGCGACCCGCATGCCGATGGTGCGGGATATGGTCGAGCAGTACTTCTTCAAGAAGCCGCTGAATGACATCAACCCGGACGAAGTCGTGGCGGTGGGTGCGGCTATCTACTTGTACGGCCTCGAGATGCAGTCGGCGCCTCCACCGTCGCTCCCTCCACAGCCACCTCAGCGCGTACCTGCCGCCGCAGCTGCAGCGGCGCAACCCGGGGCCCAGCCATCCAGCAACCCTGCAGTCGGCCAGCCCGATCCGGGCGGACTTACCGCCCGCGGTCTTCCCAGCGCGCCCTCCACGCAGGTGCTATCCCCTGCCGGCCCGCCTCCGGTCCCTCGATCGACTACGAAAAAGGCGCTCGCCGTGCCACCGCCGGCTCCGCTCGGCCGAATTGCCTTGCAGTCTGCGCCCGCGACGCCGGCCACCCAGATCATGAGCGCCGTCGCGCCGCGCAGTGAAACACCTGCGGAGCCCCCGGCAGCTGTACCAGCGCCGGTGCTCGAGAAATCTGCCGCCTCGACTCCCGCACCTGCGGCGTCGGCCCCCGCTCCTGCAGCGCCGGCCGCGCAGACACCTGACATGGCCGCGTCGGCACTCGAACTGAATCTCATCACCAACGCGGCTGACGACCTGTGGACAGACATTCAGGTGCCGCCGGCCCCCAAAACCGCTCCGCTACTGATTGACGTCATCCCGCAGGCGCTCGGCATCGAGACCTTAGGCGGCTACATGGACACCATCATTCCGCGAAACAGCCGCCTGCCCGTGCGTCAGACCCGCGCGTTCGGCACGGCCGCTGACTTGCAGGAGACCGTCCGGGTCAACATTCTGGAAGGCTCGTCGCGCGTGGCCAAAGAGAACCGACCCATTGGCGAGCTGGTGCTTACCGGCATTCCGCCCATGCCCCGCGGTCAGGCGAAGATTGACGTCAGCTTCGAGATCAATACCGACGGCATGCTGTCGGTGACTGCGCGTGACCGTGACAGCGGTAAACTGGCTCGTACCCAGCTGAACGTCGCCGGCGGCATGAGCGACGAGGCCGCCGCGGCGCTGCAATCGCGTGACCTGCCGCAGGCCTATCGCGGCACCTGATTTACCCGCGCCCTGAAGTGCTGCTTTTTTCACCCCCGATTCTTCCACGCGACACGTGTCGTCCAACGCTTTCATTCCCTATCGCATCGGCCTTGTATCGCCTGATGCCGAGCTTCTGGCACGGCTGATTCAGTCGCTGGTGAGGCCGGGAGTCGTCGTGGATTCGACGACAGACGCTCGCGAGGTGCGCGGCTGGTTCGCGCCGGTTCCGCCCGACCTGATCGCGCTGGATGAGTGCCTGGAACGTCCTTCTGCGTTCGAGTTAGCCGCCGCCCTGCAAAAAGTGTCCAAAGGACGCACCTCCCTCGTGGTGTTGACGCGTGAGGTCACCCCGGTGCCCGAAGGTTCACCTTTTCGAGCTGCCCTGAGGCGCGACGTGCATGCCCGCGTGGCGAGTGACCGGCTTCTTCGTGCGGCGGCAGAGTCACGCACTCATGAAGGCTTCGACGACAAGGAGATTCGTGCAGAGGTAGAGGTCCGCGGCTTGCGCGGTGACGAAGGAACGCACTACCAGACGCTTGATATTGCTCCGAATGCACCTGCAGATGCGATCCGCCGCTCGTATGACCGGCTCAGCCTGCTGCTGCACCCCGACCGGCTAAGGCACCTGCGTGACGATAACTTGCGCGACCAGGCCGCGGCGCTCTATGACCGCATTCAGACCGCCTATGAGGTGCTGCGCAACGGCACCGAGCGTGCTCGTTACAACCGTGAGCTACGAGGCGACAAACCCACGTCATCGGGGCCGTTTCGCAACGCCGCGCAGGCCAGTATCTCGATGGAAGAGTGGGCGAGCGACCCGGCAGCCCGGCGCGCGTTGAAAACGGCGCAGCAGGCGCTCGCAGCGGGCGATGTGACCATGGCGCGCACGCAGCTGCAGTTCGCGCTGTCGCGAGAGCCCGGCAACCATTCCATCCAGCAAAGGCTCACAGAGCTCGACGCGCACCGGTGACCCCGTCAGCCCAAGGGCCGACCTAACCGCACGACTTGCCTTGTCCAACCCTCCAGCCAATCCACCGTCGTCTTCTGCGCGTCCCTCGGACCTGATTCCCAGGTTGCTGGTCGCCGCGGTGGGCATACCGCTGCTGTTTGGAGTGGCGTTTCTAGCTCCCAACGCGGCGCTCTGGCTGGTGCTGACGTCTGCGGCCGGCATTGGTGGGTGGGAGTATTTTCGAATGACGCTTGGCGCTCCGCTCCGCGGTGACGCCTGGCTGTGCGTCGCGGGCATCGTGCTGGTGATGTCAGCCGGCTACTGGGGCTTACCGGCCACCGTTGTGCAGGCCAGCGCCGCGCTGGTTACCGTGGCCGCGCTCACCGCCTGCATGCGCTCGTCGGTAGAGACCGCGGCCGTGGCTGCCCGGTTTGGTCACCTGATGGCAGGGTTCGGCTATTGCGCGCTTTTGTTTGGCGCGCTGCTGGCGCTGGTCCGCGGACCCGACCCTCTGCTTCATTCACCGACGCAGGCAGGCTGGCTGTTATGGCCCATGATGATCATCTGGGCGGGCGATACGGGCGCTTATTTTGCAGGGCGGGCGTTCGGCCGGCACAAGCTGGCCCCTCGACTCTCGCCTGCGAAGACGGTGGAGGGCGCCATTGGCGGCCTGTTTGCGTCACTGGCGGGCGGCTTTGTGGGTTGGGTGGTGCTGCCGCTGCCGCAGGCCATTGAGGCGTGGCATGTGGTGCTCTTTGCCCTTCCCGGCGCCGTGATTGGGCAGGTGGGTGACCTGGCCGAGTCGCTGTTGAAGCGGTCGACGGGCGTCAAGGACAGCAGCCGAATTCTTTCTGGGCATGGCGGAATGCTGGATCGGGTCGACGCGCTTGTATTCGCGGCCCCCTACTTTGCGCTCTTGAAGGCCATTCTGCAGTTCACTTGACATTGAGAGTGCCGAGAGGAAGCAGCCACCTGCACCTTGGAAGCGTACCGGATTGACCATGAGTTTTGTCTATTTCTTGCTGGTGATTGGACCTCTCGTGTTCTTTCACGAGCTTGGGCACTATCTGGCCGCGCGATGGTTTGGTGTCTGGTGTCAGCAGTTTGCGGTTGGTGTTGGGCCGGTGCTGTTCCGGTTTATGGTAAAAGACACCGAGTTTTCGGTGCGGGCGCTACCCCTGGGCGGATACGTGCTCATGTACGGGGCCGACCCGGAGGATGAACAGGAAGCCGAGCAATTCCCGGAGCACTCGGGCAAGGGCCTGTTCTCGAAGCCGGTTTGGCAACGGTTCATCATTTATCTGGCCGGCCCGCTCATGAACCTGCTGATCGCCGCACCGATGTTCATCGCGGTGCAGCTCAGTGACGACATGCGGGCCAGCGCCGTCGTCGGTTATGTGGGCGATGGCTCGCGGGCGGCCGAGTCGGGCTTGCTCCCGGGCGACCGGATTCTGAGCATCGACGGAGAATCGGTCACCTACTTTGACGACGTGCAGGCGCTGATTCGGGCTGCGCCGGGCCGCGAGATTGTCATTGAAGTGGACCGCAACGGCGAAACCGTATCGCTGAGGGCCACGCCAGACACGATTGTCGCTCGCGACGACATTCTGGGGCTACGCGAGGTCACGTTTGGCCAGCTGGGCATGGGCTGGGTGCAGCAGGCTTCGGTGGTTCATGTGGCCACCGACTCACCGGTGGGCGGTCAGGACGGATTGCAGACGTTTGACCGCATCCTGCGTATCGGAGACGCGTCGGTGTCGTCGTGGCTGCAATTCGAGGCTGCGCTGGAGCGGAACACAGGGCCTGTCTCGGTCGTGGTTGAGCGTCGTTCTGCCCTGCCCGACTCGTTCGCCAGTCTGTTCGTGTCCCGTGAGGTCGAGTTGCAGCTGCAGATGGATGGGCGCGACCCGGCAGCGCTGGGGTTGTACCCCATCCACAAGACGATATGGCATGTCGTGCCTGGCAGCCCCGCTGCTGTTGCCGGTTTGCAGCGCGGCGACCGGGTGATTTCGGCGGACGGGCGCCCGGTCATCGACATCAACACCTTCAGCAGTCTGCTATCCGCGCAGGCGCCCCATACCGTTGAAATCGAGTTTGAGCGCGATGGCGTCGTCATGTCGAGGTCGCTCACGACAATCGAGATGGAGGTCACGGGCGAGATGAGAGAGGTCATGGACGTGGTGTTCGTTGGGTTTCACGGCGTGGAAGGCACCTATGTGGCGCCTGAGCTGGTGAAGGCGCCCTGGAGTCGCCGAATCAGCGACGCGTTGCGCAACGGGCTTCGCGAGACCGTCGAGATTTCGGGCGCGCTGGTGTACATCGTAGGCTCGATGGCGTCCGGACACATGTCGGCGTCCAATGTGGGTGGCCCCATCATGATGTTTGACGCCGCGTCGCGCGCAGCCGAGGCGGGCTGGTTGTCGCTGTTGCATATGGCGGGGCTGCTGAGCGTCAATCTGGCGATTATGAATCTGGTGCCGGTGCCGGGGCTGGACGGCGGGCAGCTGGTCCTGCTGACGTTTGAGGGCATTCGACGCCGCCCCTTGTCGATGCGTGCTCGCCAGATCGCTGGTTTTGTGGGCATTGTGTGCATCGTGTTGCTCATGCTGTTCGCCTTCAAGAACGACATTGAGCGTTACTGGGTCGATGTCGCAGTCTGGCTAAACGGATGAAGCTGCTGGCCATAGAGTCTTCGACCAACCGCCTGTCCGTGGCGTGGCAGTCGTCTGCCGAGAGCGTTGTGCATGAGGTGTGCGACACCCCCGTGACCCATGCGCGCGTTTTGAATGGGCTGGTGGCGCAAGCCATGCAACACGCCACCACCCCGCCCGACGCGATCGTCGCGGGCGTGGGGCCGGGTAGCTTCACGGCGCTGCGGATTGGGCTGGCGTGCGCCAAGGGGCTGGCGCTGGGCTGGGGCATCCCTGTTTACGCGGTGCCCTCGCTGCGCGCGGTTCCGTGGTCGCAGCCAGCCGATAGCGCGCCGATTGGTCTGCTCTTCGATGCGCGAAAGGGGCAGGTGTACGGCGGCGTTTTCGACCCCGGTGTCGGTGGACGTGTGCACTTGGAGCTGCTGTCGGTAGCGCCCGACGAGGTGGTCAGTCAGTTATCGACGCTGGCGCAGCTGTCGTCGGTGCGGTTTGGTGGCGACGCGTTTGAACGGTATCCCCAGCTGGCGGTGCTGCGTACCGCCCGACTCGAGCCCGATGACCTTGCCTGGCCGCGTGCTGCCGCCCTGCTCCACTACGTGCGGAACCACGGGCAGCTGGCTGCGATGACGGCGGCGCAGGTGGAACCCCTTTACTTTCGGCCTTCCGACGCCGAGCTGAACGGCCCGCGCGCCAACAGCGTGCTGTCGGCTGGCCGGCCCTGAGCAGCGGCCTTCAGAGCAAAATATCGACGTTGGCTCGGGCAAGTACGGTGATGCCTTCCTCGGGGAAGCTGTCGTACCAGGCGTTGGGTTCAATCTGAAAAACGAGGGTGAGTCGAGCGTCATCGCTGGCGAACTCGCGCAGGTCTCCCTCATAGACGGGCTCGATGATGGCCCAGGTCTCGCCGGGCTGAAAGTCCTGCCCGACCCCGATTTCGACGCGTTCGCCGTCGGGCGACACGGCGAAAACCGAGATGCGGTGCAAAAAAGTCAGGTCGTACCCGGAAGGCGAGAGCACCGCGACCAGCCCATCCTGAATCTGGAAGCCGCGCGCCTGATTCGGGGAGCGCGAGAATCGAAACCGCTTGGTGATCTCAAAGTCTTCGCCGATTCCACCGGGGCTAACGAGGGTGAGCTCAGTAGACACCTGGTCCGAGATGATGGTCTCGGTGGTGCAGGCATGCAAAGCGAGCGCGAGCGTCGGGACAAGGAATAACAGGGCGGCGGAACGAGACGACATGGGGCCCTCATGAAAGCGTTGGGCGCACGCTACAGCGATGCGGCCTCCGGATCAATCGCCGCCGGCCTGATCCGAGATCATGTCGTCGCCGCGCAGGGTGGTACGCAGCAGCACACCGGACTCGGGAATGACGGCATCGTCGACCGAGACCACCCACTCCAGTTGAAACTCCAGCAGGCCGATATTGAACGCTTCGCGCGCATCGACGGGCGCGCGGTTCTGGGGATCGGGATCGCAGTTGTCGCCAATGCCGTCGCTATCGAAGTCGGCCTGATCGACATTTGGGCGGGTCATGCAATTGTCATCGGCGTTCTGGATGCCGTCGCCATCGGGGTCAAGCGGGTCGAGCGCAACAAACAACCCGTTCTCGATGTCGCGCACCTCGACCCGGCTGCGGGTGGGGTTGCTGACGTCCACCAGCGGGTGGGCAAAGACCTCACCCGGCACGGGCTCACCGTTCACCCGAAGCTGAATGCTGGTGATGCCGCTGAACGACGAAGCGGCGGTGCCATCGGGAGTCAGCGCCTCGAACGTCACATACTTGAGCTCGCTGGTCGGTGCGGCTGCCATGCGAATGGAATACTGAATAATGCCATCGACGCTTCCGGACCGCCCGATGATTTCATCGACGACAATCACGTCGCGGCCCGGCAACCCATCGTCCGCGTCGTCGCCACAGGCCGAGCTCAGTAGCACGGAAGTCAGGGCGGTAATGAGCAACGGGGTGAATCGCATAACAGCTCCAGGGGCGTGACAGTCAAAAGGCCGCCGACAGGATAGTGCGGGAATGCGGAACGTTCAATGGCGGTGGCTCGGGGGGCGGTCTCTACCCGCAGGGTACCCTGGGAAACGACCCTCGCGCCTCATGATTGACGCCACGTGACAACTTGATGAAGATGCGACGAGCGCTGTGTGTTCATGCAGCAGGTCAACAGGTATTGAGTACGGAGTAGCCATGTACAGGCGTGTGGAGCGAGACGAGATCGGATCTGCCGTTCGGAGTGCCAGAGCGCGCACGGGTGTGCCGGGGCTTGCGTTGTTGTTGAGCGGGGTGCTGGCTGCCTGTGGTGATGATTCGGCGCCTGTTGATGAGACCGTCGATGCGGGTCCTGACACCACCGACCCGGATGTCGCGTCGGATGCGACGACCGATGGAACCTCGGATGGCGCGACCAGTGACACGACCGACACGGGCGTTGAAACCGACGTCGAGACACCCGACGCCGAGCCGGATGCGATCTCCACCGGCTCGATCCGATGTGAGGGCGCCATCTCGGCTGACCTGACCCCCGAGGCAGGCGGCGTGCTGGAGCTGACGACGGAAGGCGGTGCCGTGCCGCTTCGCGTCGACTTTCTGGGGCGCGAGCTGCCCGGTGGCGGTGTGACCGCGTCGCTGACCTGCTCGGATGATTCGATTGTCCCGGCAGGCTACACGTCGCTGTCGCCGTCGTTCGTGGTGAGCGCGCCCGTGGGGCGTTTCGCGCGCCGTTACTTCGTGACGGCTCCCTTTGAGCTGGATGCGTTCCCCGAAGGTGCCCGACCCTCTGCGCTACGCGTTTTCTACCGCGCGCCCGGTGCGACCACGACCGTACAGCCGGTGGTCGTGAACATGCAGGAGAACACTCGCCGCGGCACCGTCCGGTTTGAGACGGATGCCCTCGGCACCTTTGAGATCGGCGTCGCCGACGACGCAGGCACCACCTACGACCGCCGCTGGAAGTTCCGCGCGGTCACCGGCATCTCGATGGGCGCCAGCGGCTCCAGCATGATGGGCATGCGGCACCCCGAGCTCTTTGACATGATCGGCCCCCTCGGTGGCCCCACCGACTGGGGCTATCTGGCCCACTACATCCGCGATGGAGGCATGGGCGGCGTCGGCTCTGACCCCCGCATGGTGCCCACCGAAGAGTTCGAGCACGGGCAGACCTATGATGAGTGGTTCTTCCCCACCGGCGAAGGCACGGGCGGCAGCTTCAATCGCGGCGACTACGCTCAGATCTTCCTCGACCTGATGCTCACCTTTGGAAACATCGTCACGTACAACGACGAGAGCCCGTTTGCTGCGCCCGGACTTCCGCTTTCAGAGCTGCAGCGCTCGGTGGCCGAACGCTGCAACTTCACCGACAGCTGCGGCACGAACGAGGGAGTATATACCATCGACACCGGGTATTACGACGATGAGTTCAACCCGGACGGAAGCCTGCCTGTCATTACCTTCTGCGACGGCGTGGGAAGCAACGACCGTTCAATCGAGTTCTCTCGCGCCTGCGACCTGGATTTCAACGGCACGCCCGACGAGACCAACGAGGGCCTGTACGACGCGCCCTGTCGGCAGGACCAACCCATGGACATTACGTTCGCGGTGGACCTGAACGGCAATGGCCTGCGCGATCAGGGTGAACCGGTCGTGCGTAACTTCTACGAGCCGTTCGAGGACGTGGGCGTCGACGGCCTCGCCGATGCCGACGAGCCGGGTTACGACGCGGTCACCAACCCCGACCCCAGCTTTGACAACTACGACTACGCGCTCAACCCGACCGGAACCGAAGGCAACTGGTTCTACGACGAAGGCGAGCCGTGGCAGGACTTCGGGCTCGACGGCGTGGATGGTACGCCGCAGCTGAGCGACGGTGGCTTCGACTTTGGCGAAGGCAACGACTCTTACGACTTCAACCCCAACCTGGCGCGCCTTCTGTTCGAGCGTAATCCTCGGCAGCGCATCATCGAGGCCGACCAGGTGGTGCTCGACGAAGTGACCTGGTTCATTGATGCCGGCATTCGCGACCTCTTCAACTTCGCCGTCTCGGGCAACCACCTTGTGGGTGCGCTGCAGGCGCGCGGCGAGAACGTGCGTGTGTACGACGAGTTCTACACCCTGCAGGACCTCACCCCGGACGCAGCCGCCGATTATAGCTTCGCCGAGGTGGATTACCCGAACCTGGGCGAGAATGTGTACCTGCGCTACGGCTCGCTGGACGCCTCGGAAGAAGACATCTGCTTTGGTGACGGCAAGCACGTGGGCTCGGCGCAGCAGGTGGCCAACCGCCTGCTCACCATGCTTGGCTACATGACCAACCGCTTCCCGGACGGCGAGACGAGCATCATTCAGGCGCCCTATCCGCAGGCTTCAGGCACGTACTTCATGCCTTCCGACGTCACGGGCGGTCTGGTTCGTTACTCCATCGCGTTCCCGCCCGGATACGAGACCACCCAGTGCTCCGACTCGGTTGACAACGACCGCGACGGGCTCGCCGACGGCGAAGATCCCGACTGCCTGCACGCAGGCATCATGTCGGAGACCGCGGGCGAAGAGCTGACGGCCTGCAACGACGGCGTGGACAACGACGCCGACGGTCGTCGCGACGACGCCGACGGCGACTGCACCGCCGGCGACGGATTGTCGGAGTGGCCGCTTGGCCACCCGATGCGCGAAGCCACCTTCCCCGTCATCTACCTGATGCACGGTTATGGTCAGTCACCCGACGACCTGCAGGTGTCGGCAATCCCGTTCGCCGGGTTTATGGCGCAGGGCGTGTGGCCGAAGGCGATTCTGGTGTTCCCCGACGGCTACTGTGGCGACATCGAGCGCACCCAGTGCAACGACGGCGTGGATAACGACGGCGACGGACAGACCGATCGCGCCGACAGCGGCTGCGGTGCGAGCGGCAATCGCTCCGAGACCGGCGAGCGGGTCGCGTACTGCGCCGACGGCGTTGACAATGACCTGGATGGGCAGGTGGACACCGACGACGCGGCCTGTGGCGACCCCGCATGGGACAACGAAGGGAACTGCCTGCGCGGCAACTTCTATTCGGACCACGTGGCCTGGCCCGACGGTCGCGCCGATGGCCCCGCATACGAGCAGATCTTCCTGGAGCTGGTAGACCACATGGACGACGTGTATCGCACGCGCGAGCCCGAGACCTTCCCCGAGATTCGCTAATTTCTTCTGTGTGAACCACTGTTGGCAGCACCACAACGACTCACAACGTGCCGCCAATGTCTCGCACAAGCGCAATAACCTGAACGCGACCACCGCCCTGCCCCGTGTACCTGAAAGTGCGACGGTTGGGCGATAAGGTTCGCCGGTTGTCTGTCACTGTTCGATCCCCCTTGTCGAATTCGACATGCTGAGCCGCATCGGCATCAGGCCATCAGAGAGAGCGGTGCAACGACATGTTTGTCGGTAGGCGGATGCGCGTGGTATGTGTACGCGTTGAGCATGTGTGAGATTTTTGCCCGCTGTCTGGCGGGCGCACTGGACACGGTAGGACCCTATGGCCAGCGAGCTCGAAGGACGCCTCGAACGGTTACGCACTTCTCCCGGTGATCGGTCGCTGTTCTATCATCTGGTGCAGGACCTTCAGGCGGCTGGGCGCGACGAGCTGGTCGCCGAGGCGTATCAACTTCATGCGCATGCGTTGGGTGGCGACGAGTCTGTGCGGTTGTGGCTCTCACTTGCCGAGCGATGGTCGGCGCACGATCCGGAACGGCGTCGAGCGGCCTGGCAGGAGGCGTTTGAGCGGGCGTGGTCGCGTCGCGACCTCTTTGCGCGCATGGCGACCGACGTGGAGAATCGTGGGGTCGCGGAGGCGACGCTCATGTGTCTGCAAGTGCGTCTTCGTAACGAGAGCGCGCCGCGCGCACGTGCGCGGGCTGCGGCCGAGCTGGCTCGTCTGGCAACTGAGCAGCAGCAGTGGGAGCTTGCGCACACGTCATGGCTGGAGCTTGGCCGGGCCGACCAGACGCAGGCACGCGAGGCGCTGGGGCAGCTGGAAGACCTTCGCGCGCGAGGCGTGGCCGACCGCGGTGCGGATGCGGCGTTCGAGGAGCTCGCGCGACTGAGTCAGGACGACCGAGCGCTGGCGCGCGTCCTTGAGGCGCGGCTGGTAGGCCAACGGCAGCAGAAGCCCGTGGAGTTCGTGGGCACCTGTCTGGAGCTGGCTTCCCTGACGGTGCGCATTACCGGCGAGCCGCAGCAGGCGGTAAGCTATCTGGAGCGTGCGCTCGACCGTTCGCCGGCGGACGCAGGGCGTATTGCGGCCTGGGTGACCGAGAACGCTGACCTGCAGCTCGAGCAGTCGATCGACGGTGTGCGGTTTCTTCGCATGCTTGCCGAGGCGGCTTCGGACTGGCAGACCGCCGCGGCGTGGCTGGGTTACGAGGCGAGCCTGACCGGCGACCCGCTGGTGCGAGGCGAGATTCTGCTTCGCAAGGCAGACATGGAGGTGTCGCGCCTGAGCGCAATTGAGCAGGCCATGGAGACATACACCATGGCGGCGGCCGTGAGCGCGTCGTTGCAGTCCATCATTCGGGAGCGTCTGGACCGGCTTCGTCGGGGAGACAGCGCCGGCCTGTCGTCGCGCGTACTGGGTGCGCAGCGCGCGATGTATGAGCAGTCGGGCGACTGGGGCGGACTTCACGGGTTCCTGCGTTCCGAACTGGAGTCGCTCCCGGACGCAGAGCGTGGAGCGCGCTGGTTGGAGCTGGCCGAGCTGGAGCAAGGTCGTCTGGGCCGCCCCGACATGGCAGTGCGGAGCCTGGCCCACGCGGCTGAGTGCGGCGAAGGTGCGACGCTCGAAGCGGCGCTGCAGGGGCTGTTTGACCTGTCCACTTCATCGTCCACCGCAGAGGTGGCCACCATCGAGCTGGCCGCGGTGTTGCAACGCGCCGGGCGCTGGGCCGAGCTGGTTCGGCTGCGGCGCCGGCAGATCGATACAACGAGTGACGCGCTGGTGCGCGCGCAGCTGTTCGAGGAGCTGGCGCTGCTGCAAGAGGTCAATCTGGGCCAGCAGCACGACGCTGCGGTGTCATGGACACGCACCGCCGAGCTGCGCCCCGGCGATGCGCGAGCGTGGGACGAGGCGCGCCGCCTGTACCGTTCACTTGGCGATCTGGAGATGGTACTGGATCTGAACCGACGTGAGTCAGGCCTGGCTTCGTCGCCCGAGCGTCAAATAGAGCTTCTGGTTCAGGAAATTGATGTACTTCTGGAGCTGGAAGACCTTCCGGTCGCGTTGGAAGCCGCTTACGAGGGGCTGCTGGCACAACCGACGCACGCCGCGCTGCAGTCGACATTTGGGCGAATCGTGCAGCTCGATGGCGCCATGGGTTACGTGAACGGACTGGCCGCAGAGTTCATGCAACGCGGTGATCGGGCACGCGCGCAGCACATCCTCTGGATGTCGGCCATCCGACTTGGGCTTGGCACCGACCCGGGTTCGACCGCCGCCCTGCTGGCCATGCAGGCGCAACCGCTGGACCTGATTCGGCTTCGGGAATTGCGCGCCGCGCTGGATGAGCGTGGCATCGACGTCGAACGACTCCCGGTTTATCAGGTGTTGGCGCAGCAGGGAGGCGACCACAACGAGCGCATCGCAGCCGCACGCGAGCTGGCTGTGCTGCTGGCCCGGTCGGGTGATGTCGAACAGGCGTTGAGCGCTCAACAGCTGGTGGCCGATCACCCGTTTGCGACGCTCGACGATCGTCTGGCGCTCGTGCAAATCGCCGAGGCGTACGGCGACGCCGACGTACTGGCAGCGGCGCTGGAATCGGTTGTCGACGACGATTTGTTGCTGGACGCCGATCGGGTCGCGCGCTTGCGGCAGTTGGCGCGGCTTCTTGAGAACGGAGCAGCGTTTCAGGGCGGCGATGCATACAGCCGCTGGCGTCAGATACTGGCGCTGCGCCCCGACGACGCCGAGTCACTGGCGGCGATCGAACGCATGGCGGCCGTAACCGGCGACCCCCGGCGGCTATACGACGCGCTGCTGCAGTCGGTCGATTCTCTCGCTGACCGGGCGGAGGCCTCTCGGCGTCGCTTGCGACTGGCCAGCATGGCGCGGGAAGATTTTGACTCGTTTGAGCTGCAGCAGGAGCATCTTGCGGCGATCGTGCGTGAGTCGGTTCAGAGCGATCTCGCGGCGTTGGACGAAGCGTCGGCGAAGTTGCTCGAAGCGTTTCCAGCGGCCAGCTCGGATGCCTCGTTGTGGGTGCAGGCGGCCGCAGCTCGGCTGGCATTCGACGGCGAGGACGCCGCAGCGCTGGCCGGTGACCGCATTGACATGCTGTGCGCCGAGGGTCGCATGGGCGATGCGCTGTCTCTGGCGCGGCAGTTGTCGAGCGTTGCCACGGAAGCGCGCGCCGAGATTCTGGATCGCGCGGCGCTGCTGCTGAATGGAGCGGAAGAGCACGACGCCGCTGCCGCCCTGCTGGAGCGATGGTACGCCGAAGCGCCTGACACGATGCCGCTCGATCGAAAGGCGCTGCTCGCGGTGTGGCGTGTGTTCACCGAGGAAGGCGACGCGGTAGGCCTGGCGACCGAAGTGCTTCGTCAGGAAGCGTGGCAACCCGAGCTGCGAAGCGCGTTGCAGGAAGCCGGCAACCTGGCGCTGATGGCCACCCTGGGTGAGGTGCTCGCGAACGAAGAGACCGATGTGCACGTGCTGTACTGCGCGGCAGACCTTCTGTCGGAGGCAGACGGCGACACGAAACGGGCTGAGCCACTGTGGCGCCGGATCGTCGATCATGACGGCACCGAGCGGCAGGCGCTCGAGTCACTGGCAGCATCGCTCCGCGGGCGCGGTGCCACCGACACCCTGCGAGCGCTGCTGCAGGAGCGGGTGCAGGCGACTGCTGAAGAGGCAGAGCGCGTCGAGTTTTATCGCCAGCTGTCGGAGTTGGCCGACTCGGCAACTGAACAGGAAGACTACCTGCGGCGCTGCGCCGCGGCCGACGCTCGCGATCTGGATTCCCGCCGGCAGCTGGCGGAGTTGTATCGCGGCGAAGAGCGTTGGTCCGAGCTGGTCGGCGTGCTGGAGGAGCTGGGAGCACTTGAAGAAGAGGCGGTCGCACGCGCGGGGATTTATCGAACGCTCGCCGGCATCTTTTTCGAAAAGCTGGAGGACTTGGCGAAGGCAGCAGGAGCCATCGAGAAGCTGCTTGAGGCGACGCCGCTCGACGTTCATGCGCTTCAGAAGGTGGAATCGCTTTACCGGCAGCTGGAAGACTGGGCGCAGGTCGCCAGAACGCTGGATAGGCGAGCGGGTCTGACGTCGAACATTGATGAACGAATCGACCTGCTGAAGGACCTGGCCGAAATTTGCGAGCGGCGACTGCAGGACCTTCCGCAGTCGATCGATGCGCTGGAGCGCATACTGGCGCTGGAACCGGCCAATATTCGTGTTCTTGAGGACGTGGCTCGCCTGAACTCGGCTCTCGAACGCTGGGACGCGCAGCTGCGGGCATTCGAGCGTATGGCGGGTGCGACGACCATTCGGGAGCTGCAGAGCGAGGTATATGCACGCGCGGCGCTCACGTTGCACGAGAAGCTGGGGCGTCATCGCGACGCAGTTGAGCTTCTTGCCACGGCGCTAGAAGTGGCAACGCCAACCGATGAGCTGTTAAATCTGGCGAGGTCGGCTGGTGCAGCCGCTCAACTGCCTGTCGCCGTGGCGAACATTCTCCGACAGGCGCTGCCGCGTATCACGTCGCCCGAGCAGCAGCTGGCGCTTCAGCTTGATGTAGCGACCTTACTGAATGATGGCGCCGATGACGGGCCCTCGGCGATCGCGTGGCTGCAACAGTGTTTTGCGGCGCGCCCGGTTCCGGGCGAACTTCTGAGCCGCCTTGAGGCGATCGCGATGCAGCGCGACCTGCGCACGCGTCTTACAGACCCGTACCGACAGCTTATCGCGGCGGCAGAAGACGACGAGACGCGTTGGCATGGTCTGTATCACCTGATGGAGATTGCAGAGGCGCAGTCGGGCGGCGCCGAGGTCGCATTCGGCCTGATGGTGCGCGCTGCCGAGTCAGCGACGCTGCGCGATCGCGCCGAAACCGAGCTGGAGCGCATCGCCCAGAAGTGGGATCTCTGGGACAAGCAGCGCGAATATCTGGCTTCCGTGTCGGAAGATGCGGGGAGCGAGGACGAGCGTATTACGACGATTCTTCGCAAGGCGAAGTTCGAAGAGACGTCGATGCAGGACTGGGAGGCAGCCTTTGAGACGCTCATCGACGCGTTTCAGGACCAGCCTGAGCATGCAGGGCTGCAGCGCGAGCTGTATCGCATGGCCGACGAGCACGGACAGTGGGATCTGGTTCTGAAGCTGTATGAATTGCTACAGGCCTCGACGACCCGGGTGGAGCGTCGCGTACGTTTTCTGCTCACCATGGCAGACCTTTGCGAGAACCGCATCGACCGACCTGCGCAGGCGCTGGCTCATACGCTTCGGGCATGGCGCGAAACGCCGGACGACGACGCGCTGCGTGAGCTACTGGAGCGACGCTCCCGTGCCAACGAACGACTGGCCGATCTGGTTGCCGCCTACGAGTGGCACGTGGATGAGCTGGAAGACCTTGAACCGCGGCGTTTAGCGCTGCTTCGGGTCATTCAGACGGCGTGCGATGCGGGCATGACCGATAGGGCTCTTGCGGCGTGGACGGCCTTGTTCGAGTACGAAGACACGGCGCTGGCCGAGCTGGACCGCTGCGATGCCTGGATGTCCTCGCGCGGCGCCCGTGGACTTCTTGGTGACGCTATCGCCACCGTGCTCGCGTCGCTTCGCTCGCCCTCCAACCGGGTCGCGTTCCTTCTGCGCCGCGCCGAAATCGCTGTGGAGACGCAGGATATGGACGCTGCTGTCGCTGCCTGGGATCAGGCAGTGGCGCTGCAGCCCAACGACGCGGGCTTGCGCCGCCAACAGGTCACCTTCCTTGGTGAGCAGGGTAAGTGGCCCGAAGCAGCACGAGCGCTGGAGGCGCTGACCGCGATGACCACCGACGCCGAGCCCCGTCAGGCGTTGCGCGAAGAGCTGGTTCATGTGCTGGCGGGCCGACTGCAGGACCCGAACGCGGCGATTGAGGCGCTCACCCGTCTGTTGGCCAGCGAACCCGAGCCGGCTCGGGCCGAAAAGCAGATCGTGGACCTGTATCGAGCCACGGAAGCCTGGGAATCCCTGGTCAACTTCCTTGTGTCCCGAGCCGAGCAGCTTCGGGGCGAGCCTCGGGCGGTGGACCAGCGGATCGAAGCTGCCGGTGTGGTCAACGAGCACCTTGGCGACACGCGACGTTCGCTCCGCATGCTCGACGAGCTTGGTGCGGAAGCCGATCGCGTGGATGCGCTGGAGCTGCGCGTGCGCCTTCAGGGCGCGCTGGGACGCTGGACAGAATATGTCGAAGGGCTGAATCGACTGGCCGAACGGGTCGACGGCCATGCCGCAGCCGTTGCGCTCGGGCAGGCCGCCGAGGCGCAGGAGAATCAGCTGGTTTACAGCGACAAAGCGGTCGAATCATGGCGCCGCGCCCTGCTGAAAGACGCCGGATATGTGAAGGCCTACGCGGAGTTAGGGCGCCTTTTACAGGAGCTCGGCGATCTGGACTCGGCCCGTGGAGTGCTTGAGGAAGGATGGCAACAGGTGTCAACGCAAGGTGCCACCGGCACAGACGCGGCCGAAGTGTGCAGCCGACTGGCGGCGCTCATCGACCCGGATGGAACCGACGCCGCTCGACGGATGGAGTATCTTCAGGCGGCGGTCGAAGCCGACCCACGACACGCAGCCTCGCGCGAAGCGTGGGAGCGCGAGCTGGAACGGTCGGGTGGAATCGATCGCCTTTTGACGCTGCTGGATGAAGAGATGCAACTGGCGACCACCGACGCCGAGCGAGCCATGGTGCTGGCCAAGCGGGCGGCGGCGTACTTCTATGAAGGGCAGCGCGAGGCTGACGCGCGAAAGGCGCTTCGACGCGCGACCGAAATTCAACCGGGGCTGCTGGCAGCAGCCGCATTACTGGGCGATATGGAGCTCAAGGCGGGTAATGCGGCGCCGGCGCTCGCTGCGTGGCGAGGGCTGGGTGAAGACCCTGCATCGCTCGATGCAGAGCTCTTCGTGCGACCTCGGCGTTCTCACGACGAGGAGCTGCTGGACCACCGGGTGGGTGCGCTTTACGCGATGCGCGTGGGCCGGGCTCTGGAGCAGCTGGGACAAACGGACGCAGCAAATGAAGTTTACACGGGCATTTTGCTGGACGACGAGGCGTACCCGCCAGCCCTTGCAGCGCTGGCCCGTTTGAGCCTGCAGCGTGGCAACACGGCAGGTGCTGCGGTCCACATCTCGAACTACATGCGGTACGCGTCGCAGGCGCCGCGGGCCCTGAATGCCCGCGTGAACCTCATGGCGGCACGCATCGCCGAAGCCGAGGGCCAGGCTTCCACCGCCATGCAGTTCTACGACCGGGTGTCGACTCAGAACGACGCGGACACACGGGATGCTGTCGAACGCGCAGCCGAGATCGCGCTGCGAAGTGGGGACGCGGCCATGGCGGTGCCTCGCCTCAGGCGCCTGCTGGAGCTGACCGGGAGCCCGGCCGAACGGGCACGCATTACGCTACAGCTGGGACTCGCCGAGTCACACGCGGGTCTCGATGCCGCGATGACAACGCTGGGTCACGTCGTGCGCTCGGCCGAAGCGTCTTCGCCGGAGCTTGAGACCGCCCTGCTCCGCCTCTCCGACTTTGGCCATCCGTCAGAGAACCGTGCGCAACTCACGGAATTGGCGAACGAATTCACTGGCGAAAAGCATGGTCGTATCCTTCTGGCCCGTGCGCGTTCCTGGGCTGCTGAAGAGCGTTGGCCCGAGGCCGCTGCCGACTCGGCGATCGCGGTGATGCTTGTGCCCCAG
>Ga0169931_10003926_pt1 | contig 23376 bp, 17 predicted proteins | sample Kivu_15m_20L_FD_129675 | JGI IMG/M metagenome (GOLD analysis project Ga0169931, IMG submission 129675) | Freshwater microbial communities from Lake Kivu, Western Province, Rwanda to study Microbial Dark Matter (Phase II) - Kivu_15m_20L... | ecosystem: Environmental > Aquatic > Freshwater > Lake...
AGCGGATCTGTCCGGGCGGGGAAGCCTCGATCCTCAAGTCCGTCAGCGACGTCACGGCCCGCGTGAAGGCGGCGACAGCAGCCGTCGCTCCTGAAAACGCAAATTCCGCGCGCTCTTCTGAGTACGCACGCATCGAACGCGAGACATGCGGAGATGATCCGCGCAGGCGCTGCCAGGTCATCAGCCTTTATCGGGGCGGTCAGTACAAACTGTATGAATATGACCGCTATGACGACGTCCGGCTGGCTTTCGCCCCCGAGACGCAGGCTGGCTTTTTCGGCGGCGATCCCGACAATTTCAATTTTCCGCGCTATGCGCTCGATATGGCCCTGCTGCGCCTCTATCGCGACGGCCAGCCCGTGAAGTTCACCGATCCGCTGCGCCTGGATCCGGCGGGGCCGGCGGAGGGAGACCTTGTCTTCGTATCCGGTTTTCCCGGTTCGACCGAACGGCTGCTGACCATCGCGCAGCTGGAGTTCCAGCGCGACCATTTTCTGCCCTGGCGCATTGAATACCTTTCACAGCTGCGTGGCAGCCTCCTGAACGAGGCGACAAAGGGAGAGGAAGAGGCGCGGCAGGTCGATGACACGCTGCAGGGCGCCGAGAACACGCTGAAGGTGCTCAAGGGCCAGCGTGGCGCTCTGGTTGAGGCATCCTTTTTTGGCGTAAAGCAGGATCAGGAGCGCCGTCTCAAGGATGCGCTGGCGGCCAGTCCGGCGCTTCGCGCGCGGTATGGCGATCCGTTCGCCGATCTTGCCGGGCTTCAGGAGGCTAACCGGCGACTGTTCCTGCCCTATCAGATGCTCGAGGTCCGCTTTGGGGCGGGATCGGTCATCCTGAATGACGCACGCCAGCTTGTCCGTGCGGCTGCAGAACGCGCCAGGGCAGGCGCCGATCGCCTGCCCGAATTCGCTGAGACGCGTCTTGCGGGGATAGAGCGCCGATTGCTGGCGGAAGTCCCCGTTAATCCGTTCCTTGAGCGGCTTGTCATCGCCTACTGGCTTGAGAAGACCCGCGAGTACCTGGGCCCGTCACACCCCGCCGTGCGTGCGGTGTTTGGCGCGCGAACCTCAGCTGAGATCGCGGCGGAGATCGTATCGTCCGCACAGCTTCCTGACGTCGCCTTCCGAAAGCGCCTGTGGCAGAACCCGGATCAGGTATCACTGTCGCAGGATCCGGCCATCGTGCTGGCCCGGGCGGTCGACGCGGCTGCACGCGAAGCCCGCAGGGCTTATGAGGCGTCCGTGACCGGGCCCGCTTCCCTTGCGGCCGAGAAAGTCGCTGCGCTCCGGTTCGATGTCCTCGGCGACAGCATCTATCCTGACGCCACCTTCACGCTGCGCCTGTCCTATGGCGTGGTCAAAGGATGGGATGACCCGGCCCATGGTCGCATCGAGCCCTTTACCTACGCTTCCGGTCTATGGACGCGCGCGACCGGCGCCTATCCCTTCAATCTTGCGGCAAGCTGGGTCGGAAAACAGAGTGTTGTTCCCCCGCGCACGCAGTTTAACTTCGTTTCCACAAACGACATTATCGGCGGCAATTCCGGGTCGCCTGTCCTGAACAGGAATGGCCGTATCATCGGGCTGGCTTTCGATGGGAACATACATTCCACCGGCGGCTCGTTCGGGTTTGATCCTGAGCTCAACCGGACAGTCTCGCTGTCAAGTCAGATGATCCTGACAGCGTTGAAACAGGTCTACGGAGCCAGCGCGCTTGCAGACGAAATGACCAGATAACTTCAGCGGGAGAGCGGCGGGGTATGACCTTCGAATGGGGATGGGATAACGGCCGGGCGCTGCTCGGCATTATCCTGATATATGGCATTTGCTGGCTCCTGTCGGAGTCCAGGCGGAAACTTCCCTGGCGCGTCATTCTGGGCGCTACGGTCATTCAGATTGTATTTGCGCTCTCGCTGTATGGCGTACCGTTCCTTCGCGATGGTCTTGCGTCCGCAGGGGTGGTCGTCGACCAGCTCCAGGCCGCTGCACGGGCGGGTACGGATTTCGTCTTTGGCTGGGTCGGCAACAATGAGGCGGCGAATTCCACGCTCGTCACGCAGATCGATCCGGCGACCGGACAGGCGAGGTTCCTGCCGCCGCTTTTCTTCTTCCAGATCCTGCCGCTCATCATCGTCGTCGCCGCCCTTTCGGCTATCCTCTGGCACTGGCGCGTGCTGCGCTGGATCACCAAGGGATTTGCTCTGATATTTTCCCGCACCATGGGTCTTGGCGGTGCGACGAGCCTGGCGGTGTCGGCTAACGTTTTCATGGGGATGACGGAGGCGCCCGTCCTCATCAAGCCATTTATACCCCGTATGACGCGGACTGAAATCTTCATAGTGATGACCGCCGGCTTCGCCACCATAGCCGGCTCCGTCCTGGTCATTTATGTCACCTTCCTCGAACCGGTGATGAGCAATCCGCTACCCCAGCTTCTGGTCGCTTCGCTCATGGCCGCGCCTGCCGCAGTTGCGGTTGCAATGACGATCGTGCCCGAAACGGTCAACATATCTGAACGGGCCAGCGAGCCGGATTTCAAGTATCACTCCACCATGGATGCATTCGCTACCGGCGCCGGGGACGGCATGAAGATCGTCCTCAACATTGCAACCATGCTGATTGCAGCGCTCGCGCTGCTTTACATCGTGAACGCCGTTCTGGGCGCATGTCCGCCCGTATGGGGAGAGGCGCTGTCCCTGCAGCGCATTCTTGGCTGGCTGTTCGCTCCGCTCATGTACATGATGGGGGTGCCGATGGAGGAGGCTGCGAAAGCGGGATCCATTCTTGGCGTAAAGACGGTCCTCACGGAATTTGTCGCCTTCATCGATCTGTCCGCCATCCCTGTCGAAGAGATGTCTGACAGAACGCGACGGATTGTCGCCAACGCTGTCTGCGGGTTCGCTAATTTCGGGTCTGTGGGCATTCTGATCGGCGGTCTGACCATTATCGCCCCGGAGAAGCGGGATGTCTTCCTGTCACTGGCGTGGAAGACGCTTCTCGCCGGGACATTCGCCACCTGTCTGTCCGGCGCTATCGTCGGCCTGCTACCGGCAAGTTTATTTGCCGGCTGACAGGGTGAGGGGCTAGGGAAAACCGTCTGACGCATGGGGGGCGCGTCCTCGCGTGATAAGGGAAGCTTTAGGCATGATCCGACTGACGGCAGGCTGTTCAGCGATAGCCATCGCGGTGACGGCGTTTTCATCGCCAGCGCTCGCTCAGGCGGGGCCCGAGGCCGGGAGATCAGGCCAGCCCGCTCAGGCAAGCGGATCCGATGTGGTTGTTGTCTATGGCGACAGGCTGTCGACAGATCCCGGCGCCTACTCGGTCGTAGGATCAGACACCATCGGAGAGATCGCCGCCAATCATCCCGCGGAGATCCTCAACACGGTCCCGGGCGTGAATGTTCAGATGAATTCGGGACAGGAACTCCTGATCGCGATCCGCTCGCCTGTGCTGCCGGCCGGGGCCGGGCAGGGTTCATTCCTCATTCTTGAAAACGGTATCCCGACGCGGGCGCCCGGATTTGGTAACGTCAACGCACTCTTTGAGATCCATCACGAAACCGCTGAAGCCATCGAGGTCGTCAGGGGGCCCGGGTCAGTTCGCTACGGATCAAACGCTGTTCACGGGCTCATAAACGTTATTGATCCAGAGCCGGGACAGGGAGGCCAGAGCCTCACGCTCAGCGCGAATTCACTGCAGCGGTATCGGGCGGACGCATCAGCGGACTTCACGGCGGGCGGTATTGCTAACTGGGTCGGCGTGTCGGTTATGGACGATGGCGGCTGGCGGGACACATCCGGGGTCGAGCAGCAGAAGATCACTCTGCGCTCGAAGGTGGCAGGTGAGACCTGGAAGGCAGTCGCCACACTTGCTGCGGTGAACCTGAACCAGGAGACCGCCGGCTTCATCCAGGGGTTCGAAGCCTTCAAAAATGACGATCTGGCCCGGCTCAATCCTAATCCGGAGGCCTACCGCGACGCCTGGGCCGCCCGGGCGAATGTTCGCTTCGAAGCTGATTTCGGGTCCGACACGCTCGTCATCACGCCATTTGGAATCCGTCAGCGCATGGTCTTCATCCAGCATTTCCTGCCGGATCAGTCGACCGAAGAGAACGGGCATGACACCGTGGGTCTGCAGGCGCGCTATGATTTCGGGCCTGATGCTCTGCGCTGGTCGGCAGGGGCTGATCTGCAGTATGCGGACGGCTTCCTCAAGGAAACCCAGACACGCCCAAGCTTCGGCGGCTCACCGGCCAACCCGACCTTTCCTCAGGGCGTTCACTACGATTATGATGTAAAGACGCTGACGACAGCCCTTTTTGCTGAGCTGGACTGGAGCCTTACGCCTGACTGGAGGGTGCTGGCGGGGGTACGCGGCGAAACACATGAATGGGATTATACGACCAACATCGCGGCGGGGACGCGGGGCCGTTTCCGTGTGGCGCCGAGCAGGAAGGATTCCTTTGACCTTCTGACGCCCAAACTGGGGGTCGTCTATGCCGGTTTCCCGGACGCCATCGTCTATGCGAACTATGCGCGCGGCCAGCGTGCGCCACAGACATCCGATCAGTATCGCCTGCAGAACCTGCAGACCATCGAGCGTCTGAAAGTTGAAACCGCTGACAGCTTCGAGGCAGGTGTGCGCGGGGAGGTGTTTGGCGTCAGCTTTGATGTAGCGGCCTATACGATGAGAAAGGATAATTTCTTTTTTCGTGACTCCGATGGCCTGAACGTCCCGGACGGACGGACCCGCCATACAGGGGTCGAAGCGTCCTTCCGGGGAGAGCTGGGAGAGCTGGCCACAGGCCTGTTAAGCTGGAACACGGGCTTTGCCTGGTCGGATCAGACCTACGACTTCACGCGTAACGTCGTCCTCGCCGCCGAGGATATCTTTGATGGGGGGCAGATCGATACCGCCCCGGAGTGGCTGGCGGACGCAGGACTGGCCTGGGAGACGCCGGTGTTTTCACTCGCCCTGTCTGCTGAGCTTGTGGGCGAGTATTTCACAAACGCGGCGAACACCGCGCGCTATGATGGCCATCTCATAGCTCATCTGAGGGGAGCCTGGCGCGTGACGGATAATGTTGAAGCCTTCGGCATCATCCGCAACATCACCGATGAACGTTACGCTGACCGGGCCGACTTTGCTTCGAACCAGCACCGTTATTTCCCCGGCGAGCCCCTGAATCTGACCCTCGGCCTGCGCCTCACCCAGTAGGGGTGATGCGGGTGGGGCGGTAGGTTAACGGGGTTCTGAGGGGCCCGAGCAGTACTTGCGCTGCCAGCCCCCGACCGATTATCTCGCATCTGCGAACCTGGAATTGAGGCTGTCCATGAAAGACATCGTCGAGGCGCTTGAAGCCAAACGTGCGCAGGCCCGCCTTGGGGGAGGGCAGAAGCGGATTGATGCGCAGCATGCCAAGGGCAAGCTCACGGCGCGCGAGCGCATTTCTGTCCTTCTCGACGAGGGTTCGTTTGAAGAGTGGGACATGTTCGTCGAACACCGCTCTCATGACTTTGGCATGGAGAACCAGCGTATCGCCGGGGACGGCGTCGTGACCGGCTGGGGGACGATCAATGGCCGGGTCGTCTATGTCTTCTCCAAGGATTTTACCGTGTTTGGCGGTTCTCTTTCCAGCGCCCATGCCGAAAAGATTGTGAAGGTGCAGAAGGCGGCGATGAAAACCGGCGCGCCGGTGATCGGCGTCTTTGACGCTGGCGGGGCGCGTATTCAGGAGGGCGTGGAGGCCCTTGGCGGCTATGCGGACATCTTCCTGGAAAATGTTCTTGCCTCAGGCGTCATTCCTCAGATTTCGGTGATCATGGGACCGTGCGCCGGCGGGGATGTGTATTCGCCAGCCATGACGGACTTCATCTTCATGGTGAAGGACACCTCCTACATGTATGTGACAGGGCCCGACGTGGTGAAGACAGTCACCAATGAGGTCGTGACCCATGAGGAGCTAGGCGGCGCGCGCGTCCATGCCCAGAAGTCAGGTGTGGTCGATGGCGCCTATGAGAACGACATTGAGGCGCTCACGCAGATGCGCCGGCTGGTGAGTTTTCTGCCCCTGTCTAACCGCGAGAAGCCCCCAACACTGCCGACATTTGACGACCCCGAACGCGCCGAGCCCAGTCTCGACACGCTCGTGCCAGCCAACCCCAATACGCCTTATGACATGAAGGAGCTGATCCATAAAGTCGCCGATGAGGGCGACTTCTTTGAGATCGGCAGAGACTTCGGCAAGAATATCCTCACAGGCTTTGGACGGATGGAGGGGTCAACCGTCGGCTTTGTAGCAAATCAGCCGATGAGCCTGGCGGGTGTTCTCGATATTGACAGCTCGCGCAAGGCCGCCCGGTTTGTCCGCTTCTGCGACTGCTTCAATATTCCAATCTGCACCTTCGTGGATGTTCCCGGATTCATGCCTGGCACGAAGCAGGAGTATGGCGGGCTGATCAAGCATGGAGCCAAGCTTCTGTTCGCCTACGCCGAGGCCACGGTCCCCAAGATTACTGTCATCACCCGAAAAGCCTATGGCGGCGCCTACGTCGTGATGAGCTCGAAGCACCTGCGTGGCGACGTCAACTTTGCCTGGCCGACGGCGGAGATCGCGGTGATGGGAGCCAAGGGCGCCGTGGAGATCATCTTCCGCGCCGAGGCTGCCGGAGACCCCGCCAAGCTGGCGGCGCGTACGAAGGAGTATGAGGACCGCTTCACGAACCCCTATGTGGCGGCCTCACGTGGCTTCATTGATGATGTCATCATGCCCCACAATACGCGCCGGCGCATTATTCGGGCTCTCAGGACGCTCAAGACCAAGCAGTTGTCGAACCCGCAGAAAAAGCACGACAATCTGCCGCTGTGAGGTCATGCGCCGATCGTCCCGGACGACCGGCGCCGACCACACGCCCCGACCAAAGGCCAGCGCCGGAGGCTAGCGCCGGCACGTCATCGGTTCGGCCGCTGTGCTGATCGACATGGCGTTTTCACTGAGCGAGAGAACCTCGCCTTCTTCGGCTGTCGGACCCCGCCTGAATTCGCTGGCCGCCCTGTCGAGACGGTCCTCAGCCAGTGCGCGTCCATTGACCTCCCCGGAGGTCGCCTTCAGGGCTGAGAACGTTCTGTGGAAGGTCATCTGCGAGAGCGTCCAGCGCCCGGCCCATTCGAGATTGACCGTCGCTTTTGTCGTGGCGCTGGTTGCGGTAATCGTCGCCCGGCTGCGATAGGCGCCGTCAGCTGACAGGGACAGGGTCTCAACGAAACGGCTGGTAAGCCCGTCCGCCCTGCTGACCATCTCACAGGTCCAGTCCTGAGCCATAAGCCTTCTGGGGTCGGATGGACGCGCCGGGCTGCAGGCGATGGCGACACACGCCACGCCAGCCAGGCTGATCCACGTGAGGGAACGCGCCGGAGACACCCGTGGGGCTCGCGGACTACTCAGCCTCAGGCAGCCCTTCCAGCAGGCCGGATACCTTTTCGCCCAGCTCAGGGTTGGACATGAGCGGCATCATCAGGCTGGAGATCTTCATGCCAAATCCGAGGATCTGGGCGTAGGCGGATCCCATCGCGACGTCGCGTTCATCCTGGCTCATCGCCTTCAGGGCCGCGGCCGAAGGCGCCATCTCGGCATAAAGGGCGGCGAGCTTCGGCCGGGCGGCCTCCACACCTGCGTCATCCTTGATGGTCGCAAGGAGCGTGTAGACTTTATCGAGGCCGGCGACATAGGCGGAAGCGGCCGGATGGACCTGCCCGGAGGCCAACGCTCCCGTGATGGCGTTCAGCTTGGCGCGGTCCTCCGGGCTCATGTTCGGGTCCATCGCGCCCGCCATGGCGCCGATCTGCGCCATCGCCTGGCCGAGCGCCTGGGGATCCATGTTCTGAGCATCCGATCCCTCCGCCCCGCCCAGAGCCGCGCCCATCTGCTGCGCCATCTGCTGAAGTGCGGCTGCCGCTTTCTGTTCCGGGGTCGGCTCCGGCTGGCAGCCAGCAAGGGCGAGCGCCCCGACGGCCGGGATGATGAGGACGAATCTTCTGCTCATGGGGTAGGCCTCCCTTTCAGCTGTCAGTCTGAGACCATAAGGCGGTTGCGGCAAGCTCTCTTTGACGGTTGCGCATGGGCTGCGAGCGATCGGCCCCGGACAGGAAACCGGGAGCGCCAGAGCGCGTGGCCGCCCTCTCGCCCGGACGGGGCTTCAGCCCTGCGGCAAGCTTTGAACTTGCCCTTGACGCAGCGGCGGTGCAATTTACGCGGGATAAACAGAAAAAGGGCGCTGCGGCAGCCCGTCAGGGGAGACAGACGTCAATGAATACGCCCGCTCAGGGATCTCCTGCACCCGAAACAAAGAAGAAGCAGAGCGAGGTCATGGTCATCGGCGCATCCAGCGTCGGCACCATGTTCGAATGGTATGACTTTTTCCTCTACGGTTCGCTCGTCACATACATCAACATGCACTTCTTCAGCGGGGTGAATGAGACGACCGGTTTCATCCTGGCGCTCGCCACTTTTGCTGCAGGCTTTGTGGTCCGACCCTTCGGCGCGCTTGTGTTTGGCCGGGTGGGAGACGTGGTTGGTCGCAAGAACACGTTTCTTGTTACGATGATCATCATGGGGGCCGCCACATTCGCCGTCGGCCTTCTGCCCGGATATGAGCAGATCGGAATTATGGCGCCGATCCTTCTTGTCTTCCTGCGGGTTCTGCAGGGCCTCGCCATCGGCGGTGAATATGGCGGCGCTGCGATCTATGTCGCTGAGCACGCACCTCCCGGGCGCCGCGGGTTTTATACCAGCTGGATCCAGATCACAGCGACCATCGGCCTGTTCATCTCGCTCCTGATCATCATGCTCATCCGTCAGACCATGCCTGCCGAGGATTTTGCGGCATGGGGCTGGCGAATTCCTTTCCTGGTGTCGATCTTTCTCCTCGCGGTATCTGTCTGGATCCGCTTTCAGCTGTCTGAAAGCCCGGTCTTCCTCAAGATGAAAGAGGAGGCGGCGACGTCCAAGGCGCCGTGGGCTGAGGCCTTCGGCCGCTGGAGTAATGCAAAGTTTGTCGTCATTGCCCTTTTCGGTCTCGTCGCAGGGCAGGCGGTGATCTGGTACACAGGTACGTTCTACAGTCTCTTTTTCCTCCAGAACGTTCTGAAGGTCGATGGCTTTGAGGCCAATCTCCTGGTCGCCATCGCGCTCGGTATCGGCACGCCTCTGTATGTCCTGATAGGCTGGTTGTCTGATAAGATCGGCCGTCGCTATCTGGCGCTTGCCGGGCTTTTGCTTGCCGTCGTGACCTTCTTCCCGCTGTTCCAGATGATGACCCGCGCCGCTAACCCTGCGCTCGACGCCGCACAGGCCTCCTCGCCGGTGGTTGTCCATGCTGACACAGCCCAGTGCTCCCTGCAGTTCGACCCCATCGGGCGCACGAAGTTCGATGAGAAGTCATGCGATATCGTCAAGTCTCATCTCTCCCGCGCCGGGGTCAGTTATAAGACCGAAGCCCTGCCTGCTGGCAGTATTGCAACGGTATCTGTCGGGCAGACCACGATCACAGCGCCAGACCCGTCCCAGCTGAGCGCAGAGGCCCGCCCAGCCGCCATCGCCGCCTATCAGTCGGAGGTGTCCGCGGCGCTCAAGGCCGCCGGCTATCCTGCGTCGGCTGATACAGCCCAGATCGACCGGTTCACGGTCATTCTTGTGATTGTGCTCACGCAGCTCTTTACGGCCATGATCTATGGACCGATGGCGGCGACGCTGGTGGAGCTCTTCCCAGCCCGTATTCGCTATACATCCATGTCACTTCCCTACCATATCGGGAATGGATGGTTCGGCGGTCTCTTGCCAACCACCGCCTTCATGATTGTTGCAGCGACGGGCGATATCTATGCCGGCATCTGGTATCCGGTGATTATCGCGGCCTTTACGCTGCTGGTCGCTTTGTTTTTCCTGCCGGAGACCTACAAGCGTGACATCCATCATTACGAAGGAGCCGGCGACCGGAAGGGCGAGTTTTGAACCGGTTCGTCCGGGTGGTGAGCTCTGCGCCTCTTCCCCTTGAGCTGCAGAGCCAGTTTGACGGACGCCTTGAGTGGATAGCCCCTGAGCGACACCTGAGGAGCGATGATCTTGTCGCACTGACGCTGGCGCACCAGCCGGATGGGGTGCTCCTGTCGCTGGGAACACCGCTGCGTTCTGACCATATCGGGCGTCTTCCGGCGTCTGTCCGGGTTATCGCAACGACAAGCGTCGGATATGATCACATCGACATACGGGCCGCCGATGCGCGCGGTATAGCGGTCTGTAACACGCCGGATGTTCTGACCGATGCAACGGCGGACACGCACATGCTGCTGCTCCTTGGCGCAGCCCGCCGCGCCAAGGCGCACGTTCGTAACATGGATGCGGGCTGGACGACGCGCTACGGGTTTTTCGACGGCCTTGGCGTCCAGGTTACAGGCAAGACCATGGGCATTGTCGGAATGGGGCGGATCGGTCGGGCCGTGGCGGAGCGGGCCCGCGGATTTCGTATGCCCATCCTCTATCACAATCGTAACCGGCTCAGCCCTGAGCTTGAAGGCGACGCCCGCTATTTTGCGTGCCTGGATGACATGCTGCCGCACTGCGAGGTTCTCAGCCTTAATCTTCCCGGCGGGCAGGGGGTACTGATGACAGCTGAGCGTTTCGCGCTTCTGCCCAGAGGTGCGATATTTGTGAACTCGGCGCGAGGCTCACTCGTGGATGAAGGGGCTCTTGTCGAGGCGCTGGCCTCCGGTCAAGTCGGGGCCGCTGGTCTGGATGTTTTCCAGAAGGAACCTGGCTACGACACGCGACTGAACGCCTTTGACACCACTTTCCTCCTGCCACACATCGGCAGCGCTACGGTTGAGACACGGGACGCCATGGCGCGACTGGCGATCGAGGGGATACTTGCGGTTCTGTCCGGCTCTGAACCTCAAAACCGCGTAACGATCTAGCCCTTAGCGGTCCCGCGCGGCTGGCCCCTGCCGATCAGTGAGCGGAACCAGTCTGCGATCGCCCGCCGGAACTCCCAGGAACGTCTGAGCGAAGCTGTGTTGGGTGCGTCATTTTCATGACGCGGCATCTGAACGTCGTTCATCCGGGGCTTGAGGCCGCGGATGAGGTCCTCCTCGATCTTCCGGCGTTCGGTTTCAGTGGGTACACGCATGACGTGGCGCTCGGTCGCGCCCAGGACCCACCATGCCGTCCCCCACTTTTCATGGCCGACAAGTCGTTCGCGCAGATTGGCTGCTTTGCCGACATAGAGCGGCTCAAGGAAGAATGCGTAGCGGCGCCTCACGAAGACGTAGATGCCGCCAGAATCGTCAGGGATGCACGCTTTGGTCAGTGCGCATCTGAACGTGTAGGTCCGTCCGGATTCGCCCCTCCAGCCATGCCTGCCATAAAACATCATGAGCCGTATCCTGCTGCCAGATCCGATCGTTTGTTGGCCGCGTTGGTTAACGGGCCCTGAAGGCGCGGGGGAGCCAAGCCTCCGGGCGGTTTCAATCGCTGGCAGGTTCCGCGCCCGGGTCTGAGATGGGCCTGAGGCGCCTTTCCTGCGCTGCCCGCCGGGGCGAGGTGAAGGGCGCAGCGTGGGCGCGCCGACCGGATAGCTGCGCCTCCCTCATTCCGGCTGTCGTAACTGTGTGTCGTTTTGACGAGGAGCGGCTTGACCCAGGGGCGCTTATGGTCACTTTGCGGTCGCTGACACTACCTGCCGGGGAAGCAATGTTCTCAAAAATTCTAATCGCCAATCGGGGTGAGATCGCCTGCCGGGTCATCAAGACGGCCAGGCGCATGGGCATCAAGACGGTCGTCGTCTATTCGGACGCTGACGCCGGGTCTATGGCGGTCGAGATGGCGGATGAGGCTGTGCATATCGGCGCGTCTCCTGCTGCGCAGTCCTACCTCGTTCAGGACCGGATCGTAGAGGCTGTCCGGCGGACCGGGGCGGAGGCCGTCCATCCCGGGTTCGGATTTCTCTCTGAGAACGCCAGCTTCGCCAGGAGGCTCGAGCAGGAGAAGATCGTCTTCATCGGTCCTAACCCCTACGCCATCGAGGCTATGGGAGATAAGATCACATCCAAGAAGTTCGCCGCCGAGGCCGGGGTCAATACGGTGCCTGGCCACATGGGGCTGATCGCAGATGCTCAGGAGGCCGTCAGCATAGCAAAGAGCATTGGCTATCCGGTCATGATCAAGGCGTCCGCAGGTGGCGGAGGCAAGGGGCTGCGCATCGCCTGGAACGCCTCTGAGGCCAAAGAAGGATTTGAAGGTGCGCGCGCCGAAGCCATATCTTCATTTGGTGATGATCGTATCTTCATCGAGAAGTTCGTCGACCAGCCGCGCCATATTGAAATTCAGGTGCTTGGCGACAAGCACGGGAACATCATCTACCTCAACGAACGCGAGTGCTCGATCCAGCGGCGCAATCAAAAGGTGTTCGAGGAGGCCCCATCACCCTTTCTGACCCCGGAGACGCGCAAGGCGATGGGTGAACAGGCTGTCGCTCTGGCCAGGGCGGTGAATTATGACAGCGCCGGAACAGTGGAGTTCATCGTCGACGGAGCCCGGAATTTCTACTTTCTGGAAATGAATACCCGTCTGCAGGTCGAGCACCCTGTCACAGAGCTTATTACCGGCTATGATCTCGTCGAGCAGATGATCCGCAGCGCCGCGGGCGAGAAGCTGAAGATCCGCCAGAAAGATGTCCGGATCGATGGATGGGCGCTTGAATCGCGCATTTATGCCGAAGACCCGTACAGGGGTTTTCTGCCTTCAATCGGCCGGCTCAAGCGCATGCGCTTTCCTGCCGAGGGCAAACTTGCAGACGGTATCGTCCGTATCGATACGGGCGTCCGGGAGGGCGACGAGATCTCCATGTACTATGATCCCATGATCGCCAAACTCATCACGCATGGCCCCGATCGCGCCGTCGCTATCGCTACTCACCTGAAGGCGCTCGAAAGGCTTGAGGTCAGGGGTATTCAGGACAACTCGCCGTTTCTGGCGGCCGTTCTCGGGCAGGAACGCTTCCAGTCCGGCAGCATCACGACGGGCTACATCAAGGAAGAGTTCCCCGAAGGTTTTCACGGCGCCGACATTTCCCCGGATGTCGAAAAGGCCTTCATTGCGGCTGCGGCCTATGCCAACTGTCTCCTCTCAGAGCGCGCCAACGCCACCACCGGACGGGGCGAGCCCCTTCGCCCTGTGCGCAGGGAATGGGTAGCCATCATAGGCGCCCGCCATTGTCCCTTCCGTCTGAACGTTCAGACAGGCGAAGCCGAGATTACTTTCACAGACACCGCAGACACGCACGTGCTCTCCACACAGTGGCGGCCAGGTTTCGGTCTGATGGAAGTGGTCTTTGATGATAAGACCTATGCGCTGTCGCTGACTGAGGTTGAGGAAGGTTTCGTCATACGCAGGCTCGGCGTTGAAGCCCACGTGAAGATCTGCACTCCGCAGGTGGCGGCGATTCATGCCCGGCTGCCCGTCAAGCAAAAACCGGACACCTCCAAGCTCATCATGAGCCCGATGCCGGGACTGGTGGTGTCGGTGTCCGTCAGTATCGGGCAGGACGTTAAATCCGGCGAAGCGGTCTGTATCGTCGAGGCCATGAAGATGCAGAATATCATCCGCGCTGAGGCTGATGGCGTGGTGAAGACCATCAATGTCACAGCAGGGGCCAGCGTTGCGGCCGATGAGGTTCTTGTCGAGTTTGTCTGAGGGCGGATAGTGGTCCGGGCGGCCAACGGTGTCCGGCCTCCAGCCGCCTGAGGCTGACGCCGCCAGTCCCCGGAAGAGCTCAGAGCCTCGCGATCAGAGGCCGAGGGCGAATCCGTGGCGCTGCGAGCGCCGCCTGGAGGGCGCTGTCCGATCCGGAGGCGGAATGGATGGGCTGAAACAGGCAGCTGTTGTTTACCCCATGGGGTGGGCCTGCAATGAGGCCGGTGCTTCCGCAAGTGAAGTTAACCTTACGTCATCGTCAGAGCCGACCCGGGGTCGTGTCGATCTACAACCTTTCAGAGGCCGGCGCAGACTGCCACAGGCAGCCTGGAGCGCGACGGGCGTCGCCGGCGCAATGACATCGGCGAGGGCGTGTTGCGCCGTCGCCCCTATCTGTCTGAAAATGCATAGATCGCAGAAAACCCTTGCCGGGATCGTATCGCCAATCCGGGAAAAAGGGTGTAACGGCGAGGCAGAATGCGGGGCGACCGCGTTACAAGCGGGGGCCGGAGCGCGGCGTCCCGTGGAAGCGTCTGAATAAGGAAAACGGGAATGAAAAAAGCACTTTTGTGCGCCACCGCGGCCGCCACCATGGTGTCTGCCGGCGCCACTGCCCATGCTCAGGACGGCTGGTACGGCGTCGGCAAGATCGGTGCTGTCGTGGATGGCACCCAGGATGTTGACGCAAGTGTCGGCCCCGTAAACGGGCGCGTCGACTCTCGCCCGGCCGTTGAAATGGATGCGGTTTTCAGCGCGGGCCTCGGCTATGGGTTTGAGGGTGGCCTCCGCATTGAAGGTGTCGCCAGCTATCGTGACGTCAAACTGGACGTCCCCAACACATTCATCGGCCTCAAGCCGACCGGCACAACCGCCCCGGATGGCAGCGGATCGACGCGTGTCACGACGCTCATGGCGAATATGATCAAGGATTTCGACACCGGCGGTGATCTGACCCCCTACCTTGGTGTCGGCATGGGAGCCGCCCGCGTCGAATCACGTGTCTCTACGCTTTACTCCTCTACGCTTTACTCCACCGCCACGGGCAAACCGGTGAACGGTTTTGACGCCGGAGATACGTCGACAGCTTTCAGCCTGCTGGCCGGCTTCGGTCTCAAGATGAGCGAACAGCTGACCCTTGATCTGGGCTATTCCTATCTGACCACAGAGGACCTCTTCTTCGCGGGCATCGATGGGGCTTACGAAGGCGCGTACAATGATCACTCTTTGAACATTGGTCTGCGCTGGCAGTTTGCGGCTCCTCCGCCGCCGGCGCCGCCCCCGCCGCCTCCTCCCCCGCCTCCTCCGCCACCCCCGCCTCCGCCTCCGCCGCCGCCGCCTCCCACCCAGGAGCAGCAGCAGGCGCAGACCTGCTCGCAGCAGCCGGCTCCGTTCGTCGTCTATTTCGAATGGGACCGTTCGGATCTCACAGCGGTTAACTCAGAGACCATCAATGCCGCTGTTGCCCGTGCGCGCACGGGCGGCTGTCGTATCACGGTCACCGCCGTCGAAGGTCACACGGACTCATCCGGCGGGGCAGCCTACAATGACCGCCTCTCGCAGCGCCGCGCCGACGTCGTAAAGTCGGCTCTCGTGGCAGCCGGTGTCGCCGAGACGGCGATCACGACGACCGCGAAAGGCGAATCCGACCCGGCCGAGCCGCGTCCGGACGGGACGCGCGAGCCGCTCAACCGTCGTGCAGAAGTCCAGATCACGATCGGCAAGTAATCGGGCGACAGCCCGCAGACCTAGCAGACAGCCCGGTCGGAAGACCGGGCTGTTTCTTTTTGTATTATCCGATGCGATCCGGGCGATGGCATAGCCTGCTGGCGCAGCCGCCCGGAGACAGGGTGGCGCCGAAGCGGGTGCGTACGGCGAGCCTGTCTCACCTGAGGAAGAAGAAGGCGTCCGGGGTCAGGTCTGTGGCTTAAACATCGCAGGGCTCAGCGGCGATGATCCTCAGCGGCTGCATGCGCCCGCTGATCGCGGGCGTAAAGCCCGTCAGGCGTGAACGGCGATGGCCCCTTCGACCCTCCAGCCGGCGGTCAGGTCAAGCGCAAGCGTACGGTTCGCTGCGGCCCGCGCGCCAAAGGCGGCCAGTACTGCGTCGAGTGCGTCTGCACTCCCGAGGAGTATGGTCCGGCTTCTCCGATCGACGACAAGATGCCGGTGCTCTTCAAGGTAGGCGACAATACGCCCGCGCAGAGGAGCCGCCTCTTCTGAGGTGTAGTTAGAGCCCGGCAGTCCCCATGCCCGCAGCTGCGCGGCGGGAAATGCTTCGACCAGCATGCCCTGATGGTCTCTCCATGGCCAGACAGGACGTTGCGCCCTCGCCAGGAGCGTCAGGCAGGCGGCTGCAAACGGAGCTCCCGGTCTTGCGCCATTCCAGAGCGCAGAACGTGTCGCGCCATGCTGGCGCTCAGTTTCACGCATCGGCTTGGCCTCACGGAAAGACGCGCGTTTGCGCGCATACGCGACAAGACTGGCGCCGCGGGGAAAGGGGCGGTCCTCCGCAGCCGGCATGTCGGCGACGTCCCTGAGGAGCTCTGCATGCCCCCCGGGAGGCATGTAGCGCGCGGGCAGGGCGAACGGCGCATCAATTCCCGCCGCCCGGAAGCGTCCCTCGCCGAGGAGGCGCGTCAGCCTCGCGAAGGGTGCGTCTTTCCCGGGCAGATCCTGAACGGGAAGCAGTTCGGCCAGCCGGCGCCCTTCAAGCGATGCGATCCATACGGTCGGACGGCGACACCGCTCACGCCAGGGCCCTGCGCCGCCGGAAAAATCAACGCCAAGGAATCGCGCCTCGCTCATTCATCAATGCTGAAGGCGAATGGACGCAAAGCCAAGATGACGGGTCTTCGCTGCGCCCGACTGTCAGATCTTCATGTCTCGGCCAGGGATCATCTCAGAATCACCCGCGCGACGTCCCGGGGGAGGTGGCGGTAAGGTCTCGTCATCTGTCAGACCTGCATCCTGTGCCGGCAGGCATCGCTCGCCGTGCGCCATCAGGGCCCGGGGGGCTGTGGCTCAGCTCCGCTTCAGGGCCGCAGAATGATTTTTCCGACAAGCTGGCGATCCCGCATAAGTGCAAAGGCATCCTCCCACTTCTCGAGCGGAAGTTCGGCGAACACAGCAGGGCGGCTCGCTCCGTCCGCGGCCCACCGCCATATCTGGTCCCGGACCACGCGGCCGCGGTGAGGGAGCTGGCGTCCATACTCGCCGGCGCGCACGCCGATAACCGAGAAGCCTTTGATCAGCGGGATGTTACTGCCAAGCGTTGCGATCCGGCCGCCAGCAAACCCGATAACCAGAAGGCGGCCGTTGAAGGCTATGCAGCGCAGGGACTCATCGAACACATCTCCGCCCACCGGATCGAAGATGACATCTGCCCCGCGCCCGTCTGTAAGCCGTTTCACGTCATGGCGGAATGCTTCCCCCGGTGGCCCGGTCAGTATGACCACGTCGCTCGCGCCCGCCTGCATCAGGGCTGGGGCTTTCTTTTCGGAACCTGTCGTCGCAATCACGCGTGCTCCAAGCATACGTCCGACATCCATCGCCGCCATGCCGACCCCGCCGGAAGCGCCATGAACAACCAGGGTCTCTCCGGCCTGCAGCTGGCCACGCTCGATGAGCGCTACGCAGGCGGTCGTGTATGCGGCAGGGTAGGCCGCCGCCGAGGAGAAACTCATGGAGTCCGGAATGGTATGAAGAGCAGAGGCGGGGAGAACTGCATATTCTGCGAAGGCTCCTGTCTTTGTTCCCCCGGCAACGCGCTGTCCGTGCGCGAGCCCCTCAACCCCGGCGCCCAGGCTGTCGACATGACCTGCAAGGTCAATTCCGACGATGAAGGGTGGCTCAGGCCTGTACTGATACTCTCCCTTCAGCATGAGCAGGTCAGGAAAATTGAGGCTGGCCGCCGCTATGCGCACGCGTACCTCTCCGGGACCCGGGAGGGGCGCTGGGGCCTGCCGAAGGCGAACCTGGGAGAAGTCGCGGGCCAGGGTCTCGCAGACCACTGCTCGCATGGATGTCTGTTCCATCTGCGCGTCCTTCAGCCCGGGCAAGGGGAGCCCCCCGGGTAAACCGTCGCCTCTCGCGTCGGTCCGGCATCATGTCATAGCTGCGCGTGTCTCGCGAGCCATCACCCCCCGGTGGGCGTCAGCGGCGACTGAGGGCTCCCCGCTCCTCCAGGCGACCGGGTGAGGATCCTGCCTGGCAGGGCCGTATCAGGCGCGCGCCAGCTCTGAGAGATTGGCCGCTCCGGTTGCTTGCATCCGTTCAAGGAGTTCCGTCTTGATCCTCCGGACCAGCATCGGTCCGCGATAGACCAGAGCTGTATAAAGCTGGACCGCCTGTGCGCCGGCCTTCAGTTTTCCAAGCACGTCATCTGCCGATGCAACCCCTCCGGCGCCAATGAGGTCGAGCCTGTCTCCGATGACATCGTGGAAGTCACGCAGGATACGTGTCGATTTCATGAGGAGCGGAGCGCCCGAGAGTCCGCCAGCCTCCTGTCTGTGAGAGGATATCAGAGAAGAGGGACGTTCGATCGTCGTATTGGATATGATAAGCCCTGACAGCCAGTCCTGAGCAAGCACGACCTCAGCAATGTCCTGGACAGCTTTATCATCAAGATCGGGGGCAAGCTTGAGGAAGAGAGGCCTGTTGCTGACAGCCTTCATCATTTCGCGGGCGGCCGCCCCTATGCGGCCGAGCAGGTCCTCAAGCGCCCCACGATCCTGAAGGCCGCGCAATCCCGGGGTGTTGGGTGAAGAGATATTGATCGTGATATAGGCGCTGTAGGGCCAGAGGGCCTTTACGCCAGCCACGTAGTCCTGGATGCGATCAGCAGAATCCTTGTTCGCACCAACGTTTGCGCCAACGATACCCAGCGAACGCGGCATACGGACAAGCCGGCGCGCAAACGCCCCAACCCCCATGTTATTGAATCCCATCCGATTGATGACCGCCCCATCCTCCGGCAGGCGGAACAGCCGGGGGCGCGGATTGCCGGCCTGGGGGCGCGGCGTAACTGTCCCGCATTCGACAAAGCCGAAGCCGAAAGCCAGCATCTGTTCAAAGACTTCTGCATCCTTATCAAAGCCCGCTGCAAGTCCGATGGGATTGGGAAGCTGAAGGCCCGACCGAGGAAGCCTGACAGCAAGACGGGGATCGTCCGCCTGTCGGGGAGGGCGGGCGATGCCCGACTTCAAGGCTTCAATTGTCATCCGATGAGCGGTCTCCGCGGGCAGAGCGCGCATGGTGCGTGCGGCGACATCAAAAAAATTCATGATCAGGGCGCCGGTTTTGAAGCGGGTTCAGGCGCATCGGTTACATCCCTCGGCGCCGAAGGAGCGCCTTGCGCATTAAAGGTGTCCAGCGCCCACAGCTGTTTTATATGGCGCCGGCTGAGCCTGGCATAGACATGTGGAAACCAGTCGCCGCCGCGCGATATCTCCCATCGCAGAGCCGCGCCGATCTCCTCGCAGCTGACGGCGGCAATGACGCAGCCCGCCTGACCCTTGAACCATTTATTGAGCGTTTCCTGAACCTGCTGCGAGGTCGAAAAATGAACGAACCCATCGGCGACGTCGACGGGCGCCTCCATAGGTCCGCCCGCCTCAACAGCTTGCAGCTGAGCAGCCGTCAGAACCTTGTAAACAAAGTGTGCCATAAAACCTGTCTCTGGTTCTTTTCTGCGATGGACGCCAGCCCGACGCAAGCCAGTCGTCAGGTGTGAGTTCGCACCGTCTGGCGGGGCCAGGCCGGAGGATACGACGATGGCAGGGGTCGACACGCGTGCGAGCTCCGGCAGGCTGTCTGGCCTGTCAGGCGTATATGAAGATCAGCCGCGGCGGATCATCGGGCGGGTCCGGTTCCCTGACCCTTTGCATGCCGCTTCCGGCTGGTCCTCACCAGCCCTGTCAGAAGCGGATACGGGCGGCGGGGTCAGTCAGTTAAACAGCTCAACGCGCATGCCATTGACGACATTGTTGACGCCCCGTCGGCTTGTCCATTGCGGTTCCACATTACCGGAATTCCACCCCGCCCAGTCCCTGCTGAGGGCCTCAACGATTTCCGGATGAACCTCGGCCAGATTGGTGGTCTCGCCCGGGTCTGACTGCATGTCATAGAGCAGCGTCCACTGACCAAGCGCAGAAACAGCCGCAGGCGCGCCTTCCGGCCGCAGCGAACGACCAAGATCATCGCCCCCGGCTGGTCCGGCATCTTCAGCGCGGTTCACGATGAGAAGCTTCCATCGTCCCTTGCGGACGATGTGGGTAGGTCCCATGCGCCAGAAGAGGCCGCGCGCGTTGAGCTGTTCAGGGTTCTTTATCATGTCAATGAGATCAACCCCCTCGGCTCCAGGATGCCGCGCGCCGGCGACAGCCGCCGCCGTCGCAGCAATGTCGAGCGAGCTGACAGGCTGATGGATGACGCCAGGCGCAAGTCGGGCAGGCCAGCTTGCAATGTAGGGAACACGCACGCCGCCATCCCAGGGATAGCCCTTCCATGAGTTAAGCGGGCCGTTCGAACAGGCGCCTCCGACATAGCTCGGACAGCCATTATCGCTCAAAAAGAATATCAGGGTATTGTCCAGCTGCCCGGTTTCTTTGAGATGCTCCCTCAGGCGTCCGACGCCTTCGTCCAGCGCCAGCATCATCGCCCGATAGACGCGGTCATAGTCTGTTCCATCTCTGGAAACACGGTCGAGGTAGGATTTGGGAGCCTGCAGCGGCGTATGAGGAGCCGTATAAGCCAGATAGAGGAAGAAGGGCTGGCTGCGGCTGCCATCGATGAATCTGATCGCCCTGTCCGTAAACAGATCCGTGACATACTCATCCGGTTCCTGTGGCGTCCTGCCATCGAAGATGGGCAGGCGTTCCCGCGTGATCCGGTCATCCTCGGCCGTCACGACATGAAGATCACCAGGTCCGATTGTTCGCAGATAGGGCGTTGCTCCGCCAAGCACCCCATAAAAACTGTCAAAGCCGCGATCGAGCGGATGGAAGCCACTGGCCTGGCCGATATGCCACTTACCGACCATGCCTGTGCGATATCCGGCGCCTTTCAGCGTCTGGGCGATGGTTGTTTCCGTCTGCGCCATGCCGCTGGTCTCATCACGACCAACAGGATTGAACTCATAGCCGAAGCGTGTCTGCGTCCGACCCGACATCAGCCCGCTGCGGGAGGGGGCGCAGACGGCGGCTGTCACATATCCATTCGTCATACGCACGCCTGACGTCGCGAGCTCATCGATATGCGGCGTGGCGATCTTTCCGCCGTTTGCGCTGATGTCGGCATATCCAAGATCATCGGCGATGATGACGATGATATTGGGTCGTGCAGGTTCTGATGGGACCAGGCTGCTGCTGGCGATCTGAGATCCGACCTGGCCGCACCCCGAGAGCGCAAGGGCCGCCAGGGCCGCTATAGCGCTCAGCCCCGCTATTCGGGCGATCCGGACGGTCACACACGTTTGGATCGTCATCTGTTCTTCTCCCAGGCGCCCTGCAAAGCCCCCTTATGCCGCGCGCGTTGGGGGGGCTTCGATCGTCACTCAGAGATCCCGGCCGCTCCAGGTAGCCGCCTTGACTCAGGATTTGAAGTGTCGACATAAGTTGAGAGAAGTGACGACATAGTGTCAACCCCTCGCTGGTCAGGATCGCGCCATGCGTCAGGCTTGTCTGGCTCTGCTGACTGTCTTTCTGTCAGCCTGCACGCTTGGGGCGGGCCTTGCCGAAGAATCGAAAGTCACTGCGCAGGCGAAGCCCAATGTCATCCTGATACTTGCCGATGATCTTGGCATTCCTGACATCGGGTCTTACGGCCGGGGTCCTGTCGCCGTACCGACGCCCAACATCGACAGACTGAAAGCCCGCGGCGTCATGTTCGAACGCGGCTATTCAACCGCCGCCGTCTGCAGTCCCTCCCGCGCCGCTCTCATGACCGGCCAGTATCAGCAGCGACACGGTTTCGAATTTCTGACCCCCTCTGGTCCCGACGCCGGCGGTCAGGGCCTGACGCCAGACCAGCGTGTGTTTGCAGCTGATCTCAAGGCTGCCGGGTACAGAACCGCCATTGTCGGCAAATGGCACCTCGGTGCGACATCGGACAGGCTGCCAACTGCGCGGGGCTTTGACAGCTTTTTCGGATTTCTGCCCGGAGAAACAGCTTACATCCGTCAAGGAACGGCCGGGTCCCGTTCGCTGCCTGCACCCTATGTGGGAACACGCAGTCTCGAGCGTACCCAGACCTGGACCCAGATACTTCGTGATCGCGCCGACGACGCCCGGGCGCCTGACATCGTGGCCGACCAGGAAACCTATCTGACCGATGCGCTGACATACGAAGCCGTCCGGTTTATCGAACAGGGAGGGCCCGAGCCCTACTTCCTGTATCTGGCGCATCTTGCGCCGCACGCGCCTTTTCAGGCGCTGGAAAGCGATATGGCGATGTTCGCCGGCATTGAAGATCCCACCCGCCGTGTATACGCCGCCATGATCCGCGCGCTTGATCGCAGCGTAGGGGCCGTTCTGGACGCCGTCGAACGTTCCGGAGAAGCAGACAACACCCTGATCATTTTTTCAGCAGACAACGGCGCGGCGACCTACATGGGCGTGTCTGACTGCGGTTCGCTGGCGGGGGGAAAGCTGAGTTACTTCGAAGGCGGCGCTCGTGTTCCTTTTTTTGTCAGCTGGCCCGAACGGTGGCCACAGGGGATATCTGACCGGCGTAACATCTCTCAGCTCGACGTCGCGCCAACCGTACTGGCGGCGGCTGGTGTGACCTCGGCAACGCGTTTTGATGGAGTGGATCTGACACCGCTGGTTCAGACCGGCATGCGCGAGCGTACCGTGCACGAAACTCTTTACTGGCGGACCGGCCCGGAATTCGCCGTCCTTGCCGGCGATATGAAGCTGCTGTCCAATACGCGACCCGGGGCCTTTGCCTGGCTGTTCGATCTGTCTCGCGATCCCTCTGAGACGCAGAGCCTGTCGTTCGCCCGGCCCGAGGTCGTTGAAGATCTGCAGTCACGTTACCGGTCATGGGAAGCAGAGATGAAGCCCCCGAAGTGGCCCGCCGGCGCTATTCTGCAGGTGTTTGAGTGTGGACGCATCTCCTTCCATGAGCAGTAGAGCGCATCGACCTGCATCATTTTCCGGTTTCGGTTTCTCGGATCCCTCCGGGGTCCGGTATTCGCCTGAAGGGTGCAGCCCCTCATCCCCGCCCCGGTAGACGTCTGCGGCAGGGCGATGCGGGATCCGGGGCCGGCCATTGTCTCTGCACAGAGCAATCATGGCTGAGATTTGCGTTTTCCATGTTCTGACACAACGGGCGGCAGATGGCGCCTGAGCGCCGATCCGGGTGGTCCCGATGACCGCCGATGGCAGTGCAGGCGCCGCCATCGGAATGTTGACGCCAGAGTGATCCCACAGATACTCCAAGCTCAGCTGAACTGCGTCTGTCTGTTTGGCGGGGAGCCGGCTTCACGAAAGCAAATGGCAATGCTGAAGTTGCCCCGGTTTCGTGGAGCCCGCAGGATTTGGGTTTCAGGAGACCGCAATGGGACGAAAGAGAGAGCCGTATTCGGCTGAGTTCCGGGCTCGGATGATCGAGCTGGTTCGCGCCGGC
>Ga0169931_10003928_pt1 | contig 23357 bp, 20 predicted proteins | sample Kivu_15m_20L_FD_129675 | JGI IMG/M metagenome (GOLD analysis project Ga0169931, IMG submission 129675) | Freshwater microbial communities from Lake Kivu, Western Province, Rwanda to study Microbial Dark Matter (Phase II) - Kivu_15m_20L... | ecosystem: Environmental > Aquatic > Freshwater > Lake...
AATTAATTTTATTTGTAATTATAATAGGTAGGAACACTAAAATTACAAATTTTGGGGATTGGGGATTGGGGATTGGGGATTGGGCCAATCCCCAATCCCCAATCCCCAATCCCCAAATTTCTTAGATAATACCCTTTAGCCTAATTCATTAAAAATAAATTATAAAATTTATTTTCATATAAATATTTAGAAAATTTAAAATTAAATTATTTAATTAATTAATTTGAATAAATAATTTTTTCTTTAGATATTATATATTAATGTCATTTGGCAAAAATCCCAAAAATTTTTCAAAAGGAAGAAAAGGAATAAAAAAGAAGACGTAAAATGAATTTTTTAACTTAAATAGTGGTGACCGTTTTTTAAAGAAAGAATGGTGGGATGTCAAATCACCCGGAATGTTCCAAAATAGAAAATTCACAAAATCTCCAGTTAATGTTTCAGCCGGTAAAAAATTATCTTCCGATGCAATGAAAGGTAGAGTATATGAAGTCAATTTGGGCGACTTAAACTCTTCAATGGCTCCTCACAAGAAAATAAAATTAATCGTTGATGACGCCACTGATGCCAGATCAAAATTAGCTTTGACCAACTTCTACGGAATGGACACAACAAAAGATCATTTATGTTCTTTGATCAGAAAATGGCACACTTTGATTGAAACCTTCGTCGATGTCAAAACTTCCGATGGTTTCATTCTCAGATTCTTCCCCCTCGCTTTTACTGCTTCAAGCGGAAGAAAACAATTGAAAGCCACTACCTATGCCCAAAGATCACAAGTTAAACAAATCAGAAAGAGAATGGTTGATGTCATCACCAGAGAAGTTACCAAATCTACTTTGAAAGATGTTGTTGTCAAGCTCATTAATGATAAACTTCCCAGCGAAATCACCCAAGAAGCCAAGAAGATTTTCCCAGTCCATAATTGTATTATTAGAAAAGTTAAAACCGTAAAGAGACCTAGATTCGATATCAGTCAACTCTTAAGCATCCATGCTGATGTTGTTGTTGCTGCCCCTGAAACTACAACCGAAGAAAAGAAAACCGAAATTAAACTCTAAATAGCATAAGAGCATTTAATAAGCTTAAATTGCAATAATATCATAATAAATTCGAATAATTCGACTATTTTAATTTAATTATATAGTATAATCTATTTATTTTTTTGATATTGTTATTTAAGGGAAGAATATAAATTTCAATTTAATTATAATTGTAATAGAATATTTGTGTAGTAGATATTAAATGATTTATCCGAGATTTAAATAACAGAATTGTGATATTTTTTATGATTTTTATAATTTTCAATAAATTCTTAGTTTTATTAAGAATTATCTGAATTTGATCTATCATTCAATATATAGTTTAAAATTGTTTGCATTTTTCAAAATTTTACATGTGTTTTCTCACCTTTATATCATATAAATTTAAAATATTTTATTTTTTATATTCTTTTTTAAAGAAAATATGATGGATATTGACAACACAAATTCTCAAAAACGTGGAAAAAGTTCTAAAAAAGACCATAAAAAATCAACGCGAACAGATCAATTTAAAACAAAAATGGATGATTTCAAGCAACCTAAATCCACTTCGAAATTATTCAATGAGTCCAGAGATGTCAGAATGAATAGAAATCAACAAATAAGAAAAAACAAAATAAATGAACACATTTTGAAAAAGAGGGGTATTATTGATTCAGATGCCTCAGATTCTAATATTACAAGTAGCATAGACAAAAGCATGTCTCTTTCTAATTTAACACAATTAATTGACTTGACAAATTATAAAACGCCCCCGAAATTATGTGCTTTGGTTCCTTTAAATAAAGAAGCGGATTTAGATTCAATTATGAACCTCTGCGAACAAATAATTATAGAGAGCTCAAGTCAACAACACGATCTAGAAGCAAATAAATTTTACAAAGTAGAAAATTTAATGTTGACCGCTGCGATTCCTTTTCAATTGTATAAAGGGAAGGAAAGAATTTCTTTAATAAAGACAGGAAAAGATATTTATAGTATTTTAGACATATGCAAGGTTGTAGATATCATAATTTTTGTATCCTCTTGTAAAAATGCAGAATACACTAAATGGAAGACAGACCCTGACAAATATGCCCATGCAATAGACGAGTCAGGTTACAAAATCCTTACTATGCTACGAGCCCAAGGGATGCCCCAGCATATGTGTGTCCTGCAAGACTTAGATGCAATACCAGACAAACACAGAACTGATATTAAAAAATTGTACACAAGATATTTCGAAAGCGAACTCCAGCCTGATAAAGTTTTTAACCTTTCTTCAAAAATACATGATGGTAATCACAAAGATGAATATAAAGCACTTATTCGTTTTGTCTGCTCCTCTTCACCTAGTTTGAAAAATTTGTCTATAAGGAAGCATAGATCTTATATGCTGTGTGAAAAGGTTAATTTTTCAATCCAATCAAATAACGATAAAGAAATTGATTTAGAATTATCTGGATACATAAGGGGTAACACATTAAACGTTGGGAATTATGTGCATTTAACAGGATTTGGTGATTACTTGGTGTCTAATGTGGAAATGGATACAGACCCATGTCCAGTAAATTTCTTTCATGGTAATAGTAGTTCGAAATCAAAAACCTCCATGGATATTGAAGGTAACATGAATAAAGGAAATTTGGATAATGATAAAGTAGAAAACATTACAAACAATCATACAGGAGATAACAAGCCACATGTTATAGGACGAGAATATGGAAACTTTGTAAAGAATAATAATTCCTCAAAAACTAAGGATGACGATTTTGATATTGATTTTGAAATAAATATTAAAGATGACGGTGAAGAACTCTCGTTCGATGAAGAAGATGAATATAACGAAGAAGAAGGAAAAATTTCTAACAAGCACATTCAAAAAACTAAACTTAAATACAGAACACCTGAAGAAATGGAGTTCCCTGACGAAGTTGATACACCTATAGACATTCAAGCAAGGGAAAGATTTTCTAAATATCGTGGTTTATCCTCCTTGAAACAAAATACCTGGGATCCTCTCGAAAATCTCCCGAAAGAATATGCTAACATCTACGCATTCGAAAATTTAAAGTACTTAAACAAAATAGCAGTTAAGAAAGCACACGAAGAAGGAATGAAAATATCGGGTAACTTCATTAAAATTACAATCAAAGGCTTTAACAAAGATGACATACCCTACTTCAGACACGATGTACCATTGTTATTATCTACACTCCTTGAACATGAAAGAAAACTCTGTGTAATGCATTTCAAAGTCTCTTTGAACTACGAGTATTCAGGAAAAATAAACAACAAAGAAGCAATTGAAACACAAGTTGGATTCAGAAGAATTCTGACCAGACCGATTTTCTCTTCTGAAGTGACTCATGACAAAATGAAACTCGAAAAATTCTTGGAAAAAGACAAGTTTTACATTGCAAGCGTTTATTCTCAATTGACTTATTCAAATATTCCTATTTTGTTTTTCAAATATGATGTGAATAAGGGTAATAATTTAGATTTTGTTGCTTCAGGTTTGACTATGGAAACTGACGCAAAAAAAATTATTTTGAAAAAAATTGTCCTAACAGGTTACCCAATAAAAATCAAGAAAATGAGAGCAGTCATAAGATATATGTTCTTTAATCCAAATGATGTAAACTATTTCAAACCTATTCAACTTTCTACCAAGCACGGGTTACGAGGACATATAACCGAATCATTAGGTACCCATGGACATATGAAATGTGTCTTCAACGATCATATTAAAGCAAGTGACACAATTTGTCTTAATCTGTATAAGAGAGTATTTCCCAAGTTTTTCAAAGAAAGTTGGAAATACAAAATATTTTATGGAAATAGAAATGATTACATGAATTACTTCATAAAAAACGAGGAAGATGACTTAAATAAAGTTGAAGAAAATAATATGAATTTAGATTAAATATTATCTATCAGAGGATTTATCATTTAAGTAAACAAATTTGTTTATTAATCATCAAATAAATTTTCAAACCAGATAAGAAAATTTGATTGCTAAGAATTATATGATTTTTTTTTAACTCCCTTAAATTAATTATGAAATTTTATATTTTAATATTAAATAGTAATTTATATTTCCAATTATAATATTTTTTATAGTCTTTATCGATTAATTTAATATAAGTATCAGTATTATCTTATCAAATATGTGAGTATTTTTTATTTGCATTTATTGAAGTTCTTTATTAACAATATTAGGGAATTCATCAGCCACATATTGATTCATTTCAAGAGTTTTGAAATAACACTTCTCCAAACAGAGTTTTTCGTTAGTATTCAATCCATAGTCATTGTAATTGTTGATACATTTATTAGTACAGAGCTCGACGATATTAGTAAGGTCTTCCAAATAAACTTTGTAAGCCATGTATGGATTCTTAGATTTAGTTTGATGTTTAGCAAATTCTTCCATATGATGATCTAAATTAAATTAATAAATAAAAATATAATTTAAATTAACATTTCGATAGAAATAAAATTTTAATTTAGTAAATAAAAAGAAAATAATTTTAATATAAATTAGACATTTAAGAAATTCAATGAGCCTAAACAATATTTCGAACGTAAATGGAAATTCTTCACCAAGTCCAATAATTACAAAACTTCTATGGAGACAACAACAGGAACTAGTCACCAAATGTCCAGACTGTGTTAAAATAATCATAAATCACGAGGATCCGTTAGACATCCAAGCAGACATAAATGGAGCCCAAGAGACACCCTACGAGGGGGGGACTTTTAGAGTAAAATTGATAGTAAGTAGTGATTTCCCATTAAGTGCTCCTAAAGGAATTTTCATGACAAAAATTTATCATCCTAATGTTAGTGAAAAAGGAGAAATTTGTGTAAACACCTTAAAAAAAGATTGGAATCCAAAGGGGTGGTCACTGTACAACGTCTTTGAGGTAAAAATATTTAAATAAATTATTCTTTACATTATTTAATATGCAGGTTATCAAATGCCTCTTGATTATTCCTTTTCCAGAAAGTTCGTTAAACCAAGAAGCAGGAAAATTGTTTATGGAAGATTATAACGAATACTTTAAAATAGCTAAAATTTTTACTCAAATATATGGTAACTTGCAAGGTAGCAAATCCATAAGTAATCCTTCATGCAACAATCAGTTAGCAAATAGATCTAACAGTGATAGTTATATTATTGATTCAGACAGTAATATGAATTATGATTATTCCTTGCAAGTAAATTATGATAGTAATAACAGTTATAATTTTCTTTCCACAAATTCAAATTTTATTATTTCAAATTCTAATTCACTAAAAAATAAAAGTTTTTCTGATCATATAAATTATGATCCTGACTATCTTGCAAAACATCGCAAGTATATTTTAAATGAAAAGCCACAGTATGATTTTTCTCTACTCACCAGAAATCCCTCGAAATCTTTTAGTATGAAACATCCGCATCAGTTGACGAGGGAAAATAATAGCGTATTTCTGTCATTGAATAGAAAAAATAGTAACTTAAACAATGGAGATTATTGTAATAATCTTCTTAAAAATAAACCGAATATAAACAATCTTCCGTTTATCCTAAGGTCGAATTCTTTTAGTAATAATGAAAATGTGAATTTAGTAATGACACAAAATTCTACCAACAATCATCAAGCAAATTTTCAAAATCCAACTCCTACAAGATCAAAAAAGGACGAAATAAAAAAATGGTTGTCTAGAATTTAATTATAACTTATATTTAATTATTATAATTAATTATAATGATATAAGATAATATATTTTTATTGTAAGAAACTAAAATTTATCATCAAGAAATGTAAATATTTGTTTCTATGTTAATTCCATACTATAAATAGCTAAAACTATTAAAATGATATTTTATTTTAAGAAATTAGAATTTTATTTGTATTACCCTAATTAATAATGCTTAAATTTGATATAATGATTAACAAATTATTAAACTAACAATTTTTTTCTAACGATCATAATTTCCTATATAAAGAGATTAAAACATATTCATTCTAATAAACGAAAATGAGAAAATTATCAATTTTCATCCTCTTTGCAATTTGTTTCATTCAAGCATTTTCCTCAAGTAGCCTCGAATACCTCCGCTCTGATGACAATTCCACTAAAAATCCTCCTCTCTTTATCGGTGACAGCTTGCACGATTATTTGTATGATCTAACTAAAGAGCAATTGAAGATTATAGCCTTGGCTTTAGATTACTATCATGTGAAATCGGATAAGACTGGAAAGGAATCTCTCAAAATAGAGCAGCACAGTGAAGAACTTTCAGCAAATTTCTTGAGAGAATTTATTGCCAAAGAAGTAAATGAACATCAGGAAATAAACGAAATTACTCAAATAGAAAAATTAGTTAATGAATACAAAAACCTACTTGAAATTAAAAAGTATTTAAATACTCTCTCTAGGGATGATTTAATTAAAGTATCCATGAAATGTGAAAGACAACACAAAATCTCAATCGGTATGGAACATTCTATTGGGGGCCTACATGATTACATTTGGAATTTGTCTGATGATCAGATTCGTGAATATATCCTGAAAGAATCGCAGGAACATGAAGAATTGAATAGTGCTAATAAATTGAGCCTTCTTCTTATAGGAAATAAAGACAAACCTGAAAGGGATGAAGATGAAAAAGAGAAAAACATTGAAACTATTGTTGGATCATTGTCGAAACCTTTCTTAATGAAGATTGTCCCTATGTTACTTAAAAAGATTAACACCGAAATTTTCAATGTTAAATTGAATTATAATTACTTAACACCTCAAAATTTAAGAAATTTTGTAAAGTTTTTAATAAACGAATTCAATTTAAACAAGGATGAAATTTTGAATGAGATTAAATCTATTTTGAATGATCACACAAGAACTCACAAATAATTTACGATAATTAAATTTTAAGAAATTATAAATATCTCTAATTCTAATCTGAATTATTTTTTAAACTTACGTAAACATCGAATATATCTTAACTTATATAGGTTCAATACTAAATATTCATAAATAATCAATTAAAATTAATTTAATAAAATATTTTATTTATCTTAAATGAAATTAGACAAATTCTTTTATTTCATTGGACTAAAAATATCTAAACATCCAATAATTACCATCATACTTTCACTTTCGATTATGACCTTGATTTTAAGCGGTTTAATTTTTTTAGAATTCGAAGTAAGATATAATCAATTTATAAATTTAGAATGATCCACAGAAATTATGGGTTTCTCAAGATTCCAAGACTTATTACGAACAAGAGTTTTTTAACAGAAAGTTTGGAGAATTTTTCAGAATAAACCAGCTGATTTTGAGACCTGTCGACGATTCAGTTAAAATAGATCTCTTCCAAAAAGAATATTTAGAAATGATATATGGATTACAAAGTAAAATCGAGCAAGGAACAGTCGAATTTTTGAATGAGAACTACTCAATCGACGACCTCTGTTACAAACCTATTTCAGGAAAAGGCTGCCTCGTTACATCACCCTTAGACTTTTGGAAAATGAATCTAACTGCAATGCAGAACGATCAAGACATCAAAGAAACTGCAAAATGTCTTAAAAAATCTGCTCAAAAGGATATGCCTTGTTTTGACAAAATAGGTGTTCCCATTCAAATAGATGCAGTATTCGGAGCTCAGGGATGTGAAAACAACGAAAAATGTGATGAGTGCAATGTGTGTAGAAGAACTGCTAGTGCCCTCGCTGTTACATTCCTTTTTAATAATAATTTCTATACTAACAAAATTGCTGAAATATGGGAAAGAGACATTTTCACCCATGAAATCAAAAAGTTTAATGAAGAGTTAGAAAAGAAATATAATACGACCTTAGTATTATCAGATTCTGACCCTAATCAAGAAAAGAAGGTATTATTAAGAATTGACTTCATGAGTGGAAGATCAATAACAGATGAGTTAGATGATCAAAATAAACAGAATATTTGGGTTGTTGTTCTTTCTTATCTACTCATGTTTCTTTACGTTTCGATCGCTATGGGAGAGTTTCCCTCTATTATTCTTTCTCGTGTTTTAGTTGCATTCGGAGGAATTATTGTAGTAATCCTTTCTTTCCTTGGTTCAATTGCTATAGTATCATTCTTCGGTATCAAATTGAGTCTGATCTCTGCAGAAGTTGTACCGTTTTTAGTGTTAGCAATCGGTGTAGACAACATGTTTATAATTACTGGTGCAAAAGACAGAAAAAGAATGAAATCAAAAATTTCTAACAAGGGTAACGAGTATGTGAATGAATTAGATCTCAACGATGAAATGGCAGCCACTTTAAAGGAAGTAGGGCCCAGTATCACAACTGCTGCTTTTTCTGAATTTCTAGCATTCTTGGTTGGATACCTTACTAAAATTCCCGCGTTACAGAGTTTCTGCCTTGCAGCAGCATTTGCTGTGTTGATAGATTACTTTTTACAAATTACGCTTTTCCTTTCAATTGTAACCCTAGATGAAGTAAGAGTAAAGAATAGAAGGTTTGACATCTTCCCGTGTCTTAAAATTAATAAAAATGTTGAAGTCAAATCTCAACGAGGTAAAAGTAAATTTCAGAAATTTTTGTCTACTAGCTATTACGATTTTCTTATGAAAGTTCCTGTTAAGATAACTATCGTTGTTATTTATTTAGCTCTTTTTGTATGTTCGGTTGTTGCCCTATTTGAATTAAAACTGGGTTTAAATCAAAGTACCACAGTAGGACAAGATTCTGATCTATATAATTATTTCCATGCTCAGGAAAAATATGTAGATGTTGGTCCTCCTGCTTACTTGGTTTTTTATAACGTGGATTACAACAATGCAACTAATCTAGAAATTCTAGAAAATCTCCTAGATCATATTTCGTTTTTGGACACCATCAAGCCTCCTGTTTATTCCTGGTACAAAGATTTTAAGAAATTTATGGATCAATCATTCGCAGAAAAATGTAACCCTAATATCCTATATTTAAGTACTCTTCCTCTAGAAATTCAAGTCAGAGAATTTTTAAAAATAAAAATAGAAAATCCTTGTTGTTCAGAGGATGCTGTGTGTGGGGAGCAATACATAGATGACATCCAATTTAGTCAAGACGGAAAAATCGAGGCATCCAGATTCAGATTCCAGCATATCGCTTTAGTCAACCAAACTATATTCGTAAATTCTCTTATTCAAACAAAAGTTGTAGCTCAAGAATATTCTTCGAAATTCACAACCTATCCAGGAAAATCCTCCTATTTCGAGGTGAAGCCAGGTGTCAACGTTGAATTAGACACAGTATTCCCTTATTCGTTACCATACGTATTTTATGAGCAATATACTTATATCAGAGGAATCTCTCTTCAAAGTGTTTTAATCACCTTAGCAACGATATTCCTTGCTGTTCAGTTAATTATGAATATAAAGTCGGCCTTTGTAGTTACACTATTTGTTCTGTCCTGTGTGTTCAATCTTATAGGAATTCTTTGGCTTCTGAATTACATTCCCGACTATCAAATAGAAATCAACGCAGTTTCAGTAGTTAATCTAATTTTGGCTTGTGGGCTTAGTGTTGAATTCACTGTTCATTTGATCATTTTCTATTTAAGATGCCCACGTGATGATCCTGAAGCTAAAGTAAGATACGCGCTTAAGAATGTTGGAGTAAGTGTGTTCATCGGTATCGTCACTACTAAAATAATTGGAGTTACTGTTCTACTCCTTGCTCCTTCTAAGGTTTTCCAAATTTATTATTTCAGAATGTATTTCTTCTTGATTGTTGTAGGGTTCTTCCATGGATTTATTATTTTACCGATTTTCCTACGTTATGTCAATCTTAAGAAACGAAAACATGGTCAACGAAATTCTAAATTCGAAGATCACCTTCATGTAGATGAAAATCTTATTGGAAATAAGTCTAAACAAGAAGGAATTTATAATTCCCTTTTGAACTATCAAGAAGGAATTAATAAGTCCCTTTTGAACTGAATAGATTGAAGTAGTGAAAATGAAAACATACAAACCCTTACTATATTTTAATAGATTATTGAATAAAAATTTTGAAAAACACATTTAATTATAAAAACTATAACAATCAAGTCATAAATAGTACATGATATTTTATACTTGATTAAATAAAATATTGTTTAATAGAATGGAAAACATATGATATATATCTACTGCTCTATATGGAAAAAGTGTTAAATTTTATTAATCTTTATGAAATACATACAAATTAATTTGCTGTTAATATAACAAATTCAATAATAATTTCATTCAAATATTATTAAAATATTTAAAATTAATTAAATATTTTTATTATTATATCTTAAAATGGGACCTAAGCCTACAGTTGTCGATACCGAAGCAAAACAAGTAGTTTTAAAAATTGTTGGAGGAGAACCTCCCTCGAACGCCGTCTTATCAGCAAAACTTTCCCCTTATGGTTGCAACCCTAAAAAAGCTGGTGAAGAAATTTCCAAAAATACAAAAGAATTCACAAATATCAGACTATATGTCAGATTGACAATTCAATCAAGAGAAATAAAACAAGTTGAATTACTTCCCACTTGCTCTGCTTTGATTATCAAAGATTTAAAAGAGCCAATTAGACAAAGAAGAAAGGTCAAGGGAGCAGTTTATAAACACACTGGAAACCTCACTTTTGAACAAGTTAAAACCATTGCAAAGAAAATGACTCATAAAACTCTTGCTAGAGAAACAGTCGGAACAGTCAAAGAAGTTCTTGGAACTTGCCTTGCAGTAGGAATTACTGTTGATGGAAAAAGCCCTAAGGAAGTCACTCAAGAAGTAAATTCTGGAAAACTCACTGTTTAAATAAAAATAAGAAAATATGAAAATTATTGAATGAATCAAAATGTTTAATTATTTTATAGTTATATATAAATTATATAATATAATATTAGATTTTTTTTGTATTTGTTAATTATATTGATATTTAAAATCGACTTAAATTACATGTACATTTTATCAATTAAAATTTGATATTTTATTTATAATCATTGATTAAAATTATAACTCTTTAATAAAATTTTGAAAGTTTTCAAATTTTACTTTTTTCGTATTTTGGTGAAGATCTTGGATGTTTAATAATTTGAAATTTGACTGGGAATTTTGTGACAAGGAATGGTCGAAAGTTTTAAATTTTGTCAGATAATATCCTTTAATTAGAACTTTTTTCTTTTGAATAAATGGATCCTTTTTTTTATTATTAGCTGTTTCAGATTTTACATCTGGAGTAGAGTTTGCCGTTTCGATCATTGAGAGTGGGAGTTTGTTAATTGTCATGAAATGATAATTGGAATCAATTTTTTCATAAATAGATAATTTTTTTTTGTATTTTTCTTTGCACTTTTTCAAAAGTTTTATTGAGTCAAATGATTTAATTTTTAAATTTTTACTTTCTCTTTTGGGTAAAATTAGAGGTGAAGCTTTTGAATTAATTTCTTCGTTGGTATTTGAATTATTTGTGTACGAGGTATTCGAACTGTTTGATATAATTGATTTCTTACATATATTAGATGTGGCCTCACTGATATTTATTAGATGATTATTCATTGAATTTCTGATGGACATTTCAGGGTCAATTTTATTTTCTTCACCTTTTAATTCTGAATCTTCTATGGTTTCAACTCGATCAGTTTTTATTTTAATAATTGATTCTTCGTCATTTTTTTTATCGACCCTATTAATATTTATTGTATTATCGGATATTTTTGAATCTTGAGAATCCTGAGTGTCTTGTGATCGAGTATTTAAAATATTTATTGAAGGGAATGTATTTTTTTCAATATGAATTTTATCAAGCTGATTTTCAAATTTATCATCAATCTTAATTGTCAGGGGTGAAGCATCTCCATTTGAAATCCAATAATCTAACTCAACTTCATGCGAAGTTTTCAATTCCTGAGTTTTAGTTTTATCTTCTTCTATATCTCTCTGCTCATCTAATTGATTTTTTAATTCAATTGAAGTTTTTGAAATATCGTTCTTTTCTTGGAATTCTGGAATGTCTCCACCTAGGTTTAAATCATCTTTATTAACAACACAAGGGACTTCTAATTTTTCTAGATTATTTTGTAAAATTTTTTCATTTTCCATCACTTTCTGATCGATCTCAACTTTGTTGTATGATTTTGATTTGTTTACTACTTGCTCAATATTCGATTTATAAGAATTATCAATAGCGATATCTTTTTGACAATCATAATCCAATTTCTTTGAATAATCAACAGTTTTAAGGCTCTCTCTTTCTCTATCAGTATCAGAAATAAAGGAAATATCAGCCTTCCCCTTGAATTCCTTAAAATTACCTTCTTGAACCAAATCAAGTGAAATCTCATTCAAAATCCTGACTTCTATCTCTATTCCCATTCTTAACTCCATATTCGATTTATCTCTATACTCTTCAAAATTTATTTTCTTGATTTCATTTTCTCCATAATCATAAAAAATAAAATTGGCATTTCTCTTCTTGATTTCTTCTTCAATATCCCTCAGTGTAGTGAAATACTTATATTCGTTTCCTATTAGAATAGTGCATTTAGATCTCACACCACATATGTGACCAGGCGAATTTTCTCTCACATGGGACACAAAAAGCACCTTTTCCATACTGGGAGGAATTTCAACAGAATACTCCAATCCTTCAAAGAAAAATCCCGCTTCAACTCTTTCAATTACCACATTATATTCTTTTCTAGTAAGAATATTATACAATGTAAATTCGTTTATCGTTCCACTCTTTCTAAAATTTTCGACATAATATTTATTCAACTTTGTTATAAAATAAACAAACTCTATAACACGCTTATTTGTACTGAACACCACATCTTTTAACATACAAGTATCATTTATCTTTTTAATTTTCAAGGCGTAAGCATTTCCCATTACTATACAAATATATTTTTTTAAAAATTAAAAAGTATTTTAATAGCATTTTAATTTTTATTTTATTTTATGTTATTTATTTTATTTAGATTCGAAAAGTGTGAGAATATCGGAATCTCCTGGATTTTCAATTCCCAATACAGCAACTCTGTGATATCTTCCGCAGGCTGATCCCAAGTCGATATTATTTCCGACATAGGGGTAGACATGGGTATTTGCAAGTAATGAGTAATAGTAGATTTCTGCTTTGACAATTGATGGGGTGTTAGCAGCTACGAAGATGGCTTTAAGATTTCCTTTTCTAAGGGCCTTAATTGTGGATGTGTATCCAAGGACGGCCTTTCCACTTTTCATGACAAGAGCCAATTTCGAGTTAACACTTTCAGTTTGTTGTTTCTTACCCATATTGAATTAAAATATTAAAATGTAAATGATATTCTTAACATAAAAAAATTAATTATTTTTAAATTAATTAATATGATAATATTTTAGGTAATTATTTCATAAATTAAAATAGAAATGAAAATTATTGTAGTTATTGGAATTTTGTTAGGATTTATTGAAAGTAAATGTAGAATGCAACAGGATTGTAATGTCATGGAATCCACATGTAAACCTAGCGCAGCTAACAATACTGAGCCCCAAATTTTGGCTGCTATCGACTCGATTTGTCCTGATTATAGCGATCAATTGGCATGCTGCAATAAAGGACAGAATATCCTAATGAGAAATAATTTTGAATCGTTGGATAGTGTGTTTGGATCGAAATATGGGGGCTGTGACGCGTGCGCTATTAATTTGAAAAAGTTTTGGTGTCATTTTACATGTTCTCCTGATCAAGATCAATGGTGTAAGTGGATTAATATAAAAAAGATACAATGCCATTCTAATTTTAAACAGAAAAATTTTTATTTGTTTTTTAAACTGTATTTACAATTACATTTTTGTAATTTGTAATTACAAAGTTACGAGTATCTCAAATTTTTAATTAATTTTTCTCCTTTAGTTTAAAAATAAATACTCGATTTTCTTACCTATTTCCATTTAAAATTTTTTCGCTGATTGAATTAAAAGAAATGCTTTTAGTCATATTCTTATCCTAAATTTATTTTAAAATTATATTTACATTTATAATTCTCAAATTTTACTTAGTGAATGTAGGAGGATATGAAGATGTTGTGATTGACAATGTAAAATACACTCTACTTCATGTGAATATGACTTTGAACCAAGAAATGAACTGTCAGCTTTTCAACTCCTGCAAAAAAACTAAATACGCGTCGCAAGTTGCAGCAATGAATAACGCAGTTGGATTTATATCATTCCAAGTAATTTTTTTATATATTAATTAATAGGGTAGCGAAGCCTATCGTAAATCTCCTGTTTTTATTGGAATGGACTTCGTCAAGGAAGGTGGACTGAAATTCGATATAAGACCATGTAATACAGAACCGATTGACGGAAAGATCGATGGATTTCCTGCAGAATCATCCTGTAAATGTAATTCCTGCGACAAATCTTGTCATTACGATTCTAAGACAACTTTTCCAGTTTTAGAGGGATTTTCTTTCCTTACAGTAGGATTAGTTTATCTTTTCACAGCGCTATTTACAGGATTAATTTTCCTTTGCAAATGGTATTACCGAAGAAAGCATCCTCATTTCAATTCAAGAAGTAGCTCCTTTGATTCCAATCACTTAGATAATATCAACTCTGCTTCTAACTCATCTAATCCAACAATTTCCGTTACTAAAAATGCAGTAAATAATGTCAGTCCTAATTAGTCTTTTTGATTAATTTTCACACTAAGAAGGAATAAAAGTTTTTTAAATAATTTAATGCGAAAATATACTCTATAAATAGGAAATAACATCACACATATTTATTTTAAAATATTAAAACTCCTATTTTTATTAACAAATTCCATATATGTTTAGAATTTGATTATTTAATATAATTTAAAAAATTCAAATTGTGATTTAATAAATATGGGGACATGCTGTGTAATTAATAAAGTAACAAATTCAAGTTAATTAACAATACTATAATTTAAATTTTCTTAAGGAAGAGTTAAATCTTGAGGAATACGATAATCTGAATTATTATTCATTTAATAGCATGAATTCCCAAACTAAAATAGAAAACAAATCAGAAATCGAAATCTCTGAATATTTAGAAAAGGCGGTGAAAGAGAAAAATATCGAAGTATTAGCGAAACTTGTTAATGATAGCACTCCGATAATTAATTCGTATATATTTACAAAAAAGGAAGAATATATTATGCTTAATAAACCGAAAACATGCGGGGAAGCAGCATATCTAGAAATTCTGAATATAATAGAAAATAAAATAGTAGCTGAAGAGAAAGATAAAAACGAAGACATGAATATATCTAATATCTCACACAAATCATCTAAAATGGATAACGAACAAGAAATTTCTAAAAATTATGAAGGAAATAAAAAAGAAAATAAAAATTATTCTACAACCTTGGATTATCCTTCAATTATAAAACGTTCAAAAATTATCAATCTATCTCTGAAATTTCTTAAATCCATGTCCAATTTTAAAAAAGACGTAGCTATTTTAATTCTTAACAATTTATCAAAAGAAAGTGAAATTCTTAAATTCATTACCTACAAGGAAGTCATAAAAAAATTAATCAATCATTTAAGTAGTTTGATCAATACGAGATACAAAAGCTTTTCTGAACATGTGATCGCAAGTTTACAAATAGTCAGAAGAATTTATGTAAAGAAAGCTTTCTTAAAAAAGTTTTTTATTCAAAACGGCGGAACCAATCTGTTATATGAATTTTTGTATACTCTAGATCCGAATATAATTCAAGAAATTTTATATTGCATTGAAGATTTGATCTATGTAAAATATAATTATTCATTATTTAATTATCTTACTAAATAGACAGAAGAGGACTCGGAATATCCAAAACTTAAAAAAGAGGATATAGACAAAATTCTAAATAAAGAGATGATAGATATCCTGATAAAAGTGAATATAGAGAAGGTGCTTATCGAATTGTTACAGGTAATTTACAAAAATAAATAAATATAAGGACGCTCAAAGAAATCCTGAGAAGTATAACGCTATGGAAGAAGAATTAAGAAGACTTTTCACAATTTTTAACGGAAAACTAGATGATATATAAATAAAAATAATTGAGTAAATTTTATATAAAGTAAAGATTACGAGTATCTATCCAGTTTCTTGAAAGAAAATTTCACTCAAATATATGTATTCATTAAATTTTATTACAAATTTTTAATTTATAAAAATATGAATTAAGAATATATTAAATTCAAAGTTGACTATATAACTAATAAAATAATAAAATTATAGAATGTATTCGTATTTGATCACTCTATAAATATTATAAAATATAATTATACGTTATTACTTTACAATAATAATAATGACTGACATTCAATCCAACAGCACAGGCAGCGGCACTTCTCTGACTTTTAACATCCTAAAAAGAAAAGCATTTGATTCACTAAAGAGATTCGAATCCAAGAGCAAACCATTTATCGAAAGCCATCGTGGCTGCAACAAAGAAGAAGACGAAAATACTCTTGCCGCTTTCCAAAAGGCGATTGAGCATGGATGCGATTCAATAGAATTCGATGTATGGATCACAAAAGATAAGATTCCAATTGTGATACACGGTACCAAGGACGGAAACATAAGAGAAACTACAAATGGTGATGGAAAGATAGAATCATTCACATTGGAAGAAATTTTGAAATTTAGTACGATCACGAATAACCAAAAAATTCCTACATTAGACGAAGTTTTCAAATTGTGCAAGAACAAAATTTTCATGAACGTGGAAATAAAAGATAAAAATTTTACATCGGAGTGTTTAGAAAAAGTAATCGAAATGATCAATCATTACGAAATAAAAGATCAAGTTGCCTTGTCTACCTTCGAACAACACTCATGGGAACATTTGAAGAAAGCCTGTGATTGCCATAGCATTGAGTCTGGATATCTTTACGATAACCACGATAATCGAAGTATTGAAATTCATTATGATATTTCTAAACAGAATGCTACTATGAATGTTTGGTATGGAGATATTACATCAGAGTTTGTTGATAAGGCACATCAGAATAACATTGCTGTTCATTGTTGGTTCTGTCTTGATGATAAAGGAGATGAAGAGACCATTACGCATTTAATAAGATGTGAAGTGGATGTAATTTGTTGCAATAATCCGCGGCATGTTATGGATATAAGAGATAAGTTTTTTAAAATAGAATCATGAGATGAGATGGGATTAGCATAGCTAGAATAAGTCATTATAAATATTGAGAGAATAGTATATTTATTTATTGATTAGTCTATTAATAATAATTTGAAATTTATTCTGCTTGTATTTTATTGAATCTAATTAAAATTAATTAAGAAATATTACTTATGTTTACAAGTATTACCGGAAATGAATGAATAAACTATTTTTCTAAATGTTTCAAAGTTTGTTATAAAATATTTTTATCATTATAAGAAATATTTATAAGATATTGTTAACCATTATTTTTGAATAAAATCCTCATTTATCAACAAATTAAAATTTAAGCTATAATTAAAATTAATTAAGCTTTAAAGTTATATTTAATATTTAATGAACAAACTCAGAGAGGATGAATTAGACGCATTTTTATGGGAAGTTGAAACTGTTTCTAAGCAGGTATAGAAGAATAATAATTCTTAATTTTAGGTCAAAGACATATTAGAAGGCAAAATAGATTTAGAAAAACTAGAAGAAACAGAAAAAGCCAAAAAGGAAAAATTAGAAAAAGAAGAAAAACTCAAAAAAATGCGTGAGGAAGAAGAAAAACGCAAAATTGAAGAATCTTTAAGAAACGGAAATAAAGGAAAAGGTGAAAAAGATAATTATAAAAAATTCTGCAGAGGGTGCTTTATAGAATATGAGATAGACGATATACAAAAATGTACCCACTGCAAATACGAGTTAATATCGAAAGATGTAATGTCAAATAATAAAATCTTAACATTTCTTTAATTTAGCAACGTCATGCAGAACTAAAAGAAAAACTTGAACAACTTAAAGAAAAAAAGGCTAAAAAGATGATCCGCAAACAAAAATACGAAAATTGGCTCAAAACAGAAGCTATTCTTAAAACCACAAAAGTAAATTTCCAAAACTATCACAAATGGGATCTTTATGAATCATCAACAGACGAAGATGAGAAAGGAGAGCCTATCCTTCCAAGGCATGATCCAAATTTTCTGGCTATGGAGAAAGACCTGATAGAAACAGAAAAGAAAAGAGAAATTTCTAGAAACAAATCAATAAAATTGAAAGAAGAAGGCAACAAAATGATGAGGGATGGAAAATACAAGAAGGCTGTAAAATTATACACAGAGGCCATTGAAGAAACAAAGACCATGATGATTCTTTACACAAACCGTGCCTTGGCATATTTTAAACTTGAGGATTATCAAAATTCTATCGCTGATTGCGATAAAGTCATTGAATACTTAGAAATATTCGAAGATCAATTACATTTGAACAAGGAAACATATGTAAAGGCTATCTCGAGAAAGGCTTTATGTTGTCAGAAAATGAAGAATTATGACGAGGCTAAATCTCTTTTATCTAAAGCCTTAGAATACGTGAAAGACCAAGAGATAGTAAAGCTTCAGAAGAATCTTTTGTTAGAAGAAGAAGTGCACTTGAAAGCTTTAAATTTAATCAACGGAAAAAGTTGCGAGTTTCAGTAAGCCAATATTCTTATATCTTATTTAACTAATTAATATAGAGAAATAACAAATTTTCTTGAGCATTTACAGAAAAACTCGAATTCTATAGAAACTGATAACAATAGTGAGAATAGTCAAATCAATACAAATAATTCTTCAAATTTTGAATCCGATTCCACCTCGACGTTTCTTAAACAAGTTGAATCAATTAAAATTCTTTTAACAAAAGACGAGAATAACAGACTGTATTTTATTCAGAAAGGAGGACTAGAACTAATTTTAAATAAATCTATTTTGCAGAAAAATATTTCGCTAATAGATGTAATAGAAGTATTCCATAGAGATCGTGATCAGAGATATATTTTAGTAATAAATAATATTAAGGGATACAACAAACTAATAAGTTTGTTGTTCAACAAATCTGCAAATACGGATTCGAAAAATTCAGATAATAAAATTTCAGGAAATTACAATCACAATTACAAATACATTAAATCTCTTGTTAGTATCCTCGAAGATTCCTCACATAACGAAGAAGTTCGTAAAACTCTTTCCGACCTAAGAGAAATAGATAAACTATTCAGAGCTGCACTCACTCAATTCGACATTTCCGATATGAATAATACAAAAGATGAAAATGTAGTCATAATTATAATGCATTTATTCACATTCATCGGAAATTTATGCTACTCTGCAGAAGAAATACGCAGCAAGATTTCTGAGCAGTATGCAATTATTGTAGAAAAAATTTATAAATTCTTGGAATACTTTGAGTTGAACAATCTTCTTCACAGGAATATTATTGAAACCGTTCTTTCTTTCTTGATTAATTTATCTTGTTATGAAAAATTCAGATTAACCTTCGAACAGAAAGAATCCAAAATGATAAATTTTTTCATAGTATTAATAATGAAAGAACTGACAGGAAATAAAAAATATATAGAGAAATTCAAAAATTTCGATGATTTATATGAAAGAGTCTGTTGTTTGATATACAATTTATCATTTACAACAACAAATTCTTACAGTCTTATTGAATTTTGTGTGGAAAACGGTATAATCGAAATCATCGAAAATTATATCGATAATATTTTCAACCAAGAAAAAAATTCCTTCCCTAATTGTAATAATCTCACTGAAGCTTCTCTCCTACGTTCTCTCATGTTAACAGCCAAAATAACAAAACTTAGATCGGGATCGTTTGACGATAAATTTTACAATTCAGTGATTTCTTTAACAAATTTAAAATTTTTAAAAATAAACTCAACAATCATTGATAATTCAATTAAAATACTTGCGCATTATCTACAAGGCGATAAATTGGACAAAACTTTTTCGAAAATAGATTTAAAAATTTTATGTGAAAATTTGAAAGAGATATTTCTATTTGACTATTTGAACATAGACAGAGAAAAAGAGAGAGTTATAAACAACATGTCGGTTATGATTAGTGTATTGAGTATAAATCCAGAATATTCCACTATATTTAAAGAGATTGTTAAAAATCTTATCTTAATTGCAAAGGAAAAGATGGATCTTCTTAGAAAGAATTCTGCTATTTTATTAGCGAAAATTGCTAAGTCGTCAACTTCGATGGAAAATTATGTGAGAGAACTACATGGCATGGATGTTTTGTTAAACATAGCAAAGTTTTTACAAATTAACAATAATAAATGATTATTAAATATTTGACTGCTTAAATGAATAGCAATCGATTTAATATTTTTTTATGATATTTAGTTCTTGGTAGCATTACTAATATTTTAAATAATTTTGACTTAAAATAATTTTAAATATTCTATTGTCATCTGAAATTTTTATTTAAATTATCGATACGATTTTTTAAATATGAAACCTATTTAAATTAAATTATCTACGCGCCTGTCTAAAATTTATACGAGTTTTTGATTTCTGCTATGTGCTTTTCAATTTGATTCTCAATATGATTATCTCCTTCGATATCAGACAATCCCATGTTTCCATCAACTAATTCTCCTTCTCTATCAGTGTTATTGTTTTCAATTCTGATGAACGGGATCTTCAGAGAAATATTTTCATTTTCGCTTTCTATGTGATTGTGTTTTTTGTCGGTCAAATAATCTGAGTTGTTATCGTATTTCAAAACGACAGTTTCTCCCAGTTTTTGATCCATTTTTTTGATCAACTCCTTAAAATTGTCCAAAGTTTGGAAATGAACCATATCGTCTGAATTTTTCATATTTTTTGTGCTGAAATCTTGGATTGAGTACTGAGGCTTTTTATCTAATCTGACAGGAGGGTCTTCGTAGAGATAGTGTTTAGATGAACTAGTAATAAGAAAAAATAATTCATATAAATATAAATTTTGTACCTGGCCTTTGCACCGATTCCTAAGTTTGCTTTTAGGATTTCTAGTTCATCTTGTAAATTTTCTCTGCAGTAGGTTTCTTCATCGAGTTTCAATTGTAACTAAAATTTTAATTTTTCTGTTAAAAAATTTATTAAACAATTATAAGGCATCGTAAATGTTATAAGTAAAAACTAAATTTAATATTCACTTACAGTTTGTATCTTATTTTCATACTTGATCTTCATCTTCTCATTCTCCTCGCTTTTCTTATCAAGTTGATTTCTCACCATACTCAATTCTTCTCTCAACTTTTCTTCCTCTGATTTCATTGACTTAAAGGCATCTCTATATTTTCTTTCTAAATACTCCTTATGAGATTTTTCTTTATAAAAACTTAATTCTATTCCTTGATACTTATCTAGAATAAGTTCATTTAACTCACGAATCTTGTCGCTTGCCATTTTCAAATTTTTTTTAAGCTCCTCATTCAATTCTTCTAATTCATTTTTCTCTTCGACGATTTCGTTAAGTTTTATTAAAATTTGGTAAACTTCCTTTTCTTTATTTTCTTCGATTTGATCAAAATTATTTTTTTGTAAATTCATTTCATTCAATATTTCAGAGTTTTGATTTTTAAGCTGCTTTATCAAATCTTCAAAGTTTTGTATTTTGTATTCCTCTTCTTTCAACTGAGTTTGAATACTGGCAATCACATTTCGATTTTTGTTAGCTTCGTCTTCTAGTTGAGAAATTTTTTTATCTTTTATTGTAATAGCTTGATTCAAATTTTTTTCTTTTTCTAAACTTGACCTATTCAGATTTTCGATTCTCTCTTCTAATTTTTGTTCACGGAGTTTAGATTCATTTTCTGTATCTTTAAGATTTTTCTTCAACTTCAGAGTTTCTTTCTCTAATTTTTCCAAATTTTTCTGATATTCGATTTCTTTTATTTGCATTTCGTTTTCTCGGTCTTCGTATTTGTGTTTCACATTTTTCATTTCAGATTTTAATTTTTCGTTTTCTGTTTTTAGGCCTTCTAAATTTGAATTCAGCTCGACTATTTCTTTAAAATACTCACTTTTTAAATTTTCTTCTCTCTCTTTGAATTTTTGTTTCATTGTAGCTTCTTTGTCTTCATATTTCACTCGCAAATTTTCTTCCTTCTTAATCAACTCGATTTTCTCTTTTTCGCTTTTTTTCTCGTATTCTGACAAAAGTTCCTTGAGTTCTTTGATTTGATTTTCTTTCAAATTTTCGGATTGAATCAAACGAGGAATCAGGGAATTTTTGTAATCTTCAATTGTTCTGTTCAGAATTTCATTCTCTTCTTGTAAAATTCTGTTAGCATCTTCGAACATTTTAAATTTACTTTTTGTGTTTTCTGAAAGTTTGCTAAACTCGTTAATGATTTTATCCTTGTTACTCACAGTTTCTTGAAGTTTCATGTATTCACTTCCTAAAAGCTTTAATTCGCTTTCAATTTCGTTGAATTGACGATTTTGGATATTTTTTGATGTTTTGGAAGTTTTCAGAAGTTTGTCTTGTAGTGTTTTTATGTTTTTCTTCAAATTTTCTATAAGGATATCCTTCTCTGAGTTTTGTTCCTGGAGGAATTCGATTTTGTGCTTCTTTTCATTGAGTTCCTTTGAAAGGTTTTCTATGTATTTAGTGTTAGTAATCGGACTAAGTCGATCAATTTTGTTATTGACTTGAAATTTTTTGTTCAAGTTTTGGTTTAGGTTTTGATGTACCGGCAGTTCTTCCCTATTTGGGACACCTACAAAATTTTGGTTTTGGTTTGGATTAATTATATCTCTAGGTGAAATTATCTCTTCTTCCTCATTTTCCTCATCAATGTCTACTTCTGGATAAACTTCGTCTTCTTCTTTAAAACGAGATGCTTCTTCATTTAAGAAATTTAGATTGCTCTCGTTTAGATCTGAGCTTTCGAATGTTGTCATATTTATTTTGTATAATTAAATTAATTAAAAAATAAAATGCAATTCAATTAAATTGTATTATTAAAAGAGAAAAGTAAAATATGAGATAAGAAAACATTTCTATTAATTGTCTTGATATATTAAATGATCCTAAATTAATAATTTACATTTCTTTTTATATAAAATTTAAAATAATAAACTAAGTTTATATTAAGGGAACAGAATTTTTTGAATAATTTAAAAAAATAAATTATTTTTAAATTTTAATGAGATTGCATTGACTTGAATAATATTTTCGTTGTCTAATTTTATAATCTCAAAATTTGGGGATTGGGGATTGGGGATTGGGGCCCAATACCAAATCCCCAATACCCAATCACCAAAAGCTACCCTCAACTTACCACTGATTAAATATTTTATAT
>Ga0169931_10003929_pt1 | contig 23356 bp, 16 predicted proteins | sample Kivu_15m_20L_FD_129675 | JGI IMG/M metagenome (GOLD analysis project Ga0169931, IMG submission 129675) | Freshwater microbial communities from Lake Kivu, Western Province, Rwanda to study Microbial Dark Matter (Phase II) - Kivu_15m_20L... | ecosystem: Environmental > Aquatic > Freshwater > Lake...
TCGCCCACCAGCGACACGCGCAGCGTGGCGCGCGAGTTTGAAATTTGAAACGGTGGTTACAGGGAGCGCCGCATGGCAGCAGCCTGCGGGCAAACGGCCCTGCAACGCCCCGCCATCGAGCGCACACCTTCGGTGCAAAACACAGCCGGGGGCTGCGATAGTCGTCTTTCGCTCCGCGAAAGAACCGCACTGGAAGTCCTTTCGCAGAGCGAAAGGCGACAAAGTGTCTTCCACTGGGCCAACGCCCTCCCCGGCGCGCGCACCTTCGGTGCAAAACACAGCCGGGGGCTTCCGCCCAACCGCTATCAAAGCCGCATGGCGGCAGCCTGCGGGCAAAAGGACACTGCCAACACCCCGCCGATGGCCACAACATCTGTTGCGACGTCAACTCTTTCGTCACCGGGACAAAGTGGGTGAAGATTTCAGTCCGGCGAGCCAGCGGAGGATGTCGGGTGGCCAGTGGCTGGTCCAGCGAAGAGGGGCGTTTGACATGGGGTGGGCGATACCAAGTTCCGCGGCGTGCAGTGCGAGTCGTGGTGCGTGGGAGTGATCCGGAATTTCGGGAGCAGTGTGTGGGCCGCGATATTTGACGTCACCGCAGAGCGGGTGGCTGAGTTCAGCAAGCTGAATGCGGATCTGGTTGGTACGACCTGTTTCAAGGCGGCATTCGAGTTCCGTGAATGCGGCGAATTCCCGCAGCGGGCGGATGTGTGTCACCATGGTTCGGCCATCGACTTCGATGTCCTCAGTACTGCCCCGCAAGCCATCGCCTCGATCGCGAATCTGCACGGATCGCAGTGTCTGTGCTGCGAGAAATCCCGGGATCACGCACAGGTATCTGCGGTGGATCGTGTGGGCAGCGAACTGGCGGATGAGCAGATTCTGAGCGACTTCAGTGCGTGCGAAGAGGACGATGCCGCTGGTTTCGCGATCAATGCGATGCACTGTGAACAATTTTGCCGAGTGGGCATCGGCTGGTGCTCGTGTTTGAGCTGCTGAGTGAGCCGGGGGGGCGTTTTTTCGGTGGCCTCGATGTGCTCGTTCCCGCTGAGAAATGAGTCGTTCGAGAGATTCTTCGAGTGCGGGTTGTCGAAGTTTCTTTTCAGGTGACCAGTTGACATCCCCGGGATGTCGTACGGTGAGCATTCCCGAGGGTTTGTGGGCGACCACGAGGTGTTCATCGAGATAGAGAATGGCAACGTCGCGGTCAGTTGGAGGTGGTGGGAGGGCGCGGGAGCGGACTTCCAGGCGATCTCCCGCGACCAGTCGACGGGCTTCATCGACGCAAAGGATCCCGTTCACGGCAATGCGATGCTGTGCGAGCAGTGCGCGGGCGGCTGACCAGCTGGTGCCGGGAAGATGCCGACGGATCGCTGCGAGCACCGTGCCGGCGCTTTCGGAAGTGATGACGTGTGTGGCAGAAACCTGGGGCATGAAGACGATTCCGATGGAACAGCTGACGCGATAAGTTTATCGGAGGATGTGTCGCGGACTGTGGGAAAATCCGCTTCCAGCGGCGATTTACCGAAAACCAACTGTGTCTGACGGCAGCCGAAGTGCTAGGATTTGGAGTCGAATCCGGTTCCCACCAGCCACTCAGCCACTGTAAAGCAATGTCCACGTCCCAGCCCGATTCATCCAACTCCTCTGAATTCCCCGGGGAACTGCCGCAGAATCCCTATGCCCCGGATATCGTGCTGGTTTCCTCCCAAACACTCTCAGAATCGCTCGACGCCGACAATTTCATGCCGACCGTCGCAGAGGCTCGGGCGGCCAGTGAACGCCAGCGCGCGCGGTACCTTGCGTGGAAGCGAAAGCAGCTGATCAGAAGTTTCTTCCTGTTCATACTCACCTTCATCAGTACCTGGCTTGTGGGGGGACCGTCCTACGCAATTCCGGTGATGCTCATTCTGTTCTGCCACGAGATGGGCCACTACCTCCAGTCAGTGCGTTATCGTGTTCCCGCGTCGCTTCCCTACTTCATCCCCATGCCACTCACACCCCTCGGAACAATGGGCGCCGTGATTTTTCAGGGACACGGCGTCGCCACAAGGCGACAGATGTTCGACATCGCCGTCTCAGGCCCGCTCGCCGGACTGGCAGTGACCTTTCCGGTTCTCTGGATCGGCCTGAAAGGATCCACATATGCTCCACTGCCTCAGGGACAGTACCTTGAATTCGGTGATCCTTTGATCATCACGTGGATTATGGAACTCATCCATGGGCCGTTGCCTGCTGGACAGGGTATGTTCCTGATACCCATGGCGTTCGCGGGCTGGGTTGGCGTCATGCTCACAGCCATCAACCTGCTCCCCGTGGGCCAGCTGGATGGCGGACACATCGCCTACACGCTCCTCGGACGTCGCGCTCACACCCTCGCTCTGCTCACGATCGCTGCCGCAGCAGGCATGATTGTCTTCCAGCAGAACTACTCGTTCGTCCTGCTGGTGATTCTGATGCTCCTGACCGGGATTCGACATCCACCCACCGCAGACGATGCGGAATCACTGGGCTGGTTCCGCCATGTCATCGGCTGGCTGACCCTGAGCTTCCTTGTTGTCGGACTCACCCCAAACCCGATGATGATCCGCGACACCGCGTCGGATTCCACCACCCAAAGCCCACCCACGCCTCCAGCCGTCGAATCGGCAGGTGAGGGTGATCTGATCTGATCTGAACTGAGCTGACCTGACCTGAACGTTCCCTGGCTGCCAGCCACTGGAATTCACAGCACTGCTCGTTACCAACGGCTCCAAATTGACTGTCTCACTCGCGGGTTCCGCTCTATGCGATTGCTCAGTTTTGTGATTCCCTGCTATCGCAGTGCGCTGACGATTGAACAGGTACTGGACGAGATTGAGCGAACTGTCAGCGAGCGGCCGGAGTTTGACTATGAGGTGCTTGCAGTCAATGACTGTTCGCCGGACAACGTGCTTGAGGTGCTGCGAAAGCTGGCGGCATCACGACCAAAACTGCGCGTTGTCAGTCTGGCGAAGAACGTGGGGAAGCACGCCGCAGTGCTGGCAGGCTACCGCTTTGTCCGCGGCGAGATCGTGATCAATCTTGATGACGACCTGCAGTCGCCGACACCGCAGCTCTGGCGGCTGCTGGAACCACTCCTTTCCGGTTCCTTCGACGCGGTGACTGCCAGCTACCCCGCAAATGTTCAGACGCGCTGGAAACAGCTGGGCAGTGAGCTCAATGCCATGATGGGAAATTTGCTGCTGAACAAGCCGAAGCATGTGCGGTTTCACAACTTCAATGCGTTGCGTCGCTTTGTGGCCGACGAGATTGCCCGCTATCGACACCCCTATCCGTACATTGAGGGGCTCGTTCTGCGTGTCACATCGAACATCGCCTCTGTCGAAATGCACGGCCGCGCCCGGGGCGACCATCTGCCGACCGGGTTCACTCCAGGCAAGTCCATTTCGCTGTTTCTGAATGGGATGACGGCGTTTTCCGTTGCCCCGCTGCGAGTATCGACAGTTGTCGGATTCGTTTTTTCGATGCTGGGAGCTGCCGGGCTGGTCTATTGGGTGTTTATCTGGCTGCAGCACCCGAATGGCCCGGCAGGCTTTACATTTCTTGTGTCCGTGCTGTTGTTCACCAACGGATTCACAATGATGTCGCTCGGCCTGCTCGGAGAATATCTCGGACGCGTCTACATCTGCATCAACGATGCGCCGCAGTACGTGATCCGTGAAACGATCAACACAGAATCTCATGAACAACAGACCCGTAGACATCCGTCAGCCGATAGTCGCGACCAATGTGGTTCCACGTGAGCCGCGTGTGGTCAATCCCCAGCTGGTGCAGGATGGTGGCGTGCAGATCATGCAAATGGACTCTGCCACTGATCACGCGATATCCCATGTGATCAGTCTCGCCATATACCAACCCCTGACGTACTCCCCCACCAGCCATCCATGCGCAGAAACTTTCGGGCTGATGTTCGCGGCCGTGTGAATCGATCGGGGCAGTACCACTCAGATCCTGGCTCCACGGTGTGCGTCCGAATTCGCCGCACCAGACAACCAGAGTATCGTCCAGAAGGCCCCGCTGACGCAGGTCACGGATCAGTGCCGAAACGGGGCGATCGGTCTGTGCGCATAAACGCGGAAGGTTTCCGCGAATGTCGCCATGATGATCCCAGCCACCCATGGTGACCTGAACAAACCTCACACCGGCTTCGCTCAGTCGTCTTGCGAGCAGACAGGCGCGGGCGTTGCGATCGGTGTCCGTGCCGTCAACTCCGTAGAGGTCCAGCGTCGCCTGGGTCTCGCCTGCCAGATTCACCAGCTCCGGCGTGGTCGCCTGCATTCGGAAAGCCAGCTCCATGGCGTCGATCATTCCCTGCAGCGACTGCTCGCCTGAATGCTGCTGCTGCAGTCGCTGATTCTGACGCTGAATAAAATCAATTCGACGTCGCTGAGCAGCCGTGTCACGGGACAGATTACGGAGATTCTCGATTGGGGCCGCATCCAGCCCAGCAGTCGCTGAGAGTCGAGTTCCCTGATGCTGAGCCGGCAACCACGCAGATCCATGGTAGCGAACATCGGCGTGCGGATTGATTGTCATAAAGCCTGGCAGATTACGGTTCTCAGTGCCCAGTCCGTAGCTGATCCATGAGCCCATCGAGGGCCGCACGTCATTGAGTGCTCCGGTGTGCAGCTGGAGTTCGGCAGGCATGTGCTGCGGATTGTCGGCACTCATGCCACGGAGCAGGCAGATCTCGTCAGCGATGGAGGCCAAACCGGGGAGCAGATCGGAAATGGGCATACCACAGTTTCCGCGGGGACGCACGGGAACGGCCGTTCCCAGTGCCAGAAACTTTTCGGTACCCACCTGCAGGATGTTTTTGCTGAGCGGTGAATCGATGGGCTGCCCGTGCCGCTGCTGAATGAAGTCCTTGGGATCAAACAAATCCAGCTGCGATGGTCCGCCCTGCATGAACAGGAAAATAATGCGTTTGGCCTTCGCGGGAAAATGCGAGGCGGGATTGGGGGATGAACCGGCGGATGCAGTCTCGGCGGCCTGCAGAAGCCCGTTGAAAGCGAGCGCCCCAAAGCCGCAGGAGGAATGCACCAGCGACTGTCGGCGAGAAATTGGCAGCGTTTTCATAAGACTCACTTTGCTACTGACGGTAGAGAAACTCATTGCAGCTCAGCAGGGAATGACAAAGCTCCGTCCACGCCTCGGTGGGCTCGCCGGACAGCGCCAGGAAGCCTCGGGCATCCTCACCCTCCTCCGCGGTGATGGGGCGGCAGAGTGTTCTCAGCCAGAGTGCCTCCAGACGCTGTGAAGTATCGGGTGTTTCTTTGGCCAGTCGCTTTGCGAGTGCCGTAGCTCGGCGGCGGGGAAGTTCATTGTTGAGCAGATACAGGGCCTGAGTGGCAGCGATGGTTTCAACACGCCGGCCGGCAATACCGTTGGGCTGAACAAAGTCAAATAAATCCCTCAGTTCCGCAGGGCCTCGCTGAGCACTCCGCACAATCGGCAGATAAATCGTCCGCTGAAACTCCTGCTCCGGGCGAAACCGCTTGAGTGAGAAGCTGGGAGGGTTGACGGATCTGGGTTTGAGGTTGCCCGTGTTTTCAGGAAATTCCAGTGGCAGTCCCGGGCCGCCGTCGCAGGGCTGAAGTTCGCCGCTGGCTGCCAGCAGCGAGTCGCGAATTGCCTCGGCTTCCAGTCTCCGCGTGGGCATCTTCCAGAGCAGTCGATTTTCGGGGTCTTCAGCCCGCGCCGCCAGCTCGGCCGTCACGGACACTCGGCTGCTTTGGCGGTACGCGCGGCTGAGCACCAATGCGCGAATCAGAGACTTCTGCGACCAGCCTGAACGGATGAAACGGGTGGCAAGATGATCGAGCAGTTCCGGATGACTGGGCCGTTCGCCGCGAGTCCCGAAATAATCGACGGTGCGGACGAGTCCTTCCCCGAAGAGCTTCTGCCAGATGCGATTGACGGTCACCCGGGGCGTGAGCGGGTTGCGGGTGTCTGCCAGCCACAGCGCGAGTTCCAGGCGGCCACTTTTGTCAGCGGGCATTACGGGACCGGCATCCCACGAAGCGACTCGCAGCACACCGCGTGGAATTCGCCGCCCCTCAGCGTAGGGGTTGCCACGAATGGCCACGGGCATGTCCACGGGCACCGCCGCATCCTGCACCGCAAACGCTCGCGGAATCGACGGCGCGAAGAATTCAGCGTGCGTGATTTCGCCGGGAATCTTCTGCATCCGGCGACGAATCTGCTCCAGCCGTGCCGTGGCCGTCTCCTGTTCGGCCGCCGGCTTGTCAGCAACGCTGCTGAGCTGTGTTTGTTCATCTTCCAGCTGCCGCTTTTCGGCCTGCAGGGCAGCGATGCGCTGTCGATGTTCTGCCAAATGCAGTTTACGAGCTGCTGTTTGCTCGGCCGTCTCCGGCAGCTCAACCACATTCAGACCGCTCCAGATTCCGTGGTCAATCTTGCGAGTGGAAACAGTGCTGCGGAGCGTGCCGGCGATCGCGTAGTAGTCGTCAACGGCAATCGGGTCGAATTTGTGATCGTGGCAGCGCGCACAGCCGAGTGTCATTCCCATAAAGGCCGCGCCGATTCGCTGCAATTGAAAGTCAATGTGGTCGGTTTCGAGTCTGAGTTTGTCCGGGTTGACGATTTCCACGTCCCCTACCAGCAGAAAACCAGTTGCAGTCACTGCCGACGCACGCTCCGCTGCCGATTCAATCGGGAGCAGATCGCCAGCCAGTTGTTCGATTACAAAGCGATCCCACGGCTTGTCAGTGTGGAAGGCGTCGATCACATAGTCTCGATAACGCCACGAGTGCTCCGCAAAAACGTCGTTGGAGGTGCCAACCTGATCAGCATAGCCGGTCAGATCCAGCCAGTGTCTGGCCCAGCGTTCAGCGAAGCTGCGGGAATTGAGGAGTCGATCGACAACGGTGGACTCGGCCTGCGGCGAGGCATCGGAAATGTAGTGAGAAATCTCGTCGGGGGACGGCGGCAGGCCCGTCAAATCCAGCGACACGCGTCGGAGCCACAGGTGACGCTCTGCGTCTTCGGCGGGCCCCAGCTGATGCCGTTCAAGCTGGGCAAGGATAAACTGATCAACCGGGTCTTTACACCAGTTCTGCAAACTGACGGATGGCGGTCCAGGATCGATAATAGGCTTGAAAGCCCAGTGTTCGCGGCCGGCGGCGATATCGATAACACGTTGTGCTGTCAGCGTGTCGGCCGCGCGAGGGTCAGGCAGCCCCATACGGATCCAGTTTTCAAAGTCGCTGACAATGGCGTCCGAAAGACGGCCTTTCGGCGGCATGGCATAACCGTCATGTCGCAGGGCTTTGATGAGCAGGCTTGTGGCGGGTTCACCGGGAACTACGGCTGGTCCGGAATCGCCACCCTTCAACAACCCCGGGCGGGAGTCCAGCCGCAGGCCACCCTGCAGTGGGCGGGATGCAGCGGAGTGACACTCAAGGCAGTGTTCAACAAGCACCGGGCGGATGCGAGTTTCGAAAAAATCGAGCTGTTCGCGGGAAAATTCCGGGGAATCCTGGGCGGCGGCTGTGACCGTGCCGGCGATCGTCAGCACAAACAGGCAGCACTGTTGCAGCAGCCCTCGCCAATGTCCGACTGCAACTGTCAGCGATGCTGGATCAGACATTTGACATCCTGATTCCGGAAGAAAAAAAGCCGGCCTGGAAAGGCTGTGGAAACTGTGTCAAGTGTATCGCCCGACTGCCAGCGGACGCAATCGGCGAACCGGGAAAAAGGTCCCCGGATGCCGGGGTTGCTTGCAGTGCGTCGTAAATTGGGGAACATCAGTCGATCTTCGGCGTTTCTGCGGCGGAATTTCCATGAACAACCGACTTCCTGTCTGGCAATTGTATTCCGCCATCACGGCCCTCGTGTCACTTACACTTCTTTGCGGCTGTGGTGGACAATCCGGTTCTGCGCCGGGCAACGCAGGTGCGTCTCCAAAACGCAGCACAGACACGTCCGCTCAAGTCCTCGTCACACACCCGGTCCTCCTCGAAGCTGCGATCGCCATCACCGCAAATACCGGCATTACCGTCGCTGCTGCACTTCCTGATCTTCTGGAATCCCGCGACTGGCGTCCCCGCAGCCAGTTCGTCCGAGCCATGCAGCAGGCCTCCCTCGTCGTGATGAATGGGGCTTCCTGGGAGCCGTGGACCAGTCGCGTTTCTCTGCCAAACTCCCGCCTCGTAGTCACGACCCGCGGCTTTCCGGAACAGCTCATCTCTGTTCCCGATGCCGTCACACATCAGCACGGTCCCCAGGGAAGACACAGCCACCCCGGCGTCATTCCGTCAACGTGGCTCTCGCCCACACTGCTTGATGCTCAGATCGACGCATTACAAAGCGCACTGGTGCAGCAGTTTCGGGAACACCGCGAAGTTCTCAGCCGCAACGCCACCGCCTGGAAAATCGAACTGCAACCGCTCAGACGCTCCGTACAGCAACTCCGCGAATCGTCCGCAACTGAACCGCCCTTCGTCATCGCAGACAGCCCCCTGTTCCTGTACCTGATGCGGGACCTCGGCTGGGATACTCTGTATCTCGCAGGAAGCGAAACCGGTCCCCCGGAGCCCGAACAGTTGAAAAAGCTGAAGGAAATTGCCAGTGGCCAGCCCGCCAAAACGCCCCGACTGTTCCTGCTCAGCAGTCAGCGACCAGCAGACTTCGAGAAAACGGCAACAGAATTCGGACTGCAGCCCGTCCGACTCGATACCGGCATCGCTGACCTTCAGGGAAACAGCATCGCCACACGGCTGGCGAAGAATCTGGAAGCACTTAAACAGGCCCTGACACCCGTTCGCTGAACCTCACACAGCCCGGGGGCCGCCGCCAAACCAAGTTGACTTTCCGGCGGAAACAGCATCTGGCTCCCCTCTCCCCGGACCGGAAAGAGGGGCCGGGGGTGAGGGGCAAAACGCCCCTGCCAACGCCGCACCAATGCCCTCGCCAGCGCGGGCACCTTCGGTGCGAAACACAGCCGGGGGCTTCCGCCCAACCGCTCGATGCATGAGCCGCATGGCGGCAGCCTGCGGGCAAACGGCCCTGCAAACGACCCACCAACGCCCTCGCCAGCGCGCGCACCTTCGGTGCGGAACACAGCCGGGGGCTTCCGCCCAACCGCTCGATGCATGAGCCGCATGGCGGCAGCCTGCGGGCAAACGGCCCTGCAAACGCCGCACCAACGCCCTCGCCAGCGCGCGCACCTTCGGTGCGAAACACAGCCGGGGGCTCCCGCCCAACCGCTCGATGCATGAGCCGCATGGTGGCAGCCTGCGGGCAAAACGGCCCTGCAAACGACCCACCAACGCCCTCGCCGGCGCGCGCACCTTCGGTGCGAAACACAGCCGGGGGCTCCCGCCCAACCGCTTGATGCATGAGCCGCATGGCGGCAGCCTGCGGGCAAAACGGCCCTGCAAACGACCCACCAACGCCCTCGCCGGCGCGCGCACCTTCGGTGCGAAACACAGCCGGGGGCTTCCGCCCAACCGCTTGCTGCATGAGCCGCATGGCGGCAGCCTGCGGGCAAACGTCCCCGCCAACGACCCACCAACGCCCTCGCCAGCGCGCGCACCTTTGGTGCGAAACACAGCCGGGGGCTCCCGCCCAACCGCTATCACAGCCGCATGGCGGCAGCCTGCTGGCAAACGGCCCTGCAAACGACCCACCAACGCCCTCGCCGGCGCGCGCACCTTCGGTGCGAAACACAGCCGGGGGCTTCCGCCCAACCGCTCAGCTGGATATGGTCCCATCATTCCGCAGGACAATGAACAAGGTTGCCGCGCAAAAAAACCAACACCGCCATTTCTTTTTCGTTTCACCATTCCATGGCGAGGCTCACGTCATACCGCACAGCTGGGTTCAGGTCAGTGGAGCCTTCGTCAGTTCCTGCTGCAGCATGGCATACAGGCGATCTACTTCCGCCAGCGTTTCCGCATCGGCGTCCCACGATGAAGGGCTGCGCCGTTTCAGAGACGGGAACAGACCTCGACGAACGAGCAAGTGTTTTTCAATGGCGAGGAATCCATCGAGCCCTGCCTGAAGCTGCAGGGTGACCAGACCGCAGATGGGAAACCAGAGGCGGTACGCAGTGGCATCATCGCCTCGCTGGAGCGCCTTCCAGAGCGCTACAATGCCGTCAAGCAGGTCCATGCCAGGCATTGTGCCGGCGATACCGCGGCGATGGCTGTCAATCAGGAGTATTCCGCCGGAACCTTCGAAGATTCGAGCTCGGCCGTCCGTCGCATCCCGCAGTGCGGAAAGATTCGGCCCGATCGGCGATGCCTCCGGCTTAAACAGCATTTTGTCCGGTCCGTAAGCTTCGAGAAGCCGACGGCAGAGCTCGAGGCTGACCGGCTGCCCAGTGTAGCCGGAGGCGTCCTGAACAATCACCGGGATCGGAATTGCATCCGCAATGGAGCGGAAATAGCCTTCCAGCGCGCCGGCCGGCAGGCGGGTTGTCATCGGAGGGACCGCCATGACCGCATCGCAGCCAGCCTGAGCCGCCGCGCGGGCCAGCTCGGCAGCCTGCTTCGAACTCTCAGCACTCACAGAAGCGAACACCGCTCCTCGACCAGCAGAATATTCTGCGAGCCATTCTGTCAGTTCCAGCCGTTCTGCAAACGTCAGCCGGTAGGTCTCAGACACCATGCCGGTGCCGATCCCGTCTGCTCCCAGCGAATAGGCCCAGTTAATCTCAGCTTGCAGAACCGGCAGATCGATGCAGTCATCGGTGGTGAGTGGTGTCTGCAGAATTGGCAGAACGCCCTGAAGCGTGCGCGGCATGTCGCCCTGATCCTTATTTGGCGGCATCGAGGCGATACACGCCCTGGCCGTTGACCGTTTCCAGCATGTAATACAGTTCACCCTGCTCGTCTTCGCCGAAGGCCAGCACCGGGAAACCGGTGGAGGCGATGCGGTAGTTGCCGGTGACTTTCTTCTGAGCGGCATCGTACTTCAGAGCCCAGATGCGACCACTGATGAAGTCAGCGTAAACATACATGCCCTGCAGTTCCGGAAGCTGACTTCCCCGGTAAACAAAGCCACCCGTGATGGACTTGCCCAGCTGGTGATCATATTCCCAGACCGGCGGCAGCAGCGGATCGCTGGCGGTCGCTGGTGCACTGCTGAACAGATGCGCTCCCTCGCGAATACTCCAGCCGTAATTCCCGCCAGGCTGCACAAGATTGATCTCTTCCCAAAAATCCTGACCAACATCCGGGGCCCAGATGTCGCCGGTCCTGCGGTCCACTGAAATTCGCCAGATGTTGCGGAATCCGTAAGCATAGATTTCGGGGCAGGCACCAGCCCGATTGATGAACGGATTGTCAGCCGGAATTGCGTAAGCGCGTCCTTCTGACTGCCGATCAATATCGATTCTCAGGAGCGACCCCATCAGCGTACCCAAATTCTGACCGTGTCCCAGCGGGTCATTGCGGCCACCGCCGTCGCCGAGAGCAATGTACAGGCAGCCATCGTGACCAAAGGCAATCGAACCACCGTTGTGGTTGGAGAATGGCTGAGGGATTTTCATGATCACCTGTTCACTGGAAGGATCCGCTTTGCCGGGATCGGAAGCCGAAACCTGGAACCGCGAAATGATTGATGTGCGTGGCTCTCTGGAGGAGCTGTAGCAGACGAAGAACTGGCCGTTGGTCCGATAATTCGGGTGAAAGGCCAGTCCCAGAAGACCTTCTTCCGCGTCCTTGCGGAAGTCCTGAACTCGATCGGTGATGTCGAGAAACGTCGTTGCCTGCTCGGCATCCGGCGAATTGGGAAACACATAGATCCGGCCAGCCTGAGACAGCACAAAGCAGCGGTTGCTGGAATCAGCCGCATGGGTCAGAGCCAGCGGACGCAGGGTTGTGATCTTTCCGTCTTCGTCTGCACCTTCGAAGGCTTCCCACTTGAGTTTCGGGAAGGCTGGTACGCCCTTCACAGCGACGTCTCCATCAACGGGGTCAGTGACTGTGCCGTCTTCCGACAGCTCGCGGATGCGAATGTTGCGGAAAGCCACGACGTCACCGTGATCCTGCAGGCAGATGTGTCCTTTGTCCGCTTTTGCAAACTGAGCGAACGCGGCGAACTTGCTGGCGGCCACGCGCTGATTCCAGTCATCGGTGCCCATGCGGAAGTAGTAGTAGCTGACGCCATTCACTGCCACCTCACACTGCTGTGGCGAGATTCGCAGGTACACGTGGTTCCATTCGCCGGCCGGTCGTGTGGCATCATCGACGTCGGTTCCCTTGAAGCCGACCTGCTGTTCGAACCGCGTTGCCCACTCGGGTTTCACAGGTTTATAGAGCTGGTACAGCCAGCCGGCCTTTTGCGGATCACGGCCATCGACGTTGTCCTGGATCTGCACTTCCGGTCCCGATGCCCAGGGACGTCGATCGTCCTCCGTCACGCGGAACATGATCCCGCTGTTACCGCCTTTGGAAATGCGATACTCCAGAGCAAGTTCAAACCAGCGATACTGTTCGGTGGTGACAATGTCTCCGGCACCTTTGTCGGCGCGTTCCAGAATTCCATCATGGACCTTCCATCCGGAGTTGAGCTCGGTGCCGCGGTAGCTTCTCCAGCCAGCGGTGGTCTGGCCGTCGAAGAGCGGTCTCCAGCCACCGCGAACTTCGCCGGCCGTTAATCCAGCGGGTGGATCATCGGCGAATGCACCCGAGCACACGCTCAGATGAGACACAACGATGCCCAAAAAGACAATGACACCGTGAAGACTCGCAGAGAGGTGCATGGATGACTTCCTGTGACGGTCGGACCGATTGCTCAGGCCGCCCGGGCGACTGTCTCTGTCTGACCATAACCAGCCAGACGGGAGATCGGACCCAGCCGACGCGTGGTGAGCAGAATCATGAAGGACGGAACCATAATCGGACGAATGACAAATGTATCGAGAACCACACCGGTGGCGAGTGCGAGCCCGAGTTGATCCATGCCAACCAGACTTCCGGCGAGCAGCGAGCAGAATGTTCCAGCCATGATAATGCCGCAGCTGGAGATAATGCCGCCGGTGCGTTCCAGAGCGACGGTAATCCCCTTGAGCGGACCGTGGATTTTCTGCTCTTCCGTGATCCGCGCCATCAGAAAGATGTTGTAGTCCTCACCGACCGCAATCAGGATGGTGAACAGAAACATCGGCACCTTCCAGTCCAGCCCCGTAAAGCTCTCCGGGTTCATTCCGCGGAACCACAGGAATGTAAAACCGAGAGTTGCGAAGTAGCTGTAGAGAACGGTGAACATCAGATAGGCACAGATACCCGGTTTCTTCAGAAGCGCGACAAGAATCAGATAAACGCCCATCATCACAAGGGCATCGATACGAATCTGATCACGATCGGTGACGTCCTTCAGGTCGCTGATTTCCGCCGTGTTGCCGACAAACCAGATGCGGGCTTTGCGGAGCGAATCGGGCAGCAGATTGGGGAGCTCGCTGCGGAGGGTGCGAAATTCGGCAATGCTGCTGCGGGCGAACGGGTCATTCTTCGGGATCAGGCTGATACGAGTGATGGAGCGGTTGCCGGGGCTCACGAAGTAGTCACGGGCGTGACGCTTCTGAGCAGAGCGAACCGCGATGCTGGTCGTGGACGGCTCCGCTCGCCCTTTGGGTCGTGAGAGCGACCTTACGGAGTGCAGACCCAGCTGGTCCTTCTGTCGCAGCAGTCGATCGGTGAGATCCCTGACGGCGTTGAATGACTGACCGCGAACAAGGCTGAAATCGAGATCTTCAGCTTCGATCATGATGGTGATGGGCGAGACTTCGCCAGGCGGGAAATGCTTGGCGGCCGCGGCCGCACCGTAGACGCTCGCGGAAGTCTCAGGCAGCTCAGACAACAGCCCGTAACTCAAATTGCCAAACCACACAAAGCCCGCAATCGAGAATGGCAACAGCAGGAGGATACTGCTGAGAAATGCGGTCCACGGACGCTGCTCCAGCATCCGCCCCATGGTGCTCCAGCCTGCCTTCAGAAGCTGAGTTTTCTGCAGTCGCACAAACAGACTGTTACCCGTCGGGAACGTGTCGCGGGACTGAGCAATTCGGGCAGGCCAGAATGCCCAGCGACCGGAGATTCGAAGAATCGCCGGAGTCAGCGTCAGCGAGGCAACCAGACAGATGGCCAGTCCGAATGTAATGGCAATCCCAGCCTGGCTGAACTTGCCGAATTCTGCAAAATACATCATGCCAATGCCGCACATCACAGTGCAGGCACTGGCCGTCAACGCCGCCCCAATGCGCTCCATCGTTCCCGAAATCGCCTCTTCAATCGTCTGACCACCATCCAGTTCTTCGCGGTAACGTGCAATCAGAAACAGACAGTAGTCCACCCCGGCTCCGTAAACCAGCACTGTCACATAAGTCTCAATCCCGTTGAAAAGATTGATGATTCCATGCTGAGCAGCCACCGCAAGGAGCGATCGGGAAACCGCAGTTGCCACCGCTACTGTGGCCAGCGGAATAAAGGCCAGCATCGGTGCGCGGTAAATGCCAATCAACAGCACCACGACCAGAATCACGGTCCAGTGTTCCGTTGACTTTGCACTCTTCGCCGATTCCAGCATCATGTCACGCCCGAACGTCGCACTTCCGCTGATTGAAATTTCCAGACCTGCCGGGAGCGAATCAGGTTGTCCGGACGGAATCCGGGACAGATCCCTGATGAATTTCTCCACGCTGTCCACCAGCGGTCGGTTCGCCTGATCAAGAAATTCCGTCGTCATCGAAAGCACGATCGAGGTTGCCTGACGGTCTTCGCTGATTAACAGATCACCCACCTTGCGATCTTCGAATGACATGATCTCCTGTACAAGCTGCCTCGTTGCGTTTTTTCGGGCCGGTGCGTCAGGGGCGGCCCGCTTCGCAGTTTCCGAAACGGCCTCGCCGCCTGTCGCGTTCTCGGTCGTCGATGCTGCGGCGTTCGCATCAGTACTCGCGTCCCCGGACGCGGTCTCGTCATCCCGCTCCCGCGGAACACCCGACATGCGATGAAGCTCCGGAATCACATGTTCGGAAAGCCAGGCAAAGTCGTCGTCGAGCAACCCTTCGCCACCACTTTCGCGACGTGCCACCAGAACCAGAGTGCTGCGCATCTGGTCGCCGGGAAATGCATCGCGGAATGCCGCATTCGCCACTCGACTTGGTGAATCCTGTGGCAGGAATGCGAATTCGCCGTTTTCGACAACCGAGTCCCATGATGGCGCAGCAGAAATACTGGCGACCACCGCTGCAACCCACGCTGCAAGGATGAGCCACGCATGTCTGGCTGTCAGGTCTCCCAGACTCTTAAAGAGCATGAATCCCGCCACCCTTCGGAAAAAACAGAATCTCCGTAACAGAACGCACAGCGGAAATTACTCTTTCAGCACGGCGAATTCAATTCAAACATGCTGGGCCGGAGATTCGAAACAAAATCTCGTTCGGACTGCGCAGAGCAGGTAAAACAGGGGGTTTTTGTGTTCCCGGCCGGCATCGAAATTCTTGTATCGCTTCACGCTCTCTTCAGGTTCCTTCGCATAGACTTCCACCATCGCCGTTTTTCCATCTCTGCCGAATCTCCCAAATCCCCTCCCTCAACTCCACCCGACCACCATGCGAATACTCGTCGTGGAAGATGAACCGGATCTGCTGCGGACCATCGCTCAGGTGCTGCGTGAGGATGGTTACGCCGTCGATGAAGCCGCAGACGGTCGCGAAGGACTCTACAAAGCCACCTCCTGGCCCTACGACGCCATCGTTCTCGATCTGCTCCTGCCACATCTCACCGGCTGGGAACTCCTGCAGCAGCTCAGAAAAACTCACGCCGTACCCGTGCTCATACTCACGGCCCGCGACGAAGTCTCCGATCGAGTCAAAGGCCTGGATGCAGGGGCCGATGATTATCTCACCAAGCCGTTTCATCTCGCGGAACTTCGAGCCCGTCTGCGGGCGCTCATTCGACGCTCAGCAGGCCAGCCGTCCTCAGTCATCCGAATTCGCCAGCTCTGCATCGACCTCAATACGAAAACGGTGACCCGCGACGACACTCTGGTGCCCCTCACCCCCCGCGAATACGCCCTGCTCGAACTGCTCGCTCTCCACCGCTCACACGTCGTGACCCGAACACAGATTTACGAACATCTGTTTGACGAGACGGAGGACAGTCTTTCAAATCTGGTTGATGTCCACATTTCCAATCTGCGTCGCAAACTGGGAGCAGACTTCATCACCACACGTCGCGGTCAGGGATACATCCTCCATGATTAAATCCATGCAGCTGCGACTCCAGTTCTGGTACGGCTCCGTACTCACTCTCACACTCCTGCTCTTCGGCAGCCTCGTGTACTGGCGAGCCGATCGCGATCTGCGCGAACGCTCGGAACGGCAGGCCGTGGCCGCTGCTGAGTACCTCGCAGTCAGCCTGCGTCCGCCACGTTCGCAGCCCGGCGGCCCCGGTGGCCCCGGCGGCCGACCTCCGCGCGCACGCGGTGATCTGACGCATCCTGGCGAAGGGGGCGGGGCACGTCGCACTGATGCTCCGCCAACACTCCCCGAAACACCACTCCACAGCGGTCCCGCCAGATCCGGCCCCCCGGAATCCCGTCGAGGCCCACCACCCATGCCTCCTCGACCGCTTCTCCCAGGTTCGCTTCTGGGTGATGTGCCACCCCAGCCTGCACCAGAATCTGAACAACCACTCCCCCCGCGTCCCCCGGCAGATCGACTGAACTATGTCGTGTGGCACCCCAATTCCCCTGAACCCATCGTCGGCGGTTCAGCTGCCTCCGCATTCATCAGTCAGCCTCGACCCGCCCCCGGCCCACCGCTCGAAATTCGTCGAAGCGCTTCCGCTGTACAGGTGATCCGTCGAGCTGGTCCCATGCTTATTCTCGTCGATCGACCGCTCACAGAAGACCTCGCCGAACTGCGACTTTTCGGTATCTCCATCGGCCTCCTCGGCACTCTCGCCCTCGTCATCAGCCTCGTCGGCGGTCACTGGGTCTCCGCACGCATGGTCCGCCCGCTCGCCGTCATTGCCGAAACGGCCCGCGAAATTTCCGCAGCTCAGCTGCACCGCCGCATCGAACCGCAACTGCTCGATCAGGAACTCGTACCGCTTGCAAAAGTACTTAACAGTGCCTTCGCCCGCCTCGAACTGTCCTTCCGCAGACTCAGCCAGTTCACCGCAGACGCCTCCCATGAACTCAGAACACCACTCGCCGTCATCCAGTCACAGGCTGAACTCGCGCTTCTGCAACCCCGATCCCCCGACGAATATCGCTCCGCTCTCGAAACCTGCCTCAAATCCGCAGACCGCATGCGCTGTCTCACCGACAATCTGCTGCTTTTGGCTCGCAGTGATTCCGGCAGACCTCCTCAGCCTGCCGAGAATTTCGACCTGCGATGCATCGTCGAAGAAGCCACGACAACACTGCAGGATCGCTTCACAGCCGCCCACATAGAACTCGACTGCGAAACCCCGGAACACCCATTGCCCATCGCCGCTGCTCCAGGCTTCCTCCGACAAATCCCACTGAATCTGCTTGACAATGCCCTGCAGCACACACCACCCGGCGGACGAGTTTCAATCCAGCTGCTCTCTACGGCCGACAATGCTCAGCTGATCGTCCGGGATACCGGCTGTGGCATCCCCGCTGAGCATCTGCCCCGAGTGTTTGATCGCTTTTATCGAGTGGATACGGCCAGAAGTCGTCGCACCGGCGGAAGCGGACTCGGACTGGCCATCTGCCAAAATCTCGCAGAAGCCCACGGCGGACAAATTCAATGCGAATCAGTACCAGGCCGCGGAACAACAATGACCGTCATCCTGCCACTGGCTGACGCCGCATCAGCCTCGGCCAGTCCCCGTCCGACTGTCCTGCCTGAAGGTCAGGCCCGACAGAGCAGCTCAGATCGTCAGCAAGTTGACTCATGAAAGGATCCGGAATCGTGCGTCCTTACCTCGAAATGCCTGCATCACTGCTGCACTCCTGCTGCTTCCGGTGACTCTGCCCAGTATCGCCGGTCAATCGCTTTTCGCCGACGAAACAATGCCGGTGCCCGAAACTGCACCCGCAACTGCAGCGAAGGTCGTCGATGAACCGACCGTCGCTGATGCCAAAGCCATCGGTGGCAACTGGTTCGTCACCAGCAGCTCGCCACCCGTCTATCTGTATCAGGACGCTGAACGCATGGTGGACCTGTTTTCGTGGCACCAGCGCGATTCGAACAGGGACGGAATTGCCAACCTCAGACTCAGCCATGACGAAACTCACCTGATCATCGATAGTCAGGGCTATCCCAATCATCCCACGGCGATCTTCCCGAATTCCGGCAACCCCAATTCGATTGCCGTGCAGAACTTCCGTTTCCGCTTTCCACTGCAACCCCGCCGCAGCGATGTGATCACGCGACTGCCCATGGGCCCCATCGGCATGGCAGTCAATGGCGTCGTATTCTTTAACTCGTTTGAACAGGGAGGGATGAATGCGGTGGCCGGCTACTCAGAAGTCTGGCTCGATTCCTGCTGCGGTCATCCTCAGCAGACAGGCGTCTACCACTACCATAAATATCCAGCCTGCGTGAAATCGCCGTTTCGGGATGATGGCAAACAGCATTCACCGGTGATCGGTTTCGCGTTCGACGGATTTCCCGTGTACGGACCATGGGAGTCATCCGGTGTGATGGCGAAGGATGTCACCGGAACAGAATCGCTCGATGTCTGTAATGGTCATTCCGACGCCCAGCGCGGCTACCACTATCACGTCACGCCAGGACGGTTTCCTTATGTTCTGGGTGGCTATCGAGGACTTGTCGAACGCTCCAATCTCCGTCAGCGCGGTGCTCTCGCCGAAGGAGCCATCGAAGACAATAGCTCCGGCGAAAGTCGACAGCCTGAAGTCATCACAGGCGTACTGCCCGGCAGCGCTCTCAGAGGCCAGAAGCATCGGCTCACTTTGATACTGGACCCCGCGAAAGCGACTCGAGCGCCGCTCCCCGATGCCGCTCCCGACTGGGTCCAGATCGGTCCGTTCGAAGCAGCATCCATCTCGCGAAACGGCAATGAAGTTCAGGTTACCGTCTCCATCCCCGAGGATGCTCCAGCAGGAATACTTCTGGATTGTCACATCGAATTCAGCACCGCAGGGCGACGACAGGTGTTTAAGTTGAATGAGGCCTTTCGAGTCACGGTTGAAGGTGATGAGTAGTTGCAAGTAGTGTTCGAAAGTCAAGTAAATTCGGTTCTTGGTTTTCAGTTGACAGTTTTCCGTTTTCAGTCAGTTTCTCGATTTGATTTCCCGGTTGTTTGGCTTTTAAGAAAGGTACAGCAATGAAAATGAAACGCTGGATGTTGTCCGCGGCTGTTCCCGCAGTGCTCGGACTGGCCGTCGTGGCCGCTCAGCCCCCCGGAGACGAAGGCCGCCCGCCGGGCCCGCCGGACGGTGGTCCGCAGGAGGGCCGTGGGCCCGGTGGCCCGGGTGGCCCGGGTGGCCCAGGGGAAGGTCGCGGTCGGCGTCCTTTTCCAAACCCGCTCATGGAAGCGCTCGATGCCGATCGCAACGGCGAAATCTCTGCAGAGGAAATCGCCAGCGCCGCAGATGCCCTGAAAAAGCTCGATGGCAACAGCGACGGTCAACTCACACAGGAAGAACTGCGCCCGCCGGGCCCGCCGCCGCGAGGACCTGAAGGACCTGAGGGACCACGTGGGCCAGAAGGTCGCCCACCAGGCCCTCCGGATGGTGAAGAAGGTCGGCCTCCCGGTGGTCGTGGTCGGCCACCAGGCGGACCGGAAGGGCGGCCTCCTGGTCCTCCGGATGGCGAAGGCCGGCCTCCTGGCGGTCCCGGCCCCGACGGCCCAGGCCGACCTCCCGGTGGTCCTGGCGGTCCCGGCCCCGATGGCCCAGGACGACCTCCCGGTGGCCCGGAAGGTCCCGGTGGCCCGATGACGCCGGAACGTTTCGCAGACGAGGCGATGGCATTCGACGGTGACGGCGACGGTAAGCTGGACCGCGCCGAACTCATCAAATTCGCCCAGTCGCGTCCGCGTCCGGGCATGGGCGGACAGCCCGGCCGTCCCGGGCAGCCTGGCATGGAACGAGGTGGACGTGGGGGCCGCGGTGGCGAACCTGGTCGTCCCGGTGGTCCTGGTGCCCCGGGCGGTCCTGGTGGTCCTGAAGGTCGCGGTGGTCGCGGTGGCGCTGGTGAACCGGCCCCCGAGCGTCCTCGACGTCCCGACGCTGAATAGCCACCTCACAGACCTGTGAACTCACAAGAGCGCGATGACATTCGCGCGGCTTACTCTGCGGGGGCCGATCTGTCGATGTTGTTTGCTGCTGATGCCGGAAATCTGATAGCTTTCCCTCAGCCGTTTTACAACACCGCAGCAGGCCCCCGATCCCAATGTCGTCCCAAATTGTCCTTGAAGGCGTTCGCGTCAACAATCTGCAGAATCTCACTCTGCAGATTCCCCACACAGCCATCACAGTGCTCTGCGGGTTAAGCGGCTCCGGCAAAAGCAGTCTGGCGTTTGACACGCTTTACGCGGAAGGACAGCGGCGGTACGTCGAGACATTCTCCACATCGGCCCGCCAGTTTCTGGATCGACTCGAACGGCCGGCTGCTGATCGCATCACAGGGCTCCCGCCTGCAGTGGCCATTCATCAGCAGGCGTCCGGTGGAGGTCCCCGCAGCACCGTGGGAACGCGCACAGAAATTCTGGATGCCCTGCGAACGCTCTTTGCCGCCTGCGGGAACCAATTCTGCCCGACATGCGGTCTGATCGTTGAATCTGCTGACCCGGAATCAGGGGCCATGGCCATCCTTCGCGACTTCCGTGGTCAGCGGTTGCTCGTTGGAGTCCCTGCTGCGGGCAGTGCCGACGGCCCAGACTCACCCTCGATGTGGCTCGCCACGGGACTCACCCGCGCCATCGATGCCGGCCAGCTGCGTCGTCTGGAAGACCTCGTCAAATTCGAAACTCCTGAGCATTCGCTGGTGATTGTGGATCGGCTTCGGGCGGAAGACAGTCAGCTGGGCCGCATCGCAGAAGCTCTTTCCACAGCATTTGCATTTTCCGACCAGTGCCGAATTCTTGTGGAAGCAGTGCCCGATGCTGATGTTCCGCACGGGATCGGGGCCGGGGCCATGACGCTCGTGGACGGTGCCGCATGGTGGACTCGAACACTCTCCAGCATTCGTCGCTGCAACAGCTGCGGCACTGCATTCCACCCCCTGCAGCCGGAATGCCTGAGCTTCACGTCGCCCCTTGGTGCCTGCAGCAATTGTCGAGGCACAGGAGAAGGCCGGCAGGAATTGAGCGGGCGAGCACGTGGCAGGCGGCCGCTGACCACTGCTCCGTTGGGCAAGTGTCAAACCTGTGCCGGCTCGCGGCTCAGCAATGCCGCCGCCGCCGTCCGCTGGAATGGGCGTTCGCTTCCGGACGTCTGCCGCATGGAGCTGCTCGACTTCTCCGCATGGCTCGAACATCAGCTTGCCTCCACCGATCCGCAACTGCTCACAGCGCTCACACCCGCTGCCAGCCTGATTCGTCGCCGGCTCCAGCTGATGCTCGACATCGGACTTGGCTACCTGTCACTTGAACGCAGCATGGACAGTCTTTCCGGAGGTGAAGCCCGCCGCACTCTGCTCGCTGCCGTGCTGGGCTCCGGACTCACCGGCACCCTCTACGTTCTCGATGAACCCACGCAGGGACTGCACAACAATGACACGCGACTGGTCCTTCAACTCCTGCGCCGCCTGCAGCAGACCGGCAACACCGTCGTCGTCGTCGAACACGATCTCGCAGTCGTCCTCGCCGCAGATCACGTGGTCGAATTGGGGCCAGGTGCCGGCGCCGAGGGAGGCCGCATCGTTTTCTCAGGTCCGCCCACAGATCTGCTCAATGCTGACACCAGCACAGGACTGGCACTCCGCAACCAAACATCAATCGCCAGGGCCGAAACTGCTGCGAACAACCGGCCCACAGACGAATCCTCACCTGAACACTGGCTGCGACTCACCGGCGTCTCCTGCCACAATCTGCAGCAGATCGATGTTGAGATTCCACTGGGAGTGCTCTGCGCAGTCACCGGTGTGAGCGGCAGCGGCAAGAGTTCACTTCTTGTCGAGACACTCGTACCCGCACTCAGAAAACAACTGCGACTGCCCGAACCTCCTGAATCCAGCAGCCAGGCGGCCGGCACTGTGAAAACGCTCGCTGGATATGAACACCTCGAAGGTGTCCTTCTGCTGGATCAACAACCGCTCAAACGCAGCCTGAGAAGCATTCCGGCGACGTGGCTTGGGGTCTGGTCGGATATCCGTCGACTGCTGGCTGAAACCCACGAAGCACGTCGTCGCAACTACACTGCCGCCATGTTCAGTTTCAACGCCGCCAAAGGCGGCCGCTGCCCGGTTTGTGAAGGCCGCGGACAAGTCACAGTGCCCATGCAGTTTCTGGCCGATATCGATACCCCCTGCAGCACCTGTGGCGGCCACAGATTCCTTCCCGAAATCCTCGAAATTCGCTACCGCGACCGTGGCGTACATGAGATTCTCCAGATGACCTGCGACGACGCGTTTCGCTTCTTCCATGGACAATACCGAATCCAGCACCGACTCAACGCCATGAAACAGGCCGGACTCGCCTATCTGCCACTGGGGCAACCCCTGAGCACCGTGTCCGGCGGTGAAGCCCAGCGACTCAGAATCGCTGCCATCCTCGCAGGTGTTCCCTGCGACCTTGATCCCGTCTCAAGCAGTTCTACCCCCCGCCTGACCCGCTCCGGCCGAACCCTCTTCGTTCTCGATGAACCCTCCTGCGGACTACACCCCGCCGACGTCGATCGCCTCGTGGAATGCCTCCGGTTCCTGCTGCAAACCGGCCACTCCATCGTTGTCATCGACCATGATCCACGACTCCTGCAACACGCCCAATGGGAAATTCGCCTCGGACCTGGCCCAGGACGCCACGGTGGAAAAATCATCCACAGCGCCCCTCTACGCTCATCCTGACCGCCAAACACCCCCAAAGGAGCGCCGCAGCAGTACGACGGACTTCCAGTCCGTCGCCCCCTGCATGCGGTCGATGTCAATCAGGCCGCGCTGCACGTGCCATGCACCTCAGGGCCGTGTCCCACCCCCTCGCCAGCACGCGCACCTTCGGTGCTAAACACAGCCGGGGGCTTCCGCCCAACCGCTATTACAGCCGCATTACAGCCGCATGGCGACAGCCTGCGGGCAAAAGGCCCCTGCCAACGCCCCACAAACGCCCTCGACAGCATGCGCACCTCCGCTGCATCGCACCTCGATTGCCTTCCCTGTTCGTTTTCTCAGGATCTCTCA
>Ga0169931_10003931_pt1 | contig 23343 bp, 19 predicted proteins | sample Kivu_15m_20L_FD_129675 | JGI IMG/M metagenome (GOLD analysis project Ga0169931, IMG submission 129675) | Freshwater microbial communities from Lake Kivu, Western Province, Rwanda to study Microbial Dark Matter (Phase II) - Kivu_15m_20L... | ecosystem: Environmental > Aquatic > Freshwater > Lake...
GTGCCGGCACCGCCGAAGCAGGGTCGCAAGAAGCACCCCGTCGACACCTGGTGAGCCTCCTCAGCGCCCGAGGAGTCGGCTGAGGAACCCGCCGCGGCGGTCTCCGGCCGCACGCGGGTGGCCGGGACAGCGTTGGGCGACGGGGACGTCGCCGAGGACGGACTCGACGTGGGCGCCGCAGCCGGCCCAGGAGGGCTTGCCGCAGGTGGAGCAGGTCACTCGTCTACACATACCCCCCAGGGTATCACCTCGGCGGTACCGAACGAGCGGATCGCGGGCGAGCCCGCCGGTGCCGTGCGATGCTGCAGCGGTCGACCGGCCCGCAGGCGGCCGGCAGGGGAGGGGTCATGCAACCCGATGCCACCGCACTCGCCGAGCTCGTCCGCACCGGCCGAGCCACACCCCGGGAGCTCGTCGAGGAGGCCGTCGCAGGACTGCGTCGCGTCGACCCGGACCTCCAGGCCGTCGTGCACGACCGGACCGAGCAGGCGCTCGCCGAGGCCGCCGGGCCGCTGCCCGACGGCCCATTGCGTGGCGTCCCCTTCGTCGTGAAGGACCTCGCCATGCAGACCGCCGGTGACCCCTACCACGGGGGCACGCGCCTCCTGCAGCGACTCGACTGGCGGGCAGACCACGACACGCACCTCGCAACCGCCTTCCGAGCCGCAGGACTCGTCACCATCGCCAAGACGAAGACCCCCGAGCTCGGATCGGTCCCGACGACCGAGCCGCTCGCCCACGGCCCCGCCCACAACCCCTGGGACCTCGGTCGTTCCCCGGGCGGCTCGTCGGGGGGCAGCGCGGCACTGGTCGCCGCAGGGGTCGTTCCTGTCGGGCACGGCGGCGACGGCGGCGGCTCGCTGCGTTGTCCGGCGGCGTCCTGCGGGATCATCGGCCTCAAGCCGTCACGAGGCAGGATCTCGCCCGGCCCGGACCTCGGCGAGATGTGGGCCGGGTTCGCGACCGAGGGCGTCATGACGCGCACCGTGCGGGACATGGCGCTCTTCCTCGACGTGATGGCCGGAGCACGACCGGGCGACCCCTACACGGCCGTGCCGCCGGCGCGGCCCTTCGTCGCCGAGGTGGGCGCAGCGCCGGGCCGACTGCGCATCGGCATCGCCGGAGGCCTCGGCGACGTCGTCGTCGACCCGGCATGTCGCGCCGCAGTCGAGGCGACCGCGGCGCTGCTCGCCGACCTCGGCCACGACGTCGCCGCAGCACACCCCGCTGCGCTCGACGACATCGACCGGTTCCTGCGCTCCTTCGGTGCCGTCGTCGCCGCTCAGACGGCCGCCGAGGTCGATGCGCTCGAGGCGATGGTCGGGCGACCCGTCGGTCCCGACGACCTCGAACCGTCGAACCTCTTCGTCGTCGAACGAGGACGTCGCATGACGACCGGCGCCTACCTCGCTGCCCTCGGGCGCCTCCACGCCTACACCCGCGAGATCGCCGGGTTCTGGGATGCCGGTTACGACCTGCTGGTGCTCCCCACCCTCCCGGTCCCCTCCACGCCGCTCGGATGGTTCGGCGAGGGGCACGAGGGCCGGCAGCGGGTCCGCGACCACGTCGCGTTCACGGCGCCCTTCAACGTGACCGGCCAGCCGGCCATCAGCCTCCCGCTCGGCACCGACGCCGACGGGCGCCCCGTCGGCGTGCAGATCGTTGGGCCGGCGAACGGGGAGGCACTCCTGTTGCGGATCGCCGCACAGCTCGAGTCGACCGCGCCCTGGGCCGACCGCCGTCCGACGGTCCACGTCTAGGGTCGTCGACATGGACCTCGGACTCAGCGGGCGTACCGCACTCGTCACCGCCTCCTTTCGTGGAACCGGCCGCGGGATCGCCCGGGTCCTCGCCGCGGAAGGGGCGCGGGTGATCGTCCACGGGTTCGACCCCGACAGCGCGGAGGCCGTCGCCGCCGAGCTCCGGGCGAGCGGTGGCGACGCCCGGGCCGTCGCCGGCGACCTGCTGAGCGACGCCGGGGCGGACGCGCTCGCCGCCGAGGTCGGCCCCGTCGACGTGCTCGTCGCCAACTACGGCGTCGCCGAGGGCGGGAGCTGGTTCGGCGCGGACACCGACGAGGTGGCCTGGTTCGACGCCTACAACAAGAACGTCGTGTCCGCCGTGCGCGTCGTGCGCCGGTTCGTCGAACCGATGCGCGCGGCCGGACAGGGCCGGATCATCCTCGTCGGTACGGTTGGCTCGCTCCGGCCGGGCACCCGCCAACCGCAGTACTACGCCGCGAAGGGCGCCCTGCCGGCGATGGTCACGTCGCTCGCCAAGGAACTCGCCGGAACGGGGATCACCGTCAACCTCGTCAGCCCGGGGATCATCGCGACCGACGAGATCCGGGCCCGGTTCACCGCACGCGCCGAACGGCTCGGCCGGCCCACCGACTGGGAATCCGTGCAACGGCTCATCTTCGAGGAATTCATGGACGTCCCCACCGGCCGGATCCCCGAACCGGAGGACGTCGGCCGGGTCGTCGCCTTCCTCGCCGGAGCGACCGGGGCGTTCGTACACGGGGCGAACTGGCGGGTCGACGGGGGCACCGGGGACGCGGTCACGCCGTAGCTCCTAGGGTGACGCCATGCGACGCGATGACTTCTTCGCCGAGGCTGCCACCGACCTCCCCGGGCCGCTCGCCGGCATCCGGGTCCTCGAGGCGACGACCGCCTGGGCGGGTCCGATGGTGGGGTGCGTCCTCGCCGACCTCGGCGCGGACGTCGTGCGGGTCGACCTACCCGGCTCGGCGGGAGGGACGTCCTGGCCGCCGGTGATCCCCGGCACCGCACTGCCCCTCGCGAACGAGACCGTCAACCGCAACAAGCGGAGCATCACGGTGGACCTGCGGCGGCCCGAGGGGCGCGACACGTTCCTCGCGATCGTTCCGCACGTCGACGTCGTCGTCCAGAACTTCAAGACCGGGACGTTCGACGCCTGGGGCATCGGCTACGACGCCTGCCGGGCCGTGCGTCCCGACCTCGTGTACGTGTCGGTCAGTGGCTACGGCCAGTACGGCCCGTGGTCGCACCTGCCGGGCTACGACCCGGCCGCGCTCGCGGCGAGCGGGTGGATGTCCCTCAACGGCGCGCGGGACGGTGCGCCGACCAAGGCGCCGACCTTCCTCGCCGACGACCTCGCCGGGCTCCACGCGACGATCGGGACCCTCGCCGCCCTGACCCACCGGAGTCGCACCGGCGAGGGACAGCACGTCGACGTCGCGCTCCTCGACGCGATCATGTTCCAGTCGAACGCCCACCTCAGCGCCGGCGCGCTCGGCATCCCGGCGAGCCGCTGGGGGAACGAGGTCGGCGTGAGTACGCCGACCAATAGCTACCCGACCCTCGACGAGGACGTCTACGTGGCGATCATCCTCGACAGCCACTGGCGGAAGCTCTGCGACCTCATGGGCCGCACCGACCTCGCCGAGGCGGACGGCTACGCCACCAACGTGGAACGGCTCGGCCGGCGTGACGAGATCAACCAGATCGTCGGTGCGTACTGCGCCGGTCGCACGTCGGAGGCGTTGCTCGCCGATCTGAGCGCAGCAGGGATCGTCTGCAGTCGCATGAACAGCTACACCGACGCCGCCCGACTCGACCACGTACGGGAACGGGCGATGTTGCAGGACACCGAGCTCTCCGACGGGACGACGGCGCCGATCATCGGGCCCGTGGCGAAGTTCTCCCGCACGCCGACCCGGGTACGCCACGGCGCTCCCGCCCTCGGCGCGCACACGGAGGAGGTGCTCGCAGCAGCCGGGATCGACGGCGGCCGGATGGCCGAGCTGCGCGACCTCGGCATCATCTGATCAACCGTCGAGCGTCGTCCCGAGACGTCCGATGGTGTCGACGAACTCCTCGACCATGTCGAGCACGACCCGTCCCGCCGGACGCACCCGGTCCGCCTGACCGACGACCTGCCCGACGAAGTACTGCGACAGGGCCGCAGCGCCGTCGCTCGCATGTGCGTAGGTGCGAATGCGGGCCTGCGGGCGGGCGACGAGCTGACTCTGCAACGGCATCGGGAGCGGATCGGGGGTGTCCGGGCGTTCCCATTCCTCCGTCCAGGCGGAGCGCAGCATGCGGGCCGGCTTGCCGGTCATCGACCGGGACCGCACCGTGTCCGACGAGGTCGCCGCGAGCATCTTGTCCTTGATGGTCGGCACCACCTCGGACTCCTCGGTCGTCAGCCACACCGATCCGCACCACACCCCGGCGGCGCCGAGCGCCATCGCTGCGGCCATCTGCCGTCCGCGGCCGATCCCACCGGCGGCGAGCACCGGGATCGGGGCCACCGCGTCGACCACCTCGGGGACGAGGACCATCGTCCCCACCTCACCGGTGTGACCGCCGGCTTCGGAACCCTGCGCGATGATCACGTCCGCTCCCGCTGCGGCGTGCCGCACGGCATGCGCCAACGACCCGGCGAGCGCGGCCACCTTCACACCCCTCGCGTGGGCGGCCTCGACGAGCCCCGGTCCGGGCGGGCCGAGAGCGTTCGCGATGAGCGCGATGTCGTGGCTCAGCGCCACGTCGACGAGCGGCTGCGCCCGGTTGTGCGTGAGGGACAACCCGGTGGTCGTGGGACGGTCCGGTCGGGGCGGGAGGTCCGGCACGCCGTAGCGGTCGAGCATCTCGTCCATGAACCGCTGGTGCTCCTCGGGGATGAGCTGCTCGGTGCGCTTGCGGTCGAGGCCGCCCTCTTCGGACCCGACGTACCGGGTCGGGATCAGCAGATCGACACCGAAGGGTCGGTCGCCGACCTGTTCGCGGATCCACCGAAGATCGACGTCGAGCCCCTCCGGCGTGTGCCCGACCGCCCCGAGGACACCGAGGCCTCCCGCCTTCGACACCGCCGCGACCACGTCCCGGCAGTGGGTGAACGCCAGGATCGGGAACTCGATGCCGAACATCTCACAGATCGCGTTGCCGTGCATGGCGGCGACACTAGCGAGCAGTCCGCCTGCTCCTCCCGCTGCGGTCAGTCGCCCGTGACCGCCTCGAGGAACGGCGCGACCGCAGCCAGGAACCCGGTCGTGTTGCCGGAGTGGACGTTGTGTCCCGTGCGGTCGACCGTCACGAGTCGTCCGGACGGCAGTGCGTCGGCGAACCGGACGGCGGCGTCCGCCTCGAGGATGTTCGACTCCGCCCCCCGAACCACGAGGACCGGGACCTCGATCGCCCGCACGTCGTCAAGGGTCAGCGCCCGGTTCGGATGCGGGATCCGGCGGTGGTCGACCTTGGAGATCCAACGGCCGTCGGCACGCTGCAGCAGGTTGTACCGCAGCGTGCGGGTGATGTGCTCGCGCGAACGGAACGGGTCGTAACGCACGACGTTGTCGACGAACTGATCGAGGTCGTCGAATTCGAGGTTCCGGGCGACGAAGTCGAGGATGGTCCGGGCTCCGGCTTCGGACACCTCGGGTCCGACGTCGACCACGACGAGCGCGCGGGCGAGATCCGGGCGACGCAGCGCGAGCGTGAGGGTCACCCGGCCCCCCATCGAGTGGCCGACCACGACCGGCCGGTCGAGTCCGACCGACGCCGCGAACGCCTCGGCGTCGGCGACCATCGCGTCGAGGGAGTAGTCGAGCTCGCGGCTCCACTCCGAGTCGCCGTGTCCCCGCTGGTCGAGCGCGAAGACGTGGAACCGGTCGGCGAGGTGGAGGGACACGAGGTCCCAGGAGTGGGCGGACTGGTTGCCGCCGTGGAGGAGGAGGAGCTGCGGACGGCCCGGAACGCCCCACTCGCTGAAGTGGAAGCGCTGCCCGCGCACCACCGTGTTCCGTGACACGTACCGCACCGTGTCGGCATGCGTGACGCCGAGCTCGTCGGCGCTCTGCAGGAGTGACGCGAACTCCTCGGTCCCGGTCAGGTCGACGGCGTCGACACCGTCGGCGAAACGGTTGAGGAACACGTGTGGTGCCGCTCAGAACTCGAGGACGAACCGGCCGCGTGTGCCGCCCGCCTCGAGTCGACGGTGCGCCTCGGCCGCCTCCGCCGCGGGGAGCACGGCGGCGACCCGCAGCGTGACGGCTCCCTCCTCGGCGAGCACCCGGAGCCGATCGAGAGCGTCGTGGTTTCGCAGGTACTCGCGCACCCAGGTGGCATGGATCGTGATGCCCCGCTCGGAGGGGCCCTCCCAGCCGCGCACCGTCGCGAACCCCCCGCCGTCCCGGACCATCGGCAGCGCCGCAGCGTTCATCACCGCGCCGTCCGCCACCGCGTCGACACCGTCCGGGACGAGCGCACGCACCCGTTCGGCGAAGTCGTCACCGCGGGGGAGCACGACGTCGGCACCGAGGGACCGCACGAGGTCCATGTCCTGGGGCGACGCGTCGGCGACGACGCGCAACCCCGCTGCGTGCGCGAGCTGCACGACGTAGCCGCCGTAACACCCCGCTGCCCCGGTGACGGCGAGCGTCGCTCCGGCGGGGAGCGCGAGCTGGTCGAGGGACATCTGGGCCGTGAGCCCGTTCATCGGCAGGGTCGACGCCTCGGCGTGGGTCGCCCAGGCCGGCGCGCGGGTGACCGAGGCCGCCGGGCAGACCACGTAGTCGGCATAGGCGCCGTGGGTTCCCTGCGGGAGCAGGATCGCCATCACCCGGTCGCCCACCGAGAGCTCGGTGGTGGTGTCGGGACCGACGGCGTTGAGTACACCTGCGGCGTCCATGCCCGGTACGTAGGGGCGCGGGAACGGCGCCTGCTGCTCGGCGCGAGCCCCGTTGCGCACGTACGTGTCGGTCGGGTTCACCGTGGCGGCGTGCACCCGGATCCGCACCTCACCGGGGCCGGGCTCGGGCACCGGCAGCTCGACGATCTCGAGGGCCTCCGGGCCGCCGTAGCGCATCGATCCGACGACGCGCATGGTTGCGGGCTCGCGGTTCGTCGCCACCCTCAGGCCCCGGTGCCGGGGCTGCCCAGGTGGGCAAACAGGAACGCTGCGGTCGTCTGCCAGGCCTCCGCGGCGATCTCCGGCTGGGAGAAGTGCGGGGCGTGGTGGTTGTCGAACGCGTGCTTCCCACCGGCGTGGTGGCACACGGCGACGTTGTGCATCGCCGCCGTCGCGGCGCGGATCGCCTCGACCTCGTCGTTGGGGATGTAGGGGTCGGCGTCGCCGAAGTGGAAGATCGTCGGACAGTGCAGCGACCCGACCGCGTCGAGCATCGTCGCGATCCCCGACCCGTAGTAGGAGACGGCGCACGCCACGTCGAAACTCGTGGCGACCCGGTAGGTCTGCGTCCCCCCGAAGCAGAACCCGATCACCCCGATCTCCCCCTGCACCTCGGGCATCGACCGCAGGTGGTCCACGCAGGCGCCGAGATCGGCGAGACCGGCCTCGGCGTCCCAGCGGCCGGCGATCTCGATCGCCTCGGGGATCGCCTCGGGGCGCGACGAGTCGATGTCGAGGTTGGGCTGCACCCGCCAGAACACGTCGGGTGCGCACACGACGTAGCCGAGGCCGGCGAGGCGGTCGGCGACGTCACGGATGTAGGCGTTGACGCCGAAGATCTCCTGCAGGAGGAGCACGCCGGGGCCGTGGCCGGCGGCGGGGAGGACGATCCGGGCGTCGAAGGTGCCTCCGCCGGGGGAGGCGATGGCGTCGGTGCGAACGGTGGTCATGGTCGGACGCTACCCCGGCGGGCATGTTGGAGTTGCTCGAAAAGCACGGCCTCCTCGGCCTGGGTCGGCACCCCGGGTCGTCCGTGCAGGCAGGCGAGCCGAGCCAACGCCCGGTGCATCTCGTCGAAGCTGCGCCGGGCGCCGCGGGGGAGGGAGCGTCGGGTCCGCAGCAGTGTCGACCACGCGAGGAACGGCCCCACCTCCGCCGGGCTCAGCCCGTAGCGCGAAGCGAGGAACGGCACCCGCTCGGTGAACTGCCGTCGCTCCGTCTGCCGGGCGAGCACCACCATCGTCGCCGCGGTGACGAAAAGCACCACGAAGCCGACCATCGCCACGAGGAGGATGATCGGCCCCGCCTGTGTGTCGGCTGCGGTGAGGGAACCGTTCCACGCCGCGTGCGACGCGACCGCGAGGGCGAGGCCCCACAGCGACCATGTCCACGGGTTCCTCCCCCGGGAGACGGCGAGCCCGACCGCGAGCCCCGTCCAGGCGGTGAACAGCGGGTGCGCGAACGGGGTGAGGAGGCCACGCAGGACGAACACGGCGAGGAGGGAACCCTCGGCACCGGCGTTCGCGAAGTACGAGAAGTTCTCCACGAGCGCGAACCCGAGCGCCACCCAGCCGGCGTAGACGATGCCGTCCATGACCCCGTCGACGTCGTTGCGGCGGACCGCCCACAGCACACCGAGGCCCTTCGTCGCCTCCTCGACCACGGGAGCGCTCACCACGGCTGCGACGACGTCGCCGAGGGCGAGGGCGACGATCGTGTTGATGACGATCGCGACGACCGCGGAGACCGTCGCGCCCCAGAGCACGGCGTGCACCCTCGAGGCCCGCGGTTCCGGTTCCACGCGGTCGAGCCAGTTGAGCGTCGGGAGCACGATGGCGAAGGGGATGAGGCCGAGCGGGATCGAGAGGGGTGCGACGATGGCCGTGACGACGACGATCAGGACGGCGACGACCCCGAACCCGATCACCCAGCCACTCAGCCAGTTCGGCAGTCGCGGGGCTCGCGCCGCGCTCCCCGAGCCGGGCGGGGGTCCGGCGACGTGCGGCGTCCAGACGACCCCGTCCCACCACCGCCACGAGGCAACCCGCCACGGGTCGGGGTACCAGCCAGGTGCCTGCGTCACGGGGCAACGATGGCGCACGGACGGCGCCCGCGCCACCGGGTGGGCGTCAGTGGCTCAGAGTCGGCCGAGTCCGAGGTCGAGCGCGCCCTTGGCCACGTTGATCCGCAGCACGTCGGTTGCCCCCTCGGCGAGGCGCATCGCCCGCACCCGCCGATGGATCCCGGCCAGGGGATGGTCGTCCTCGAGTGCGTGTCCGCCGACGAGTTGGATCGCCTCGTCGACGATGGTCCCGACGGCCTCGGTGGCGAAGACCTTGGCGGCGCTGACCTCGTTCCGGGTGTCGTCACCCCCGGCGTCGACGAGACGTGCCGTGCGGTACACGGTGCTGCGCACCGCGAACGCCAGGATCCGCAGTTCGCCGTAGCGGAGGCGGACGCGTTCGTTCGGGAGCTCGGGTCGTCGGGCGGCGACCGTTCGCAGGTGCGTGTCGACGTGGTCGACGACAGCGCCGCAGAGTCCCGTCGCGATCCCGGCGAGCGCGAGCCGCACGCCGCCCACGACCCCGAGTGCCTGGCGCATCCCCCGGCCCGGCTCGCCGAGGACGTGGATCCGCGGCACCCGGACCTCGTCGAACTCGAAGGCCGCGTGGTGGCTCCCGTCGAGCGAGGAGAACCGTCGGACGAGGCGGACCCCGTCGGTGGCCGTGTCGATGACGAGCATCGCCGGGCCGGTCCCCTCCACGTCGACGAGGGCGGTGAGGAAGTCGGCGTCCGCGCCGCCGGTCACGTAGGACTTGCGGCCCGTCACGACGAGGGTGTCGCCATCGGCCCGTGCCCAGGTGCGGCGCCCGCCGTCCTCCGGTTCGGTGAAGGCGAACCCTCCCTGCCGCTCACCGGCGAGGAGTGGCAGCAGGTGGGAGGAGCGCAGTGGCTCGCCCACGTCGGCGAGCGCGCCCGGCGCCGGTCCGAAGACGCCCGGCAGGTGCGCGACGTCGTGGCGGCCGAGGACGTCTCGGGCGACCGTCAGCGCGAGCGCCCCGGCACCGATCCCACCGAACTCCACGGGCTGGGCGAGACCGAAGACTCCGGCCGCCTTGGAGGCACGTCGGACGGCGTCGGCGAGGGCGGCACGCTCGGGGCCGTGGACCTCACCGAACGCCGTCGGGCGCAACGGGACGAGGTGCTCGGCGGCGAGTGCGGTCACTCGGTCGCGGAGGTCGACGAGATCGGGGGTCAGGGATTCGGGCACCGACGCCACTTTCCCACACGGGCACCGGTACCTTCGTCCCATGTCGGAGGTCCGCCCGCCCCTCCCCGGTGTCGATCGTCTCGACGACCTCCAGTTCACGAACCGGTTCACGACGGACCTGCCTGCCGACGAGAACCCCGCCAACCACGTGCGGCAGGTGCACGGGGCGGCGTTCAGCCGGGTCCGGCCGACACCGGTCGCCGCACCGCGCACCCTGGCCGTCGCACGGGAGGTCGCCGAGCTCCTCGGGCTGTCGGAGGAACTGTGCCGGTCGTCGTCGTTCGCGCAGGTGCTCGGCGGCAACGAGGTGCCCGTCGGCGCCGATCCCTACGCCATGTGCTACGGCGGCCACCAGTTCGGGTCCTGGGCGGGACAGCTCGGTGACGGGCGGGCGATCGCTCTCGGCGAGGTGCGTGACCGCGCCGGCGGCCACCAGACGCTGCAGTTGAAGGGCGCCGGACCGACGCCGTACTCGCGCACGGCGGACGGTCGAGCCGTGCTCCGGAGCTCACTCCGGGAGTTCCTCTGCAGCGAGGCGATGCACCATCTCGGTGTGCCGACCACGCGAGCACTGTCCCTCGTCGCCACCGGCGAGCCGGTGGTGCGCGACATGCTCTACGACGGCAACCCGCGGCCGGAGCCGGGCGCGGTGGTGTGCCGGGTCGCCCCGTCCTTCGTGCGGTTCGGCACGTTCCAGCTCCCGGCGGCCCGTGGTGACACGGCGCTGCTCCGACGGCTGGTGGAGGCCACGCTCGCCCACGACTTCGCCCACCTCACCGGCAGCTTCGAGGAGCGGCTGGCGGGAGTGCTCGACGAGGTCGTGGCCCGTTCCGCGGAACTCGTCGCCGAGTGGATGCGCGTCGGGTTCGTCCACGGGGTGCTCAACACCGACAACCTGTCCATCCTCGGGCTCACGATCGACTACGGCCCCTACGGCTGGCTCGAGAACTTCGACCCGGGGTGGACGCCGAACACCACCGACGCCGGTGGTCGGCGCTACCGGTACGGGGCGCAGCCCCAGATCGTGCAGTGGAACCTCCTCCAGCTCGCCCAGGCGTTCGCCACCGTCGTCACCGACGTCGCTCCGCTGCAGGCGGCGCTCGACACCTACGTGGACCGCTATCAGGACCACTTCCGGTCGCTGACGGTCGAACGGCTCGGCTGGGGGCGACCGCTCGCCGGCGACGACGAGCGGATCCAAGTGCTGTTCTCCGCCCTCACCTCCTCTGAGATCGACCAGGTGCTGTTCTTCCGGGACCTCGCACGCGTCGACGTGGACGCCGCCGTCGCGCTCGACCTCGCCGACCCGGCAGCGGTCGACGCGGTGCTCGCCCCGCTCTCGGCCGCCTGGTACCGACCCGAGGAGATCGTCGGCGACGTGGCGGCGGGGATCGCTGCGTGGCTGGTGGAGTGGGCCGGGAGGGTGCGGGTCGGCGGGCTGCCCGACGACGAGCGACGTCGGCGCATGGACCGATGCAACCCGCGCTTCGTGCTGCGCAACTACCTCGCGCAGGAGGCGATCGACGCGGTCGAGGCCGGTGACGTCGGCCTGCTCCACGAGCTGCACGAGGTCCTCCGCCGTCCCTACGACGAGCAACCGGGCAAGGAGCGCTTCGCGGCACGACGCCCGGATTGGGCCCGACACCGGGCGGGCTGCTCGATGCTGTCCTGCAGCTCCTGAGTCAGCGGGACGCGGCGCGGATCGTGCGCCAGATCGACTCGGGCGTGCACGGCATGTCGACGTGGGTGACGCCGAGGTGGGAGAGCGCGTCGACGACGGCGTTCTGCACCGCCGGCGTCGCGCCGACCGTGCCCGACTCGCCGATCCCCTTCGCTCCGAGCTCGTTCACCGGACTCGGGGTCTCCATCACGACCCGGTCGAAGAACGGGAGCTCGGCGGCGGAGATCACCGGGTAGTCGGCGAAGTTGGTGGTCAAGGGGTTCCCGGCGTCGTCGTAGACGAATCCCTCGAGGAATGCCTGCGCCGCGCCCTGGGCGAGGCCCCCGTGGATCTGGCCGTCGGCGAGCAGCGGGTTCAGGATCGTCCCGGCGTCGTCGCACGCGACGAGACGCCTGAGGCGGACGGCACCGGTCTCGCGGTCGACCTCGACCACCGCCACATGGGCACCGAAGGGGAACGTGGGCCCGGACGCCGCGAAGTCGGTCTCGGCGTGGAGGAGCCGACGACCCTCACCGGAACGTTCGCCGCACGTCTCAGCGACCTGTTGCCACGACAGGTGGTGCGCCGGGGTTCCGGCGACGTGGAAGACCCCTCGATCCGAGTCGTGGACGACGTCCTCGACCGCAGCCTCGAAGCGTTCGGCGGCGAGCCTGCGGGCGAGGTCGACGAGCTCCCCGGCGGCTTGCCAGAGCGCCACGCCGTTCGACTGCAGCGACCGGCTCCCACCCGTCTGCCCGCCACGTGGCACCTCGTCGGTGTCGGCGGACCGGACCTCGACGGCCTCGAGGGGGACACCGAGACGGTCGGCGACGAGCATCGCCCACGCCGTGTGGTGCCCCTGCCCGTAGGGCGTGGACCCGGTGCGGGCGATCACCGTGCCGTCGGCGAGCAGCTCGACGGATCCGTAGTCGGGACGGAGAATGCCCGCCGTGCGCTCCACGTAGGTGGCGACACCGATGCCGAGGAACACCGGGTCGTCCGCCGCCCGCCGTAGCGCCTGCTCCGCCCGCAACGCTGCCACGTCGGCGGCAGCGACCGCCCGGTCGAGCGCACCGGCGTAGTCGCCGGAGTCGTAGGTCATGCCCGACAACGTCCGGAACGGGAAGCGGTCGGCGCCGATGAGGTTCCGTCGACGCACCTCGACGGGATCGAGGCCCACGGCCGCAGCGAAGACGTCGACCGCGCGCTCGATCGCCGCTGCCGCCTCGGGGCGCCCGGCTCCCCGGTAGGCGCCCGTCGGCACCGTGTTCGTCACCACCGACTCCGAACGGAACCCCGCGGTGGGGATGTCGTAGCAGCCGGTCAGCATCGCCCGCGTGTTCGCGGGGAGGAGCGCCGCCCCGGCCGGGTAGGCGCCGGCGTCCTGCAGGACGTGGGCCGAGTACGCATGGATCCGCCCGGTCCGGTCGCCACCGATGCGGAGGTACTGCACCTGACCGCGCCCGTGGTGGAGCCCGACCATGTCGGCGCTGCGGGTCGGCACCCACCGCACCGGACGTCCGGCCCGACGGGCGAGCAACGGCAGCAGGAGCTCCTCGCAGTGCGGTGTTCCCTTCGCCCCGAAGCTCCCGCCGACATCACGCGCGACGACCCGCACCTGGTGGGGTTCGAGCCCGTACACCTTGGCGAGCGTCGCACGGACCGGGTGCACACCCTGGCACGAGGCGTGGTGCACGAGCCGGTCGGCCTCCCACCGCGAGGCGGCGACCCGTGGTTCCATCGGCGCCGCAGCGAGCCGGTTGTTGACCACCCGGACCTCGGTGACCACCTCGCAACCGGCGAAATCGGGCACGAGGTCGGGGGCCTCGAGACGAAGCGCCAGGTTCGTTCCCGCTTCGGGGAACAGCAGGTGCCCGTCGGTCGCAGCGTCCTCGAGATCGACCGCCACGGGCAGCGGCTCGACGTCGATCTCGACGAGCTCGGCGGCGTCGGACGCAGCAGCGACGTCCTCGGCCACGATCGCCACCACGGCCTCGCCGACGAAGCGGACCACGCCGGTAGCGAGCAGCGGTCGAGCCATCGTCGCGGGGAGGTCCGGGCTCGGTTGCGGCATCGGACCGAGGCCGCCGAGGTCCTGCGCGGTGACGACGTCGACCACCCCGGGAGCGGTCCTCGCCGCCTCGGTGTCGCATCGCACGATGCGCGCATGCGCGACGGGGGAGGTCACGTAGTGCACGACGAGGCAGCCCGGGAGGTCGAGATCGGCGACGAACGTGCCACCGGTCGTGAGGAGGGAGCGGTCTTCGCGACGCAGCACCCGGGTTCCGCGGACGGCCATGCGGTCATCCAACCACACCGGGCGGTGTCGGCCTCCGCATAGGCTCCGCGCCCGGAGAGGGGACCGACACATGAGCTACGTGCCCGAGGACGACGAGTTCGCGACCCTGCGGGTCGAACGGGAGGCCGACGAGCGGGTGCTCCGGGTGCACCTGCACCGGCCGGAGCGACGCAACGCGGTCAACGACCGGATGATGCTCGAGGTCGGGGACCTGTTCCTGCGACTGCAGCAGGACTTCCGCACCCGGGTCGTCGTGCTCGGCGGCGACGGGGCGTCGTTCTGCGCCGGCGCGGATCGCAAGACCGACGACCAGCCCCTCGACGAGCCGAACGGCGAGCGCGAGCGCCGCTTCCGGGCGCATCTGGGCCGCCGCGCCGCCCGGGCGATCGAGGAGTGTGAGATCACGACGGTCGCACGGGTGCAGGGGCACGCAGCCGGCGGTGGCGCGGTGTGGGCGGTATCGTGCGACTTTCGGGTCGCGGCGGACGACGCTCTCCTCTGGTACCCCGAGATCGAGCTGGGGATGCCGCTCACCTGGGCCGCGACCCCGAGGCTCATCGGCGAGATCGGCATGGCGCGTGCCCGCCAGCTCGTGCTTCTGTGCGAACGGATCTCCGGGCGCACGGCCTTCGACTGGGGGCTCGTGCACGAGGCGGTCCCCGCCGACGAGCTCGACGCGGCGGTCGACCGTTGGGTCGCCCGGCTGCTGGACCTCCCCGACCTCGCCGTGCACATGACCAAGACGCAGTTCCGCGCCTACAGCCGAAACGTCTCGCTCGGCGACGTCTCCGAGGCCGATGCCGACCAGATCGTGCTCGCTCGCGCCACGCCGGAGACCCAGGCGCGGATCCGGGCGCCCTTCCGGCGCGGACAGTAACGTCCGCCGCCATGACGGGCCCGATCCGGTTCGAACGAAGCCACGACGTCGTCATCGCCGCGTCGCCGGCGGCGGTACTCGACTACGTGTCGAACCCACAGTCGTGGCGCGAGTGGATGCCCGCCACCCACGACATGGACAGCCCCGACCGCCCGATGCTCGCGGGCGAGACCTTCGTGGAGAAGTGGGCCACCCGCCAGGGCGAGGTCCAGCTCGACTGGTCGGTCACCGAGCGGATCGAGGGTCGCTGCTGGGTGGCCGAGGCCGACACCGACTTCATCGGTCGGATCGTGGCGCGCTACGAGGTCGAGGATCTCGGCGACGGGACCTGCCGGTACACCCGCAGGATTCTGAACCCCGCCCGGGCGAAGGCGCCGACGGCGGAGATGGTTGCCCGGATCGACGCCGAGGCGGCGGTGTGCCTCGCGAACATCAAGCGCAACGTCGAGGCTGCGCCACGGGTGTGACGACGCCGCCGTTCAGCTCGTCAGCACGTAGTGGTCGAGCTTCGGTGCCCGCATCTCGTCGGTGAAGCGCTGGAAGGTGAACGTCCACGACGCCGGGATGCCCTCGTCGTCGAGGTACCAGCTCCGACACCCCGTCACCCAGATGGTCCGCATGGCGGCCTCGCGCCGCTCGGCCTCGAACGCTGCGGATGCCTCCGCGGATGCGGCGACGGAGCGGGCCCGCTCCTCGGCGAGCACGTCGACGAGTTGCATCACGTAGGCCATCTGCATCTCGGCGACCTCGATGAGGGAGAAGTTGCCGACCGGACCGTTCGGCCCGTTGAGGAGGAACAGGTTCGGGAAACCGGGGACCGACACCGACAGGTAGGCGTTCGGTCGGGTCCGCCAGGCGTCGTCGAGGTCCACGCCGTCGACGCCGACCACCCGGGTCGGGCGCACGAACCGGTCCGGCTTGAAGCCGGTGGCGAGGACGAGGACGTCGAGCTCGTGGAGCGTGCCGTCGGCGGTCCGCACCCCCTCCGGTTCGATCCGTTCGATCGCCTCGGTGGCGAGTACGGCGTTCGGTTCCTGGATCTTCTCGTAGAAGTCCGGCGAGGCGATCAGTCGCTTGCACGCCGCCCGGTAGTTCGGCCGGAGGTTCTCCCGCAGCACCGGGTCGACCACGGAGTCCTCGAGGTTCCGCCGACACTGGTCCTCGACCGCCTTGATGCCCGGCGAGTCGGCGTCGATCACCGCGGCGGAGAAGGCGTCACGGAAGGCGCTCGCGAGCTGGGCTCGGACGGACTCGAGCTTCGCCGGGTCGGTGCGGTAGCGCTCCTTCTCGGCGTCGGTGATCTCGGGGTTGTCGACGCGGATCACCCACTGCGCGGTGCGCTGGAACAGGGTGAACCGCTGGACCCGCGGGATGAGCGCCGTGGCGATCTGCACGGCCGTCGACCCGGTGCCGATCACACCGACGCGACGCCCGTCGAGGGGCACGTCGTGGTCCCATCTTGCGCTGTGGAACGCTGCGCCCCGGAACGTCTCGAGCCCCTCGAAGTGGGGGATGTTCGGGTGGTGGAGCACGCCGGTGGCGGCGATCACCACGTCGAAGCGCTCCTCCGCGCCCTGTGAGGTCCCCAGGTCCCATGCGCCATCACGCCACTCGAGCGACGTGACCTCCTCGGAGAACCGCACGAGCGGGGTGACCCCGTAGCGGTCCGCCACCCCTTCGAAGTACCGCTGGATCTCGTCGCCGGGGGAGAAGCGGTGCGACCAGTCCGGGTTCGGCTCGAAGGAGTAGGAGTACACGTAGGACGGCACGTCGCAGGCGATGCCCGGGTAGGTGTTCTCCCGCCACGTGCCGCCGAGCCGGTCGGCCTTCTCGAACACGGTGACGTCGTCGTGGCCCGCTTCTCGCAGCCTGATCGCCGCCAGGATGCCCGCCATGCCCGATCCGATGATCGCGAACCGCAGTCTGCGCACCCGTACCCCTCCTCGAATCCTTCCCGGTCCCCACCGGGACTTCCACCCTAGGTCCTCAGGCCGCGCGCCCCGTCGCGCCGCCGGACGCCGCGGTATCGTCACGCCAGATCGACCGGTATCGGCCCGGTCGATCCGGGAGGGAGAGACCATGACCCCCGTGCTCACCGGGCTCCGCATCGTCGAGGGATCGGCGTTCGTGGCGGCGCCACTCGGCGGGATGACCCTCGCACAACTCGGTGCGGACGTGATCCGCTTCGACGCCATCGGCGGCGGACTCGACTTCCACCGCTGGCCGGTCACCGACGAGGGGGTCAGCCTGTTCTGGACGGGGCTGAACAAGGGGAAGCGGTCCATCCAGGTCGACCTGCGCCGTCCGGAGGGGCGCGAGCTCGTCGCGGACATCATCACGGCGCCGGGCCCCGAAGCGGGGATCTTCCTGTCGAACTTCCCCGAGGGCGGCTGGTTGTCCGACGCCGCATTGCGGTCGCGGCGGGAAGACCTCATCTACGTGAACATCATCGGCAACCCCGACGAGTCGACCGCTGTGGACTACACCGTGAACCCCTCGTCCGGCTTCGCCTATGCGACCGGGCCGTCGGGTTCGGCAAACCCGACGAACCACGTCCTGCCGGCGTGGGACACCGCCACCGGGCTCACCGCGGCCGTCGGTCTCCTCGCAGCGGAGCGCTACCGGTCCCGGACCGGCGAGGGGCAACTCGTGAAGATCTCCCTCACCGACGTGGCGTTCGCGATGGTGGCGAACCTCGGCTACCTCGCGCAGGCGCAGCTCACGAACGAGGACCGCATCCAGATCGGCAACGACCTCTACGGCGCGTTCGGTCGTGACTTCCCGACCCGGGACGGGCGACGCGTCATGGTCGTCGCGATCAGCCTGAAGCAGTGGCAGAGCCTCGTCGAGGCAACCGGCATCGCCGAGCACCTCCCGGCGGTCGAGGGCGCACTCGGCGTCGACCTCCGGGAGGAGGGCGACCGGTTCAAGGCGCGCGACGCCATCGCGGCGTTCATCGCGCCGTTCATCGGCCGGCACACGCTCGAGGAGCTGCGGGAGATCTTCGACGCGCGCGGCGTGTGCTGGGGCCCCTACCAGACCTTCACCCAGCTGGTGCGCGAGGACTCGCGCTGTTCGGCGGACAACCCGATGTTCACCAAGATCGACCAGCCGGGCGTCGGGCGGGTGCTGATCCCCGGGTCGCCGCTCGCCTTCAGCGAGGTCATCCGCCAGCGACCGGTCGCCGCGCCGCGGCTCGGCCAGCACACCGACGAGATCCTTTCCGACGTGCTCGGCCTCGCCGGCCACGAGATCGGCCTCCTGCACGACAAGGGCATCGTGGCGGGAGGGGAGCGTTGAGCGAGTTCACGCTCGGCGCGCTGGGCCTCGCAGACCGGGCGAGCGCGGACCTCGCCCCGGAGCTCGTCCACCGCCTCGCCGTGACCCTCGGCGTGCCCGTCCCGAACGGACCGCTGCCGATCACCTGGCACTGGATCTTCTTCGTCCCACTCGAATCGAGCGATGCGCTCGGCGACGATGGCCATCCCCGCCGTCCGGCGGGACGACTCACCGATACCTACCCCCGCCGGATGTTCGCCGGCGGGCGCATCACCTCCCACGGCGGCCTCGTCGCCGGGCGCCCTGCGGTGCGGACCACGGCGTTGCGCTCGGCCGAGGAGAAGTCGGGCCGCACCGGGTCACTCCTCGTCGTCGGGGTGAGGCACCGCTACGAGCAGGACGGTGCCGTCGTGCTCGAGGAGGAGCAGGACCTCGTCTACCGCACGGCAGGCGGCGTGCCGACCCCGCTGCCGCCTCCGGAGGGTGTCGTGCCCGACGCCACCTGGCGTGCGACCGCCACGCCGGACCGGCCGTTGCTGTTCCGCTACTCGGCGGTGACCTTCAACTCGCACCGGATCCACTACGACGAGCCGTACGCCACCGCTGCGGAGGGCTATCCCGCGCTCGTCGTGCACGGCCCGCTCACCGCCACCCGGCTCGCCGACCTCGCCGCCGCTCGGCTCGAGCGCCCGTTGCGGACCTTCGCGTTCCGCGCCGAGGCCCCGCTCTTCGTCGACCAGAAGGTGACCTACCTCGGCGACCCGACCGACACCGGCGCAGACCTCCGCGCCGTGCGCGCGGATGGCGCCACGGCGATGTCGGCGACGGCGACCTGATCCCGACCACCACCGAGGAACCCCCTGTGACCGCTCCCCAGTTCCCCCTTCCCCACGCGTCGACCGACCTCACCGGACAGGTGGCGTTCGTGACCGGCGCCTCGTCCGGTCTGGGGCACCGCTTCGCCCGCACCCTCGCCGCCGCAGGCGCCGACGTCGTGGTCGCGGCCCGCCGGACCGACCGCCTCGAAGACCTTGCTGCGCTCATCCGTGCCGACGGGGGCCGGTGCGCGCCGGTCGCCCTCGACATGACCGACGCCGACGCCATCGTCGCCGCGGTCGATGCTGCTGAGGCGGCCTTCGGCACGGTCACGATCCTTCTGAACAACGCGGGGATCCCCGACGCGCAGCGCGCGCACAAGATGTCGGTCGACCTCGTCGACCGGGTGCTCGACACGAACCTGCGAGGGCCGTACCTGCTGTCCTGCGAGGTCGCCCGCCGGCTGATCGCCGCCGAGCTGCCTGGGCGGATGGTGAACATCTCCTCGATGGGCGCCTTCGACTACGACGGCATGGGGGCTGCGCTGTACTCGATCACCAAGGCAGCCATCAACCGCATGACGGAGGCCCTCGCCATGGAGTGGTCCCGGAACCACATCAACGTGAACGGCATCGCCCCCGGTGCGTTCGCCTCGGAGATGATGGAGGGGATGATGTCCCGGATCGGCGACTTCACACCAAGTTGCCCCGCAAGCGGCTCGGTGACCCGGCGCAACTCGACTCGACGCTGCTCTACCTGTGCGCCCCGGCCTCGGAGTTCGTCACCGGCACGGTCATCAAGGTCGACGACGGTCAACAGCGACGCTGACCGCATCGGTGCGGTCTACGATGCCGTGCGAGCCGTCCGGGGACGGTGGGATCGAAGGGGGATCGCCGTGACAGACGGACCGGACGTCGTCGTCGTCGGAGCCGGGTTCGCCGGCATGTACACGCTGCGCCGCTGCCGGATGCTCGGGTTGCGGGCGCGCGCATTCGAGGCAGGTACGGGCGTCGGTGGCACCTGGTACTGGAACCGGTACCCGGGTGCCCGGTGCGACGTCGAGTCGATGGAGTACTCCTACAGCTTCGACGAGAACCTCCAGCAGGAGTGGAACTGGTCGGAGCGCTACGCCGCACAGCCGGAGATCCTCTCCTACGCCAACCACGTCGCCGATCGGTTCGACCTGCGACGCGACATCACCTTCGGGACGCGGGTGCTCCGCGCCGTCTGGGACGCGACGACCGCCACCTGGACGGTGCACACCGACGGCGGCGAGGAGGTCGTGGCCCCGTACCTGGTCATGGCGACCGGCTGCCTGTCCTCGACGAACACCCCCGACATCCCCGGCCTCGCCTCCTTCGCCGGCGAGCTGCACCACACGGGCAACTGGCCGCACGAGGCGGTCGACTTCCGGGGCAAGCGGGTCGGGGTCATCGGCACCGGGTCCTCGGCGGTGCAGGCGATCCCCGTGATCGCGGACACCGCGGGACACCTCACCGTGTTCCAGCGGACGCCGCAGTACTCGGTGCCCGCCCGCAACCGCCCGCTCGAGGTCGACGAGGTCGCTGCGACGAAGGCCGACTACGCGACCTTCCGGGAGCGGAACCGCCGCATGCCCGCCGGGTTCGGGTCGCGGTACCCGCGCAACGAGACCTCCGTGTTCGACGTGAGCGAGGACGATGCCCGGGCCGAGCTGCAGTTCCGCTGGGAGCGTGGTGGCACCACGTTCATGGGGGCGTTCGGTGACCTCGCCCTCGACCGGGAGGCGAACGAGATCGCAGCGTCGTTCGTGCGCGAGAAGATCGCAGAGACCGTGACCGACCCGGAGGTCGCAGCACGACTCACGCCGACCCATGTCATCGGGTGCAAGCGGCTCTGCATCGACACCGAGTACTTCGCCACGTTCAACCGGGACAACGTGACGCTCGTGGACGTCGGCACCGACCCGATCGAGTCGATCACCCCGGCAGGCGTGCGGACCGGCGGCGTCGAGCACGAACTCGACATGCTGATCCTCGCGACCGGCTTCGATGCGATGACGGGAACGCTCCTGCGGATCGACATCCGTGGTCGCGACGGTGCGACCCTGCGTGACGCGTGGGCGGCCGGCCCTCGGACCTACCTCGGGCTGTCCGTCGCCGGCTTCCCGAACCTGTTCATGGTGTCGGGGCCGGGCAGTCCGTCCGTGCTCACGAACATGATCGTCTCCATCGAACAGCACGTGGAGTGGATCACCGACTGCATCGACCATCTCCGCCGCACAGGCCGACGCAGCATCGAGGCGACCCCGGAGGCCCAGGAGGACTGGGTCGCCCACGTGAACTCCATCGCCGACAAGACGCTCTACCCGAGCTGTAACTCGTGGTACCTGGGTGCGAACGTGCCGGGCAAGACCCGGGTGTTCATGCCGCTGCTCGGGTTCCCGCCCTACGTCGAGACCTGTCGCAGAGTCGTCGACAACGACTACGAGGGCTTCACCGTCGGGGTGTGACCCCCCCGGCGCAGAGCCGCGACGGCACCGAGGGGGAGTGCGGCGAGCACGAGCACGGTGAGCGTCGTGGCGCCGTTCCAGCCGAGCCGTCGACGGATGTGCAGGGTGACCGCGGCGAAGGCCAGGTACAGCAGACCGTGGGTGAGGCCCAACACGGGGACGAGGTCGACCCCGGCGCCGCTCCGACGAGCGACTGCCGCAGCGAGCAGCGCCAGGTAGGCGGCCGCGTCGGCGGCGGCGAGACGGTGCTGGGCGCGGACGATGCCGTCGGCGGCGCCCACGGTCATCGTCGGGTCGATACGACCGGTTCGCGTCGGCCGACTCCCGGCCACGCCGCGGCGATCGACTCGAGACTCCACCGTCGGTCGTCGAGCGCGTGCGTCGATGTGTGGAGCATCAGCTCGTCGGCCTGTGTCGCGGCGGCGAGCGAAGCGAGTCCGTCGAGCACCTGCTCGGTTGTGCCGATGATCCTCGTAGACGGCATCGCGTTGGCTGCGCCCATCTCGGGGTGGCGGGCCGCGTCCTCCGGTGTGAGGAGCGGCAGGAGGCGTCCGGTGCGCATGCCGTACTTGCGGAGCTGCGCAGGCCCGCCCCGCCACTGGGCGGTCTCGTCGTCGGGAGCCGCGAGCACCGACGCCGTGACGATGGTGTAGGGGCGCTCGAGGAGATGCGACGGGCGGAACGCGCGTCGGTAGATCCCGACCGCGTCGAGTGTGCCGCCCATGTCGAAGTGGTGGGCGAAGCCGAAGGGGAGTCCGAGCAGCCCGGCGAGCTGTGCGCTGTAGTCGCTCGAACCGAGGAGCACGACCTGGGGGGTTCCCGTCGGGTTCGGGGTCGCTCGGAACGATCGCCACAGGCCGTCCTCGGTCCGCTGGTCGCCGAGGAGACCCATCACGTCGAGCAGGTCCCGCGGGAAGTCCTCCGCCGTGAGGTCGGTCGTGCGGCGCAGCGCCCGTGCCGTCTGCAGGTCGGAGCCCGGCGCCCGACCGATCCCGAGGTCGATCCGTCCCGGATGGAGGGCCTCGAGGAGGGCGAACTGCTCGGCGACGACGAGCGGTGCGTGGTTCGGGAGCATCACGCCACCCGAGCCCACGCGGATCCGTCGCGTCGACGCGGCGAGGTGCGCGATCAGCACCGGAGGGTTGGTCGAGGCGACGGTCTCCATGTTGTGGTGCTCGGCGACCCAGAACCGGAGCAGCCCCAGCTCGTCGGCGTGCTGGGCGAGGGCCACCGTCTCGGCGAGCGCCTCCGCCGTCGTCCGCCCGTCCGCGACGGTCGCGAGGTCGAGCACGGACAGCGGGACGTGTGCAGGATCGGACACGGGCTCGAGCGTAGGGGGAGGCGGGGCGGTCCGGTCAGTCGAGGCTCGTGGCGAGCTTCGGCTCGTCGCGCAGCGACCGCTTCAGCTCGGCGAATCCGGGGTAGGTGGCGAGCTCCCACATGGCGTCCCACAACACGCCCGCACGCTCGGGCGGCGGAACCTCGCTGATCACCGGACCGAAGAACGACTGCTCGATCCCGTCACGACGGAACGAGAGGATCGGCGTGCCCACGTCCTTGCCCGTGCGACGCAGCGCCTCGTCCTTCTCGGCGCGGAGCAGGTCGTCGTAGGCGTCGTCGTTCGCCGCGCCGAGATAGCGCTCCTCGATCCCGACCGAACGCAGGTAGTCGGGGAACCCCGCCTCGTAGGCCTCGAGGAGTTCCTTCCGCCGACGACGGACGTGGATGTCGCCGCCGAAGGTCGTGTACAGCTCACCCATCCGCGCCGGGCCCTCCACTTCCCGGATCGCAGCGGCGACCCGCAGCAGCTTGAGGCCGGTGCCGTGCACCTCGGGGTACCCGGCGGGGAACTCCGTGGCGTAGTCGCGGTGCTCGTTGAGGAGCCGGAGGGAGATGAACCGCCAGTCGACCCGCAGATCACGCTGGCGGGCGACGAGGGCCACCCACCGTGAGGTGAGCCACGCCCACGGGCAGA
>Ga0169931_10003933_pt1 | contig 23333 bp, 17 predicted proteins | sample Kivu_15m_20L_FD_129675 | JGI IMG/M metagenome (GOLD analysis project Ga0169931, IMG submission 129675) | Freshwater microbial communities from Lake Kivu, Western Province, Rwanda to study Microbial Dark Matter (Phase II) - Kivu_15m_20L... | ecosystem: Environmental > Aquatic > Freshwater > Lake...
CGGTCAGAGCCGGATGAAGTGCTCCCGGTAGTAGCGCAGTTCCTCTATGGATTCCCGGATGTCCGCCATCGCCTCGTGCTTGCCGTGCTTCACGAAGCCGTTGGACAGAGCCGGCCTCCAGCGCTTGACCAGCTCCTTCAGCGTGCTGACGTCCAGATTGCGGTAGTGGAAGTACGCCTCGAGGGCCGGCATGTGACGCGCCAGGAATCTTCGGTCCTGGCAGATGGAGTTGCCGCACATCGGGGAGACTCCCGCGGGGACGTGACCGCGCAGGAAATCGACCACGGCCCGCTCGACCTCCGCCTCGGCAAGGGTTGACTGCCGCACACGCTCGGTCAATCCCGAGCGCCCGTGCGTACCGCGGTTCCAGGCGTCCATGCCATTGAGCACCGCATCGCTCTGGTGCACCACCAGAACCGGGCCCTCGGCGACGATGTCCAAATGGCTCGTCGTGATGATCGTGGCAACCTCGAGTATGCGGTCCGAATCGGGGTCCAGACCGGTCATCTCCATGTCGATCCATATCAGGCGCGTCGCGTCCTGAGCCATGATATTCTCCAATTTTTCAAACGGATAAGTTTGTCATATCCGCCTGACACACGCCACACGGATCCCGTCATGAATGCTTTCGGCCTCACCTTCGTGATCGTTCTCCTTTTCGCCACCGGTCTGCGCCTCTGGCTGTCCTGGCGTCACGTCCGTCACATGCAGGCCAACCGCAATCGCGTGCCGGAACCATTCTCCGCTCAGATCGACCTCGCATCCCATCAGAAGGCGGCCGACTATTCGTCGGCCAAGGCACGGCTGAACAGCCTCGGGCTCGTGGTCGACGCCGTGCTGCTGCTGGCCCTGACGCTCGGCGGCGGTTTTGCCCTGATCGATGCTGCCACCAGTGGGGCTCTCGGCGACGGCCTGTTGGCCGGTGTGGCGTTCATCGCCGTAGTCGGCATCGTCAGTTCCCTGGTCGACCTGCCGTTCAATGCCTACCGCGTGTTCGGCCTCGAGGCGCGCTTCGGTTTCAACAAGATGACTGCGGCCATGTTCATCGGTGATCTGGCCAAGCAGGCGCTGGTCGCGGCGGCGATGGGACTTCCCCTGGTGCTGGCCGTGCTCTGGCTCATGGGCCGCATGGGATCGCTGTGGTGGTTCTGGGTGTGGCTGGTCTGGAGCGGTTTCAACGTTCTGCTGCTCGCGGTGTACCCAACCTTCGTCGCGCCACTGTTCAACAAGTTCTCGCCCATGCAAGACGGCGATCTGCGGCGCCGCATCGAGGCCCTTCTGACCAAGTGCGGCTTCAAGTCGCAGGGCCTGTTCGTGATGGATGGCTCGCGGCGCTCCAGCCATGGCAACGCCTACTTCACCGGCTTCGGCAAGGCCAAGCGCATCGTCTTCTTCGACACACTCCTCAATCGCCTGGATCCGGCGGAGATCGAGGCCGTGCTGGCGCACGAACTCGGCCACTATCGCCTCAACCACGTGTTCCGGCGCATGGCCTGGACCTTCGGCCTGAGCCTCGCCTTCCTCTGGGCTCTTGGCCAGTTGCGCGATGCCGTCTGGTTCTTCGAGGGGCTGGGCATTCCGGCCCCGGTATCCGATGCGGTCGCCCTCGTGGTGTTCTTCATGGTCGTCCCGGTCTTCACCTTCGGTCTTCGGCCGGTGATGGCGATGTATTCCCGGAAACACGAGTTCGAGGCTGACGCCTATGCGGCCAGCCACGCGTCCGCCGTTGACCTCGCCCAGGCGCTGGTCAAGCTCTACAAGGACAACGCCTCGACCCTGACGCCTGATCCGCTGCATTCCGCCTTCTACGACTCCCACCCGCCCGCCAGCCAGCGGGTCGCCCGCCTGCAGAGACTCGCGGCTGTGTGACCGGCCGGGGCGTCGGGGCCCCGGCCGCTAAAGTTTTCCGTTTGCGGACAGATAAGCTTCCCGGAGACGCGGCTAGACGCTGGTCGCATTGGCGGGCTCCGGCCATGGGCCGGTGTGGCAGCCACCCTCTCCTGGAACGTCGGGCCACGCCCTGCCCCTGACACCGAACGGACATTCACTTGATCCTGCGAGCCTCACCACAGCGACATCGACGCCGTTCATCCGGAAAGACGCCAGGCAGCGGCCCGCGGAACGGCAACGCCCTCTGCCCCATGGTCGTGAAGTCCTAATGAACCTGATCGCGCAGGGCACACCCCCGGCCTGGGAGCATCCCGCCTCCGCAGAAGGCCAGGTCGACCTGTGGCCCATGCTCGAGGCCATGGCTGTCGATCGGGTCCGACGCGCCTTGTGCGAAGCACTGGCGCCGCTCGAGGACGAACTGCGCGAGGCTGCCGACCGTACCTTCGAGCGGGAACAACGCGACTTCCTGCTGCGTGCAAGCGCCGGCTGGGCGGCACAACGCGCCAGCATCGAGATCGCCCTGTCGGACCGTCTTGGGGGCGTCCTGATTGCCGGTGGGCAACTCAAGGCCGGTGGCACGCGTTTCGCCGAGGTCCGGCCCAGTTGGGATCAACTCGGCCTGATCGACGATGGCGTCATCGAGGACGACCTGCGCTTCGGGGAGATGGTGACGCGCATCCGCAGCGATGCCGGCGAAGAACTCGTCGCTTTCGACCAGCGCATGGGAACCCTGATGGGGCAGCCGGATCTGTCCGGCGAGGCCAACCCGTTCGCCCCGCGCCACCTCATCCGCGCCCTGCGGGAAGCTGTTGCCGCCGCCAGCCTCGACCCACGGATCAAGCGGCGTGTCATGGAGGCGCTGAGCCGCGTGGTCTGCCCCGCGATGGCCGAACTCTACCGCAGCCTCGATGCCCTGCTGAGGGACCGGGGTGTGCACCCGGCGGCACCCCGCCTGAGGCCTGCGCAGCCGGGCGCAAAGCGCACCCCTGCGCCTGCACTTGCCCCGGCGCCGTCCCCCGAGCCAGCCCCGGGACCTGCCCTTGCCACCGCCGATGCCGGGGCCCCGGCCGAGCTGCCGGCGCAGTTTCCCACCACGGCGCCGGCAGCACAGGCCGACGTCCCTGGGCCGACGATGACGCCGCATGCGCATGCGCGGCCGTCGCCTGCTCTGCCCTCCCTCGAGGCGCTGAACGCGGCGCCAGAGGCCGATCCCTCGCGCCGGGCCTCCGCAGCGCTGGCGACCGGTGGGTTGCTCGGCTTCCTGGCGAGCCTGATGCCCGATGTCTCCATGCCCGGCGTCATGTCGGGAGGGCTCGCAACGCCTCCCGTTCAGACGCCGTCACAAGGCGACGCGCGGGCAGCAGCCACGCCATGGCCTGCCTCACAGACGGGAGTCCCGGCGCAGCCTTCCGCTGGCGTCGCGCAGGTCGGCGCCACGGACGATCTGGTCCGTTCCCTCACCAGCCTGCAGCGCGGCAGCGCCCGGATGCCGACCGCCCCGCATCCGTCGGGCATCACCGCGGCCGAGGCTCCGGTGGGTGCGGCCGCCAGCGTGGCAGCGCTCAACGTGCTGCACGGGCTCAAGACGGGTCCCCTGCAGGATCAGATGGGTCAGATGGATCTGGCCACCCTGGACGTGATGGCGCTGCTGTTCGACCAGATATTCGGTGACACGCGCATCCCGGCGGCGATGAAGGCGCTCATCGCCCGCCTGCAGATACCGGCCCTCAAGGTGGCCGTGCTCGACAAGACCTTCTTCTCCCGCAAGAGCCATCCTGCCAGACGTGTGCTGGATCTTCTGGGAGAAATCGCCCTGGGGCTGGGGGAGCGATTCGGGCCCGGTGAGCCGCTGCACGACCGGATCGAATCCATACTGCTCGATCTGATGGCGCAGTTCGAGGACGACATGAGCGTCTTCGACCGCGCCGCCGCGGAACTCGGCGAGATCCTGCGCGCGCTGAACGAGCAGGCCGAGGAGCAGAGCCGGCACCACGCCGCCCGCATCCAGCGGTCCGAAGAACTCAACGGCGCCCGAAGATTCGCTCGCGAGGCCCTCAGGCTGAGGCTGGCGAGCCACCAGGCGCCGCGCAGCATCGCCCGCTTCCTGACCTCGGAGTGGAACAAGCTGCTGGTCCTGGCCAGCGTGCATCAGGGCGAGGATGGCCCCTCGGTGCGCAACCTGCTCAGGACCGTGGATGTGCTGCTCTGGAGTCTGGAGCCGAAACGCACCGTGGAAGCGCGCAAGCGCTTCGTGGCACTGCTGCCGACCCTGCTGCGCCAGTTGTCGCTCGGCATGGACATGGCCCACACGCCGCCCCGCATCCGCCAACGCGTGGATGCCATCCTGCTCCGCTATCACACGCAGGCCATCAGCCCCCCCAGGAGCGGCTCCGAGGACCGCCATGGCGCGGGCGACATGGCCCCCTGGGAGCGCAGCCCGGCGACGACCAGGGCCCGGACCGAAGCCGAGGCGCTGGCCCGGCTCGCCGACGAGGCGTTCCCCAGCCTGTTCGACGTCGATCCTTACGCCGGCATGCCCGAGGCCGAAGCCGTCATCTCCTCCATCCCGGCACGAGACGACACGCTGCCAGGCGATGACGCCGCCCCCGCGCCCGGTCATGCGACGGCGGGCAAGGCCCTGGAAAGAGCGGACTCGAACGGCAGCAGCGACCAGGCCGCCGTCGAGGCCGGGGACAGCGGGATCGTCTGGTTCACCCCCGGAGCCGACAGCGCGGGGACGGACGGTAGCGCCGGCACCGCAGGTCGCACTCCGCGCCCGGGCGAGGACGGGAGCGCGGACGAAGCAACGCATTCCGGCATCACCTGGTTCATCCCCACGGCTGGCGAGCCCGTCGCCCCCCCTTCCTCCAGCGACGCGGCTATGGGTGACGCGTCACCCGCGGAGGATGCGGATCCGACTGCGGCCCTGCAGCCGGGCGTCTGGGTGGAGATTCACAATGAGTCCGGCAACCCGGTCCAGGCGCGGCTTTCGACCGTCAGCCCGCATCGCAGCACCTTCGTGTTCAGCGACCGTGCGGGCAGTCTGGTCGCGGAGTACTCGGCCTACCAAGTTGAGACCTATATGCGCTCCGGCCAGCTCACCGTGATCCCGGAGGTGCCTCTGTTCGAGCGCGCACTGGGCGATCTGGTCGGGCTGCTGCGCCGCCGCGCCGCCTGACACCGCGGCGGCTGTACAGCGCCCGCCCGATTCGCGCGGTCACGCTCTCCGCCTGCCCGCTCTTGCGGGCGCCCCCTTTCTGTGGCTTCATCGACAACCCGCCTCGCAGAGACCAATGCCATGCAGCCCCGCACCGACGACCTTCGCATCCGCGAGATCAAGGAGCTTTCACCGCCGTCCCACCTCCTGCGCGAACTGGCATGCACGCCGCGCGCAGCGGACACGGTAAGCGCGGGGCGCGAGGCCATCCATCGCATCCTGCACGGCATGGACGACCGGATGGTGCTGATCATTGGGCCCTGCTCCATCCACGACCCCGAGGCGGCGCGCGAATATGCCCACCGCCTGGCCGAGTTGCGCGGCAGGCACGCTGCCGATCTCGAGATCGTGATGCGGGTGTACTTCGAGAAGCCGCGCACCACAGTGGGCTGGAAGGGCCTGATCAACGACCCGGATCTCAACGGCAGCTTCCAGATCAACCGCGGTCTGCGCCTCGCGCGGGAACTGCTGCTGGACGTTGCCGGATCCGGGCTGCCTGCAGGCTGCGAGTACCTCGACATGATCACGCCGCAGTACATCGCGGATCTGGTCTCCTGGGGCGCCATCGGCGCGCGGACCACGGAGAGTCAGGTGCACCGGGAACTGGCCTCGGGTCTTTCCTGTCCGGTCGGGTTCAAGAATGGCACCGACGGCAACGTGCGCATCGCCGTCGATGCCATCAAGGCGGCCCAGCAGCCTCACCACTTCCTGTCAGTCACCAAGGGCGGTCATTCGGCGATCGTTTCCACCAGTGGCAACGAGGACTGCCACGTGATCCTGCGGGGCGGCAGGAGCACCAACTACGATGCCGCAAGCGTGGAAGCCGCCTGTCAGGCCCTGGCCCAGGGGGGGCTGGCACCGCGCGTGATGATCGACGCGAGCCATGCCAACAGCCAGAAGAACCCGGCCAACCAGATACCCGTGTGCGAGGATGTCGGGCGCCAGATCGCGGCGGGCGACACGCGGATCTTCGGCGTGATGGTGGAAAGCCATCTGGTGGCCGGCCGTCAGGACCTCGTTCCCGGCCAATGCCTCACCTACGGCCAGAGCATCACGGATGGCTGCATCGGCTGGGACGAAACAGTGCAGTTGATCGAAAACCTCGCCTCTTCCGTGCGTCAGCGCCGCCAGAAGCTCGCCGACGTGGAGCGCGTCTGAGGATCAGCCCGACGCGCGGCTGCCTGGGCCGCCCGCCCTGCGCTGTCCGCAGGGTTCCCGCCGGTACCCGCTGCCTGTGAGAGCCCAGCGCGCACGCGACCGGTCCGACACGTTGCTGCTGACAGGCACCGTGGTTGCGGCACACGGCCGGAGCTATCTGGTCGCCCTAGACGAGGGTCGTCGCCTGCCCTGCTTTCCGCGTGGGAAACGCAGCGAAATCGCCTGCGGAGACCGGGTCCGGGTGACCTTGGCGTCCGCCGACCAGGGTGTGATCGACGCAGTGGAGACGCGCTCCTCGCTGCTGTACCGTTCGGACGCCTTCCGCCAGAAGATCATCGCCGCCAACGTGTCCCAGGTCGTGCTGGTGCTGGCGGCCATCCCCAGCTGGTACGAGGATCTGCTCACCCGCTGCCTCGTGGCAGCGGAATGCGCCGGCGTGGGGGCGATCATCGTGTTCAACAAGACCGATCTCCCCGAGGCGGCCGCAGCACGGGAACGACTCGCGCTCCATGAATCCCTCGGCTATCCCGTGGTGCCGCTGAGCGCACGGCTCGGCGTCGAGGCCTTGCGACCCAGGCTGCTCGGCCATACCAGCGTCCTCGTCGGGCAGTCCGGGATGGGCAAGTCCACCATTGTCAACGCCCTTTTCCCAGAGGCGCGTGCGGCAACCGCAGAGATCTCCGCGGCACTGGATTCGGGCCGTCACACCACCACCCATGCAACGCTCTACTGGCTGGATCGGAACTCGGCGGTGATCGACTCGCCCGGGCTGCAGGATTTCGGCCTGCACCATCTGAACGTCACCGATGTGGATGCGGCGTTCCGCGAATTCCGGCCGTTCATCGGCCATTGCCGGTTCGCCAACTGCAGGCACCTGTCGGAGCCGGGATGCGCGGTCGTGGGGGCCGTCCGCGAGGGACTGGTTTCGGAGCGACGCCTGGCCGCCTACCGCGCCATCGTGGAAGAGAAGCTGCGCGGGATCCCAGCGTGCTGAGCGGACCGGCGCCTCACCTCACCCAATTGGCGACGGTTACCAGGCTCATCACCAGCACCCACAGCACGACGCTGCGCCAGATCAGCCCCACCGCGCTGTTGAGGTGCTCCTGGTCGGCGACGTCGCCCAACCCGAGTTCCGGCCGGTACACCAGCTGGCCGTCGGCGTGCAGCGAATCGCCCAGCCTGACGCCGAGCGCCCCCGCACCGCTCGCAAGAATGACGCCAACGCCCCGGTCGATCCAGGATGCGGCCTGGGCCCGCCAAGCGTAGAGAGCGTCTTCGAAATCGCCAACCACGGCAAACGACAGGGCAGTGAGCCTCGCGGGCACCCAGTCGAGCCAGAAGAACAGGTCGCGCGCCGCCGCCGCGAAGGCACGGTTCTCCTCACCCGTCTGCCCCCCCCATTGCCGCGCCACCATGCCGCTCAGGCGGTAGAGCACCGCCCCCCCGGGTCCGGCGAGCAACACCCCGAGCGAACCGGGCAACAGCGCAGCCGACATGGCGGGAAGGAAGGCATACCAGGCGATGACGCCGAAGACGTTGCGGTGGGCGCTGACCAGGCCGTACTCCAGCGTCACCTTCAGGACATCCTCGTCGCTGAAAACGGACGTGTCTTCGCCGCTCCAGTCGGCGAGAAGACGACGTGCCTCCTCCGGACGCCCCTCGCGCAAGGCACGCTGCACGGCCGTGAAGCCGCCGCTGAACTGGCGCAGACCCATGGTGAGGTAGAGCACCGCCGTGCTCCAGACCAGGGCAAGCAGCACACTCACCTCGCCCAGGAGATAGTGAACGCCGTTGACCAGCAGCACCCATGGGAGCACAGCGACCGCCCATCCGAGCACCCCGTGCCGGCGCCGTCCGGCGTTGAAATTGCGGGCGATCAAGGCGGCAAAGCGCCGGTGAAGGCTGAAGGGGGGGCCCTTTGGGTCGACGGCCCGGACCTGCTCGAGCAGCAGGGCGAAAATCAGGGACAGCAGCGACATCGGAGCACCAGCGTGAAAATCCGGAGGAGGCCGGGCCGGCGCCCGGCGCGGCCACGGCATGCCTGGCCGCCGTTCCCGACCCTGGCCCGCCGACCTGCCCGAAGCCGATCGGAAGTGGGCGAACCGGTCAGGATCTCGAGCGACACGGGCAAGGAGGACGACAGGTACAAGGCCGCACGCCCCGCTCAGTAGAGGTAACGCACCGCGCCGCGAGCTGCGACGGCGGCCTCGTTCCAGAACTGCGGCTTCTCGCCGGCACGAATCCTGGCGAGCGATTGCGCCTCCTTCTCGCGCACCAGATCGAGACGCTCCGCCACGACCCCGGCGCTGGCCAAGGGCACCACCACCACGCCGTCGCGATCACCGATCAGGATGTCCCCGGGTGCGACGTGCACCCCGCCGCATGCGACCCCGAGGTTGATTTCGCCAGGCCCGTTGCGAAACCCGCTGTTCGGACAATGACCCCGGGCGAATACCGGCAAACCGGCTTCCAGCAATCCAGGCACGTCCCGCACCAGACCATCGACCACGACCGCGGCCACGCCGAGCCGCCGCGCCCATAGCGCCCAGAGATCCCCGACCACGGCGGTGTGCTCATCGGCTCCGGCCGCGATCACGATGACGTCCCCCGGTCGGACCACGTCCAGAGCCGCCATGGCAGCCAGATTGTCGCCGGGCCTGCAGAGGGCGGTCACGGCCGTACCATGGAAGGACATCGCCGGATCGATCGGCTTGATGGTGTGGTGCAGGCTGCCCCGGCCATCCTGGGCGTCGGTGACGAAGCAGGTGGGTGTGGCGCGAAACCGGTCGAGCAACGCCTGCGCGGGCCGTTCGTGCTCGCGGCGAATGGTCAATACGGTCGGTTCACCAATCATGCTCATCGTCTCCGGTCTTGCGCACGACGAGACCGTCGCCGCAGGCGTCGGGCCTGGCCGCCTGCACGCGCCTTCCCTGCGCCACCGCATCGATGATACCCCGGGCCGTCGCGCGACGGAGCCACCGGCGAGGGTGTCGCCACCCGACCCGGACATTTCACCAGGTCAGCCCCGTGAATGAGCGGCGCGCCGATGCCTATTGGGTTTGCAGCAAAGACCGTCGGTACGATTTGGTCTGCTGGCCTCCACGGGCGCTGGCGGGCGCCTTGCGGTCATTCCGTGGCCTGGTGAAATGTCCGGGTCAAGCTGCGCCATCCCGCGTCGGCATCATGGAGATATACTCCGACCCATCTTTCACGGCTTCATCGTACCGACCCGCCTCCCATCCATGACCGCGGAATCGGCCCGGCCCAAGGGGTCTGGCGACGCCCCATCGGACGCCCCACGCGGCCTTGCCGAAGCGGTACTTCGGCAGCGGGTGGCACTGCTTCATCGTGTCGCAGGTCGTGACCTGTGGCTGGGTGGCATCGCGGCGCTCATCGTGGCGGCGTGGCTCTGGCCGGTGATCCCGGCGGCCTGGCTCGCCGCATGGCTGGGCCTCCACGCGGCCGCGACGCTGCTGCATCTCTGGGACCGGGCAGCCTTCCAGCGCGATGCAGAGTCCCGCCCGCCCGGTGCCTGGCAACTGCGCCTGAGCATCGGTGCCGCCATCTCCGGGGCCATCTGGGGCGGCGTCTGGGCATTGATTCCTGACACCGCACCGGCCACGCTGTCGCTGTTCGTGGCCGTTGTCATCGCCGGTGTCGTAGCCGCAAGTGCCAACGGACTGGCAGCCCTGTTTCCGGTGTTCCGCAACCACGCCCTCGCCTCGCTGCTGCCGGCCGCGGGTTTCCTCGCGCTTCGGGGGAGCGTGGCGGAAATATCGGTGGCGCTGTTGCTCGTCCTGCAACTCGCGGCCACCCTGCTCCATGCCCGGCGGCTGCATCGTGCCACCGGCGCCGAACTCGAAGCGCGCTTCCGCGACGAACACCGGCTGGTGTTCCTGCTCGGCGCGAACCGCCGTCTGCGCGCGCTCGCGGCAGACCTGGAGCAAGGCCTCCAGAGCAGGGCCCGCGAACTCGAAGCCGAGCTGGCAGAGCGTCGCCGCGTGGAGGCGACCCTGCGCGGCAACGAGGCCATGTTCCGGCTCATCACCGAGATCGTATCCGACATGATCGCCGTCTGGGACCGCCATGGCGAGCAGCTCTACGGCAGCCGTTCCCTGACCAGGGCGCTCGGCCGATCCCAGCCGGGCGACACCCAGCCCGGACTGGCCCACGTGCACGCCGTCGACATGATGCGACTGCGTGACAGCCTCAGGCGTGCGCTGGACAGCGCCACCGGCCAGCGGATCGAACTGCGCGTGCGTCAGGATCACGGCCAGACGCGTGTCATCGACTGCTCCATCGAGCCGGTGCGGGACCCGGGTGCCGAACCAGACAAGGTCGTGATCGTCGCCCGGGATGTCACGCAGCGGCGAATGGAGGAGAAGCTGGTGCGTGACGCCGGTCAGCGTCTGGCACTCGCCATCGAGGCCACCGGTCAGAGCCTGTTCGACGTCGACTGCCGGCGACGCCGCGTCTACCTGGACCGCGGATGGTGCGCGATCATCGGCCGTGAGCCGGGGGAGACCACCACCTCCCTGGAGGAACTCCTCCATCTGGTGCCCGAGGAAGAGCGTGCCCCGTTGCGCACCCGCTATCTGGCCGCGCTGAAGGGCGAGGTTCCCGAGTACGTCGCCGAGCACCGCATCCGGGCCGCCGATGGCCGCCACCGCTGGATACTGTCGCGCGCCAAGGTGGTGGAGCGCGACGGTGACGGCTTCGCTGTCCGGCTCATCGGCACAAATGTCGACATCTCGCGTCAGCGCGAAGCGCAGCGCGCGCTGCGCTTCGCCAGCAGCGCGCTGGACGGCATGGCCGAAGGGCTGGCGATCCTGGATGCCTCATGGCGTGTCGAATCGGTGAACCCTGCCTTCACCAGGATCACCGGCTGGAGCGCCGAGGAGGTGGTGGGCCGCGCGAGCGACCTGTGGCTGCGTCGCATGTCCGAGGATGAGGTGGCGGTCGCGATCGTCACCGCGGTGCAGCAGACGGGACACTGGCACGGGCGGGTGGTGGAACACAGGAAGGATGGCAGCCCCTACCCTTCGCGCCTGAGCATCTCCGCCATCGCAGACGAAACCGGCGGAGGCGCGCATTTCGTCCTGCTGTTCAGCGATGCCACGCGCGAGGAGGCGGACGAGGCGCGGGTGCGCTTCCTCGCCCACCACGACACTCTCACCGGGCTGGCCAACCGGGTGCTGTTCTTCGGTCGCGCCGAGGAACTCATCCGACGGGCGCGCCGCCATGGTCGCCGGCTCGCGATCCTGTTCATCGATCTCGACCATTTCAAGCACATCAACGATCAGGCCGGCCACCATGCCGGCGATGAGGTGCTGGCGCAGGTCGCCGACCGGCTGCGGGCGGGCCTGCGCGATCTCGACCTCGTGGCGCGTCTGGGCGGCGACGAGTTCGCCGTGCTGCTGGACGAGATCGCCGAGCCGGCCGACGTCGCCACCGTGGCGGACAAGTTGCTGCAATCGATCAGCGCCCCGCTGCTCGTCGGTGATCAGCAGTGGCGGCTTGGGGCCAGCATGGGCATCAGCCGTTTTCCGGAGGACGGCGGTACGGCGGAGGTGCTGGTCCAGCATGCGGATACGGCCATGTACTGCGCCAAGGAGGCCGGCAGGAACCGGTACCACTTCTTCTCGCCGCACCTTACCGCCCAGGTCGCGCGCAGGCTGTCCACCGCCAGCGGGCTGCGGCACGCGGTCGGTCGTGGCGAACTGGACGTCTTCTACCAGCCCTCCGTGGATCCGCGCAGCGGGCAGATCCTGGGTACGGAGGCCCTGGTGAGGTGGAACCATCCGGTCCGCGGCACCCTCCTGCCCAGCCAGTTCATCGACGTCGCCGAGGAAAGCGGGATCATCGACGAGATCGGACGCTGGGTGCTCACCCGGGCGTGCGAGCAGCTGGCGGCGTGGCAGCGCAACGGCCACGTGCACCTCACCATGAAGGTGAACCTGTCGCCACTGCAGTTCCGCCAGCCGGACCTGCTGCGTCAGGTCAAGACGAGCATGGAAACGGCGGGCATCACCCCGGGAACCCTGGAGGTGGAAATCACCGAGAGCGTGGCGATGGGGGATCCCGAGCGCTCGGAACGGGTTCTCGCCGAGATGCGGGATCTCGGCATCCGGATCGCGCTGGACGACTTCGGCACCGGCCACAGCTCGCTCGCCCAGTTGAGCCGCTTTCCCATACAGTGCCTCAAGATAGACCGGTCGCTGGTGGCAGGCCTGCCCCACGACCACAAGAACGTGGTCATCACATCCACCGTGGCCAACCTGTGCCGCAACCTCGGCCTGGAACTCGTCGGCGAGGGTGTGGAATCCGGCGCCCAGGCCAGTTTCCTCGCCGAGCAGGGCTGCCAGCAGATGCAGGGTTTTCTCTTCAGTCCGCCACTGGAAGCCGGCGCAATGACCGCCATGATCAGTCGCGGCCAGCGTCCCGAGTGGGCGCTCGGTCCCCACCCGGCCCAGTTGCACTGATCCGCTCGGGCGAGCCACCCGCGCACGCCTCGGAACAGTGCCGCAGACCGCCCCGCAGGCGGGCACGGACACCTCTGTCAGGCCTGCAGATCACCGCGCGGTCACGCTAAAGGTTCTTTGTGCTCATTGCCATACTCCTCTAGACTTCGTCGCGAGGTGGCCGCACCAATCTGGACGGGACCGACCCATGCCAGTGCAGTGGTCACCAAGACGGCGCGCACTGACGGCACATGGGCTCCACGGAAAGAAGGGCTCGGGAACGCGAAGCGATGCGCAGTCGCATCCTGGCGGCTGCACGCGCACTTTTCGTGCGCCACGGGTACGAGGCCATCACCCTGCGCAAGGTGGCGGAATCCATAGAGTACTCGCCGGCCAACATCTACAAGTATTTCCGCGACAAGGACGACATGGTGCGCGCCCTGTGCCGGCAGGACATGGCGGCGCTGATGGCGGACCTGCCTCCCGCGGCACGCCAGCTCCCGCCCCTCGAACGCCTGCGCACCTTGTGCCTGCGCTACGTCGACATGGGTCTCGAGCAGCCCAATCATTACCGGCTCATGTTCATGACGCCGCTGCTGTCAGGAACGGGCTCGGCACCGGGCGATCCCCCAGGGGAGCCCGAACCGGATGCCTATGGTCTGTTCGTTGCCCTGGTGGAGGCCTGCTTCGCAGAGCGTCCCGGCATACCTAGGCCCAAGGACGCACACTGGGTTGCCCAGACCATGTGGGCCGGACTGCACGGCGTACTGGCGCTGCACATCGCGCTCGGGTCGGAAGACAGCATCGCCTGGCATCCGGTGAACGAGCGCGCAGCCTTCATGTGCGATCTGCTGCTGCAGTCCCTGTTCGGTACCATGGGCCCGCTGCCCGATCCGGCCCTGACGGCTGTCTGACCCGGACGTTTCATCAGGCCACGGGATGACCGCAAGCCGCCCGCCAGCGCCCGTGGAGGCGGGCAGACCGGACTGTACCGACAGGCAATTCGCTGCCAACCCAATGGACATCGGTGCGCAGCTCATTTTCGGGGCCGATCTGGTGAAATTTCCGGGCCAACCGGGGCGTTTCGCCAGCCTCGCTCCCGGCAAGCGGGCGCTGGCTGCTCGAGCGCCTGCTACTCCCGGTTGGACCGCCAGATCGAGATCACCAGCCAAAAGCCATTCAGGCTGGCCAGCAGAAAGCCCAAGACGCCGAACAAGGGCAGGCCGAACAATTCCGGGCCACCGCCGACGGTCATCGCGATCGAGGAGCCCACGATCAGCGCGGCCGTGACCACGCCGAGGGTCAGACGGCTGGCGCTGCGATCGATCTGATGCCCGAAGTGGTCCAGGCGCTTGAGATCGAACTCGATGCGCAGCCGTCCCCGCCGGGCGTCACGCACCAGCCGGGTCAGATCGGACGGCAGGCCACCGATGGCCGCCAGCGCATCCATCAACCCGTGCCGCACGCGCTTGGTCATGGTCCCGGGCTCATAACGGGAGAAGATCACCCGGCGCACGAAGGGGCGCAGGTGATCCACCAGCCGGAAGCCAGGATCCAGCCGTCGCCCCAGGCCCTCGAGGGTGATGAGCGCCTTGAAGAGCAGCGCGAGGTCGGCAGGTAGAACGATGTGGTGATCGCGCATGATGGCGCTGACGTCGCCCAGCAACTGGCCGATCTGGATATCCTTCAACTCTAGGTGCTCGTAGGTGAACACGAGTTCGCCGAGGTCGTTGGCGAGCTGGGATTCGTCCACCACGGCGTCACCGGTCCAGTCGAGCAGGACGTTCATCATGCCGCGCTCGTCGCGCCTCGACAGAGCCGCCAGCAGATCGACGATCTGGTCGCGCCGCGATTCGGACAGCCGCCCCACCATGCCGAAATCGAGCATGCCGATGCGGTTGCCCTGCAGATACAGCACGTTGCCGGGATGCGGGTCGGCGTGGAAGAAACCGTCGACGAGGATCATCTTGAGCACAGCGTCCGCGCCCCGCTCGGCCAGAATCGTCCGGTCCAGCCCGGCGCGCTCCACCAGTTCGAGGTCGTTGCCCGGAACGCCCTCGAGGTAGTCCTGCACGTTCATCGCGGACGAGGTGTAGTCCCAGTGGATGCGCGGGATCACCACGGTCGGGTCAGCGGCGAAATTGCGTGCGAGCCGATCCTGGTTGCGTGCTTCGAGGGCAAGATCGAGTTCACGGGCGATCGACTTGCCGAACTGCGCGATCATCTCCAGCGGCTGAAAGCGCTGCAGTTCAGGAATCTCGCGCTGCGCGATGCGCACCACGGCCTCGAGAATGCGCAGGTCCGCCTCGATGACGGGACGGATGCCGGGGCGACGGACCTTCAGAACCACCTGGGTGCCATCGGTGAGGCGGGCCCGGTACACCTGCGCGATGGAAGCCGAGGCAAACGGGACTGGCTCGAAATCCGCGAACACCTCCCCCGGAGAACGACCCAGGGCCTGCGTCATCTCGGCCACGACCGCCTCGGCCGGCGCGGGCTCGACGGCATACTGCAGACGTTCGAGTTCGGCAATCCATTCGGGCGGGAACATGTCCACCCGCGTGCTCATGACCTGCCCGAGCTTGACGAAGGCCGGACCCATGGCCTCCAGCGCCCTGCGCATCCGGACCGGCAGGTCCAGATGCTTCAGGCTGTCGTCCTCGCCGGCGGTGAGCAACTCCCCGGCGCGCTCCAGCACGGTACCCACGCCGGCCCGACGCACCACCTCGCCGAAGCCATGGCGGATCAGGATCGCCACCAGTTCCCGCAGGCGCGGGAAATCCTGGAACGCGTGCAGGGAATCCAGCATGCCTTATCCGCCCCGGGGCAGGAAGGGTGAGAGGTGCTCTGGCGCGGACCGACGCACGCGCAACAGACGGCGTCCGCTCACGGTCCGCGTCAGCGCTTGTGGCCGCCCTGGTCGAGCATGCGGTCCCTGGCCTCGAAGTACTTGCGGGCGTGGGCCACGATCTGGCCGTCGCTGGGATGATCGGCGCTTTCCACACCAAGGATGCGGTCCACCAGATCATGGTGGTGTCTGTGGACGTGCTTCACCAGCTGCAGCTTTGCCTGTCCCGGGCCGACCAGCAGAATCTCCTGAGCACCCCCGAGCAGCCTGACGATCTCGTCGAAGTAATGCGAATCCTCCGCCGCATGGCCGGAGCCGGTCGAACCGCGCTTGTGGTGGAGGTGGGGATGGCGGTCCGAAGCATGCGCGGTGAACTTCTCCACGTCGTCCTTCGAGATGTGCATGACATGTGCGTCGACGTGATCGAGCCAGACAACCGCGTGGTAATGGGACATCGTGTTCTCTCTTAGCTGTTTGGGTGATGACGGGTAGGCCGCGGCCGCGTGGCCGCGACGGATTCACTTGTCGCGCGGGTGGTCCTTGCGCGACATCGCTTCGGACAGGCCGGCCAGGAAACCACTGGTGGCCTCTGCCAGCCGCTCGCCCACGGCCTTCGCGGCCTCCATGCCTGCACTGGTGGCGTCGCCAGCGGTGCGCGCCAGCTGCTGCGAGAAATCGGTCATGGTGCGGGTGATCACGGCGCCGGTGTCGGTCCCGGCCCGGGCGGCATGGCTGGCGAGTTCCTCCAGTTCGGACTTCACCCGCGCACCGGCCCGCTGCGCAGTGCCGGAGAGCGTCGAGAGCATGTCCTGCTCGAGCCGCTTCATGGCGTCCAGGGCGGCACGCACCTCCGTGTCGTTGATCTCGCGCCCCTTGGAGGCTGCTTCCTCGAGCGCCAGGCGAGTCGCCTGAACCGACTTGCTCACCGCCTCATCCATGCCCTTGTAGGCCTCGCCCAGCGCCTGACGCAGGTCGTCGCCACGACGCTCCGCACCCAGCGAAATGCCGTCCGAGACCTGTTGCATGACCTCGCGCATCGCCGTGAAGTCGAACTTCCGCTCCCGGAAAGCGGCCAGCGTGAGTTCACGCACCCGCTCGCGGATTTCGCCGGGGCCTTCCATCGACCGGGCGGCTTCGTTCCTGAGATCCTCGGTGGTCATTTCGCATCCTCCATGATGCATGGCACCATCCAATTATGCTCGGAGGCGGGGCAGGTCGCACTTGACCTGGGTCAATGCTGCACGGGCGGACGGCATGAACGCTGCGTTGCAGCCTGGGCGGATCGAGGACCGGCACCGGCAAGGCGTGCCCATCAGGCACCGGGCACCGACTTCGGGCCCGGGCGACAGCGCAACTGCGAGACGGCCATCGGTCCGATGCCGCCCCGGGCTTGCCGGACCGTCCGACCACTGATGGCGGATCGTTCCCGTGGCGACGTCAACCTTCGGAAGCTTGCTCACGTTCACGAAACGACGCACGATCGGACACATTTCGAACCGCCCTTGTGATGACCCTCACCCGACCGGAGCCGACATGTCCCACGACACCTCGCGCGAAAGCGCACTGCGCGTCGCCTGCATCCAGACCAACCCCGTCTTCGGCGAGACCGCCCGCAACGTCGCACGGACCGTCGAGCTGATCTCCGAGGCTGCGTCGGCGGGTGCCCAGCTGGTGGTGCTCCCGGAACTGTGCAACACCGGCTACGTGTTCGAGACGCGCCAGGAAGCCTTCGAGCTTGCGGAGCCGGTGCCGGATGGCCCCACGACGAGGCGCTGGTCAGAGGTCGCTGCTGAATTCGGCATCCATCTCGTGGCCGGCATCACTGAACGGGACGGCGACGTGCTCTACAACAGCGCCGTCCTGCTCGGCCCGCAAGGCCACGTCGGGACCTATCGCAAGAACCACCTGTGGGGCGCCGAGGCGCTGTTCTTCGAGCGCGGCAACCTGGGGATGCCGGTGTTCCGCACGCCCGCAGGACGCATCGCCTGCGCCATCTGCTACGACATCTGGTTCCCCGAGACCTTCCGGCTCGCAGCCCTGCAGGGGGCGGATCTGCTGTGCGTGCCCACCAACTGGGTGCCGATGCCATCCCAGCCCCAGGACATGATGGTCATGGCCAACATTCTGGCGATGGGAGGCGCACACTCGAACTCCATGTTCGTCGCCTGCGCAGACCGGGTGGGCACGGAGCGTGGCCAGCCCTTCCTCGGCAACAGCATCATCGCTGGTCACACCGGCTGGCCCCTGGCCGGCCCGGCGAGCGCGCATGGCGAGGAAATCCTGATTGCCGACATGAATCTGTCCGACGCCCGCCGAGGCCGCCACCTCAACGAGTTCAACCAGCTGCTGCGGGATCGGCGCACCGACGTCTACGACGAGATGCTCGGCGCAGCGGTGCGTCCCGGCTGGTACTGAGGCCCGCGACCAACCTCACTGGCCGCACTGCCGCCGCTCCGGCACGGCGGCCGGAACCTCACGCGAGAGCTCAAGACCGGGGCCGGCACCCGGCAAACCGAACACGCGGACATGCGAGCCGGCACAGCCCCGCGGGTCGGCGACCCGTGCGGGCCTGCGGCGGGGTCATCCCTTGCCCAGGTGGCGTCCGCTATCCAGCATGATCAGTTCGCCCGTCACGACCCGCGCCCCATCGACCAGCCAGACGATGGCGTCGGCCACGTCGTCTGCCGTGGCCATGAGCCCGAGCGGGACGCTCTCCTCGTAGGCGCGCTTGAAGCGCGCATAGTCCTCGTCGGCGACATAGCGCGCGCGGTGCCAGCGGGTTTCGATCGCACCCGGGCAGACGGCATTGACACGGATATGCGGCGCAAGCGCACGGGCCAGACCCAAGGTCATGGCGTTGAGCGCCCCCTTGGAAGCGACGTAGGCCAGGGAAGACCCCGCGCCGTGGGTGCCGGCGATGGAGGACACGTTGACCACCGAGCCTGCCCCCGCAGCGCGCATGGCGGGCACGCAGGCCCGGGTCATCTGGTAGGCGCCAACGACGTTGACGTCGTAGATGCGATGGAAATCAGCAGCGTCCAGGGCGTCGAGCCTGGCCGCGCTGGCGAACTTGGTGATGCCGGCATTGTTGACCAGCCCATCGATTCGCCCCCAGCGATCGAGCGCTGCCTGCGCGATGGCGCGGCAATCGTCGTCGCGCGCCACGTCTCCGCGGACGATCTGCGCCTGCCCGCCAGCCGCCTCGCACAGGGCGGCGGTCTGTGCAGCCTCGTCCTCGCTGCGGCTGTAGTTGAGCAGCAGGTTCCAGCCGCGCCGCGCGAGCTGCAGTGCCGTTGCGGCTCCCGTACCCGTGCCGCCTCCCGTGATGATGCAGACCTTGGTTTGCTTGTCCATGGGTTCACGATAGCGGTTGCCGGTGCGCCGGGCAATGTCGACCAGGCGTCAACCGTCATTCGCCCGCGGCGATGCCGCAGCGCCTCCCGCCGCATTCGACAGCCGCGAGGCCGCGCGGTTACTCTCCGGCGCAACCACGCGCCACAGGAGCCACATCGTGCAGTACACCCGACTCGGACACACCGGACTGAAGATCTCGCGTCTCTGTCTCGGCTGCATGAGCTACGGCGCGCCGGAACGCGGCCGCCATCCCTGGACCCTGGACGAAGCGGCCAGCCGGCCCTTCTTCCGCAGGGCGGTGGAACTGGGGATCAACTTCTTCGACACCGCCAACGCCTACTCCGAGGGCACCAGCGAGGAGATCGTCGGACGCGCGCTGCGCGAGTACGCCGACCGCGACGAGATCGTCATCGCCACCAAGGTGTTCTTCCCCACCGTCCAGGGACGCAACGTGGCGGGTCTGTCGCGCAAGTCGATCTTTGCCAACATCGACGCCAGCCTGCGGCGCCTCGGCACCGATTACGTCGACCTCTACCAGATCCACCGCTGGGACTACGCCGCGCCCATCGAGGAAACGATGGAGGCGCTGCACGACGTCGTGAAGGCCGGCAAGGCGCGCTACATCGGTGCCTCGTCGATGTACGCCTGGCAGTTCGCCAAGGCCCTGCACGTGGCCGAGCGCAATGGCTGGACCCGCTTCGTGAGCATGCAGGACCACTACAACCTCCTCAACCGGGAGGAGGAGCGCGAGATGCATCCGCTGTGCGCCGACCAGCGCATCGGCGTCATCCCGTGGAGCCCCCTGGCGAGAGGGCGACTCACCCGCGACTGGGACGAGCAGACGGAGCGCAGCCGGACCGATGACCTGTTCGGCCCCCTTTACGCCACCACGGTCGAATCCGACCGCAGGGTGGTGGAGCAGGTGGCCGCCGTGGCCGCCAGCCGCGGCGTCGCTAGGGCGCAGGTGGCATTGGCGTGGATGTTGTCCAAACCCGTCGTCTCGGCCCCCATCATCGGAGCGACGCGGATGGAGCACCTGGAGGATGCGGTCGCCGCGCTGTCATTGCAGCTCGAGCCCGCCGAGATCGCGGCCCTCGAAGCGCCCTATGTGCCCCATCCCGTGGTCGGTTTCCAGTGACCCGGACCGCGCCCCAGACGCTCTGCCCCCGCCACCCGAGGAATCCATGACATGAGTCAGGAAACATCACGCAACGCGCCACCACCGTCCCTTCCCGAGGCCTTCCGCCTCGATGACCGCACCGCCCTCGTCACCGGTGCCAGCGCCGGCCTGGGTGCCGGCATCGCCGCAGCCTTCGCCGCCGCGGGCGCCGAGGTGATCCTCATGGCCCGGTCGCGCGATGCGCTGGATGCCGTGGTCGACCAGTTGCAGGCCGCCGGGGGCAGATGTCAGGCGCTCGTGTGCGACGTGACCGACACCGCCGCCCTGCGCCAGGCGATCGCCGACCTGCCGCGGCTCGACATCCTGGTGAACAACGCAGGCACCAACTTCCCGGAACCGATCGGCGAAGTCACCGACGAACACCTGGACACCATGCTCTCCCTGAACGTGAAGTCGGTCTACCTCGCCTGTCAGGCGGCCATCCGAAAGATGCGCGAGGATGCCGGACGCCGCGAACGCGGCGGCGTGATCCTCAACATGTCCTCGCAGATGGGGCACGTGGGATCCCCGAACCGGACGGTCTACTGCATGACCAAACACGCCATCGAGGGGCTCACCAAGGCGCTGGCGGTGGAACTCGCACCCGAAGGCATCCGGGTGACCAGCCTTGCACCCACCTTCGTGGACACGCCTCTGGTAAGGCGCGTGGTGGACACGCCGGAGAAGCGCGATTTCGTGATGAGCAGGATCCCCATGGGCCGGCTGGCGACTGTCGATGAAGTCGCCGCGGCGGCGCTGTTCCTGGTGTCGCCGGCGGCAGGCATGGTGACGGGCACCTCCCTGCTGGTGGATGGCGGCTGGACCGTGCCCTGACCGAGCCACCCTCCAGGCGGGACGCGTCGTACGGCACCGCCGCCCCGGAGGTCCGGCGCGGGACTGTCCGGTCGGATCAGTCCGCGACGACGATGCGGTTGCGTCCCTGGTTCTTGGCGCGATAGAGCGCAGCGTCGGCACGCCCGAACAGCCCCTGGCTGGTCTCCGCGCTCGAAAAGGCCGCAACCCCGGCGGACAGCGTGATGTTGCCCACCACCTCCTCGCTGTTGAGGCGCCGGATGCGGCTGCCGGCAACGGTGCGCCGGATGTTCTCGGCCACCACCAGGGCACCGGAGACGGGCGTGTCCGGCAGCAGGATCGCGAACTCCTCGCCGCCGTAGCGGGCGACGAAATCGCGCCCCTTGATGCCGTACTTCAGAGCGGCGCCGATGGCGCGGATCACGCGATCGCCAAACAGGTGACCGTAGCCGTCGTTGATGGACTTGAAGTGATCGATGTCGACGATCACGAGGCAGAAGCCGGAGCCCGGTTCGGAGCACAACTCCTCTACACGCTGGTCGAAGGCGCGCCGGTTGGGCAAGCCGGTGAGGCTGTCGATCAGGCTCTCCTCACGCACCCGCACCAACTCGCGACGCAGGTCTTCGATCTCCCGCTGGTGGGCATCGAGGCGTTCGCGGGCCGCCGTGACCGACCCGCGCATGCGCGCCGTGCTCTCGAGCATGGACCGCGCCGCACCGGCGATGCTCTCTGCCGAGGGCGCGGGACCGGACACCCGGGAAGCGACGTCGCCGAGCATGCCGGCATAGCGCTCCGCCTCGCTGTCCACATGGGTGGTGGAAACCGACAGGTCGCGCATCACCCGTTGCAGGTTGTCCCCGAGTCGGTCGACAGTGTCGGTGTCCGGATCGGCGACATGCTGGTCGTAAAGCCGTCGTGTGGTCTCCTCGTCGAGCTTGCGGCCCTCGGCCAGAATGGCGTCGATTTCGGCCTTGAGCACGGCATTGCGCCCCGACACGTAGTCATACCAGACCGCATAGGAGATGGGATGAACGCCGGCATCCTGCCGGCTCATCAGGGTCAGCGCGAGGCGCAGGAACTCGGCGCACTTCTCCGGGGGATCGGCATAGCGCTTTTCAAGCTCGGACCGCACGCGCCCCCCTGTTCGTCGGCCTCACGCGGCCACCGTCAGGCCGCCGCCCGGCCGGGTTCGACGGGGGCGAGGAACTGCGACCGCAGTTCCGCCTGCTTGCGACGCGCCGCCTCGAGATGCCGCTCCTTCACGTGGCCGTAGCCGCGGATCTCCTCCGGAATCGAGGCAATGCGCACGGCGAGACCGTGGTTGCCCGGCTCGAGACGGGCCAGCAACTCGGCGATGGCAGCTTCGTATTCCCCGATGAGCGCCCGCTCGGTGCGCCGCTCCTGCGTGTAGCCGAAGACATCGAGCGCCGTCCCGCGAAGGAATCGCAGCCGGGCGAGCACCTTGAAGGCGCTCATCACCCAGGGCCCGTACTCGGCCTTGCGCAACTCGCCGGTCGCCGGGTCCCGCTTGGCCAGCAGCGGCGGCGCGAGATGGAAGCGCAGCTTGAACGGCCCTTCGAACTGGGCCTCGAGCTTCTGGCGGAAGGCTGGGTCCGAATGCAGTCGCGCCACCTCGTATTCATCCTTGTAGGCCATCAGCTTGAAGAAATAACGCGCCACCGTCTCGGTCAGCCCGGTCTGTCCACGCACCTTCTCGGCCTCCACCTTCCTGACCTCGTCCACCAGACGCCGGTAGCGGCCCGCCCAGGCGGCATTCTGGTACTCCGTCAGGAAGCGCTCCCGACGCCCGATCATTTCGTCCAGCGACTGCACGGGATCCTCGCGCCGCGCTTCCTCGCGCGGCGCCAGCAGCCGCTCCACGGCACCGGCATCGTGTGCCATGCGCCGCCCCCACAGGAAGGCCGCCTGGTTCATCTTGACTGCGGCGCCGTTGAGCTCGATGGCCTTTTCGATGGCGGCGCTCGACACCGGAATGAGGCCGCGCTGGAAAGCATAGCCCAACATGAACATGTTCGTCGCGATCGAGTCGCCCATCAGCGCCGTCGCCACCCGCGAGGCGGACACGAACTCGGCGCACTCGGGGCCGACACCGCGGCCGATGGTGTCTCGCAGCGAGGCGCCGGGGAACCTGAAGTCGGCATTGCGCGTGAACTCTCCGGTCATCTGCTCGTGGGTGTTGACCACCATGCGCGTGCCCGGCCGCGTGGTGTCCATGGTCTTCTGGCTGGCGGAAACCACCAGATCGCAGCCGAGCACGACCCGGGTACCGCCGGAACCCAGCCGGACAGTCTTGATATCGTCCGGCCGGCCGGCGATCTGAAGGTGGCTCCACACTGCGCCGCCCTTCTGCGCCAGACCGGCCATGTCGAGGCCTGCAAAGCCCTTGCCCTCGAGGTGTGCCGCCATGCCGAC
>Ga0169931_10003934_pt1 | contig 23333 bp, 17 predicted proteins | sample Kivu_15m_20L_FD_129675 | JGI IMG/M metagenome (GOLD analysis project Ga0169931, IMG submission 129675) | Freshwater microbial communities from Lake Kivu, Western Province, Rwanda to study Microbial Dark Matter (Phase II) - Kivu_15m_20L... | ecosystem: Environmental > Aquatic > Freshwater > Lake...
CTACTACTCCTGGCGCCCCGCCCAGCTGGCCCGCTGGCACCCCGGCTGGGGGGTCCAGCTCACAGGCGGCGTCGATGCCTTCGCCGGCGTGCGGGGCTACGTCGTCGACGGGCGCGATGCCTTGGTGGACGCGCGCACCCTGCCCATCGACATCATGCGTACGACGCTGGACCTGCTCAAGGCGACCGCCGCGCGGCCGCCAGCACTGGGTTGCTTCGGCCGACACGAGTGGGCCATGGTCTATCGCCTGCCGCCCGACGAGGTCCGCCATGTCGCCTGGCCACTGCGTCTGACGTCCGAGGGGATAGCGCACGTGGTGGAGTCCTCCCCCCTGCGCTGCACGCACATCGACGCCTTCCGCTTCTACTCCGGGCCCGCGCGCCCCCTCAACGTCATCCAGCCGACGCGTGCGACCCAGGTAGACCACGAACAGCCCGGTTGCCTCCACGCGACGATGGACCTCTACAAGTGGTGCTTCCGGTCCTACCCCGCCATCGGTGCGGACCTCACCGCCGACTGCTTTGCCCTGGCCCGCGAAGTGCGCGCTGTCGACATGCGGGCATCGCCCTACGACCTGAGTGCACTCGGCTACGCCCCTATCGCCATCGAGACACCCGAGGGCCGATCGGAGTACGTCGAGCACCAGCGGGACTTCGCCCACCGTGGAGCGGTGCTGCGGGACCGCGTGATGGCAGCCCTGCGCGCCGCACTGGGCAGTGAGGCATGGCGATGAGCAGTCAGGCGGGTGTCGCGCTGCTGCGCCTGGCCGCCTTCGCTGTCGCCGCCATCCTGGTGGGAGTGGTGCTCGCGGTCTTCTCCACCGGTGCCTCCACGCCGGACGAGACGATCGGCATAGCGACCCTGCAGACCGCGGTGTTCTTCTTCGGCCCGATCGCGGCCATCGCCACCCTGGCCTTCATCGTCGTGCTCGCGCTGACGCGCCCTGCTTCACTCGCCGTGCGGCGTCGCGCCACACGCTTCGTCGCTGCGGCGTACGCGGCGGTGGGGGTGGCCCTCGCCGTGCTTCTCTCGGGCACATGGTGGGGCCTGCTCGGTGGCATCGGATCCACTGCGGCCGCAGCACTGTCGTGGTGGCTTCTCGGACGTCCGGAAGCACCCCACACGACCTAGGACTTCGGGTAGAGGACCCCTGAAGCGTCAAGCTCCGCGAGGATCTCCGAGTAGCGCGCATCAATGCGCGCCGCAGTAGCGTCGTCGTAGTCACGGCGCCACCGGCCAATGTGTGCCTGCTGCGGCAGGACATTGGTGTCGAACCACTGGCTCTGGACCTCGTCCGGGCCGACGCCGATCGCGTCAAGCAGGCCGGCCAGGGTGTTGGCTCGGTCCGTCACCGTGAGTGCATGCAGGTCGACCCGCACGAAGGTCCCGGGAGGGCAACTGAGCTCGGCACGGTGCGCGTCGATCATCCGCTCGCGCCACTCCTCGAGCCCGGCGAAGACATCGGATGGCCCGAAGTGCATCGAGACGTAGGAGGCGGCTACGTCGCGGCCATCGCGCATCATGTGGACGACGACGGCGTCAGGGAAGAGCTGGAGCAGGCGGTCGGCCGATCGGACATTGGCCGGTGTGGTGTCGACCCATCGAGCCTTGCCGAGGCCCTTCTCCTGGGCATCGACCCACTTGCCCGAGGAGACGACCGACTCGACGAAGTGACGGGAGGCACCGACCGGATCGTCAGCAAACTGGGCGACGTAGGCGTCGCACGCTGCGCGCATCGCGGGCTCATCCAGGCGTCGGAAGAGGCCGTAGGTCGCCCCTGACGGCTTCACTCGGACGTACCAGTGCCTCCAGAGGGTGTCGACGACCTGATCGGGGGTGACGTCTCCCGCGAAGGCGTCCGCCACACCGCCGCGTGACGCGATGAATCGGAGTTCACGCGGATTGGTCGCGCGCATATCGTGGTGGCGTCCGAGCAGGCGTCCCGCGATGGTGGTGCCGCTGCGACCCGTGCCTCCCACGAAGACCGGCTTGACCGGTGCACGCAATGTCGACACGAGCGCTCCCTACTTGCGCTTGCGATTGGCGCGTTGCGCGCGCCGCCGCTCAGCCCGGCTGGCGTTGGGATCGACCTCGATCTCCTCGCCATCGGCCTGCAGCTGCTCGTGCGTGACCCCGCCATCCGCGGACGGCGCGGAATACTCCAGCACCTGTGGCCGCGTCGGGCCCAGGCCCTTGGCGGAGATGGAGGGGCTGGCCGTGGCCGCGGCCGCGATGGCCTGCACCGCCGCGGTCGCAGGCGCCGTGGTCACCGAGGCCGCAGCCTCAGCAGCCTCGTCGCTCACCGCCGGGGGTGCCTGGACCTCGACGTGGAAGAGATAGCCGACCGTCTCCTCCTTGATCGCGTCCATCATCGCCGTGAAGAGCTCATAGCCCTCCCGCTGGTATTCGATCAGCGGATCACGCTGGGCCATCGCGCGCAGGCCGATACCGTCACGGAGGTAGTCCATCTCATAGAGATGCTCGCGCCACTTGCGATCAAGGACCGACAGGATCACACGGCGTTCGAGCTCCCGCATGACCTCCTCGGAGAGCTCGCTCTCACGCTGGTCGTAGGCCAGGTGGATGTCGTTGGTGAGCTCCTCGGAGAGGTATTCCGCCGACAATCCGGCGCGCCCAGCCCCGGACTGCTCCTCAAGCTCCTCGATGGTCACCCCCACGGGGTAGAGCTGCTTGAGTGCGGTCCACAGCTTGTCGAGATCCCAGTCCTCGGGGTAGCCCTCCGCCGTTGCCGATGTCACATAGCCGGCGATCACCTCGTCCATGAAGGTGCGCACCTGCTCGTGGATGTCGGCCCCCTCGAGCACCTGCTTGCGCTCGTCGTAGATGACCAGTCGCTGCCGGTTGAGGACATCGTCGTACTTCAGCACGTCCTTGCGGATCTCGAAGTTCTGCGCCTCCACCGAGGTCTGCGCCGAGCGGATGGCGTTGGTCACCATCTTGGCTTCGATGGGGACGTCGTCGGGCACATTGAAGCGACGCAGGAAGGCATCGACCATCTCGGCCTTGAACAACCGCATGAGGTCGTCCTCAAGCGACAGGTAGAAGCGCGTCTCGCCCGGATCGCCCTGACGGCCTGATCGACCACGCAACTGGTTGTCGATGCGCCGGGACTCGTGACGCTCCGTGCCCAGGACGTAGAGGCCGCCCAGGCCGACGACCTCATCATGCTCGGCTGCGACAGACTCCTGAGCGGCGGCAAGAGCCTCGGGCCATGCCTTCTCGTAGGCCTCGGGGTCCTCCACGGGATCTAGGCCGCGGCGCTCGAGCTCCTGCGCCGCACGGAACTCGGGGTTGCCGCCCAGCATGATGTCGGTGCCGCGACCAGCCATGTTCGTCGCGACGGTGACCGCGCCCTTGCGGCCCGCCTCCGCGACGATGGAGGCCTCACGCTCATGGTTCTTGGCGTTGAGGACCTCGTGCCGGACCCCGCGCTTCTTCAGCTCCTGGGAGATCGTCTCGCTCTTCTCCACGCTCGTCGTGCCAATGAGCACCGGCTGGCCCACCTGGAACCTTTCCTCGATATCGTCGATGACGGACGAGTACTTCGCCACCTCGGTGCGGTAGACCAGGTCGGGCTCGTCCCCGCGGATCATCGGCCGATTCGTCGGGATGGGGACGACGCCGAGCTTGTAGATCTGGTGGAACTCATTGGCCTCGGTCATGGCGGTGCCGGTCATGCCCGAGAGCTTGTCGTAGAGACGGAAGTAGTTCTGGAGCGTGATCGTGGCGAGCGTCTGGTTCTCCGCCTTGATCTCGACGCCCTCCTTGGCCTCGATCGCCTGGTGCAGTCCCTCGTTGTAGCGGCGACCCTTGAGGAGACGACCGGTGTGCTCATCGACGATGAGGATCTCCCCGTCGAGGATCACGTAGTCGCGGTCGCGCTTGAAGAGCTCCTTGGCCCGCACGGCGTTATTGAGAAAGCCCACGAGCGGGGTGTTGACGGTGTCGTAGAGGTTGTCGATGCCGAGCTGGTCCTCGACCTTGTCGATCGCGGCCTCGAGGACGCCCACGGTCTTCTTCTTCTCATCGACCTCGTAGTCCTCGTCTCGCGTGAGGAGACGTGCGATGCGGGCGAATTCGGCGTACCACTTGGTGGGCTGATCGGCCGGTCCGCTGATGATGAGCGGCGTGCGCGCCTCGTCGATGAGGATGGAGTCGACCTCGTCGACGACAGCGAAGTTGTGGCCGCGCTGCACCATCTCGGCCGTCGACCATGCCATGTTGTCGCGCAGATAGTCGAAGCCGAACTCGTTGTTGGTGCCGTAGGTGATGTCCGCGGCGTACGCCTCGCGTCGCTCCGCGGGCGTCATGTGGGCGAGGATGACGCCCACCTTGAGTCCGAGGAATCGATGGACACGCCCCATCCACTCGGAGTCGCGCTCGGCAAGATAGTCGTTGACGGTGACGACGTGCACGCCCTTGCCGGTCAGCGCGTTGAGATAGGACGGCAGCGTCGCGACGAGGGTCTTGCCCTCACCCGTGCGCATCTCCGCGATGTTGCCCAGGTGCAGCGCGCCGCCGCCCATGATCTGTACGTCGTAGTGGCGCTGGCCCAGCGTGCGGCGAGCTGCTTCCCGGACGGTGGCGAACGCCTCCGGCAGGAGATCGTCGAGGGTCTCGCCGTTGTCGAGGCGGGTGCGGTATTCGGCGGTGAGTCCCCTGAGCTCCTCATCGGTCATGGCCACGAAGTCATCCTCGATGGCGTTGACCTGACGGGCGATGCTCTCGAGGGAGCGCAGCGTCTTGCCCTCGCCGGCGCGGAGGATCTTGTCTAGGAAGCCCACCTGGTCATCCTAGACGGGCCCACTGGCGCTCTGGCCGCCCGGCAGTCGCGGCCGACCCGGGCCCTCACCCCTCCATGTCGATGCGCACCAGCCCCCAGCGCGCCGCCCGGACCACAGCTCCCGTGCGCGAGCGCACCTGCAACTTCTCGTAGATGCGGCGCACATGGTTCCTCACCGTGTTGTCGCTGATCACCAGGGATTCGGCGATCTCGCGGTTGGTGCTGCCGGCGCACAACAGCGACAGCACCTGCGACTCTCGCCGTGTCAACTCCGGTGGCCGCGCCCCCGCAGCCTCCGATCGGGGCCCGGCATGGACGACCGTGCGACCCTCCGCCACGGCCCTCACCGACTGGACGAGCATGGCCTCGTCGATGTCGCGATCCACGGCGCCCTTGATGCCGGCAGCAACGAGCGCACTCAGTGCATCCGTCGTCGCTGCAGCCACGAGCGCGAGGACGGGAACCTCGCCCACATGAGCACGCATGCGCGCGGCCTCCTCGACCACCCTCGAGGCCGACACCTCCCACACCACGATGCTCGGCGTCGCGGAGAGCGTCGCCAGATCGTCAGAGACCTGCCATCCCGCGTCGGCGAGGATCGCGAGGACCCCGCGCCGGACGACCGGCGTCGAGGCGATCACGAGAGCGGCGGGCACGCGCCCAGTGTGCTGGACGCTCCTGCGCCACGTGAGCGTGAGGTGGCCGCGATGGCCGCGACACGGACCCCGGTCACTCCCGCGGCACGCAGGGCACGGGAGGCCTCAGCGACGGTCGCGCCCGTCGTGATGATGTCGTCGACGATGACGACCGGACCCGCAGGAGGGCGGAGACAGCTGAGCGCGCCGCCCAGATTCACCGAGCGCGCAGCGGCCGAGAGGCCGGACTGGTCCCGGGTGTGCCGCGTGAGCCGCAGGCAGTTGTCCAACCGCACCACCGCGTCCGGGAGCTCCTGGGTGACGAGAGCGACCGCCTGCCGGACCACCCTCGCCCAAGCGTCTTCGCCGCGGCGCCGTCGCGCAGCCGCAGACGCGGGTATGGGCACAATCGCAATGGAAGCACCGCCGTCTGCCGGTGCGAGGTCGTCCAGCGCGGTGTGGATCGCACGGGCGAGAGCAGGAGCCAGGTGGCCCGCCACATCGCGTCGCCCGCGCTCCTTCCACGAGGTGATGACATCGCGCGCTACGCCGCCGTAGTCCGCGACAACGAACGCGGGCACCCATCCCAGTGGAGTCGGCGAGGGCCGGTGCGGTCGCGCGGCACCGGCGACGGACGCCAGGCACGCATGGCACACCGCGGACCCGGCGAGTCCGCAGCCCGCGCAGGTCGGCGGGGCGCCGAGGGCGACCGCGTCCGCCAGGACTCGAGCGAGGCCACCAGCGGCGCGCTTCCAGGCGCGAGCCAGGTCTGGGGCGGGTGGGACAGGCATGTCACCAGTGACACCCCTGGGACGGATGGAGACCAGCCCAGGGGCACCGGGAGTGGACGGGTGCCGGGCGGAGAGCCTGTGCACAGAATGGGCGCTAGGATGGGGTCACGCCCGCCGGACCATCGAAGCCTCGTGCCGTCCGCCGGCCCCACCATCATTTCGAGGTGTCCTGTCATGTCCCATCCCCTGTCCTCTGACTACCGCGTGGCCGACCTGTCGCTGGCCTCCTTCGGCCGCGACGAGATCCGGCTCGCCGAGCACGAGATGCCCGGCCTCATGGCCATGCGCGAGGAGTTCGGACCGCGCCAGCCCCTCAAGGGCGCGCGCATCACCGGATCGCTGCACATGACCGTCCAGACGGCGGTCCTCATCGAGACGCTCGTTGCGCTCGGCGCGGAGGTCCGCTGGGCCTCGTGCAACATCTTCTCGACGCAGGACCACGCCGCCGCTGCCGTCGTCGTCGGCCCTGACGGCACCGTGGACGATCCCCGCGGCGTCCCCGTCTACGCCTGGAAGGGCGAGACGCTCGACGAGTATTGGTGGTGCACCGAGAAGGTGCTCCTCTGGCCCGACGGCGGTGGCCCCAACATGATCCTGGACGACGGTGGCGATGCGACGCTCCTGGTCCACAAGGGAACTGAATTCGAAGCAGCGGGAGTTGTGCCGAGCACCGATCCCACCGACTCCGAGGAGTACGCCGTCATCCTGGAGGTGCTGCGCCGCTCGCTCACCGAGGACCCCCAGCGCTGGACCCGCATCGGCGCCGGCATCCGCGGCGTGACCGAGGAGACCACCACCGGAGTGCACCGTCTCTACGAGATGCAGAAGGAGGGGCGCCTGCTCTTCCCGGCGATCAACGTCAACGACTCGGTCACCAAGTCGAAGTTCGACAACAAGTACGGCTGCCGGCACTCGCTCGTCGACGGCATCAACCGGGCGACCGACGTGCTCATCGGCGGCAAGGTCGCGGTCGTGTGCGGCTACGGAGACGTGGGCAAGGGGAGCGCAGACTCGCTGCGCGGCCAGGGCGCCCGCGTGATCGTCACCGAGATCGACCCCATCTGCGCCCTGCAGGCAGCCATGGATGGCTACCAGGTCGCGACCATGGAGGACGTCGTCGACACCGCCGACATCTTCATCACGGCGACCGGTTGCAAGGACGTCATCACGGCCGATCACATGGCGCGGATGAAGCACCAGGCGATCGTGGGCAACATCGGCCACTTCGACAACGAGATCGACATGGCCGGCCTCGCCCAGATCCCCGGCGTCGTGCGCCGCACGATCAAGCCCCAGGTCGACGAGTGGGCCTTCGCCGACGGCCACTCGGTCATCGTGCTGTCCGAGGGTCGCCTGCTCAACCTCGGCAATGCGACGGGCCATCCGTCGTTCGTGATGTCGAACTCCTTCACCAACCAGGTGCTGGCCCAGTTGGAGATCTTCACGCGTCCTGACGAGTACCCGCTCGGCGTCTACACCCTCCCCAAGCACCTCGATGAGAAGGTGGCACGCCTGCACCTCGACGCCCTGGGCGTCCGCCTCACCGAGTTGTCCAAGGATCAGGCGGAATACATGGGCGTCGACGTGGCCGGCCCCTACAAGCCCGAGCTCTACCGCTACTAGGCGCCCGCCGCACACCAGCAGACGAAGAGCTGACGCAGGGCCGGATGATGTCTCCACCGACGTCTCCGGCCCTGCGCATGCGCGCCCCCGCCGACTACCCCGGCTGCCCCGTCACGGTCGACATCGCTCTGGCCGAGGGCCGCGTGCTCACGGCACCGAAATGGGGCATCCCCGACGCGATCATCCCGCTGCTCGGCTTCGTCATCATCTCCGTCGCCGTCGCCGCGGCCGCCGAGAGCATCGGCCTGCCACTGCCCTGGCTGCTCCTCCTCGGCATCACGCTGCCCTGGGTCGCGCTGGCTGGCTGGCCCCTCCTCACGACCGCCTTCCAGGGCAACGGGCCGCGCATCGACCTGGGCTTGCGCCTCACGTGGCGTGACGTCGGCTGGGGTCTCGTCGGGGGCGTTGCCGCACTCGTGGCCGGGGGCGCCATCGCACTCGCGCTCCAGGCCGTCTTCGGAGAGTTCACGTCGACGGCCGCTGATGTCGGCGAGCAGTTGCGTGACGAGGGCCCCTACCTCGCGGTGGTCGCCTTCGCCCTCTGCATCGCCATCGGCGCGCCGATCGCCGAGGAGATCGCCTTCCGCGGCATGGCGTACAACGCCCTCGCCAAGCGAGGGCTCGGCACCGTCTGGGTCATCGCCCTCACGACCGTCGCCTTCAGCCTTTTCCACCTCGAGCCGGTGCGGGCGCCCATCCTCCTCGCGAGCGGGCTGGTCCTGGGGGTGCTGAGGTGGAGGACCCGCAGCCTGGGTGCCCCCATCGTGGCCCATGCCGTCAACAACCTGCCAGGGGCAGCATTCCTGCTCGTGGGATGACACCATGATCCCGTGAGAGGTCGTGTCCTGGTCGTCGATGACGACGTAGCGCTCGCCGAGATGCTGGGCATCGTCCTGCGCGGCGAGGGCTTCGATCCGGTCTTCTGCGCCGATGGCGGTGAGGCTGTCCAGGCGTTCCGGGACTCGCGACCCGACATCATCCTGCTCGACCTCATGCTGCCCGGCATGGACGGCATCGACGTGTGCCGTGCCATCCGCCAGGAGTCGGGCGTGCCCATCGTGATGCTCACAGCCAAGAACGACACCATCGACGTCGTTCTCGGCCTCGAGTCGGGTGCGGATGACTACGTCGTCAAGCCCTTCAAGCCCAAGGAGCTCGTCGCTCGACTGCGTGCTCGCGTGCGCCGCAGCGATGAGACAGCCGTCGGCACCCTGGAGATCGGTGACGTGACGATCGACGTCGCTGGACACGTCGTGCGCCGGGGGGACCGCATCGTGCCTCTCACGCCGCTGGAGTTCGACCTCCTGGTCTGCCTCGCTCGCAAGCCGTGGCAGGTCTTTACGCGCGAGGTGCTGCTGCAGGAAGTCTGGGGATACCGCCACGCCGCCGACACGCGCTTGGTCAATGTGCACGTGCAGCGCCTGCGCGCCAAGATCGAGCACGATCCGGAGCATCCTGAGATCGTGCTCACGGTGCGCGGCGTGGGGTACAAGGCCGGCCCGCCATGACGACCAGCCCGACGAGTCCCGCGACTCCGAGGGCTCCGTCGGCCCCACTGCCGATCCTCGGCCTCTGGCGCCGATCCCTCCTGCTCAGGGTCACCGCCACGACCCTGCTCCTCTCCATGGTCGTCATGACCATCCTGGGCTTCCTTCTGCTCTCGCGCGTCACCACCGGTCTCCTCGACTCAGCGGAGCGCACGGCGGTCACCGAGGCGAGCGTGGGCCTCACCGACGCCCAGCGCATCTCCGCGGCAGCAGCCTCCGGCACCAGTGCCGCATCGCCCGCAAGTGTCGTGGACACCATCGTTGCCTCGCTCGCGGCGCGGGCGGGCAGTCCCCCGCAGTACGACGTCCTGCTGCTCGCTGGAGACACGCAGGGGACCGCGCCTGAGCGCGGCACCAACCTCGTGTCGGATGCGAGCGTCCCGCCGGCGCTGCGCCAAACCATCCTCGCCACCGAGCGGCAGTCATGGACCTACACCGAGATCCGCTACCTCGACGGACGCAGCGCACCAGGCATCGTGGTAGGAGCACCGCTCGCCGTGACGGACGTCGGGACCTATGAGCTCTACTACCTCTTCCCCCTGACCGACGAGGAGACCACGCTCGACCTCGTCCGCAGCACAGTCGTGGGCACGGGCATCCTCCTCGTCGCCCTGCTCGGCGCCGTCGCCGCGGTCGTGACGCGCCAGGTCGTGGCACCTGTCCGATCGGCAGCCCGCGTCGCGGAGCAGTTCTCCGAGGGCCACCTGCGCGAACGCATGACCGTGCGTGGCGAGGACGACCTCGCTCGATTGGCGACGTCGTTCAATGACATGGCCGACAGCCTGGAGCAGCAGATCCACCGCCTCGAGGAGCTATCGGCGGTGCAGCAGCGCTTCGTGTCGGACGTCTCCCATGAGCTGCGCACTCCGCTGACGACGATTCGCATGGCGGCTGACCTGATCTTCGAAGGACGCAGCGATCTCGATCCGCCCACGGCGCGCTCCGCCGAGCTGCTGCAGACCCAGTTGGACCGCTTCGAGAACCTCCTCGGCGACCTGCTCGAGATCTCCCGCTATGACGCGGGGGCGGCCGTCCTGGACCTCGAGACCGTCGACCTGGCCGCACTCGTGCGCCGGGCCGCAGAGTCCGCTCGCCCCCTGGCCGAACGCCGGGGTTGCGAGATCGAGGTGACCGCGCTTGTCGAGCCCTGTCCCGTCGAGTGCGACTCCAGGCGCATCGACCGCGTGCTGCGCAACCTCCTGGACAACGCCATCGAGCACGGCGAGGGTCAGCCGATCGAGGTGGTCGTCGCGGGTGACGGATCCGCAGCCGCGGTCACCGTGCGCGACCACGGTGTCGGACTGTCTGAGGCGGATATCGCGCACGTCTTCGATCGATTCTGGCGGGCCGATCCCGCCCGCGCCCGCACGACCGGAGGCACGGGGCTGGGCCTGTCAATCGCCCAGGAGGACACGCGTCTCCACGCCGGCTGGCTCGAGGCGTGGGGAGCGCCGGGTGAGGGTGCATGCTTCCGGCTCACCCTCCCGTGCCGAGCCGATGTCACCCTTGAAGATTCCCCGCTGCCCCTCGCACCGGAGGATGCGCTCGCCGATCCCGACCCCGCGCCGGACAGCGCGAGCGCAGCCGAGGTCAGCGCATGATCGGCCGGTGGTCAGTGGCGTGGGTGGCGCTCCTCCCGGTCCTTGCGGCGTGCGCCACGATCCCGACGAGCGGGCCCATCCAGCAGGGCATCGAGGTCGGGGTCGACACCACCGACCAGGTCATCCGGGTCATCGCGCGCCCGCCGCAGCCGGACATGACCCCCGCCGAGGTCGTGTCGGGCTTCCTCCAGGCGTCGGCCTCCTTCGAGGACGACCACGCCATCGCCCGGGAGTACCTCACGCCGCAGGCCGCAGCGACCTGGGACCCTGCGGCGCGCGTCAGCGTGTACGACGGCGTGCCAACCATCGTCCCCGATGGGGTCTCCGCGGTCGACATGACCGCGACTCGAGTGGGCTCGATCGATGCGGACGGTCGCTACGAGGTGGCTCCCCCTGCGAGCCTGATCGCGGACTCGATCGACATGACCTTCATTGACGGCAACTGGCGCATTGCCACTCCCCCGCCGGGCCTGCTCCTGTCGCGATCCGACGTCGAGCGGGCATTCCGCGCCTTCGAGGTCTACTTCCTCGATCCGACCTTCACCAGCCTGGTTCCCGATCCGCGCTACTTCCCCGTCGACGGTCCCACGCCCGCGACCGCGCTGACGCGCGCACTGCTGGAGGGTCCCACGGAGTGGATCGCACCGGCGGTGCGCACCGCTTTTCCCGACGGGACATCGCTCGCCGTCGATGCCGTGCCCGTCGTCGACGGAGTCGCGCGTGTCGATCTCGATCCACAGGTGCGACTGGTCGACGAGCAGACTCGCCAGGCGCTGTCGGCGCAGTTGACCTGGACTTTGCGCCAGGTGCCCGGCGTGCGCTTCCTCGACCTCAACGCCGGGGGCCAGGTGCTCGATGTGCTGGGCGCGGTGAATCCGCAGCCCGTGGATAGCTGGTCGGCGTACGACCCCAATGCCATGCCGGGCGGCACGACACCCCTCGGCGTGCTCAGCGGCCGCGTCATCGACCTCGCTCGCACCCCGCCGCTGCCCGTGCCCGGCTCCGCGGGACTGGGCAGCCCGCCGCTGGATGGAATCGCCATCACGCTGGCGGGCGACAGCGTGGCCGGACTGGATACCGAGGCACGCCTGTGGCGTGGGCCCATCCAGCCGGGAGCCCGGCTCATCGAGGTCCTCGACGAGCCAGGACAGTCGCGGCCGTCCTTCGGCCGAGGGGAGGATGCGTGGGTCGTCGGCCCCGACGGCATCCTGCGGCGCGTCGACCCACAGGGGACCACCAACGTGGTCCAGGTCGACGGCTTGCGTCCCAAGACACAACTCGAGTCGGTTTCGGTCAGTCGCGATGGCACGCGCATCGCACTGACGGTCCGGCGAGGCCCCCGCACCTTCGTCATGCTTGCGGTCATCACCGTGCGCGAAGGCACCGCGCGCGTGGAGTCACCCGTGCGCGTCGACAACCGACTCACCACGGTGAGTGACGTGGCGTGGGCCGACGATGACCGGCTGGTGGCCCTCGGCGTCGAGGGTGCCGGCACGGTGGCTGTCTACGAGATCGATCTGAGCAGGTGGCAGCTACGCTCACTCGGGGCGCCGCCCGGAGCCGTGCGCATCGCCGCGGCGCCCGGCACCCCGATCCTCGCCGCCACCGCGGACCAGCGCATCTGGGAGTACACCTCCGGCCCCTGGCGGCCCGGGCCCCGGGGGTCCAGCCCGGCCTATCCCGGCAGCTGACCGGTCGCCGCTCCTGTGACCACGGCTGCCCGGCCTTCGGGCTCGACAGCAGCGGTCGCTTCATCGGGAGCCCACACCGCCGCCTGTCCCACGCGGATGACCTCGCCGGCTCCAGCGCCCCCGACGATGCGCACTGGTCCTTCGAGTGCCAGGACTAGTCGATGTCGACCCGCGACGACCTCACCGGGGTCGCTGGAGACGACGAGGTCAAAGGGCATCCCCGCCGGGGCGAGCACACCACCGGCCACCGTCTCCAGCCGCTGAGGGGTGCGTTCGGCGTGCACCGCCGCGAGGGCCTCCTCCACAGCGACCGTCTTGCTGGTGAGCCCGAGTCTGAGGACGTTGTCGGAGGAGGTCATCACCTCGATGCCCAGGCCGCCGACGTAGGAGTGCACGACGCCAGCGCTCACCGCGACGGCCTCGCCGGGCTGGAGGACATCGTGGTCGAGCAGGACGGTCACGAGCACCCCCGCATCCGTGGGGAAGGAAGCGATCACGCGCTCCAGAGCCATGACGGCAGGAGTGTCCCATCCGCGGCGGGCCGCCGCATCGACGAGTCGACCGGCGATCTTTGCTCGTTGCGACGCTGGCAGTTCAATGACCTGGCGCGCAGAGGCAACCGGGTCGCCGGCACGCACCGTCGCGACCACCTGAGGGCTCGCGCCGGCCTCAGCGAGCACCGCTGCGGCGTCTCCGGGGTCCCGCCAGCCCACGTGCACATCGAAGGGCGCCAGAGCCACGAGCATCTCCGCCTTCTCGGCATCGTCCGCGAAGAGCGGTGAGCCGGATGACCAGCCGCGACGGGCGAGAGCGCCATCCGGATGGACCTGGATGGAAAGCGGGTTGCCCGCGGCCAGCAACTTCACCAGGGGCATGCCCCGGTGTGCGTCAAGATCCGACAGAAGTCGCCCCGCATCCGCACCGGTGACCACGAGCGAGGGGCCGGAGGGATGGGTGCCGAACCAGAGCTCAGCCTGCGGTGCTCCGGTCGCACCGTGCCAACGCGCCAGTCCGTCGACGATCCCCCAGTCGTATTCCTGGAGAGCGCCCGCGACGATATGCGGCATCAGCGGGCCGCCGCATCCCCTGATCCTCCCGGTGGGACGGCCTCGTCAAGGAGCATCACCGGGATCCCGTCACGCACCGGGAACCCCCGCCCGCAGATCCGGCACACGAGCAGCCGGCGCTCACCATCGACATCAAGCTCGCCGTGGTCGGAGCACGGGCAGGCAAGGATCTCCAGCAGCAGCGGGTCCAGTCCCAGCGTCTCCGTCATGTCAGTCCTCCTCATGCCTCGCGGACGATGGTGAGCACCTCGTCGCGCACGGCCTCCATGGTGCCATGGTCGACGGCCTCGACGTTCAACCGGAGGAGCGGCTCGGTATTGCTCGGGCGCAGGTTGAACCACCAGTCGGTCGCCGAGACCGTGAGCCCATCGAGGTCATCCACCGTGACCTCCGGGCGCGAGGCGAAGGCATCGCGGACGCGCTGGTCCGCTACCGCCGAGTCGGCAACGACGGAATTGATCTCACCGCTCACCACGTAGCGGTCATAGGCCGAGAGCAACTCGGACAGCGTCGTCCCCGGCGCCGACGAACCCAGCGCCGCGAGGACATGCATCGCGGCGAGCATGCCCGAGTCGGCGCGCCAGAAGTCGGTGAAGTAGAAGTGACCGGAGTGCTCACCTCCGAACACCGCACCGGTCTCGGCCATGCGCGCCTTGATGAAGGAGTGGCCCACGCGGGTGCGCTCACCGACGCCGCCACACTCGGCAATGACCTCGGGCACCGTGCGCGAGCTGATGCAGTTGTAGATGATGGTCGAGCCTGGCCGCCGGCGGAGTTCGCGCTCGGCAATGAGCGCGGTGATCGCCGATGGCGTGACCGCGACACCGCGCTCATCGACGACGAAGCAGCGATCGGCGTCTCCGTCGAAGGCCAGGCCGATGTCGGCCCCGCTCGCGATGACCGCCCGCTGCAGGTCGACAAGATTGGCCGGATCGATCGGATTCGCCTCGTGATGGGGGAAGGTGCCGTCGAGCTCGAAGTACATCGGCTCGATCGCCAACGGCAGGGCGGGCAGTCCGACCGCGGTGCCGAGCACCGCCGGAGCCGTCAGGCCAGCCATGCCGTTGCCGGCATCAATGACGACAGATAACTCACGCCCTGCCGACAGGTCGACCAGGGAGCGCAGGAAGGCGGCGTAGGCAGGCAGTGTGTCGACGCGGCGCACGGTGCCGGTGGGGCCGGAGTGCGGCGCGATGCCGACCTCGACCAGGTCGCGGATCTGGCGCAGTCCGGAGTCGGCGCCGACGGGCGCAGCACCGGGCCGGCACAGCTTGATGCCGTTGTACGCCGCAGGGTTGTGGCTGGCGGTGAACATCGCGCCGGGCAGCCCGAGATCGCCGGAGGCGAAGTAGAGGCCATCGGTGCTCGCGAGCCCGATACGGATCACATCGCACCCCTGGCCACACACGCCGTCGGCGAAAGCGGCTACGAGGTCATCGCCGGACGGGCGCATGTCCTGGCCCACGACGACCGCACCGGGGCCACCGTCGGAGGTGCGAACGCCGAGGACCTCGACCACCGCCGCGCCGATCTCGCGAGCAAGCCGGGCATCGAACTCATCGGGCACGAGGCCGCGCACGTCATAGGCCTTGAAGACCGCGTCCAGGCCGGAGCCGGACACCGTCACCCCTCGGGATCGTGACCGGCGGGGAGGGACCTGAGGTGACCGCGACGCGTGCCTTCGGCTCCCACCGCAGTCCGGGACTCGAGGTCGTCGAAGAGTGTCGCGCTGCGATCGCTGGCTGCGGCGGCTTCGCGCACGGCATTGGCCAGGGCCTCGAGGTCATCTCCCGTCGGACCATGCGCGGAAGGATCAGGCTCGATGCGCACGACCTGCCAGCCGAGGGGTGCGGTGAGCCGTGCCGCATGGATCTCGCACAGGTCGTAACCGTGGGGGTCGACGGCGGTGGACAGCGGGCCCAGCACAGCGGTCGAGTCGGCGTACACGTAGGTCAGGGTGGAATTGGCCGCGCGCGAGCAGGTGACGCGGGAGCAGCGACGACGAAAGCCCACGAGCCGGGACGCTACCGTCCGTGTCGGCAGCCTCGGGGCAGCCACGCCGGAGGAGGCCGACAGGGTCGGCTTGGCCGACCCGCCGGGCCCGACCGGTCGGACTACTCGCCGGGGACGGCCAATCCCGGATCGGGCACCGCCCGCGGCACCACGACGGTGGTCCGCAGGGGCAGCCACGGGTAGCCGGTGACGAGGGACCCATCCTCGTTGCGGCGCAGGAGGCGATGCGCGATGACAGCCTCGCCCCCCGAGACCTCGGCGACGACGGTGAGCCAGGACGCGCCCGCGGGGCGGGGGATGGTGACCGCGACCAGGCGCCCGGGGGCAACCGACAAGGTGATGGGGTCGGGCATCGGCGGTGTCGGCTCGCCCGGGGCGGCCGGGAGGACTCGCAGGGTCACCGACACGGCTTTGCTCGCCGTGTCATCAGCGGGCGGAGTCACAGCGTCGGTCGGCGTGTCGTCAGCCATCGCGTCCGGGCTCGCCGACATCTCGGCGTCCATACCCGGCATGTCCGCCGCACTCTCGATCGTGATGATCTCGTCGGGCACCGTCACCCACACGGTCACGGACGTGCCGCGCGCGGCCTGCAGTCCGGTGACAGCGGCGACATCGACAATGGGCACGGCACCGGCGGTGAAGGAGGTCTCTTCCAGTGAGCCCTTGGTCGCATCCAGCCCCGGGTGGCGCTGCCGCACTCCGGCCACGATCGGCACGTCGGATTGGAGGTCCACGGTCGCGTCCTCGCCTTGGAGCGCCTCGTCCAGATCCACCGCGACCACGGCGCCTGCGGGGACCTCGACTTCCGACGCGGCCTGCGGGACGAAGGAGCCCCCGGTCGTGATGAGGCGCACGCGCACCGTGGCCGCCAGATCCCCGGGCGCGTGCACGAGGAGCTGGCGCCCGCCGGGTCCGCCGATGACCCCCGGGATCAGGACGCGCGTGGATGGATCGGCCGACGCGGGGATCCAGTCCGCGCCCTGCGGCACGAAGCCCTCGGTCTGCTTGTCGGACAGAGCGGCGACGACGCGTCCCTGGCGCACCGTGACGCGCCACGCGGCGGCGGGCAGGCGAGGCGCCTCGCGGGAGAGCTTGACGACGATGCGGCTGCGCGGCTCGACGACCAGGCCGCGCAATTGCGGTGTCGTCACGACCCCGTCGGGCCCGCTGATGCTGACCTCCACGTCGGCGGGCGTCTCCTCCGGGTTGACCAGCACCAGGTCGGAGTCGCGGCCCGCCGTGGACCCGCCACCGACGAACCACCAGGTCGTGTCCGGCCCGAGGCAGGGCTGACTGGCCAGGCCGCGGCTGGCCGAGAAGGAGTCCTGCGTCACCTGCGACGCGACGAGACCGGGTGCGAGACCACCCTGCGTCCGCACCTCCAGTGCTGGCAGGCGCGTCTGCTCCGCAACAACCTCGGCCGCGTCCCCCGGCGAGACGAGATCACCGGCGACCACGACGTCGGCGGCGGGTGAGTCATCGGCCGCTGCGGCACCACGCAAGAGGGCGATCGATGCCTCGCCCTCTCTCTCCTGTCCGGGAAGGTCGGGTACGACGGTGATCGCCGATGTCGTCCGCCCGCCATCGACCGAGCCCGGCTCCGGGCAGATGGCCAACGATGAATCCACCGGCTCCACGGCCCCCGCCGGCTCATCGTCCGCCGAGGGTGCGGGCACGAAGAGGCCCCCGACGACGAGCAGGGCAGCGATGCCCGCGACGACGCCCGTGGTGCGCCATGCCGCCGGGTCAGCGGGCACGCCTACGCCGCGGGGGCGACGCGGGCGGCGTCGGGGTCTCGGGACGCGATCCTGGGGCTCGGGCATCTCCTCGCTCATCGAGACACCTCCCCGTCGAGAGCATCATCAGCATCTGCGACGGCGACAGCGTCGGTATCGAGATCGATGCCGTCGTCTGCGTCGTCATCGGAGGTGGCCCGACGTGCGGGCAGCGCCAGCACCCCGATGACAAGCCAGGCGATGACCTGCGCCCACAGCCACCGCGTGCGCGGCCCGTCATCGATGTCGACGAGGAGTTGGCCACCGTCGGCCGGCACCTCGAAGGCCTGCAGACCCGTTGAGCCATCACGCGAGGCCAGCGTGAGTGCCACCCCGCCGAGCGTTGCACGCCACGCCGGGTCCGCCGTCTGGGCCAAGCTCAGCACGCCGCCAGACGCGGGAAGGGGCGCGTCGACGAAAGGCTCGGCCGAGGACATGCGCACGATCGGCACCGGAGTGGGGGACGCATCGGGTTGGGTGGCGAGGACCACGCGACTCGCCTCGAACTCGACGCGCCACAGCACCTCGCCCTCCTGCCCTGCGACGCGCCGCAGTCCCGGGGCTGCGTCCAGGGTGCGCGCCAAGGACCGACCCTCCGCGGCAGCCTGCTCGAGGACGACGTAGCGCACCGCGTAGGCGGCGAGTCCGGTAACTTCCCCACCTCCGCGCCCGGACACCAGCCCGGCGACGAGTGCATCGAGCTCGGCCCAGTCGGCCGCGGGCGGGGCGACCTCGGCGTCCCCGAGGGTGGGCCCGGTGCCGTTGACGAGCGCGTAGTCCACGCGCGCGGGCGATGCGGGCCGCAGCAGGAGGGTGCGTGGCGCCTCCGGGCCGATCGCCTCGGCGATGACGAAGGGGGGCAGAGCGACGGGGTCACCTCGGCGCACAGGATCTCCGGAGCCGGGCAGCCACCAGGCCAGGGCGACGATGGGCGTGAGCACCGCGAGGATGGTGCTGATTCCCGCCACGGGCTGTCGCCAGGTGAAGGCGGCCTCCGCCATGCTCGCCCGGAGCCCATCCGCTGCCACGGCCGCGGCAAGGATGAGTGCGCCACCCATGAGCGCCGTCGCGAGGCCGGACCACGCCACGACGGGGTCCTCGGCCCACGGGGGCTGCAGCGGAAGACGTGTCGTGATGAGGGCGAGGGCGAGCGCGACGAGAGCGACAGCCCACGCCGTCACGACGACGCGACGGGTGCCCGGGCGCAGGCAGGCGAGCAGCGCGGCGATGACCAGGCCCGCCATGACCCAGGGCGGAGGGGTGCCGGGACCGGAGGGATCCAGAAGCAGCAGCGACAGGCTGGTGGGGGCGTCGACGGTGATCGGCACGCCCAGGTCGGTGAGGAAGAGAAGGGGTTCGGTGAGCAGGCGCACCGACCACGGGAGCAGAAGCACGAGTGGAGCCACGGCCAGGACCAGGGCCCGAAGCACCAGGTCGCGACCGAGGCGCCGGGTGACCCCCGCCGCGATGAGCGCAGCGGCGATGGCGACGATGAGCCATACCCATGTCACGGGGGCGCAGGCGATCAGCAGTGCCGCTAGTAGTGCCGTGCCCCAGGGGGTGCGCCCCGAGGGCGCCGGCAGAAGCGGAGCGGCCCCCAGCGTGCGAGCGCACAGGCGGGCGAGGGGAGGCAGCAGGACGATCGCGATGATCACGCCCAGCCGTCCGGTGGCGATGGCGGCCGCAGCGGCCGGCAGCAGCGCGTAGGCGAATGCCGCCCACGCGCGAGGTCCCCGCGCGGTGACGACCCCGCGCAGCGACCACCACGCGCTCAGGCCAGCTGCGGGCACGGCGAGCAGCAGGAGCAGGCCCACCATGAGCCCGGCCTTGCCGAGTACGACGGTGGACAGCGCTGCGAGCAGCGCCGTCAGGGGTGCGGCGGGCACCGTGGAACCTGGGCCGACGTCGTGCCAGGTGTCGGTGTACGCCGCCCACAGGTCGGCGGCTCCTTCCGGAGCAGGGAGGAGGGCGCCCCCGAAGAGCACTCCGTCCCCCCACCACAGCGACCGGCCGGCAATCACGGCGGCCACGAGCAGGATGAGGGTCAGGATGACCGCCGGGCGGCCGAGGAATCGGCGCAGCACCCCGTCGGCTGGGTCCTCGAAGATGTCGGCGTCGTCCGACACAGGACCTGACTCGAGGGCGCCGGCGGCCGAGGCCTGACCTGAGCGCCCCGCGGCGAGAATGCCCCCCAGCGACTCGAGCGCTGCGCGGGCCTGCGACCAGGCACCGGGGCGCAGGTCGTGCACGGCCTCGCGCGACGACAGCGTCGAGGTGGCCGCCACGCGGCGTCGCGATGCGGCGATGCGACCGGGGTGCACCAGCAGTGACGTGATGGCGATGACTTCGTCACCCGCACGACGCACGTCCTTGCCGAGGAGATAGAGAATCGCGCGCAGGGATGAGCCCAGGGCGAGGCGCGCGGCAGTGAAGGGCACTCGCCACCCGGGGGCCTGCGCGAGGAGGACGAGCAGCGCGGATCTGCGATCCAGGCGGTGGCCGAGTGCCGGCAGCGTCGATCCCTCGCGTCGACCGTGGTACGACGCCTCGCGATGGTGGATGACCGCGTCCGGGGCGACCCGCACCTCGTGGCCCGCGCGCCAGGCCCGCCAGCACAGATCGAGGTCGTCGCGGTAGAGCGGAAGCTGGGGGTCGAATCCGCCGAGGGCATCCCACACGTCTCGGCGGACGAGCATGCCGGCGGACCCCACGGCATGGACCTCGCTGCGGTCGTTGTGTTGCCCCTGGTCGTGCTCACGTCGCTCCAGACCGGTCACGCGACGGCCCGCACCCGTCACGCTGAAGCCCACCTCGAGCAGGAGGCGGCGGTCGTGCCATCCCAGGGCCTTGGGCCCCAGGATCGCGGCGCGGGGATGGGCATCGGCTGCTTCGAGCAGCCTCTCCAGGCAGGTCGGTGCTGGCGCCGAGTCGTCGTGCAGGAGCCAGACCCACTCGGTGGTCTCGATGTCAAAGGCCTCGTCCGTGTCGGACTTCAGGACGCCGGATGCCAGGCCCGCTTGCACAGCGCTGCCGAAGCCACCCCGGTTGTCCGCGAGGATAACGACGCGATCGACACCGAGGGCCTCGGTGAGAATGCGCGCACTGGCGTCGGCGCCTCCGGCATCGACGCCGACGATGGCATCGGGATGACGTGATTGCCCGCCGAGGACCGTGAGGACCGCGGGAAGCCAGACCGCGCCATCACGAGCGACAATGACGGACGTGACGCGGTGGCGTCCGCTCAGACTGCCTGCTTCTTCAGCCGGCGCCGTTCGCGCTCGGACAGGCCACCCCAGATGCCGAAGCGCTCGTCGTTGGCCAGTGCGTATTCCAGGCACTCACCGCGGACCTCGCAGGACAGGCATACGCGCTTGGCCTCCCGGGTGCTCCCACCCTTCTCCGGGAAGAACGCCTCCGGGTCCGTCTGGGCGCACAGGGCGCGCTCCTGCCACTCCAGAACCTCGGGAGCAGCCTCAGCGGCGGTCAACGGCAGCAGTACGGGATCCCCCACTGCCGCACCTCCCTCCTTCGGGCCCCCTCGGGCCCCGTCTGCGGGACCCGTCGGGCCGGTGAGGACGCAGGTAGCCCTGCGTCCCGAAATGACACCGGTGTTATTACATAGGTCACGAGGCCGCTCGTCAAGTGCGCGAGGCCACGAGGTCCCCCGGGGGCTGGGGTATTCCGTAGCCGGTGGTCCGCTGCCGGGGGACGCGGCCGGCCGACCGGATAAGGGCGCGCAGCTCCTCCTCGGACTTCGCCGAGCCGTGCTCCGAGCCCGCCATCCGGCTGATCGTCTCCTCCATGAGCGTGCCCCCCAGGTCGTCGACGCCGCCCGCGAGCATGGTCCGGCAGCCGTCATCGCCCAGCTTGACCCAGGAGCACTGGATGTGATCGACCGCGCCATGCAGCAGGATCCGGGCCATCGCGTGGACCGCGCGATTATCGCGCGCCGTAGGCCCCGGCCGCGCGACCCCGGCGAGGTAGAGCGGCGCGCTGTGGTGCACGAAGGGGAGCGGCACGAACTCCGTGAAGCCGCCGGTCCGCTCCTGGATCGCCCTGATCGTGCGCAGGTGCTCGACCCAGTGACGGGGCTCGTCGACGTGGCCGTACATCATCGTCGCCGTCGTGCGCAGCCCGACCTCGTGGGCCGTTGTCACAACCTCCACCCAGGCGGCCGCGGGCAGCTTGCCCTTGGTGAGGATCCACCGCACGTCATCGTCGAGAATCTCCGCGGCGGTGCCGGGCAGGGAGTCAACCCCTGATTCGCGGGCCGCGATGAGCCAGTCGCGGATCGACAACCCCGTGCGCGCGGCACCGTTGACCACCTCCATGGGGCTGAAGGCGTGCAGGTGGATGCCCGGAGCCTCCGCCTTGACCGTGCGCGCGAGATCGAAGTACGCCGTACCGGGCAGGTCGGGGTGGATACCCCCCTGCATGCAGACCTCGGTGGCGCCCGCCTCGACGGCCTCGCGCACACGCCGGGCGACTTCCTCGAGGGAGAGCGTGAAGGCGTCCACGTCGGAGGCCCGCTGGGCGAAGGCACAGAAGCGACACCCGGTGTAGCAGACATTGGTGAAGTTGATGTTGCGGTTGACGACGTAGGTCACCTCGTCGCCGACAGCCTCGCGCCGCAGGTCATCGGCCAGCGCCACGACCGCGTCGAGTCCCTCTCCGGTCGCGCACATGAGGGCGATCGCGTCCGGCACGTGGTCGGGACGGGATAGCCGCGCGGGGTCGTCCTGGGCGATACCCAGGGCTCGCCGCACGGCGGAGGGGAGCGCGGGGGCGCGCGACACCACCCGCTTCGCGCGCTCGGAGACCTCGTCCCAATCGCCGTAGACGTCGGCGAAATCGGCACGCCGATCAGTGCCGCGCCCGCTGATGTCGATGTCCAGGTGCAGGTCGACACGCCCCCCTGCGGCGCGCGCGGCGAACTCGGCGTAGCCACCTGCATCGGCATCGGGCTCCTGCCAGGGCAGGCCCGCGGGACGCGCGGCCGGCTCGAGCAGACCCTGCTCGCCAGCGAGGGCCTCGACATGCGGGTGCACGCGCGGGTCGATCCACTCCCCCGAGAGGACGTAGCGCGGGTGGACGGTGAGTCGCGGGCGCAACTCGTATCCCGCGGCCGCCGTGCTCTCGCGCAGAGCGTCCAGGTGCGGCCACGGCCGCTCGGGATTGACGTGGTCCGGCGTGACCGGGCTGACCCCGCCCCAATCGTCGACGCCGGCGCTCAGCAGCGCCGCGAGATCGTCGGAGAGGTTGGGCGGAGCCTGCAGTCGCACGCCTGGGCCCAGGAGGATGCGCGCGGTGGCCAGCGTCGCGAGATAGGACTCATCGTCGAGGTCCGGCTCGCCGCGCATCGCGGTGTCGTCCTTGGCGCGGAAGTTCTGGACGATCACCTCCTGCACGTGGCGATGGCGGCGATGCACGGCGCGAATCGCGAAGAGCGCGTCGACACGCTCCTCATCCGCCTCGCCGATGCCGACGAGAATGCCGGTGGTGAAGGGGATAGCCAGGCGGCCGGCGTCCTCCAGGACCTGCAGGCGCACGCGCGGCTCCTTGTCGGGGCTGCCGAAGTGCGGGGCCCCGGGCGTCGACCACAGTCGCTCAGCGGTGGTCTCGAGCATCATCCCCATGCTGGGTGCCACGGGTCGGAGCCGGCGCATCTCCTCCCACGACATGACGCCGGGATTGAGATGCGGCAGCAGTCCCGTCTCCTCGAGGACACGGATGGCCATCGCGCGCACGTAGGAGAGCGTGTCGGCGTACCCCGCCTCGTCGAGCCA
>Ga0169931_10003935_pt1 | contig 23329 bp, 24 predicted proteins | sample Kivu_15m_20L_FD_129675 | JGI IMG/M metagenome (GOLD analysis project Ga0169931, IMG submission 129675) | Freshwater microbial communities from Lake Kivu, Western Province, Rwanda to study Microbial Dark Matter (Phase II) - Kivu_15m_20L... | ecosystem: Environmental > Aquatic > Freshwater > Lake...
AAGGGTTTGAATAACCATTACGCCGTATCAACTTATTGTGGGCCCTGTCGGGATCGAACCGACGACCCACAGATTAAAAGTCTGTTGCTCTACCGACTGAGCTAAAGGCCCCATGAATTTGGCGTGCTTAATAGCACGACAAGGTCAAAATCTTATCCTGCTTTGGTTTGATACTTTTCAAAAGTTCAGACCAAAGCGATAGTTTTAAGAGCCTTACTTACCCGCCTTGCAAACTTGAGTCTTCATAAGGGTATTTAGAGAGTCCATACTCTTTTGAAGATTTCCAAGCTCTGCAATTCCTTCAGGGGAGCTAGAGAGAATATCTTTAAAAATACCGTACTGATCCTTTGCCTCAACATATAAGTCATAAGCCTTAGGGCAACTAGTTAGCATCCAGGTCAATTTTGTTGGGGTGACATATGGGTTTTTGCCACAGAGATAATTTTTCTTACCAGATTTAGCCTTTTGCCCCGCTTTCTTGCATGCCACACCGTTTTTTATGGTAGCCGCCTCGGCTGCAGTAATCACTGAGGTGGTGGAAATAAGTAGCCCAATGGTAAGGGCGATCAGCGCTGGTTTTGCCTTAGCTGTGATTTTAGACATTTTATTTGTGCTCCCTTATTTAAGATTTATGGCTGCTCCTGCCTTGCCGCAGGATTTCATAGGGTTAAAGATATCAATTTATACCGCTCTGTCTACTCCCCCAATTAAATCTGCTTTTGGTTCATTATTTAGTTGTGTTGTGGCCAGGGTAGTAGGCCCAGGGGAGGGATTAGTCCTCTTTTTTCATAGATTTAACTGTGAGTTTTTAAACCTACGGTAGAGAGCCACTTAATTGGAGTAATTAACTGTTGTAAGCACATTTTTCTAATCGATCACAAATGGCAATCGCTAGATCATCCCCAGTTGGCGGAATTACAATGACATTGGGTAGTTGTTTAGTATCGGCCAGACGTAACGTTTGATATAAAAGTTGGGCATACTCTTTATTATTTTTGGGTGAGGCTAATCTGATAGCACCAGGTGGTGTTGGTATTTCAGATAGTGCAATAAAACCATCACCTGGGTTCGGTGTAGTTGAGAGCAATACCTTTGCCTTTGGCGCGTAGTGCGATTGCAGTAATCCAGGGGCCTTAATTGTAGATTTATTACTGCCCGTAGCTATTTGATTTACCTGTAAACCAATCAGATCAGAAACCATATTGGCAGTAATAGCGCCAGGGCGCAATATCTCAGGGATATCTTGTGTGCAATTGATTATGGTTGACTCGACCCCAACCTGGCAGGGACCACCATCTAAAATTAAATCAGTGCGTGATAGGTAACCAGATAACTCTTCAAATACAGCATCCGCTGTTGTTGGTGAAACCTTGCCAAATCTATTTGCACTAGGGGCGGCAACACCAAGTCCGCCTTGATCTTCAAACTCTGTTAATAGCGCAGTTGCTATTGGGTGGGATGGAACTCTTATGCCAACACTATCTTGATTCCCAGTTATAAAATCTTTTGCTAGATTTGTTCTAGGAAGAATTAGCGTCATTGGTCCTGGCCAAAAGGTGCGAGCAAATTCTATTGCATACTCTGGGATCTCTCTTGTCCACTTATCTAAATTTGCCATAGATGAGATATGAATGATTAGCGGATGATCACATGGTCGCCCCTTGACCTGATAAAGATGAGCTACCGCATCCTTATTTATCGCATCTACTCCTAGTCCATAAACAGTTTCGGTTGGAAAGGCAACAAGATTTCCAGATCGAAGTGAAGCAGCAGCATTTTTTAAGGTGGATGCTGTGCAACTAGAGATGATCGCCATGATGGGTAATTGTTGCACCTTGTATCAAGATGGATACATTTGGTGGATTTAGTGCATGTTTTTTAATTGGTTTTGCCCAACTTAATTGAACCGATACCCTTAGCCCTTCCACTGTCCCCATCGTCTAGTGGCCTAGGACGTCGCCCTTTCACGGCGGTAACACGGGTTCAAATCCCGTTGGGGACGCAAGGTGAGTTGAGAGAAATTTCAATTTACCTTAAAGCTGGCCCAGTAGCGCAGTTGGTTAGCGCGCCGCCCTGTCACGGCGGAGGTCGCGGGTTCAAGTCCCGTCTGGGTCGCGATTTGTTTGTTTAGTAATTCAAATTTACTAAGTTAACAAATTTGATTGGCTTGGTAGCTCAGTTGGTACGAGCGAACGACTGAAAATCGTTAGGTCGCCGGTTCGATCCCGGCCCAAGCCACAAATCTTAAGAAAACTTAATAATTGGGATGTAAAATCTGCCGTGATTAGTAGTTTTTCTCATATGCTGTTGAAGTTTTACACCATTGCGCTTTAATCCCTTTTTATTTAGCTCAATATTTCAACTGGTAAGCAAGTTTGGTTTAATACATTAATGGCTATCCCAAAAAATACCTATGAGTTTTCTATTTTTAAGTTTATTTAATTTTGAAAGGCATAACTCCAAAATGTGAATTAATCATCGGCTGTTCTAAAGAATCCAATAAAGAGTAAAAGCCAAAATAGAATTGAAAGCAAAACAAAATTTATTTCATGTTGTTCACTGACTAACGAGATAATTACTGCAAAAAAGCCAAAAATAATCGATAAAATCCATAGTGAGATAGCGGTTAATTTCCTAGAAATTCCAAGCCTAATCAACCTATGAGATAGGTGATCTTTTCCACCCTGAAGTGGCGAAATCCCTCTTCGAAGTCTTGAAAAAACCGCAACACACGTATCTAGTATTGGAATTGCAAGTAGTAAAATCGGTGTTGCAAATGACGCAAATGAGGTTTGTGTATCTGGCTTAAGCCTAATAGTTAAGGTTGCAAGCAATACTCCTAAAAACAAGGCTCCTGCATCACCCATGTAAATTCTTGCAGGGGTCTTATTCCAGATGAGAAATCCCAAAGTCCCACCTGCGACTACAACTGATAGGGCAGCGATAAAAGATTGTCCATTACTTAATGCTAGGTAGGTTAGAAATGTTGCAGATATTGCACCTGCCCCAGCTGCTCCACCATCTAAATTATCAAAGAAATTAATGGAGTTACATATTCCTACTACCCAAATCGCTGTAATTATCACATCGATATAAGTTGACCCTGTTGGATTTGCATTATTTTTACTTAAAATAAGTAGCACTGCTATAACTAACCCAACAACAGATTGCCCAATAAGTCTGGGAAGGGGTGGCAAGTTCTTGATATCATCCCATAATCCAACTAAACCCATTGCCACTGCTGGAGCTAATACAGATGTAGCAAGCCAAAAGTTGTTGCGTGTAAGCCCATTGAATATTAAAGCTGTGTATGTGACCAAAACTACGCCAATTAATATGGCAACACCTCCCAAATAAGGAACTGCCTGAGTATGTGATTTATGAACTGATGTTGGTGTATCCAAAATTTGTTTTGATATTGCGACTTTCCTCATGATAGGAGTTAGTAACCCAACTATTGAATAAGTCATCACAAAAAGAGTGAAGTACTGAATATCAGAAATTTGCATTAGTAGTTGTTGGCCAAATTAAGCAGAGCCGGCTTTTCTTCTATGCATCTTTGGCGCAGATCCACCTGTTTGACCAGCCCCGATCTTTGAACCAGTTGCCGGTCCTGCATTTTTAGCCGTGGAATTTCCTTTTTGTTTCTTAGCTAGAGCTGCCAACATCTTTGCCTTTGAATCCTCCACAGGATTTTTCCCTAAAGTATTTGAATCTTCATTCATAACCTGTTCTCACCTATCTATTTTGTTGAACTATGGGGAACGGAATCACCTAATGTTGATTTTAGTAAGGCTTTCACCTCTGACTCCCGATACCTTCGGTGTCCACCTAAAGTTTTAATTGAGGTAAGTTTTCCAGCTTTTGCCCACCTGGTTACAGTCTTTGGGTCGACCCTAAATAGTGTTGCTACCTCAGAAGGTGTTAATAACTTTTCTTGAGCAGAAACTGAAAGGTTTGATTGACTCATACTTTCTTCTCCCCTGCTAATGCATTAGCCCAATAACAATTACCGGTGTCCACTTTACCCTTTATGTCGTAAGAATCCTATTAGAATTTCACTGGATCAAGGGGTGGACTATTAAATTACATTGCAGACTCCACCGCAGCCACCTTACGCCACCTAGAGACTAATCGCTCATAACCACGGCTTGCAAGGGCGCCATTTCCTGATGCCAGTCCTGCAATAGATGATGCAACATCTTCAACTGAAGTATCTGCATCAAGCCCTGCCTCACCGTTTAAGAGCAAAAGATTATTTAAGTAGGTAGCAAGCCCCCCATAATCTAACTCAACAATACTTTTAGCATCAAAAATCTCAAGCCACTTAATCAAATCGCTAATCTCAGATTCAATAGGTCCGGCACCAAATGCATTCAGCACGGATTGATGAGTAAAGGTGGCTCTTTGCTTCGCGTTTGCAATTGTGGTGCGCAAAACTGTAAATACGCCATCTTGATTGCTTCCCCGTAATCGGTCCTCTGGTGAAAATAAGGCAAACCAACGTGGTGGAATACTCCAAGTAGAGGTAATTATGTGTGAAACTCTATCTTCAATAATCTCACCTGATAATTTTATTGACTCCTCTAATTTTATTGGAATAAAAAAGGGAATTAAACTAGTTGGCAATGACGACTTGAAATCATCTAATGCAGCCCAATATCTTGTACTTATAGACCATGGCGCCACATACCTAGTATTACCACTCTCCAATAGATGAGCACCGTCTGTTTTAAAAGCATACATATCATTTATTATCAACCGGGCTAGGGCAAGATGTTGTTCATCATAAACAGTATGGGATGTATTTGAAACTTTAGCCCACCGCAACTGATCTTCAATTTCAAATGTATCTATAGGTTCGTATATACGAAGAGAAGCTACATAAGGAGTAGGGTGCATGTCTAAATTATAGTTTTAAATACATATTATGGTTACCTTTGGCTTAGAAATGTACCTGAGAGAAATTCCACTGGTGATTCAAGACACAGGAAATTATCTTGCTTCACGCTAGTGCAATATAAAGTATTTATCTTTTGAGATATACTTGAATAGTGCGGTCTGATATTCTGATTATTGGAGGAGGGTTTGTAGGTTTAACCCTTGGCGCAAAATTGCTTAAAACAAGCTCATGTCATGTAACAATTTTAGAAAATAATCCGATTCGCTATTTATCCTTAAAGAATGAAAAGTACCACGTAGATGAGGCAGGACTGCATGAAATCCTAGATGCTGGCGTAAGTGATCTGCGACTTAATTTTATTGACTCAGTTTCTTCAGACTTATTTGATTCGGTATTTATCTGTATTGGTACGTTACCAGATTTTCTATCTGAAGAATCTTCCAAACAGGTCATTGCCTTAACTCATACTGTAAGAAAGTCTTTGAAAAGAAATGGACTAGTCTTTTTAAGATCAACCGTCACTATAGGGGCGACTCAAACATTCGCCGATCAGTTAAAAATACTTGAGCGGTCCGACGGGCAGGTATTTTTCTTACCAGAAAGGACGGCAGAGGGTATCGCACTAGCAGAATTGGACTCACTACCACAAATTATTGGACCTACCATGGGTACTAACGTTAGTGATGCTCGAGTTTATCTAACTGAGCTCGGATTTGAATTGATTGAATGTTCGGATTCTATGGCTGCAGAATTTGTAAAACTAATTTGTAATGCTTGGAGAGACACGGTGTTTGGAATTTCAAATGAAATTGCCTTAATGGCGGAGGAACTCGGTCTGGACTCTACTGAAATAATTAATGCTGCAAATAATAAGTACCCTCGAGCAAACATTCCATTGCCTGGCCCAGTAGGTGGCCCATGTTTATTCAAGGATTCACACATATTGCTTGAATCTTTCAATAAAAGTTTTAGAGACCAATCAATTATTGCTGCTGCGAGATTGGTGAATGAAAAAGTTGAATCAAAGATTTATGAACGCCTATCAGCTCACTTAGACAAATCAATCTTAGGCCGTGAGATCCTCTTTATTGGTGCCGCTTTCAAAGGGTTTCCAAAAACTAATGACACAAGAAACGGATTAACTGCCAATATAGTTAAAAAGATTCAAGATGGCAAAAAGCCGACTCTAATAAAAATATGGGATCCTACGCTAGTAATTGAACCACTGAATGAATTATCCATTTATAGCGTCGATACCTTAGTCGGAGTGACGCCAAGTGTTGTTGTAATAGGAAACAACTCCAAAGAGCTAATGACTGATGAGGTTTTAAGTTTATTAACTAATTTATCAGAGACGACGCTACTAATTGACCCTTGGAGATCGTACACTGGCCATGACGATACATCAGCAGACGTGTATCAACTTGGTTTAGGGCTGGCTTGAATCAGATGAATATGGATCCAAAACAGAGAATTGTAATACTTGGTGCTGCTGGCTTCATAGGTTATCACCTGGCAAAATATTTTCAGTTGAATTGTAAAAATGAATTGCTTATTATAGATGATTTCAGTCGAGGAAAACTAGACAAAAGTTTTGAGGAGTTATCCAAGCTGGATAGGGTTAAGTTTATAGAGCTGGACTTAAGTTTGGAAGTTTCGTATATTGATTTGTTTTTAGAAAATGACATAGTGATTAATTGCGCTGCATATAATGGTACTCAAAATTTTTACAGTAAGCCCGTACAAGTCATCCGGAACTCAGGAATTTCGGCGGCACTTGCGGCGGAGTTTTGTGCTAAGGCTAAAGTAAAAAACTATGTTTATTTTGCATCACCAGAATCCTACGCTGGGGGAGTCAGTTTAGGCTTTACAAGCATTCCTACAGATGAAAAGGTTCCATTAGTCATTGAAGATGTGAACAACCCTCGCTGGAGCTATGCGGCCAGCAAGACTTTTGGTGAAGTGTCTACCATCGCCAATCATCATCAGTTTAATTTGAATTTCATAATTCTTAGAATTCACAATGTGTATGGTCCCAGAATGGGCTATCAGCATGTTATCCCAGACCTAATTGAAAAATTTAAAAATGGGAACACTGAGGTGCATGGCGTAGATGAATCTCGAGCTTTTTTTTATGTAGAGGACTTAAGTCAAATAGTTTTTAGCTTGATATTCAATAAAGGCATTAAGAACAACTGTATTTATAATGTGGGGTCAACTAAAGAGATTAAAGTTGAGCATCTTGCTCGCATGATATTGGAGGAAATGGGACTTAAATTAACAATTAATCCTATGACATCATTTATGGGAAGTGTTTCTAGAAGATGCCCAGATACAAGCTTAATTAGAGATCAAGTTGCCTACCAAGAAACTGATTTAAAGCAAGGACTTAAATCAACAATTTCATGGTATTTATCAAATGGGTTTTAGCTCAAATTTTTGTTAGCAGTTTTTAACTAACGTTTAGAGTAATATCTTTGAACAGTAATGTGATAAATAAAGAAAATTAGGTAGTGATATTGATAAGGTCTTGAAATGTGAATTTTGCAATTCTATCCCATGTCAAATGCGAAACTGCGTACTCCGGTTTTTCACTTAATTCATCAACAGACCTAATTTTAGATACAACTAATTTAGGATCCGGATTAATAGGCAATAAATATCCATTGACTCCATCCTTTATAAACTCTGGAGCAAAGCCAGTATTTGTGCTTATTGGGATAACTCCCAACGACATTGATTCAATTAGAGGAACTGGACCACCCTCTAAGTTGGATAAACTCAAAAATATTTTTGCACTTGAAAAGAATTTAGCTCTATTTTCTTTGTTAAACTTTACATAAGTTAGATTTGGAACGTCAATAATTCTCTCCTGTTTTAAGAAAGGTTCCCACCCCCTGCCCATTATGACAAAATTCCATTCAGGCAGCATTTTTATCAAAGGTGGTAAAAACTCCACCCCTTTGCGAGGCCCAAACTTTGAGGCAAGGACTATGGTTTGGCGTTTCCTAACTTCGCTTTTAGAATTAACACAATCAATATCAATTGCGCAATTAGCGACCAATGCTTTCTCTGGATGTAAACCATTAAAAATTAAGTTGTCGGCATCAGCCTTACAGTAAAAATAAGTTTTGAACGCCTTATTCAATAATTTAACTTGATCTGAAATTGTTCCCATTTCCGGTTCATTATGCGGATACAGTATTATCGATCTGCTCTTAAATCTATCGGGATTTTTCTCTAAATAATGTTTAAAAATAGTTGGATAAGAAAAAAAATATGAATCATATCTTGGAAGTGGAAACCTTATGAGTTTTTCAAACTTTCTTTTACCAGAATAAATAGTTGGTATCCACCATAATTTAAAATATTTAGGGTGTCTGGCCTTCACTTCCTTAATCCAATTCCCTAAAATCCAATTTCGATTAACCCATACACCAACTAGCAACATTCGCCTAGTCTTCTTTTTCAAAAAATTCATTTCTTACTTGCTACTCCTAGGTTGATCTCTACCGGATATTGCTATTGGATAGGTTGATTGCATATTTTTTGAATAGAGTACTTTACAATGATACCCCATAAACGTAAAAACTCTAATTCAAGATTTAGTTACTGCTAACTTTTATTTTCTGACCCGAGATCAGATTTTAGATTTTAAACTTCCTGAGCTCAATTCAGCCAACAAATGAACAACGATTGAGCTCTTATTTATGATTAGAGTAATCATCATTTGCATAGGGGTCGTCATTTTCAGCATTTTTTTTGCCTTCTAGCTCACCATGCAACTCTTTTGCCAATCGTTCTAAGTCCATATCGGGATTTGAATACTTTAGATCCCGAGCTACTTTTGTTTCTTTTGCTTTTGATCGGCCACGTCCCATGGATAGGCCTCCTTCACAATCACTGATTCTGCCGCAGGGTAGAAGATTATCCAATCAACCCCGGTTGATGCTAAAAAAGTTCAGATTCTAGCCCGGTACTTAGCTGATACCTGTGTAAATAGTTTAGATAAATCACTGACAAGCCCCGAGGCACGAATCTGGCCTTGGCCCGTTAACCCTGACCAAGCATCAGGATTGATCGCTAGGTGTATCAAGATATCTGCGCTCATCTCAACTTGATTTGGAGGTGTGCCCCGGCGATGGACTGCCCCTTCGCCGCACTGAATCGCACCATAGGGCGGTACTCGTAATTCAACAGCTCTACCTGGCGAAATCTCTTTTATCAATTTGAAAATTCTTGCAACCTCTAAAGCAACCTCTGGAACTTTCTTCATTCTAAATCAGTGATTGCAGATCAACCTTTGTGATTTCACCCTTTGTAATCTGCTTGATCTCATCTGTCACTTCTCTTGTTTGTTCAATAGCGCTGCCAGCAAAGGATGCCGGATCTTTAATTAAGTTATTTAACTCATTAATTGATAATGGAAAATCTTTTTCACTAGCTAGTGTGTTAAAGAAATTACTTGCGGTAGTGGTTGTGGCATGTTTTTTAATCAACTCATGGGCCACCTCTCTACCCATTCCTTTTTTAACTAGCTCAGTCAAGATTTGGGAGGTGGCTAAGAATGGTAGCTGCTCTGCTAACTCCTTGTTGATATTTTCTTCATATATCCCAAACTCAGTAAGAACAGTCATAAAGGTGTGAAGTAAGCCATCGATTGTATAGAAGGCATCTGGGATCACAACTCTTCTCACTACAGAACAAGAGACATCCCCTTCATTCCATTGATTTCCAGCTACACCAGCTGCCATAGTTGTGTAGCCACGAAGTAAAACCATCATGCCATTGATTCGCTCCGAGGATCTGGCGTTCATCTTATGTGGCATGGCAGATGAGCCAACCTGACCTGATTTAAATCCTTCACTTACTAAACCAAAACCGGACATCAATCTAATTGTGGTTGCCATGGAGGATGGGGCGGATGCAATCTGTAATAACTTAGACACTACCTCAAAATCAATTGATCTTGGATAGATCTGGCCAACACTACTTAATGTGTTTTCAAAGCCATACTCTTTGGCAAGTTTTTCCTCTAACTTATCTAAATGCTTAATTGAGCTAAGGATGGCAATCTGATCTTGGCCTGTGCCAACTGGTCCCTTTAAGCCACGAAGTGGTAGGCGCGCTATTAACTCCTCAAGGGATGCAAGTGAGAACAATAACTCCTGCGCACATGTGGCAAATCTTTTACCTAAGGTAGTTACCTGGGCCGCAACATTATGGCTTCTGCCGACCATATATATTTTTTCATACTTAGTAATATTTTTTTCAAGTAAGAATAATGTCTCAAGTGTTCTTCTTCTAACCAAATTAAATCCATCTTTGATGGCGATTAACTCAATGTTTTCAGTTAGATCCCGGCTGGTAAGTCCAATATGAATCTTCTCTAGCCCCGCTAAAGAGTTGAACTCCTCGATCCGAGCCTTCACATCATGTCTATTGGCACGCTCTCGTTTTTCAATGGAGGCAAGATCTACTTTTTCTACCACCTTCTCATATGAGGCAATTTCACTATCGGTAATTGATAGACCACCTGCTTTTTGTAATCTTAAAATTGTTATCCAAAACTTACGCTCTGCAATAATCTTATTTATTGGATCAAAGATTGCCACCATCTCACCTGTGGCATATCTACTTGCTAGTACATTAGGAATTACAGCAGGGGTCATACTCATTTGATTAAATCCCTAACCACAATAGTTTCATCTCTACCTGGACCGACTCCGATTGCACTAATTCGAGCTCCTGAAACCTTCTCTAAAAACTTTACATACTCCTTAGCATTATTTGGTAGATCATCTACTGATTTTGCTTGACAAATATTCTCTTTCCATCCTGGCAGATACTCATAGATTGGCTTTGTATGGTGAAAATCAGTTTGGGATGCTGGTAGCTCCTCAACCCTTACCCCATCAACCTCATACGCCACACACACTGGAATCTTCTCCCAACCAGTTAAAACATCTAGCTTTGTTAGGAAGAAATCAGTTAAGCCATTTACTCTTACCGCATACCTAGCAATTGGGGCATCAAACCAGCCACATCTTCTATTGCGCCCAGTAGTAACACCAACCTCACCACCAATTTTCCTAAGCGCTTCCCCATCTTCATCAAATAACTCAGTTGGAAATGGGCCACTGCCAACTCTGGTTGTATATGCCTTAAGAATTCCGATCACCCGAGTGATCATTGTTGGGCCAATCCCAGAGCCAGTGGATGCCCCGCCGGCAGTTGGGTTAGAGGAGGTAACAAATGGGTATGTGCCATGGTCTACATCTAATAATGTTCCTTGGCTACCCTCTAGTAAAACATTTTTACCACTCTTTAATGCTTGATCTAATAGCAAAGCGGTATCTGCAACATATGGTTTTAAAATTTGGGCATACCCTAAGTATTCATCTAATACCTCATCAACCTTAATTCCTTTGCGGTTAAACACCTTGATAAGAATCTGATTTTTATCATGCAGGGCAACCTCAATTTTTTGTTTTAAGATTGATGGATCAAATAGATCTTGAACTCTAATTCCGATTCGATTTATCTTGTCAGCATAAGCTGGTCCTATGCCGCGGCCAGTGGTGCCAATCTTTGATTTACCTAAAAATCTCTCACTCACCTTGTCAATTGTTTGATGGTATGGGGTAATTAAGTGAGCATTAGTTGAGATCTTAAGTTTTGAGGTATCAATACCTCGCTCATTTAATCCTTTAATCTCAGTTAATAACACAGCTGGATCGATCACCACACCATTGCCAATTACTGGAATTACATTTGGGGACAAGATTCCAGATGGCAGTAGGTGGAGTGCGTACTTTTGATCCCCTATTACAACTGTGTGCCCTGCGTTATTGCCACCTTGATATCGCACAACATAATCAACCCGATCTCCTAATAGATCGGTGGCTTTGCCTTTACCCTCATCTCCCCATTGGGCGCCTAATAAAACTATCGCAGGCATAAATAGCTCAACAAATTGTCATTTTTTTAAATAGGACTAATAACCAGGTTTTTTTTATCGAACCCCTACCGTTAAAAAAGCTCAGCATTTTGACCTCCCAATTAAAACTTTGAATAAACATAAATTTTTATTTATTTCTAAATGCAACATTATTCTATCATATATTATTGTTTTTATCAACAATTATATATTTTTGACTTATGTATAGCTTAGTTTATAAAAATTTAATTTGATCAAAATAATATTTTAACATAATAGCTGCATTTTTAAAATTAAGTTAAATCATTTAACATGAATTGAGTTGAATTTTCATTAAATGGACCTAGTCCAACTTCTAACATTATGAATGTCTCGCTATAAACTTCGATGGAGTGCCAGACATTTTTTGGTGTACATATCGCTAAGGATAAATCCCCATCAATTAGCTCGGAACTCAGTAATTCACAATTATTATTGAAAGTTGAATATCTTGCTTTTCCAAGAATTGGTAAAAGTACTTCTACCCTATCAGGGTGACAATGAACTCGATCTTTATACGGATTAATAAACGCAAGGTAGGTTACTTGTAACTTTTCCTTAGGCGTTGGATGCAAACAGAGCCGTGCCTTGTGGTTATCATTTTTTCGAGCAACTTCAATTAATCCAGTTAAAAGTCTGGGTGAAATTTCAGTACCCCAGTATTTTGCATGAAAGACTCCTGGTAAAGTTTGATTAGCTATATCATAAAGGGACATATCAGAGATTCACTTACAGTTCAAAATCGATTATCATCCTTCCAACCATACCACTTCTTAACTCCAAAATAGCATCATTAATTTCATTTAAAGAGAATTTATTGATTGGATAGTCGCTAAAATTTATAGCGTTAGTTGAAATTTGATCTAATAATGTTTTAATATCGGTCTGAGGTTTACACCCTCCACCATGTGATCCCTTAAGTATTTTTCCAAAATGTAACGGGAGAGTGTGGATTTTTGCTAATGTACCAGCCTTAGGAACCCCTACTAAAACTACTCGGCCTGTAGGGGTCGAAATTTCATAACAAAGTTCGATCGCACTCATATTTCCTGACGTATCAATTGCAATAGTGGGTAAATCACCTTTGAAATATGCAGATAATTCACTTAAAGTATGTGACTTTTTTACAAATTTAACAGTACAAGTTGCGCCTAATTTTCGTGCAACTTCTAACTTTTGTTCTAGTAAATCTACAACAGTAATATTTTTAATTTTCAGGAAAATTGCAATTTTAATCAATGCCAGACCAACACCTCCAGCGCCTACAATCAGAATTGAGTCTTTCTCCGATGCTGCCGCATCATTTTTTAGAACTCCATATGCTGTTGTTAGAGCACATCCAAGCAGTGGCATTAAGTTTTTATCCAAGTTAGAGCCTGTTATTTTTGTAACTCTATTTTCTGAAACAACGGAATAATTATTGAATGTTGTTACCCAACCTGAATTCAGTTTTTTGCCTTTCCACTCATATACAGCTGGATTTGCTCGTTTACCCGCTCCGGGTCTCCAATGCATAACTACGAAATCATTGATCCTGACGGTTGTAACATTTGGGCCTATTTCTAAGACTCGAGCAAAACCTTCATGCCCCAATAAATGAGGCAAAAAGCGATCAGGTCCCTTAACCGCATCAATTTCGTTGATTTGAGCACCACAAATTCCGCTTGTTATTAGCTGAACTAGAACCTGATTCGGTAACAAATTTTTAGGAAGTCTTATTTCATCCACTACTAATGGTGATTTAGTTTTATGTAGGATTGCTGCAAGAGTGCTGGTCATAGCCAATTCTAATCCTTATATTTTTTCAACTGTAAAACAGTACTAGGAAAGTAAAGATAATTCATAGGACAGAGACTACCATGAGATTATTTGGTATCACCAAAATTCATAATAATATAATATTTCTACAGGAATAAGTCATGATAAAGTAATTTTGAATTCACATTACTTAACATCTTAAATTTATGAATTTACTTTTATTATTTTTTAATGTTTGAAGCAAAAAAATGAGTCTCAAATCAATATTACTGTTACCAACTTTTAATTCAGGTTCTATTCAAAAAAAATAAATTCATAATCGCCCATATAGCCAATTTTATCATACAACCACTTCCACTCGTCCACGTCCATAAGACATTCTGCAGTTAAAGCCCAGCACTCAAGATTAAACATTTCTAGTTCGTTTCTATAGCTTTCTACCATTATGAAACCATTATGGCCAACTCGTTGAATTTCCTTTAGTGCAGTCTCAAGTTCATAAATATGAAGGTTATGTAAAGTTCCCAGTGAGATTACCAAATCAAAGTAATTATCAGTAAATGGATATTTATCCTGCGCTTTATGAATAAAAAAATTTGCATTTAAAGCTGGATGGCGGTTGTCTAATCCATATTGCGAAATATCAATTCCAAATATTTGAAGTCCAGGTTCAATTAATTGCATTTCATAAAGTAAAAATCCCTTACCGCATCCCACATCAAGCACTCTGCTTCCATTTTTTAAGCCATATAGCGAAATTAGTTTTTCAGCAACTGATTTCCACCGCCCGGGGATATATCTGTACCCTCCGTATCCATACTTTCTATCCCCATCCCAATAATCAAATCCATATTCCTTCGCTTTAACCATCGCTTCCACTTTAGAATTAATCATTCTACCCAAATAATCCCGCTGAGTTGACTGGTGAAGGCCCGTAACTAATTTAATTTCGTTCTGCATGAACATTATTGTACTACAAAATAAAATCTATTTTATAAACTTTGAACATAATTTGCGATTTTTGGACCAGTTAAGCCATTTAATTCTAAATGATCCATTTGTGATCCGTAATTGATTGCAAATTCTTTAGGAAGTGACTTTTGATAAATCTTAAAATTTAGCACATTTAACCTAGCTAATTCGTGTAAAACTTGAGTATAGAGGCCTCCACGAGGAACATGTTCTTCAACGCAGACTATAATCGCATTACTTTCTATAATTGAAACTAGATCAATTAGATTTAAATCATTTAAATATGGGAAGTGTATCACGGTAAGGTTTTGCCCAAAAGATTGAAGTATGCTCTGGGCCTCTAAACAGTGTTGCAAAGTAATCCCTGTTGTAAATAAAAAAATACCACTATTTAGTTCGCCGAATATTTTTGGTTTGAAATCAAAATAATCAAATCTGTGTGTTACTACTTTTTCTCCTCCTTTTCCAAATCTTATATAGTAAGGATTGGGATCCTCAATTGACACTTTTAATAATATATTCATTTCATGTGAATCCGCTGGCGCAAAAACTTTCATATTAGGAACACTTAACATTAGAGAGATATCTTCAATCGCTGTATGTGTCGGACCTAAAGGCGCATACACCATTCCACCACCACTTGATAATAATCTTACGGGTAGATTGTGAAGCCCTAGGTCAATACTTATTTGTTCAAAGGCTCTTCTAGCAAAAAAAGTTCCAATAGTGTTAACAAAAGGTATGAATCCTTCTTGAGCGAGTCCCGCAGCAAATCCAATCAAGTATTGTTCAGAAATACCTTCCATAAAAAATTGCTTAGGAATATCGTCTTTCATTTCTTTAAGGGTTCCGGCACCCAAATCTGAGCCGATAAAAATTACCCTAGAATCGAGTTTTGCTAATTCATGAACAGTTGACAACGCTTTTTGCCTCATATCTATAGAACTTCCTCACGAAGCGCACTAACTTCATCTACCGTGATTTTGGCTCTATGATGCCAAAAATCTGAATCTTCAGCAGATTTAATACCTTTACCTTTAATTGTGTGCGCAATAATCACCCTAGGCTTTCCAATTTGTGTATCTTTAAATTTCAACAAATTTAATACTTCTGAAATATCATGTCCATTACACTCGTAAACATCAAATCCAAATGACTTCCACTTAGCAGGGAGGGGAGAGACGGAAACAACTTTGCTAGTCGAGCCTGACGCTTGCATTTCATTTAAATCAATAATAAGAGTCAACGATCTCAGTTGGTGTTTAGAGGCGTGTAAGGCCGCTTCCCAAATCGATCCTTCATTTAACTCGCCATCGCCCACTAAAACAAAAGTACGCCAGGTTTTATTCTTTAAACGTGCCGCCATTGCCATTCCTATACCTACGGATAATCCATGGCCTAATGAACCAGTAGAAAACTCAATACCAGGCAACTTTTCTCTTTCTGGATGCCCTCCCAATATTGAATCAAATCTACAAAAGCGTTTAAGCTCGCTCTTTGGAAAATATTCTTTATCAGCTAATAGTGCATAAAGCGCCAAACAACCATGACCTTTGCTTAAAATAAATCTATCTCTATTGTCATTAAATGGATTAGCAGGATCTATATGCAATATTTCATCATACAAAACCCTAATAATCTCTAAAATTGAAAGGGCAGGTCCAAGATGACCCCTCTGCCCCCCCTCTAATGCGTCTAAAATTAGTCGACGAAGATAAATTGATCTTTGATCGAGTACAATCTTCTTAGCTAAGTTTCGATAAGTTGTTCGCATTTGTTCATACTGTACCATTGAATTGATTGAAAGTTAACAAATTCCGATTGAGATTATTACTTATTAAATAATCAAAAAAAAGTAAATACTTTGCACCAAATGAATCCCTAAAAATATCCTCTTCTAATCTAACATCTGCTTGAATTAGTTTCTCTTTTATTAATCTTTGAAATACAATCAGGGACCATTTTAAGTTTAACAGAGGCAATAAAGGGGCTAAGGTAGAAATGTCCCAATCTAAATTTTTAGTTAAGTTATCAATAAAGTGAGAAATACTTGAGCTTGAAAAATTATTCTTGGGATGCAATAAAAAATCGCCAACCATTTTATCAATAGAATCTTGACCAAAAAATTCAAAATCTATAAATATGTGTTGATCTCGAGATACGAGCATGTTATGTATTCCTATATCTGAAATGTTCAGTGTCCTACTGGAGAACTGCTGATCTAAAGGATACTTTAATTTGTACTTGTAAAGATTTGAATCAAATTCATTTTTCAAAGCTAAACCTATTTCTGGTTTAAAGTAACCCATCAATCCATGTAATCGATTTTGAATTTGATCAAGAATATCTCGAGTTGAAAATACATAATCTATTGCATAATTATGATAACTTGAATTTTGATTCAGAATATTAAGATTAACACACATTTTTGTTATTAAATCGATACTGTAAAAATCATTTATAGGAGCTAACCCTTCAAACCATTTAAAAATTATTAAATTTAGCTTTGGTTTAATATCAAGTATTTCTGGAACATTAGTAAAATTATGTTTTCTTAAAAAAGTTATGGCATCTAATTCTCTATTAAACATTTGTGCTATCCTGGCAGTAGACCCTCTATAAATTTTAACAGCTGCCAAAGATCCATCCGTTTGCGCAACCTTTAGAACTAAACTGTTGCCACCATTTATTTGATTAAGAAGACTTGATTCAGCCAAATTTATTTTGGCAAGTAATTCATTTATGTGCATACTCAACTATTTCTCTAATACAATTAAAACTATTTGCGACGATGAATTGCTTATTTAATACTGAGTTCGCGCTAAGCAGAATTCGCTTTGTATCTTTTGGAAATTTTTTGTGAGTAAATACTTTTTCTAAATCATCAACAAAATAATTCAACTTTAATTTTGCGATACGGTTAATTTTTAGATTTAAAGTTTCTTCAAAATAAATTTGATCTGTATCACAAAAAAATCTTCTTAACTCACTTTTCTTAATCCAATTAACTGCGTATTCTCTCAATAGAAATTTTTTTTCTTCATTAAAACTTAATAAAGACTTATGACTCACTATATATAAAGTGAAACCTTTTGATATCAAAAACTCAAAAAGCTGGACAGAGCCCGTAGTTAATTCTGCATACTGTAATCCGTGGGAATAAATCCATCCCTGAGCTGACCTCCATTTATTATCGGAAGTATCACTTGCTTTTAATGCATCCTTTAATAATTTAATATTTGAATAAGTACATAAATTTTGTTTCTTACAATATCTTTCTACAGCTTTAGAATAATCAATTAATGTATTATCTAAATCAAAACCAAATTTTAAATTTTGTATGTTCAACCTAAAGACAACTCTTTCATTCTTTTAATATTGAAATAAAAAGAATTATTAAGTGAATCTATGTATTTTGATTGATTAAAAGCATCACATAATTCATTTATAGCATCATCTATTGAGTATTTTGGCTTGAAACCTATTTTATTGAAGATTTTTGACGAATCTACTCTGTAAGACCGTAAATCATTTGTAATTTCGTGACAAACTCTTATGTCTTTATTTATTAAAATCTGAATGCGATTTGCGATTTGATCAAGAGATAAGTTTTCTCCACCTACATTGAATATTTCCCCAGCAACGTTTTTGTTCTGATTAAGAACATGAATATATGCCCGAGCCATATCGTCTATATGTAAATTGGGTCTAAATTGTTCACCTCCGAAAACCCTAATGGTTCCAGTATTGTATGCATGATTTGTCAAAATATTGACTGACAAATCAAATCTCTGTCGTGGTGAAACCCCACATACTGTTGCAGGTCGCAAAATAGTACAAATAAAATCTGCACTTTGCTGTTCTAGAATTATACTCTCACATTGCATCTTGAATTTAGAGTAATCAGTTAGTGGATTCAAATTTAAATCCTCTGTAACTTTATCTTCTTCTTTAACTCCATAAACTGAAGATGTGGAGGCAAATATAAAGCGCTTTACTCCACTTTTTTTTGCAAGTCTAACTAATTCTGGAAAACTATCGAGATTAATTGATTTTCCAAGTTTAGGATCAAGGTCAAAACTCGGATCATTTGAAATACAAGCAAGGTGGATGACATCTGTAGCATTTTTTAATGCTCCTGCGACCGCATTTGAATCACGCACGTCCCCCTTTACTATTTCTAATTTCTGATTATTTATCAAATTATTGAAGATTTTTTCACCGTACCAAAAAGTATCAAATACTCTCACATTAAAACTCTCTTGAATTAATTTAGGAACTAGTACTGCTCCGACATAACCTCCGCCGCCAAAAACTACTACAGTGCGCTTCTCCATAAATTTCAACCTAGTAGTGCTTTTGTTTGCTTGACTAAATCTTGAAGGGTTAAGGATTTACCATGACCTAATTGCGAAACCTCATAAGCCGCAACTAAGTTGGATAAGAACCCAATTACTTTAAGAGGTGCATCTACCTTCGCTAGTAATGAGGCAATCGCAAAAACTGAATCCCCAGCTCCTACTTTATCAATTAGTTTTGTCGCGAACGCTGGAATTTTCTCAAAATTTCCGTTCTTTTCAAAGACAATTAATCCATCTGCCCCCAGAGTTACAATAGCATGCGAGGCCATTTTTTTCTGCATAATTTCAGGAACAATTTTCAAATAATCTGGATTGCGGTCTCTTAGCTCTAATTGCAATTCAGCACCATTAAATGTAATTAAATTTGCCTTTGAATACTTTGAAATCGTATTATATCCACGGTTTCCAGCATTAGATTGAGTATTTATACACGTAAAAATTGGTAATTTTTCTATCAAAGATATTACAGAATTAGAAAAAAAACCGTGACCATAATCGGCAAGTATCAGTAAATCATAATCTCTAAATTTACTAGAAATACTATTTTCTAAATTGGATAATTCGGAAAGCGGCAAAAATGAGTCTGAAAAATCATAGTACTCAAATAACCTAATATTTGAACCTAATTCTACATACCTATGTTTCAAAATTGTAGGCCTGTCACTTGTGTCAATAAGTTCAAGTTCAATGTTTTCATTAAGTTTTTCACCAAGTGAAAATCTATTGTAAGTATTTGGTTCTGCAAAAGTTATAACTCCCGTTCTATCGGACCAGCTGCTACAGTTATTAGCAATTGTAAGTACACCTCCTGCAAAAGTATCTGACTTAATTATTTGAAAGGCAAGGATTGGATCTTTACTAGATTTTGCGAGTGGTGTACAAAATGTATATTTATCAATTATACACTCGCCTAATATTAGAGGCTTAAGGAGTGAAATTTTATTTATATATTCAACAATCTTAGCATAACCCTCTAGTGCTTTGAAATTTCTTAGCCACTCTTGAGAATCATTACTTAAATTAGAATAAAAACTATTAATTAATTTTGAACTACTTGACGTGAATCCAGATGTAAAATGGATTTTACCACCATAAGACTCTACAATCTCTTTTTCTTTCGAAATCATGCCCGTGACATCGTCTTTTTCATTAATGTAGTCTGAGCCTTTAACATAAAAGTCTGGTTTAATAATTTTTAGAACTTCCACAGCAGTTGAGAAATTGGATATGAACACATAATCAATATAAGTAAAATTAGATATGGAATGAGCTCTAATTTTATCAGTAAATAATGGGCGCCCCGGACCCTTATTCACGAATCTATCTGAAGTTAAACTTATGATGAGAAAATCAGCAAGTTCGCTCGCTTGCTCAAAATGTGAAATATGTCCAGGGTGAAGTAAATCAAAAACACCATGGCAAAGCGCAATTGTTTTCTTTTTTTCTTTCAAGGTTGAAACAGTTTTTTCAAGTTGTGTAAAACTTAGTAATTTTGAATTTGTGATTTCTTGGCTAATTTTCATTTTTTCTAATTTCACTTTTCTTTAAGTACTGAAACCAAGATTTAGTAGCGTGCTCAATCTTAGCAGTATCCCAAAGTGGCGCATCTTTCCAATCATTCAGGTTCCCTTTCATTAGACTAACTCCTTCCTCAAAAGTTACTCTAGGGCTCCAACACAATTGAGCCTTAATCTTTGTGATATCGGCAAATGTACAATCCGGTTCCCCTGGTCTTTTTGGGATATTAACTGTAGGACCCTCGAGAAGTTTAACTAAGTGATTTATTTGATAAGTTGCACCTGATCCAACATTAAAAATTTCATGAGAATAAGGCGATTCTGCTGCAGCTAAAAAAGCGCTGGAAACATCTGTAACGTAAGTAAAGTCTCGGGTTTGTGTACCATCACCAACAACTGTATAGGGAATTCCTGCTAATTTTTGAGCAAGAAATACACCAAAAACCGCTCCATAGGTCCCTGTAGTTCGAGCTCTGGGTCCATATACATTAAATAGGCGTAAGCTTATTGACGGAAGATTATATATTGAAGCCCAATGCATTAATATCTGTTCACCCAAATACTTTGTCAAAGCGTAAGGATACTTTGGATCACACAACGTTGATTCATCTGTAGGAAAGACACTTGGAATTCCATAACAAGAGGAAGATGCAGCATAGATTAGTTTTTTAACTCTAAACTCGCGCGCAAGTTTTACTATGTTATAGGTTCCAATTACGTTTGTATTAAAATATAATTCAGGGTTATCAATAGAAGGAACAATGTCTGCTACTCCCGCTAAGTGAAAAATCCAATCTACGTCCTCAAACAAATTCTTAATATCACTTATATCTAATATATCCGCATTATAAAGTTTAAATCTATTATTATTTTCCAAAGATCTTAAGTTTGATCTTTTCCCCATGCTTAAATTATCAATCGCTTTAACTGAATGACCAAAATTTACAAGTAATTCAGACAGATGGCTACCTATAAATCCTGCGCCTCCTGTTACCAAACAATTAATTTTTTGCCTCCCAAGTTAAAATTATGATATCAAAAATATAGCCTAACGCTACACTAGTTCATAAGTATTATATATTCCTATTGATTTTTTGGACGTACCAAACCATTATTTGGGGTAGGTTGACACAGATACAACATTTCTCCTTATTTTTCAGGAAAATCATTCAACATAGCACCTTGACCCAATAAGACACATCAACCTCAATCATCACCAATACCAAATATTGGCTCGCCAGTATTGCCTCAGGTAACAATCACTTTACGAGAGTTTCCAAAGTGCACTTTCTGGATGTTTGTACTTTTTTTAATTGAGTGGCTTTTTAGATCCTTGACTTCAATAATAATATTATGGATTAAATATCTAACTAGAAATAAATATTTAGTAATTAATTAATAATTTTATTTCACTAAAGGCATTAAATTAATTGAGGAAATTAATTAGAACAGGTTTAAATTCTAATTTAAATCTAAATTGCTTGGTCAATTTCCAAAAAATAATTTAGTACTAAAAATTTGATTATGATCTTATGTTGAATGTTCAAAAATATAACAAAGTTCAAAAGCTATCAAATACAATGGGAGTTTAATTATTAATTATAATTAATCCTAATATAGATCCTTAAATTTCTTAAAGTACTTTTAGTATTATATTTTTCTTAGTTACGCAGTTTTGAACTTATGTAGTGGCATATAATTGAGTGAGAATCTTCGGCAACTCCATAATCACCTTTGTTTGTAACCGTAATGATAGAAAAATCAGAAATTTTTGCAGCTGCTCCTCCGTCAAACCCACTTATTGAAATTGTTTTTATAGAATTAGACTTAGCATACTCAATACAATTTAAGATATTTTGAGAATTCCCTGAAGCTGAAATAGTAATCAATAAATCATTGGGTATACTCAACTTTTTTAATTGTCTTTCAAAAATATGTTCAAAACCATAATCATTACCAATAGCGGTAAGTTGGGAAGAGTTATCACATAAGCTGATTGCCATAATTTCTTTTCCTTGTATAATTGAGCAGTTACTTAAATCTGTCGCGAAATGACTCGCAGTTGCAGCACTCCCACCATTTCCAATAATCCAAATTTTTCCACCTTGAAGGCAGGTGTTCTTAATCAAATCAATGGCAAGGGTCAACCCACTAACCTCAATGGTATTTAAGGCTAAAGCTACGCGAGAAAAGTAATCTGATAAATCTTTTGTCATTTGGACCATAATCTATCACGAAAGTCCTTTGCTGCAATAGAATTCAGCAATTACCCGAGTGAGAGGTTTTTTGATCAATCCAACATCTAAAATATAATTGACTTAAATCAATTTGATAAATCTAATTGAATTATCCTTGTACCTGGATTTAATATATAGTTCCATTCAAACTATCAGATTTTCTTTTGTAGGAAAGGTAAAATGTTAATCAATATTAATTGTAACTTTAGAATTCAATTTACCGAGTGAAGTTAAGTCAAAAATGACTGGTAAATCGCTGGAAAATCTCTCCTATGAGGATAGAACCTTTAATCCAAGTAATGATTTTGAACTTAATGCAAATATAAAATCTGATATTTACATTCTTGCTAATTCAGATCGCCTTGCCTTTTGGGCAAAACAGGCAGAGCGATTAACTTGGGATAAAAAATGGGATCAAATCATTGATTGGCAAATACCCTTTGCTAAATGGTTTATTGGTGGAAAGATTAATGCCACCTACAACTGTCTAGACAGACATGTGGCAAATGGTTTAGCAGAGCGAGTTGCCTTTTTCTTTGAGGGTGAGCCTGGGGATACTCAAAAGATTACCTACGGTCAATTACTAAAAGATGTTTGCAAAG
>Ga0169931_10003936_pt1 | contig 23329 bp, 20 predicted proteins | sample Kivu_15m_20L_FD_129675 | JGI IMG/M metagenome (GOLD analysis project Ga0169931, IMG submission 129675) | Freshwater microbial communities from Lake Kivu, Western Province, Rwanda to study Microbial Dark Matter (Phase II) - Kivu_15m_20L... | ecosystem: Environmental > Aquatic > Freshwater > Lake...
AAAAGAATGATAAATCGAGAATAAAAAACAGCACTATTAAAAATCACAAAAACAGAAGATACAGTTGCATAAAGAATAATTGCCCTGAATCCAATCAAATTGATTTGTCTTTGCAAAATATATCTCAAATAAACAACCATTGCGATAGGCGATATGGTTATGGAAAGATACTCTAATCTATTTAAAGTATGGCGATCCTGCAAAAACCCTAAATTATGTGTTTTGACTCTCGTGAAACGCTGTGAAACTTAGGATTTAAGCTAGTTGATTCCTTAAAAAGGACTTTTTGCAGGTTCGCCAAGTATTATACCAGTTGTTATCTGGAAAAAGAATCTGTGGAAATCTAGCTACTAAAGCCACCCTTATTGCTAAAATGAAACAAAATATTCCAAACCATAAAGCGCTCTTTAACTTCTTACGAAATCCATACTGGAAAATATGAATCACCGCAGACATGAGAATCAATCCAAAAATGACCGCTTCGGCAGTAGAGTATTGTCGGAGAGATCCAATCGCTCTATTGGGACTGGATAGCCAAATTTGATTGGTAAGGTAACCGTATTTGTAATTGTAATTGGCGACTTCAATGTAGATCTCAGAGATACCAGGTTGAAAATCATGGACAGCATATAAACCCATTGCTATCTCAACAGAAGTCTCCTTGTGTCTTGTCGGATTTCCAATAGAATACAATAAAACAAGCCTATTGCCTTCTTTGATCCAAAATCGAAAAGACGAGTTGCCAACCCAATTGTTGTTGTAGAATGCTATTTTCTCTCCGTTAGATTTGATTCTTATTCGATAGAGTCCATAGCCTAGTTCTCTGCCCTCTACACTTCCCCAGATGTGAGGAGTTTCCACAAAAGAACCTGAAATGCTACCATCAAAAATCCCTTGGGTTTCAGGAGTCAATTGGTATCCATCACACGTGCTAGTTGTGCTAGGATTTTCAAGATCGAAAACACAATTGGATTCGATTCTTAAGCCAATCGGAGAGACTGACTTAGGTTCGATAAGTAGCTTTTCCCAATAAAAATTCAGTCCTTTTTGCAAATAAATAGGATTGTCCCTCTCGGAATTCCAACTAGAGAGATCCACGATCCCATTTTCATCCACGGGTGCAGGATCGGGAACAATCCTTTCGCATGACACGGCTAATCCTGAAAACAGAAGGATACAAACTATAAAAATGAGATTCGTTGTCCTTTTTTTCATGAAAAAAGGTGACGAAAAAAAATCAATTTTCACTTTTCGTTTTGACTCGATCTACAGCTTGGTTCCAGCGCTGGATTTCCAATTCTCTTTCGTCCTTTTTCATTTTTGGGATGAAAATCGTATTCTTCGTCTCTTGTTTTTTCAAACTCTCCACCGAATCATAAAAACCTCTTTCCAACCCAGCCAAATAAGCTGCGCCAAGAACTGTTGTATCCACATTAGAAGGTCGAATCACTTTGGTTCCCAATACATCAGCTTGGTATTGCATGAGCCATTTGTTAGCAGTAGCTCCTCCATCGACTCTTAAAAATTTAAGCGCCTTACCTGTTTCCTTTTCCATAGCGTGAGCCAATTCATAGGATTGCAATGCAATAGCTTTGAGAGCCGCTCTTGTTATTTGGGCTGGGGTTGTATCCCTACTCAATCCAAAAATAGCTCCTCTTGCTTCCTGATCCCAATGAGGTGCTCCCAAACCCGCAAAAGCTGGAACAAAGACGATCTCATCTTTGGTCTTAAGAGATTGGACTAGCCTTTCCGAATCTTTAGAATACTCAAAAAATTCCAAATTGTCCCGTAGAAACTGTACAACTGCCCCACCAATAAAGACCGAGCCTTCGAGGCAGTAGACCGTTTCTCCATTTTTGCCTAGAGCCAAAGTTGTCAAAAGTCCTTGCGATGAGATACGAAACTCTGGACCGACATTGAACAATAAAAAACAGCCTGTACCGTAGGTATTCTTAGCCTCACCAACATCAGTACAAAGTTGACCAAAAAGAGCACCTTGCTGGTCACCTACCAAAGAGGAAATAGGAATCCCATCTGGAATTCCTTTGACGCCTGAGGTAAATCCGAATAGATGCTTTGAATTGTGAGTCTCTGGAAGAATACTTCTAGGTACATTTAAAATTTTACAGAGCTCTTCATCCCATTCCTTGCTTTGGATATTGAACAAAAGAGTCCTACTAGCGTTGGTATGATCTGTTTTGTGTTCCTTCTTACCTGTTAGTTTGTATAGAAGCCACGAATCAATTGTTCCAAATTGCAGTTCTCCTTTTTCCGCTTTGAGACGAGCTCCTTTGACATTGTCTAAAATCCATTGAACTTTAGTTCCAGAAAAATAAGCGTCCAAAACCAACCCTGTTTTGTTCCTAAAAGTCGATTCCAGGCTTTGCTTTTTGAGCCCATTGCAAATTTCAGAGGTCCTACGACATTGCCAAACTATTGCTTTATAAATTGGTTTACCGGATTTTCTTTCCCAGATAACCGCTGTCTCTCTTTGATTTGTTATTCCAATGGTTACTGCATCTTTTGGGTGTAAATTACCTTTGCGAATTGCCTCTGAAATCAACTTTTCAGTCTTGTTCCAGATTTCTTCAGGGTCATGCTCCACCCATCCAGGCTTGGGATAGAATTGTTTGAATTCTTGGTAGGCAGAAGAAATAACTTTACCTTTGCTATCAAAGCAATAGGTTCTTATTCCAGTGGTTCCAGCATCAATTCCAATGATATACTGAGTTTTTTTCATTTTACACCTCTAGTTCTAATCCTTCGTAAGCCATTATAATTTCTAATTTGCCATGTGGATCAAACATTTCTTTATATTTCAAAGCTCTTAAGTAAACCAAATCCAATTTATCATCATCGTAAGAAGGATCATGATGAAACATCACGAGCTTTTTCACTTTTGCTCTCAAGGCAATATCAGTGGCAATGGAAGCGGATGAGTGACCCCAATCTATTTTTTGTAGAGATTCTTCAAAAGTATACTGGGTATCAAAGATCAAAATATCAGCATCTTTAAAATAATCAACATAGCCATCTATATTTTCCATTTCATCCAAATTGAACTCAGCATCGGAAGCAAAAATTATAGACTTGCTCTTTTCTTGAAAGCGAAAGGAATAACTTCCACCTGGATGTCGAACTGCTTTCGATTTTGCGGTTATATGACTTCCCAAAGTGAACTCTTGACCTTCGGGATTGAAGTGGAATTTTTTGTCCGCTAGGTAATTGTCAAAGGGAACAGGGAAATGGCTAAACACAAATTGATGTCTAAGCCGATTTTCGCTATCTTCTAGAGCGGAATGTATATCAAATCGATTGCCTGGAATGAATAGCGGTACAAAAAAAGGAATTCCTTGGATATGATCCCAATGAGTGTGAGTCAAAATCCAATGCGCCTGGCCCTTTCCTTTGCCAAAGTCGCTTGCCATCATCGAATTGCCTAGCTCTCTAAGGCCAGTACCCCCATCTATGATAATAAGATTGCCTTCTTTATCTCGAATTTCTACACAGGTCGTATTACCTCCATAAGTGGATGAGGCAGAAAAGGAGAGCGAATTTAAAAATTTTTGAATGCTAGTTTCACTCTGTAAATCCTTTGGTGTGGCATAGGATAGTAAGGTCTTTACTTTTTCCCTTAGAGCCATGGGACGAATTGGCGAACCGATGGAACCTCTCACACCCCAAAACTTTACTTTCATTCTTACTCTTCTCCTAAACTTTGGATAGTTTGAATCACTAATGCCACTATGCCTGAAAAAATATAAAAGAAAACTATACCATAAAGAAACCAAGGCCAGCGCTGCACTCCCAAAAGAACGAGGATAAGTAAAACGGCAAAGGCAAGGAAGATTCCCTTTTTCCTGTTGAATTTCCCTCTCATGGCTACTTGAGGCTTAGAATAACGAACCACAGATACCATAAGAAAGGCTGTCAAAGAAAAAAAAGCCAATGCAAACCAAACGGAAATTTGATTGTAGTGCAAGACAAGGGGATAAAAACCAACTACTACTCCTGCCACGGGAGAGGGAAGTCCAACGAAAAAATTAGGATCATGAGCTACATTGAACCGAGCAAGCCTATAAGCCGCACAAGCAGGATAAAGGGCAGCCAAAAACATTCCCAAAGGAAAAACATCCGACAAAATTCGGATTTCCTCAAAGAACATTTTGTATGCCAAAAATCCGGGGGCGATTCCGAATGTGGTAAGATCCGCAAGAGAATCTAAATCAGCTCCGATTTCAGAAGTAGCGTTCAAAGCCCGAGCAGCCATTCCATCAAATCCATCAAAGATAGCAGCTATTATGATAAGTAGCCCTGCCAATGCAAAGGATTCATGACAATTTGGATCTGATTTGAGAACTTCTGAGGCTACTAACATGGAAACGAATCCCAAAGTCAAATTCCCTAGTGTAAGAGTATTAGGAACCCAATTCCATTTGATTTTCATACGTAAGCTCCTTCATGCCTTGGTGACACAGCAAAATCCAGACGACCAAATCTTTTCGCTTGGAAATACTTTTCTCCTAATGCACAGACCATTGCGGCATTGTCAGTTGAAAGTATTTTACGTTTAGGCATTGAAACCTTCCATCCTTCACTTTCAGCTAATGCTTTGATTTCAAATTGTAGACTCTGATTTGCAAAAACTCCTCCACCACCAACAATACTCCTTATTCCTGTTATATGAACCGCCTTTTTTAAATTCCTTTTCACCAGTTCAAAGCAGGACTCTTGAAAACTATAGCATAGATTTGGAATATCTACACTTGGATTTTTTTTTAAAAGGGACTGCACAGCAGTCTTTATTCCGCTGAAGGAGAAGTCTAGACTCTCGGACGGGGCGTCCTTCAGAAGAATGGGAAGTAATTTATCTCTTTTTTGAGCGGTTTCCGCCAATTTTTCCACTTTTGGGGCGCTAGGGTAGGGCAAATTCAAAAGATTTCCCACCTTATCAAATGCCTCACCTAATGCATCGTCTAGAGTATCTGAAATTTTTTCTAAATTTCCGAGACCCGCCAATCGGAAAATACTGCTATTGCCTCCTGAGAGAAGAATACCTAAAAATGGGTAAGGAATGGTCTCCCCTTGGAGGGAAGGAACTGCTAAATGCGCTTCCAAATGGTCTACTGGTATGATTGGTTTTTTGAAACAGAGGGAAAAGGACTTAGCAAATTGAGATCCTATTAAAATGGAACCAACTAATCCAGGATAGGCGGAAACGGCAACAAAATCTATCTCTTGGGGTTCCACTTTTGCTTTAGAAAAGACTTCATTTGCTAGCGGATTGATCCTGATCAGGTGTTCCCTAGCGGCAAGCTCTGGCACTACCCCTCGAAAGGGTGCGTGCTCTTTTGTTTGGCTGTAGAGTTGCAGAGACAAGATTTCCGACCCATCCCTTACTATCGCGAGGGAGGTTTCATCGCAAGTCGTCTCAACTCCTAAACCCAAAGCCATATCAATTGGGACTTTGCAGAATTCGAAGGCCTTCCTTTAGAGTTGGATCAAATTCTGGATTAGGAGGTGCGTTGGGAACTCTCATTTCTTGGTAAAGAAACATTTTAATCGTTGGTTCAGGCATTTGCAACTTCTCTTGTTCGAGCAAATTGCGAAAGGCATTCACCGAATCTTCATTAAATGCAGTATTTTCTTGGAAAAATGGTCTCAATTTGTTTTTCTTTTGTAATTTTGCAATGGTAAAATTGTCATCATCGCTTCCCACTTGTATCGGAACCACTACATCAGGTGTAATGCCCTTGCCGTGAATGCTTTTGCCCGAAGGAGTGTAGTATTTTTGAATTGTGACGGCAATTCCCGTATTGTGGGATAAGGGAAAAATGGATTGTACGGAACCTTTTCCAAAGCTCTGGGTCCCCACCACCTTAGCCCTTCCATGGTCTTGCAGAGCCCCCGCTAGAATCTCAGAGGCACTGGCAGAACCTGAATTCAAAAGAATGGCAATGGGTAGGCTAGGGTATACCGAAGCCTTTGAACCAGCTTTGTAACTTTTTACAAGAACACCGCCTTTGCCTTTTACAGAGACTATCTCTTGCCCTTCTTTTAAAAAAAGTTCCGAAAGGCTCGTTGCCAAGTCCAAAAGACCGCCAGGATTCATTCGCAGATCCAAGACCAAATTCTTTGCCCCTCGCGCCAAAAGAGAATCTAAGAGGTCTCGAAATTCTTTTGTTGTGCTATCTTTTCCCATAAATTGGACTAACTTAATATAGGCGGTATTGGAATCTGAAAAATAATGCGATTTGAGATATTGGATACGAATCAACTCTCTAACGAGGTTGACATTGAAAGCATCTTTGATCCCTTTTCTTTCGATTTTCATAGAAAGACTCGTACCTACTTCTCCCCGCATCATATTGATTGAATCTGAGAGATTCATTGTTCTTGTGGATTTTCCACTGATCTCTACAATCCTATCTTGAGGGAGAAGTCCAGCTTTCCAAGCTGGTGTTCCCTCCATGGGACTTACTATGACAAAGGCATTGTCCTGGTAGGTGACTTCCACACCGATTCCTCCAAAACTTCCTTTGGTATCATTCTGCAATTCCTGGAATTCTTCTCTATCTAAAAAACGAGTATGAGGATCTCCTAAGGATTGTAATGTTCCCTGGATCGCTCCTTGATATAACTTCCGTTCCTCGATAGGATCTACGAATTCAATTTGCAAAAATGCAATTGCCTCATGCAAATTTTGAAGGTACTTTTCTGCTTCGAGAGATAGGGCCTTGGCGGGTTCAGGGCGAAATGCCCAACCCAAACAAAATCCGAAAAGAACAAAAAGGAAAGGCTTTCCCACCTTGAGGTATAGATGCTTCATTGGGTATAGATTGCCCCATATAGCTTTTGGTTCGATTGGCGCAAGAGCTCTCGGGCTTTGTCAACGTCCAATCGATAGATCCTACAAGCATCCTCAAAAAGCTCTCTGTCGCTGGGAGAAGGCTTGCCTAAGTCTGCTACCAAAGTGGTCTGTATGCGCGACTCCGCCACTCTATCCAAGACTCGCTTGAGGTCCTGTTCGGTGACTTCGGATTTGGGACTGGCACAGGCTACCAAGAGAAACCCGAGGATTAAAGATCTCATGGCACCCAGGGGAATCTCTGGAAACGAAGAGGTCAATCAGTAAATGCGATAGAGTCCGATCAGCTTGCCTAAGATCGTGGCTTTCTTCGTGCGAATTGGCCTGAGCCTAGAATTCCGAGGCTCCAAACGAACCTGATCTGTTTCTTTGAAAAAGACTTTAAGAGTTGCTTCTCCCTCGAGAAGAGCAACCACTATCTCCCCATTTCTAGCGCTGTCCTTCTTTTGTATGATGGCTATGTCCCCATCATTGATGCCCGCATCGATCATAGACTCCCCTCTCACTCGGAGAGCAAAGGTGCCTGGTTTTTTGGCTAGGTCATCAGGGACAGCGATGTATTCTTCAATGTTCTCTTCCGCCAGGATGGGGGCACCTGCAGCCACCTGACCCAAAAGAGGAATGCCAGAGGCTCTTACCACCAAGGCTTCCTCTCCCGCTCCTTTGAGAAGCTCGATAGCGCGGCTCTGGTTCTTGGAAGTACGGATAAATCCCTTTTTTTCAATCGCCTTGAGGTGGTCGTAGGCTCCCTTGGCAGTGATTCCGAATTGATCTCCGATCTCTCGGATCGTTGGAGGAAAACCCTTCTCCCTTACCACATCGACAATGAACTGCAAAACCTGTTCCTGCTTTTCTGTTAGATCTTTCATACTAAACAGGTATCTAGGAAATACCCGTTATGTCAACAAAATTTTAGAGCTTTAGGTATTCGCTTTTTAAGACAAAAGAACCTTCTTTTACGATTTTTTCACCAGATTCCACACCCGAGAGGATTTCTGTCCAGGTTTCATAAGATTTACCTAGGACAATTTTTTTGGCAGTGAAGGTTTCATCTGGATTTCGAACGAAAACATAGTTTTCTCCTTCAATCTTGTGGATGCAGTCTACACTTAATACCCTAACAAGAGCTGATTCTGCAATGGCCCCTTTTACGACAGCTGTTATGCTTTGACCCGGCCTCAATTTTCCACGAGCATTTTTGACCTCAAGTCGAACTTCTGCAGTTCTTTTGACTGGATCGATAATATCTCCGACATGAGAAACCTTTGCCTTAATAGGATCTTCGGCTACCGAGATGGTATTGACGATAGCCTCATTTCCCATTTTGATATAAGGCAAATCTTTTTCAAAAACTTCTAAATTGATCCACAATACAGATAGATCAGCAACAGTGAACAAATTGTCCCGAGAATTGACCGCCTGACCAATAATAGCTTCTCTAACAGTAACCGATCCAGAGATGGGAGTTCTTATGTAGAGATTTTTTGAATTGTACTTTCCATTTTCTAAATTTTCAATTTCTATATCTGTTAAACCAAAATTTTCTAGTGCATTTCTGGCTGTTTCCATTTCTGCTTTAACAGACTTATAGTCCATTAGGGATAGCTCATACTCTTTGGCTGAGGTCACTTTTCTTTCATAAAGATCTTTTGCTCTTTCAGCTTGCACTTTGAGGGCTTCCATTCTAGCTCTCGCCTTGAGATAATTAGCTTCTGTATTACCCAATTCTACAGATTGCAATGCCGCCAAAGGGCTTCCCTTTTTAACATAATCGCCCTCTTTGACAAACACAGTGAGAATCCTCCCATTTACTCTAGACCCTACTTTTGCCACATTGTTCATGTCATAAGAAACAGCACCAGGCAATTGCAAGTCCTCCTCTACGGCTTTTTCCTCGAGAGTAACGAAAGTGAAGGGATGAGCTTTTTGAATTTCTGATGATATTTTGAATTTAGATTTGTCCTCGGCAAGGCTCTCTGACTTTCTGTTAAGGGAGATAAACTTTACATATCCAAAATAGGCTAGACTGAACAATAAGATTCCCAAACTGATTTTTCTAAACAAAGGGCTTTGTAAAAAGTCTTTCATATCATTTCCTTTATCGATCCGAAGTATCCATCTTTGCCACTGCTGCTTTGAAATTCTCTAATGCATTGTAATACAGATAAATCAATTCATAATAGTTTCGTAAAACACTCAAAAAGTTTCGTTCCGCCTCAAGAAATGTGACTAAATTGGAGGCTCCTCTAATATATGCTAGTCTAGATTTTTCTTGGACTTCTTTGTTTTTTTCTACGAGTCCAAAATTTTGGTATTCAATGAGTTGAGTTTCTCGAGCTTGGAGCTCTTTGATGGCAACGGCAATTTCCGATTGGATTTCATTCCGTTTCGCTTCCACTTGAAAACCTAATTTTCGAATGGATTCCTCTGATTTTAGTATCTCCCCTTGTTTCCGGTCATAAAGTGGAAGCGGGGTTGCCGCATAAAAACCCGCCACATTCTCAGGGCCTTTATTCAGATATTCAAAGCCTAAGCTCAAGGGTTGGATTATTTCTCTTTTCCGCAATTCCAAGTTCATCCTTTCTTTTTGTTGCCTAAGTTTCAATGCCACTAGGTCAGGTCTGTTTTCGATGTCATATTCATTGATAGAAATTCCAAATTCTTTGGTGGAATAAAATTCTAACTTGCCAGTGATTTTCAGAGGAATCTTAGGATCAGGAATTCCGATCAATACCCTTAGATTTCTGACAACCTGTGCTCTTAAAATCCTTGCATTTCGGAACTCTCTTTCGATCTGAACACGCTCCAATAGAAGTCTGTCATACTCCAGGAATGAAATATCACCTTTTTCGGCTCTAAGTTTTGTTAAATCTAGTAGATCCTGGTAATTCTCTAAAAATTCTTTTTGATAATTGATTTGCTCACTGACATACAAAAATGTCCAAAAATTTTGCCTAAGTCGCAATCTAAAAATTCTATCAAAATCATTAAAGGTCGCAATACTAGCTAAGAACTCTTGTTTTGCGACTTTTTCTCGCTGAGGTATAATTCCATTTATATCCAATGGTTGAAAGTAAATCATCGATGTTTCAGGTAATCCAGTTCCAGCCGAAGCTGATGCTCCGATAAATTGTTGTTGTACGTTAATAATTGGATTGAAATAGAGAGAGGCTGTTATAATATCCCCTCTCGCAATTCCAATGTTTTGTTTCTCTGTCAGGTAGAGTGGATTCGAAGAAACTGCAAAAGCTTCCAGTGTTTCCAGATTCCATTGTGCCAGTCTATCTTCTGCAATTGCTTCTTCTCCGGCAAAAAAATTTACGTTTTGTTCGATGATTTTCTGCTTGGATTGTGACCATAATGTCTCAATCAGGAGGAAGAAGAATAGAAGTTTGGGACTGAACTTCATACAGTCACAAACTTACGTATGTAGTCCTCGATTCCTACTTGGATTACTGCTAATGCCTCCTCCTTTCCATAAACTTCTGCGATTTCAACCGTTCCTGCTGCCGTTGAATGAGGATCCAGCTTGTAAGTCAAAAAGTAGTGTTGCATCTTATTAACCAAAGGCTTTGGAATCGATTCTATTGTTTGGAAAGATCCAAAAACTTCATCATCTTTCAAAACTGCAATGATTTTGTCATCAGCTTCCCCTTTGTCTATCATTCGGAGCCCGCCAATCGGTATAACTGTAACTATCGTATTGCCATGGCTAATGGGACTTGCACTCAAAATGCAAATATCTATAGGATCTCCATCTCCATGGATATTTTCTCTCCCAGTTTTTAAAGCACAGTGTTTCGCGCTCGCCTCACCAGAATAAGTCCTAGGTATGAACCCATAGAGTGTCGGAGAACGATTGGAATACTTCTGGGGACGATCGACTCGGATAAAACCAGAAGCTTTGTCAATTTCATATTTCACGGTATCTTGGGGAGTGATTTCAATAAAAACATCAATCTCCTCTGGGGTTTTCGGTCCCAATTCGATTCCATGCCAAGGGTGGGCTACATAGTAATTAGGTTTCATGATCTTTGTCCTTTTTTTTCCATTGTTCCATTTCTGCTAAAAAATATTCATTGAGTTTTTCTTGCTTTTCTTTCTTTCTCAGTTCTTGGTTTTGTGATTTTACTACTAAAAATTCAAATACGATCGGAAGTAAAAATCTAGAGAGAATTGTGGCTATGACAACGCCTCCCATAACCACAGTGGCAAGAGGTCTTTGGACTTCAGCTCCTGCACTTGTCGCAATCGCCATAGGCAAAAATCCTATGACAGCAACCAATTCGGTGGTAGCTACTGCTCTCAAAGTATATACGGCAGCGTTCACAACAGCCTCTTTCGGACTGGTATTGTGTTTCAATTCGTCCTTTAGGGCACTTGCATAGACAACGCCATTTAAAACCGAAATTCCTGCTGCAGCTATGAATCCCACTGCCGCTGGAATGGAAAAGGGCAATCCTCGGAGGACCAAAGATATCAATCCCCCTGAGAGAGAAAGTGGAACCAAAATAAAAACCCCTAGAGCGTAGTAGGCACTATTAAAAGCGACAAAGAGCATGCTAAAAATGATTCCTAAGGCAATTGGGACTACAAAGCCCAAGCGATTCTTAGCTCTAGTGAAATTCTCAAATTGACCACCCCAAGAAACAGTGTACCCCTGAGGCAAATTGATTTCTATTTCTTTGGTAGCCTTTTGAACATCATTCACAAAGCCAACCATATCTCGACCTCTAACATTCATTTCGACAAGAATTCTTCTTTTGAGATTTTCATGATACAGCGCAGCAGGTCCCTCCGTCATTACTATATCTGTTACTTGGCCCAAAGGAACCGTACCACCTAATTGCGTCATAATTGGAACATTTTCAATTACATCTATATCGGTTACATCAGCATCCAATCGCACTATCAGATCAAACCTCTTGTATCCTTCGTATACCTTACCAGCATTGAAACCAACTCGCAAAGTTTCAATAGTTGTTAGTACCTCCTCGGCTCTGACACCATAGCGCGACATTTTTGCTCGGTTCATTCTAATTTCAAGTAAAGGCAAACCCAAAATCCTTTGAATTCGGAGATCTGCCGCCCCTGGAATCTTTTTTGCTTTAGAAGCATAGCCCTCGGCTAACTGCTTTAAAACTTTAAGATCGTCACCATAAATCTTTATAACTATATCGGCTTTCGAACCAGACAATAGGGCATTTACTCTGTTTTCTATTGGTTGAGAAAGACTTATATATGTGGATGGAATCTTCTCTTCAATTTCCCTCTTCATCAATTCCATCAGTTCTTCTCTGTCTCCGGCAGTAATCCATTCCTTTCTTGGTTTTAACTTAACCATTGATTCGCCTTCTTCGGAACCAATCGGCTCTGCGGCAGATTCACCTCTACCTTGCCTACTAACAATTGACTTCGCTTCTGGAAATTGCAAAATTACTCTTTCCATTTCCAGATTTAGATCTCTAGAATGATTGATAGCTGTGGATGGCAAACGCTTTATATCAATGGCAATCTCACCTTCATCAATTCTTGGCAAAAACTCCGACCCAAGAGTAGAACCCAATAACAATGAAAAAGAAACGACGCCAATCCCAGCAAGGGCAAATTGCTTTTTAAACTTCATTCCATATACTAATAATTCAGCGTATTTTTTCTGGAAGCTCTCCCAAAAATGGGATTCATGCAATAGCGGTTTTTTGTAAATCAGAGTGAGAAGGGCTGGGAATGTAGTAATACTGTAAAGCAGAGCTATACCTAATGCATAGGCCACTGTGATTGCCATAGGTCGAAACATCCGACCCTCTACTCCTTCTAAAGTCATTAGAGGAAGGTACACTAACAAAATGATTGCCACTGAAAATGCGGAAGCTCTCACTACTCGAATGCAAGATTCTATAATAACTTCTTCCATTGCATCTTCCAGTTCCATATTGGAATTTTGAGAAATCAAAAAGCTTTTTTTGAGTATGAATCCATGTAATGTAGCCTCTAGCATAACAATTGATCCATCTACCAAGAGACCAAAGTCCAAAGCACCGAGTGACATCAAGTTCCCAACAATACCGGAAGTATTCATAAAAATAGTAGCAATCATCATCGAAATAGGAATGGCCATGGCGACTGCCAAGGCACCTTTGAGAGTACCCAAGGTAAGAATCAAACATGCCAAAACAATAATTGCTGCTTCAACTAAATTGGTAAAAACAGTTCCTAAAGTTCTGTGAATGAACTCTGCTCTGTCATAATACACTTCTAATTTCATACCTGGCGGTAATCGTTCTTTGATTTCATTCATTTTATTTTTAACTCTTTCGGTAACTTCCAAAGAGTTCTGACCGAGAAGCATCATTGCTGTGCCTCCAACTACCTCTCTTTTGCCATTCATAGTTGAGACTCCAAATCTCAGCGCGGGACCTGTTTCGACTGAAGCAATTTGAGCTAAAGTTAGTGGGATACCATCAGTGGATGTTCGGACGGAAAGGCTTCTTATATCGTCGATTGATTTAAATTGACTTTCACCTCGTATCACAAACTGTTCTTCACCCTTTTGGATGTATCCGCCTCCGAGATTCACATTTGCACCCTGCAGAGAATCTGTGATTTGCGACAAAGTTAAGTTAAGTGACACTAATCTTCTAGGATCAATTTTGATTTGAAATTGCTTAACCTCCCCTCCTGTTACATTGACGTCAATAATTCCTTTTACAGATCGAATTTGCCTTGCAACTTCCCACTCCATATGAGTTCTTAGTTCTTCTGGAGTATGGGTTTCTGATACCAAAGCGAATTCATAAATATCCCCAAGTCCAGTCGCGATAGGTGAAAGTTCTGGCTTGCCATAAGACTTCGGAATGAAATTTTCGGCTTGTTTGAGTCGTTCATTGACCAGTTGTCTCGCAAAATAAATGTCAGTGCCATCTTCGAAAATTACTGTTACTGAGCTTACTCCAGTCCTTGATATCGATCTTATTTCAGAAACCTTTGGCATGCCATTGAATTCAAGTTCTATGGGATAGGTTATGAATCTTTCTACTTCGAGAGGGCTTAGTCCAGGGACAGAAGTTACAGCTGAGACTTGAACATTTGTTACATCAGGAACTGCATCGATGGAGAGTTTCAAAGTGTTGTAAAACCCAACGATGGTCAGAATCCCGGTAACAACTAATACTATGCCTCGGTTCTGAATCGAATACTGGATGACTTTTTCTAGCACACGGGAACCATTTCAGCCCCACTCAGCGGCAAATTGGATATCTTTAGCATGGAGGAGAAAACCATGGGATCGAATAGGGACTTGAGTAGAATTCGAAAATTCAAATTTACCTGCCACATTTAGACCAAGAATAACCTAGGCACCAGACAAGAAAAACCATGTTTTTCTTGCCATCATCTGAATTTCTCAGAGACTGAGTCCAGAATGAAGGACGAATCGTCAGACACAGTGATCGGAGAGGACATTACCTTTCGTGGAACTCTCAAATTTACCCAAAGCTTGAAAATCAAAGGGCATTTCAAGGGCAATATCCAATCCCCAGGCAAATTGATCATAGACGATTCCGGGGATGTCGAAGCCGATATCGAAGTAGGTTCCCTAGTGGTGGAGGGTTCCCTTCGAGGCAACGTAGATGCCAAAGAAAAGATCGAACTAAAAAAAAATGGAAAGATCATAGGTGATATCAAAACTCCAGGCTTAGAAGTCGAAAGCGGATCGAAGCTTCTGGGGAATTGTATCATGTAATGTCTATACTATTCGGTCCACGAATTAGCGAAATCAAGACCACCTCCAAAAGCAAACGTCCCTTATTGCGATATCTGGTAGATAAGAGACCAGAAATTAAGACAATGGACCCTGCTTCAGTTCTCGATGCGGACCCCAAAAGTCTTCACTCTCCGTTTTTGCTTCCAGACATTTTGGCACTTCTCCGAATTCTTTTGGATTTGGTTCCACGTCGCATTCTTTTGTATGGTGACAGAGATGCTGATGGAGTCACATCAACAAGTCTTTTGGGTTCCTTCCTAAGAGATTACCCTAGAACAAAACATCATCATTTTTCTTTTTTGGTGGCATCTGAATCGGATCCCTATGGTCTATCCGAGCCGGCTATTGAAAAAATCAAAAAAGAATCCCCAGATGTGCTACTTACCTTGGATTTTGGAAGTAGCCAAACGAAAGAAATACGATTACTCCAAAAACTAGGGATGCGAGTAGTTGTGCTTGATCATCATGAAATTCCAGAGGAAATTGTCGAAGATTCTCTCTGCATCAATCCAAGAAGAATCGATTCTGAATACCCAGAAAAAAAAATTTGCACTGCTGTTTTGAGTTTTAAAATTGTTCATGCCTTACTACTTTTAGGTGATATAAATCTATCTGGTAACGAATCTCGAGAAGAATTGTTGAACTCATTAGAGCCTAAATCTAACTTGTGGGAAGAACTCCTCCCTTATTCAGACCTAGCAGGATTGGGAACTATCACAGATATGATGCCTCTTAGTGGAGAAAATCGTCTACTAGTCAAATTAGCGATCTCCAACTGGAACAAAAGACCAGGTTCAATAGCACTAACAGAAAGCATGCTCCTAACTGATCGAGATTTGACCTCGAAGGACTTCGGGTGGTCTTTTGGTCCCATGGTGAATGCCGCAGGAAGAATGGGGAAAACTGAGAAGGCATTGGAGCTATTTCTAGCCCGAAATTTGGAAGAAGCAAAAGAGAAAGCTAAACAACTCGTAGAACTAAATAAAGAAAGAAAAGACCGTACGAAGCGCAACTTAGATAGAGTGGAGCGCTATTTTACTCGAAAAACGGAAAGAACCTCTAAACCTTTGGCTTTTTGCTTTGAACCAGACATGGAGCCAGGGGTCAGTGGAATCCTTGCCACAAAGATGGTTGAGCTATTCCAGAAAACAGCTGTTTTTGTAACTCCAGACCACGGAGAGGCGCGGGGGTCCATCCGAGCTTATGGGGATGAGAATGTTTTGGACATCTTGTCCTTTTCTAGTGATCTTTTGTTGCATTTCGGAGGGCACAAAGAAGCTGCAGGTTTTTCAGTGGAATTAGAAAAGGTTAGGGCCTTAGAAGAAAGATTTTACGAAGCAGTAAAAAATCTTGGTTTGGTGTACAAATCTAGATCCATCGAAACAGATTTTACAGTAATGCCCGAAGAATTGAATGAGGCACTTCTCCGAGAATGGGCTGATTTAGAGCCTTTTGGACAGGGAAATCCAGAGGTTCTTCTCGGACTCACCAGAGTTAAACCATACCATTTAACCCTCCTATCTGGAGGGAAGCATATTCGGTTCGGCGTACTCGGAAGTAAACTGAAGTTCTTGGTATGGAATGAGGCAGAGGCATTCCAGGACTTAATCTCGACTCATTCCGAAATTGATATTGCAGGTGTCTTAGAAAGGAATCATTTCCAAGGTAGAGTTAACTTACAATTTGTTGTAAAAAATTACGAAGCCTCATCAAACTTGAGCTAGTTTTTCTTCGACATAAACCGGAGTCCAACCACTATTGTCTTTGAAATATCGAACTGCTTTGATGCGTCTCGACTTGTCCAAGGCAAACCAATGGTGGGTATTTTGAGGAATCGAGATAAAATCTCCTTGCTTGACATGCACTTCAAACTTATCACGAGCAATAGAAAACCCAAAAATCCCAGTTCCATCTATGATGTATCGAACTTCTTCATCGGTGTGGTAGTGCAACTTATCGAACTTGGCGAGCATTTCCTCAATTCCAGGCACTTTGTTGTGCAAGACCACCAAGTCACGAGAACGATACCCCTGTTCCTTTTTCAATTGGTCGAAGCGGTATTCCAATCCCAAAAGGACCTCGTCCTTTTCTGGATCTGAAAGGGATTCTTGCTTGAGAAGGTTGTGTAGTGTCTCGGGGAGTGCAAAGGTTTTGAAGAGGATCTGTTTTGATGCGAGGAATTGAGCTACAAGTTCGTCTTTTTCGATCTTGGTTTCGTTGTGGTAGATGGTTGCCATATACGCCTCCTAAAGCCAGTTCTTAAGATTCCAAAAATTTGAAAAGAAAAATCTGCTATCCTAAATTTATTTCCAAGATAACAGAACTCTTTTCCTTGGGTTTAGAGCAAGGCTCCTGGCTGGAATACCAACCAACCCAAACTCAATAGCAACAAGGTTCCCACTACAACTAGAGCCAACCCCCACTCTACTTTGGAATCCCAAGAAGCAAAGCTACCCACTTCAGTTCTCATGTACGCCATGACAGGAATACGCATGTAATAGGCAAAGGCAATAGCCGAATTGGCCACTGCTCCAAACAATAAAATTATGGAGAAGGGATTTGAGCTTTCAGCTAGCCTTTGCAAAAGAAAAAGCTTTGCCCAGAAACCCCCTAATGGCGGTAGGCCTGCAAATGAAAGAAAGAGAATAGAGAGGGCAATGGCAAGGTAAGGATGCGAGGCACTCAAATTGGAGATCGAGGCTATATCCACCTTTCTTTTTCCTTCTTCTAAATAGGAAACAATTCCAAAAACCGACAAGTTCATAAATACATAAATGATCAAATAGTAGAGCGCTTCAAGTCCCGCTCCGACAGAAATTCCTGCACAGATGTATCCTGCATGAGCGATGGAAGAATACGCTAACATTCGTTTCAGATTTGTTTGTCTAAGCGCTGCCAAATTTCCCCAAGTCATCGAGACTAAGCTCAATACCCCTACCAAGTAAGCCCAGGGTTCGGAGGTATTGCCTGGAGCTATTTTGGAGAATAGAACTATAAGTAGTCCCATTGCTGAGGCTTTTCCTGCAGAAGCCATAAAACCAGTGATAGGCGTCTGAGCGCCCTCATAAACATCAGGGGTCCAAGCATGGAATGGTACCAAAGCTATCTTGAAGAATACCCCAATCAGGAAAAAACCAAAACCGATTTTGGAATAGTTACTAAGGTAACCAGAATTGTTCAATCCATGAAGAGCTAATTCCATGTTAGTAGATCCAGAGCCACCGAACAAAAATGCGATGCCCATCAACATAAAACCTGAACTGAAGGCACCAAGCAGAAAATACTTCATGGCTGATTCGAGAGAAAAAATTGAATTTCTAGCCATTCCAATCAGGATGTATAGGGAAAGAGAAAGAATTTCTAAACCCACAAATATCACAATGAAATCATTGCCTGAGGTCAAAAAGGTCATTCCCGTTACTGCAAATAGTAGGAGGGGATAAAATTCGGCAAAAAGAGTTTGGGTTTGTTCCAGTGCCTTTGGAGCAATGAGTAATGTGCAAAGTCCGCTCATCACATAAATAGCATTGAGCCAAGAAGTAAGAAGGGAAATAGTGAATTGACCTTTGAAATACTTTCCGTACCCAGGCGTGGAGGTAGCACCAACGTAAATAGAAAACAGTGCACCTAAAAAAACTAAAAAAGTTACTACGAGGAGCGGAGTATGTTCCTGGTCATCGGGTAACCAAAATTGAATTCCTAGTAGAGTGATAGCCCCTAAGGAAAGGATAATCATTGGCAGAATCGCATAAAGATCATTAGAGGAAGGTATGTAGCTCATTGTCCTTCTCCTTCTTTGGTGGTCTTTTTGTCTTGGTACTCATCCTGTTGCAAAAAGTCTTGGTCGATGGTTTTTTCGCTTTCTGGGCTAAGTTCTATATCCGATGGCATCGGCAACTTGAGACCTACAGAAATCGCTGGTAAAGCTCGAGGAGATACAAACTGTCCCAACCTGATTTCATAGTTCGGGGGTATCATCCCTAAAGACTTGTAATCGCCGAACTGACGCAAGGCGGGACTACCATCAAATCCAATTCTCGGAATTGATCTTTCATAAATTGCTGGAAGACTGGCACTATTGAGATATACTCGTGCTGAGGGAGTGAGGATTTCTAATAGTGGTTTTGGAAAAAATCCGACCCAAAAAATTAGAACAACTAGTGGAGTGAGGATTCCTATTTCTCTAAATGTCAAGTCTCGGTAGGGCTTAGCCTGAATTGTCTTTTGAGTTCCAAACAAAAATCTTTTCACAAACCAAAGCAAATAACACGCCGCCCAAACCACTCCTGTAGCGGCGATGGAGCCCAATAGCCAATTGGATTTGAAGGAACCAACCAAAATCAAGAACTCTCCCACAAAACCATTGGTTCCTGGCAAACCTACACTCGAGAGAACCGCAATCAGAAAGAAGATAGAAAAAACTGGCATACTAGAAGCAAGACCACCAAACTCATTGATGTCTCTCGTTCTTGCTCTTTCGTAAATCATACCCACCATAAGAAAGAGCATCCCTGTTGAAATACCGTGGGATATCATTTGAAGCATTCCACCTACGACTCCTTCTTCGGTGAAAGAAAATAAACCCAACATACAAAATCCGAGGTGAGATAGGGAACTATAGGCAACGATTCTCTTGATGTCTTTTTGGACGAGACTTGCCATTGCCCCGTAGACAATTCCAATAACAGCTAAAGACTGGAAAAGACTAGATGTCTCAAGGCTAACTATAGGAAAGAAGGGAATACAAAACCTAATAAATCCGTACGCTCCAATTTTAAGCAATACTCCCGCCAAGTCCACAGAACCAACAGTTGGCGCCTGGGTGTGGACATCTGGCATCCATGTATGAAATGGGAAGAGCGGAATTTTGATCGCAAAAGCTATGGCAAATGCGAAGAAAAGTAACCACTGCATTTCTTGGCTAAAAAGTGGAATAAAATATGTGGATAAAGCCTCAATCGAGGTAGTTCCTGTTTTGAAATAGAGCAATAAAATTCCACCTAGCATAAACAAACTTCCCGCCATGCTAAATAGAAAGTATTTGAGCGCTGCTTTGGTTCGATCTTCTCCACCCCAGATTCCAATCATGAGGACCATCGGAATGACCATCAATTCCCAAAAAACATAGTAAAGAACCATATTCCCTGCCGCAAACACGCCCAGAACTGACGTCTCCAAAACCAGGAGACAAATATGAAATTCTTTGATACGACGAGGGATGTTAGACCAAGATGCTATGCTAGAAACGAAAAAAAGAAACGCTGTTAAAGCAAATAAGAGTAATGATACTCCATCCAAACCAACTAAATAATCTACAGACAATCTGCCTGAGACTATAAAGTCAGGTATCCAATGAACAAATTGCAGACCACTATTTGAAGCATCAAAAAAATAAAGCAATCCAAGAGAAAGTATTGTTGTAGTAGCCGAGCTAAGAGCGGAAATCATTACTATATTTCCGACTCTCTTCTGGAAAAGGATCAGGATTGAGGAGAGAAGTGGAATAGCTAAAATAATACTAATGATGGGCACCTTACACTCCTTTTGCCAACAAAAAGATAACAATCACAAATGATCCTAAGACTATGTAAAGGGCATAATCTCCCACAAACCCTGTTTGAAGCCTTTGGGAGACTGCCCCAACCCGACCCAAGGTAAATCCAATTAGTAGGAAAAATCGATCTACAACTTGAGTATCAATGTAAAAGGCAATCGCTCTGGATACTCCCAGGAAAGGCTTAACAAAGACCGAATCGTATAATTCATCAATATAATATTTGTTATAGACTATCTTGGAAAGACCTTCGTACTGCTCTTTGAATTTGACATTTCGGATATTGTGCAAAAAGAATGAAATCAGGATTCCAAAAGTAGCGACTAAAACTGAAAGTCCTGCCAAGAAGACTTCTTGAGTTTCCGTTAAGGAATTAGATGTTCTATGAAGTCCAAGAGCAATCGAGTTGGTAATGCTCGGAGCGAGAACCGGTTCAAAATAGGATTCGAGAGTGTGAATGCCTAAGAAAAAATGTGGTGTTTGTAAGAATCCAGCAAAAACAGCTCCGGTAGCCAAGAGAATCAGAGGCAAAGTCATAGTTAGGGGGGATTCGTGTACTGGATGCCCGTGGTCTGAAAATCGTGATCCTCCAGTAAAAACCAAGAATGTCAAGCGAAACATGTAAAAGGCAGTGAAGCCTGCCGCTAGGACTGACATACCCCAGAAAATCTCACTATATAAAGGATAGGCGAAAGCTTTTTCTAAAATCAAGTCTTTTGAGAAAAATCCTGAAAATGGTGGTATTCCAGAAATGGCAAGAGTCCCCAAAAGAAAAGTAACAAAAGTTATAGGAATCTTCTTTGCCAGACCTCCCATTTTGCGGATGTCTTGTTCGTGATGTAAAGCATGAATAACAGAACCTGCCCCTAGAAATAACAATGCTTTGAAAAAAGCATGTGTCATTAGGTGGAAAAGACCAGCTACATAGGCCCCCGTTCCCATTGCCAAAAACATAAAACCCAATTGAGATACGGTAGAATAGGCAAGGACCTTTTTGATATCATTCTGAAGACCACCTATCGTAGCAGAAAAAAGGGCAGTGAAGGCTCCAATAGATGCAATGAAAAGCGAAGTCTCGGGTGCTAAAGTAAATACAATGGCAAGTCGTGCTATGAGAAATACTCCTGCTGTTACCATCGTAGCAGCGTGAATCAGAGCAGAAACGGGAGTGGGTCCTGCCATGGCATCAGGGAGCCAAACATACAAAGGCACTTGGGCTGATTTGCCCATGGCCGCGATAAAAAATGCCAATGCCACTACATTGGCATAGGTTGCAAATTCTGGCATACCCAATATGGTGACCTGGAGCTCAGAATACCGAACTGTTCCAGCGAACCAAAAGAGAAGAGCTGTTCCCGCCACAAAACCTAGGTCTCCGATCCTATTGACGACAAAAGCCTTCATACCGGCTTTGGCAGCGCTGTCTTTTTCGTATTCGAAACCAATGAGTAGATAAGAGCAAAGCCCCACTCCTTCCCAACCGAGAAAGGTCAAAACCAAATTGTCGGAAAGCACCAGATTTAACATGGAAAAGACGAACAGATTCAAGTAGGCAAAGAATCGATTGTATCCCGGGTCACCCTTCATGTATCCCATGGAATACAAATGGATGAGTGAGCCGATTCCTGTGATGATGAGAGTCATGTACAAAGAAAGTTGGTCGATTTGGTAAGCAAAATCTGCCTGAAAGCCGCCCACATGAATCCAAGGGAAAACCAAAACCAGATGTGGGTCTTTTCGAGTCCAGGGAGAAAACTCAAGAAATGCCCCTACTGTGATCAAAAATCCAAGGAAAACCGAAATCGTTCCTATGGCTCCCGCCAAACGATTGGGAATGCGATTCCGAAGAAATGCATTGTGCAAGAAACCAATAAGAGGCAGAATAACTACTAAGGGAAAGATTTCTAGCATGCGCTCACCATCGGAGATTTTGTAATTCGTCTACATTGGAAGATTTTTTTTGCCTGAAAATGGCTATCACTAAAGCAAGTCCCACAGCCGCCTCGGCTGCCGCAATCGCCATTACAAAAAAGACGATGACCTCACCCGAAATGGTTGCCAAGGCTTTGGAAAAAGTCACAAAAACCAGATTCACGGAGTTGAGGATTAGTTCTACCGACATGAAAATAACCACTGCATTTTTTCTAACTAGAACTCCTAAAACTCCAATAGAAAAAAGAATGCTAGCCAGTCCCAAGTAGTATTCGACAGGAACGCCAGAGAGCGTAGGATTCATAAGGTATTGTCCTTGATTTCTTCTTGAGGTATCAGTTTTTTTTTGGCTAAGATCACAGCCCCGATCACCGCTATAAGTAACAATATAGAGATCATTTCAAAGGGAAGAGCATAATCCAAGTAAGTGGAAGCTCCTACCGAAGCGACATTCCCCTTGGCAATTTCCCCCGTATCCCCTTGTATGGGATATTGGTAAGCGCTGGATTGATCTGTCTTAGCTACTCCTTTGGTGATTTCCAATGAACGAGGAATACCCGTTAGTAAGGATTGCGAGAGAGCTAGAGCAAAAGAGAAGACAAGAAAAAAGAGACCCAGGACCCGAAAAGGCCTTTCATAGAAGTTGACAAGCTGATCTCCCCTTTGGGAGAGGAGCATAAGAACAAAGACCACCAACACCATGATAGCACCTGCGTAGACAAGCACTTGCATGGTCGCGATAAAGATTGCTCCCATAAGACCGTATACACCTGCCAAACTAAAAAAGGTAAAGACCAAGGAAATGGCAGAGATAACAGGGTTTTTTTGCAGAACAACTGAAATCGCAGTGAGGACTGTTATGCTACCCAACGCTAAGAAAAGAATGGTTTCGAAGTTCAGCTCAAGGATCATGCAAAAATTCTCTCCCAAGCCTCTTTCCAATACACAGTGTAGATTGCCGCAAGAAACACACAGAATAGCGACCAGGGAATCATCTTCTTCCAGCCCAATCTCATAAGCTGATCGTAGCGAAACCTAGGCAATGTCCAACGAATCCAAATAAAAAGGAAAGCAAAAAACAATACTTTGGCGATGAAAATTCCCAATCCAATGAATGCTGCCAAGGAATGATTGCCAAGACCGAACGGTACATTATACCCACCGAAGAACAAAATGGTGGTGAGACATGACATAGTGATCATATTCATATACT
>Ga0169931_10003937_pt1 | contig 23327 bp, 17 predicted proteins | sample Kivu_15m_20L_FD_129675 | JGI IMG/M metagenome (GOLD analysis project Ga0169931, IMG submission 129675) | Freshwater microbial communities from Lake Kivu, Western Province, Rwanda to study Microbial Dark Matter (Phase II) - Kivu_15m_20L... | ecosystem: Environmental > Aquatic > Freshwater > Lake...
AAGATGATCCAGAAGAACACGACGGTGCCGACCAAGTTCAGCCAGACCTTCTCGACCGCCGACGACAACCAGCCGGCCGTGACCATCAAGGTGTTCCAGGGCGAGCGCGAGATGGCCGCCGGCAACAAGCTGCTGGGTGAGTTCAACCTCGAGGGGATTCCGGCGGCGCCGCGCGGCATGCCGCAGATCGAGGTCACGTTCGACATCGACGCCAACGGAATCCTGCACGTGTCCGCCCGCGACAAGGCGACCGGCAAGGAGAACAAGATCACCATCAAGGCGAACTCCGGCCTCACCGAGGCCGAGATCCAGAAGATGGTCAAGGACGCCGAGGCGAACGCGGCCGAGGATCACAAGCGGCGCGAACTCGCCGAGTCGCGCAACCAGGCCGACGCGCTGGTGCACTCGACCCGCAAGTCGCTCGCCGAGCACGGCGAGAAGCTGTCGGCGTCCGAGAAGGACGCGATCGAGGCGGCGGTCAAGGAGACCGAGACCGCGCTCAAGGGTGACGACAAGGAGGCGATCGACGGCGCGACCGCCGCGCTGATGGCGGCGGCGCAGTCGATCGGAGAGAAGCTGTACGCGTCCCAGCCGGGTGCGGCCGGCCCGGGTCCGCAGGGTGGCCAGACCGCCGAGGCGGCGGCCGGCGCGCGCGCGTCGGCGAAGGCCGACGACGTGGTCGACGCCGAGTTCAAGGAGGTTCGGCGCGACGCGTGAGGCCCGCGGCGCGGACATGCCGCACGGACGCACGACGGTCGGTGCGGTACAGTCCGGACTCACCCCGATCGGCCCAGCGATGCCCTCCACCCGCCGCGACCTCCCGTCCGGATGCGACGCCGGCGTTCGACGCGGCCCACGCATCGCGGGAACCGGGCGCGCTCGGGTCCTGGACCGGCAGCGTGGGTCCGTCGTCCACCGACCGGTCGGGTGCCGCGTGATCGCGGTCGCGGGCGCTGCGCGGGCGAGCGCGGCGGTCTCGCACCCGACCGGGCCCGGCGGTCCGGACGTCTACATCAGCATCGAGAAGAACCCAGATGGCGAAGCGTGATTTCTACGAGGTCCTTGGCGTCGCGAAGAACGCGTCCGACGACGAGATCAAGAAGGCGTACCGCAAGCTCGCCATGAAGTTCCATCCGGATCGCAATCCGGACGACAAGAAGGCCGAGGAGAAGTTCAAGGAGGCCAAGGAGGCCTACGAGGTGCTCTCCGAGGCGCCCAAGCGCGAGGCGTACGATCGCTTCGGTCATGCCGGCGTCGATCCGAACGCCGGTGGTGCCGGCGGCGGCCCCGGCTTCGGCGGCTTCGCCGACGTCTTCGGCGACATCTTCGGCGACATCTTCGGCGGCAGCGGCCCGGGCGGGCGGGGCGGGGCGCGCAGCAACGTGTTCCGCGGGGCCGACCTGCGCTACGCGCTCGAGATCACGCTGGAGCAGGCTGCCCACGGGTTCGAGACCGAGATCCGCGTGCCCTCCTGGGAGTCCTGCGACACCTGCCACGGCACCGGCGCCAAGCCGGGGACCAAGCCGCAGACCTGCCGCACCTGCAACGGACAGGGCTCGGTACGGGTGCAGCAGGGATTCTTCTCGATCCAGCAGACCTGCCCGACCTGCCACGGCAGCGGCAAGGTGATTCCCGAGCCCTGCGAGGCCTGCGACGGCGTCGGGCGCGTGAAGCGCAACAAGACGCTGCAGGTGAAGATCCCCGCGGGCATCGACGAGGGCATGCGCATCCGCTCGGCCGGCAACGGCGAACCCGGCGTGAACGGCGGGCCCTCGGGTGACCTCTACGTGGAGATCCACGTCAAGGAACACCCGGTCTTCCAGCGCGAGGGTGACGACCTGCACTGTCACGTCCCGGTCACGATGACCGTCGCCGCGCTCGGCGGCACGATCAAGGTGCCCACGCTCGGGGGCAGCGCGGAGATCGAGCTGCCCGAGGGCACCCAGACCGGCAAGACCTTCCGGCTGCGCGGCAAGGGCATCAAAGGCATCCGGTCCAGCTATCCGGGCGACCTCTATGCGCACGTGCACGTGGAGACCCCGGTGCGGCTCACCGAGCGGCAGAAGCAGATGCTGCGCGACCTGGACGCGACGCTTCGGGACGACAAGCACAGTCCGCAGACCCGTTCCTGGAAGGACAAGGTCAAGGAGTTCTTCCAGTAACGGCCCGTCCGCCGGGGGCGCGCGGTCGGCGTCCGCCGTTCGCGCTAGAGTGCGGCGATGGAGGAGAGACCGCTGCATTTCCGGCGCCCGATCGGTCGGCCCAAGGGCCGGGCGACGGACCCCTCGGCCCGAGACCGCGTTCGCGCGCTGCTCGGGGACTCGGCTCGGAGCCGTGACCTGCTGATCGAACACCTGCATCGGCTCCAGGATGCCGACGGTCACCTGTCGTCCGCCTCGATCGCCGCGCTGGCCGACGAGATGCGGCTCGCGCAGGCCGAGGTCTTCGAGGTCGCGACCTTCTATCACCACTTCGACGTCGTGCGCGACGGCGATCGCCCGCCGCCTGCGCTCACGGTGCGCGTGTGCGACTCGATCTCGTGTGCGCTCGCGGGCGCGGAGCCACTTGCCGAGGCGCTGCACCGGGAGATCGGAGACCGGGTGCGGGTGCAGCGCGTGCCTTGCGTGGGCCGCTGCGCGGATGCGCCGGCGGTGGTGGTGGCGCGCCGCCCGGTCGCTGCGGCGACGATCGAGCGGGTGCTCGCCGCGGTGGCCGACGGCGAGTGGGCGTGCCCGCCGCCGCCGGCGGCGGGCCTCGTCGCGGACCGGGCGGTCGGGGGCTACGCGCAGCTGCTGCGCTGCCTGAGCGGCGAGATCGATCGCGAGGCGGTGTTCGCCGCGATCGAGGCGGCCGGCCTACGCGGGCTGGGAGGTGCGGGGTTCCCCACCGCCCGCAAGTGGCGCGCGGTCGCGGCGCAGCCGGCGCCCCGGATGATGGCGGTCAATGCCGACGAGGGCGAGCCCGGCACGTTCAAGGACCGTCACTGGCTCGAGCATGCGCCCCACCGGATCCTGGAGGGCATGCTGATCGGCGCGTGGGCGGTCGGCGCCTCCGCGGTGTACGTCTACCTGCGCGACGAGTACGCCGGGGTGCGTTCCTGGCTCGAGGGCGAGTGGCCGCGGCTGCGGGCCTGGGTCCGTTCGGTCTGGCCCGACGACCCCGCGGCGCCGTGCCCGGAGCTGCACCTTCGGCGGGGTGCCGGCGCGTACGTGTGCGGCGAGGAGTCGGCGATGATCGAATCGATCGAGGGCCGACGCGGCATGCCCCGGCTGCGGCCGCCCTACGTCGCCCAGGTGGGTGCGTTCGGCCGTCCGACCCTGGTCAACAACCCCGAGACGCTGATGTGGGTGACCGCGGTGCTCGAGCGCGGCGCGCCCTGGTACGCGTCGCACGGACGTCGCGGCCGGCGTGGGCTGCGCTCGTTCTCGGTGTCCGGTCGCGTGCGTCGTCCGGGGGTCGTGCTCGCGCCGGCCGGCATCACGCTGCGCGAGCTGCTCGACGAGCACTGCGGCGGCATGGCCGAAGGCCACGCGCTCTACGGTTTTCTGCCCGGCGGCGCCTCGGGCGGGATCCTGCCTGCGGCGCTGGCCGACGTCCCGCTCGACTTCGACACGCTCGCCGAACACGGCGCGTTCGTCGGCTCGTGCGCGGTGGTCGTGCTCTCGGACCGCGATCGCGCGCGCGACGCGGCCGCGAACCTGCTGCGCTTCTTCAGGCACGAGTCCTGCGGACAGTGCACACCGTGCCGGGTCGGAACCGCCAAGGCCGAGCCGCTGCTCGCCGCGCCAAGCTGGGACGCGGGGCTGCTCGGCGAGCTCTCGCGGGCGATGCGCGACGCCTCGATCTGCGGTCTCGGTCAGGCCGCGCCGAACCCCTTCGACTCGGTGCTGCGCTACTTTCCGCACGAGGTCCGATGACATGAACGCCCCGCTGCGCATTGATGCGCCGACCGTCGCGTTCACGCTCGACGGTATCGAGGTGGGCGCGCGCGAGGGCGAGTCGATCCTCGCGGCCGCCGGCCGCCACGGGGTCGCGATTCCGCACCTGTGCCATCGGCCCGGGATGCGACCCGACGGGAACTGTCGGGCCTGCGTCGTCGAGATCGAGGGCGAACGCGTGCTCGCCCCGTCGTGCTGTCGTGCGCCGACGGCCGGCATGGTGGTACGGTCGAGCGCCGCGCGCGCACGTGCCGCTCAGCGCACGGTGCTGGAGCTGCTGCTCGCCGAGGCGCCCGAGGCCGCACAGCGGCCCGACTCCGAGCTGCTGGGCTGGGCGCGAACGCTCGGCGTCGAAGGTACGCGGTACGCGCCGCGCGCGCCGGTCGCCGACGACCTGTCGCACCCGGCGATGGCGGTCGCGCTGGACGCCTGCATCCAGTGCGGACGGTGCGTCCGGGCCTGCCGTGAGGAGCAGGCCAACGACGTGATCGGCTACGCGTGGCGCGGCGACGCCGCGCGCATCGTGTTCGATCAGGACGACCCGATGGGCGGGTCCACCTGCGTCGGATGCGGTGAGTGCGTGCAGGCCTGCCCGACCGGCGCGCTGCTGCCGCGCCGCCTGTCGGTCCCCGGCGCGCCCAAGGTCGATCCCACCGCGGCCGAGCATAAGGTCGACTCGCTGTGCCCGTTCTGCGGCGTGGGCTGCCAGCTGACCTACCACGTGCGCGACGGACGGATCGACTGGGTCGAGGGCCGCGACGGCCCGGCGAATCGCGGCCGGCTCTGCGTGAAGGGCCGGTTCGGCTTCGACTATGCGGCCAGTCCGCAGCGGCTGACCGTGCCGCTGGTCCGTCGCGACGGCGTCGCGAAGCAGCCGTCCTTCGAGCGGGTGCCCGCCGACTGGCGCGACGCGTTCCGCGAAGTGGACTGGGACGAGGCGCTCGACCGCGCGGCCGGCGGGCTCGCGCGGATCCGTGACACGGTCGGTCCGCAGGCACTCGCCGGCTTCGGCTCCGCGAAGGGCAGCAACGAGGAGGCGTACCTTTTCCAGAAGCTGGTGCGCACCGGCTTCGGCACCAACAACGTCGATCACTGCACCCGGCTGTGCCATGCCTCGTCGGTGGCGGCGCTGCTGGAGGGCATCGGGTCCGGAGCGGTGTCTAACCCGGTCTCGGATGTCGCCCGGGCCGAGGTGATCCTGGTGATCGGGGCGAACCCGACGGTCAACCATCCGGTGGCGGCGACCTGGATCAAGAACGCGGCGCGTCGCGGTGCGACGCTGATCGTCGCCGACCCCAGGCGCACCGAACTCGCGCGTCACGCGACGCATGTGCTGCAGTTCCGGGCGGACACCGACGTCGCGATGCTCAACGCGATGCTGCACGCGATCGTCGAGGAAGACCTGGTCGACCGGCAGTTCGTGCTCAGCCGCACCGATGAGTTCGATGCGCTCGCCGCGGCGGTGCGGCCGTTCAGTCCCGAGCGCATGGCGCCGGTGTGCGGGATTCCGGCACCGACGCTGCGGGCGGTCGCACGCCGGTTCGCGCGGTCGCGGGCGTCGATGATCCTGTGGGGCATGGGGGTGTCGCAGCATGTTCACGGCACCGACAACGCCCGCTGCCTGATCGCGCTGTCGCTGCTCACCGGCCAGATCGGGCGCCCCGGCACCGGGCTGCACCCGCTGCGCGGGCAGAACAACGTCCAGGGGGCGTCCGACGCCGGCCTGATCCCGATGATGCTGCCGGACTATCGGCGGGTCGGAGACGGCGAGTCGGTCGAGCGGGCCGAACGGCTGTGGGGCGCGCGGCTGGACCGTACGCCCGGGCTGACCGTGGTCGAGATCGTCGGCGCGGCCGCGGCCGGGCGGATCCGCGGCATGTACGTGATGGGCGAGAACCCGGCGATGTCGGACCCGGATCTGACGCACGCGCGGGCCGCGCTCGCGAACCTCGAGCACCTGGTCGTGCAGGACATCTTCCCGACCGAGACCGCGTGGCTCGCCGACGTGATCCTGCCGGCCTCGGCGTTCCCGGAGAAGACCGGCACGTTCACGAACACCGACCGGATGGTCCAGCTCGCCCGCCGCGCGGTGGCGCCACCCGGGCGCGCGCGGCAGGACCTGGAACTGATCGTGGCGATCGCGCGCCGCCTCGGACTGCCCTGGAGCTACAGCCATCCGTCCGAGGTGTTCACCGAGATGTGCGAGCTGATGGACTCGATCCGCGGTCTGAGCTGGGAGCGGCTCGAGCGCGAGGGCTCGGTCACCTACCCGTGCGACGCCGCCGACCGCGCCGGCGAGCCGGTGGTGTTCGTCGACCGATTCCCGACGTCGAACGGCCGCGCGCGGTTCGTACCGGCGCAGCCCGGGCCCGCCGACGAGCTGCCGGACCCGCAGTGGCCGATGGTGCTGGTCACCGGCCGTCAGCTCGAGCACTGGCATACCGGGGCGATGACCCGCCGCGCCACGGTACTCGCCGCGATCGAGCCTGCGCCGTCCGCATCGATGAACCGGCTCGAACTCGCGCGCCTCGGGGTCGCGCCGGGCGATCGGGTGCGCGTCGAGTCGCGGCGGGGCCACATCGAGCTCGCCGCCCGGTTGGACGACGGCATCGCCGACGGCACGGTGTTCGTTCCGTTCGCCTACGCCGAGGCGGCGGCCAACCTGCTGACCAATCCGGCGCTCGACCCGGTCGCACGGATCCCGGAGCTCAAGTACTGCGCGGTCCGGGTGACCCGGGCCCCGGACACCGCGACGCTAGAATGAGCGGATCCGCGCCGAGGAGCCCGTCCGTGTCCGGTTATGCCGTCACCCAGCCGTTCCATCTCGCCTTCCCGGTCCACGACCTTCAGGCCGCGCGCGCGTTCTACGGCGGGCTGCTCGGATGTCCCGAGGGGCGCAGCTCGGACGCGTGGGTCGACTTCGATCTCTGCGGTCACCAGATCGTCGCCCACCTCGCCCCGGACGAAGCGGGGCACCGCGCGACCAGCGCGGTGGACGGCGACGCCGTGCCGGTGCGCCACTTCGGAGTCGTGCTCGACATGGCGGCCTGGCGGGCGCTCGCCGAGCGGCTGCGGGCCGCGGGCGTGAGCTTCGTGATCGAGCCGCACGTGCGGTTCGCCGGCGAGGTTGGCGAGCAGGCCACGATGTTCTTCCTCGACCCCTCGGGCAACGCGCTCGAGTTCAAGGCCTTCGCCGACCCGGCGCGACTGTTCGCGCGTTAGGCGCGGCCGCGCCGGCGCCCGGCCCGCGGGCGCCGGTTACCATACCGGTCCCGTTCACGCACGAGCCCGTTCGCCATGGCCACCAACCCAGAGGAGTTCGAGCGCGCCCGGCGCGTGCTCGTCGGCGGCGTCAACTCGGCGGTGCGCGCGTTTCGCGCCGTGGGCGGCACGCCGCGCTTCATCGCGCGCGGCGAGGGGCCGTACCTGTGGGACGTCGAGGGCCGGCGCTACGTCGACTACCTCGGCTCGTGGGGGCCGCTGATCGTCGGGCACGCCCATCCGCTCGTGCTCGAGCGGGTGCGCGACGCGGCGGGCCGCGGCCTGTCCTACGGTGCGCCGAACGTGATGGAGACCGATCTCGCCGAGCGGATCTGCGCGCTCTACCCGCACGTGGAGCGGGTGCGATTCACCAGCTCCGGCACCGAGGCGGCGATGTCGGCGCTTCGGCTGGCGCGGGGGTGCACCGGCCGCACGAAGATCCTGAAGTTCGAGGGCTGCTATCACGGTACCGCGGACAGCCTGCTCGTGAAGGCGGGCAGCGGCGCGCTCGCGTTCGGCACGCCGAGTTCGGCCGGCGTGCCCGCCGACCTCGCCCGTCACACGCTGGTCGCGCAGTTCAACGACCTGTCCAGCGTCCAGGCGCTGTTCGACGCTCACCCGGGCGAGATCGCCTGCGTGATGATCGAGCCCGCGGCGGGCAACATGAACCTGATCCTGCCGCGTCCCGGATTCCTCGAGGGCCTGCGGGCGCTGTGCTCGAGTCACGGTACGCTGCTGATCTTCGACGAGGTGATGACCGGGTTCCGCGTCGCGCTGGGCGGGATGCAGCAGGTGAGCGGCGTGACCCCCGATCTGACCGCGTTCGGCAAGGTGATCGGCGGCGGCATGCCGGTGGGTGCGATCGGCGGGCCGGCCGTGGTGATGGAGCGCATGGCGCCGCTGGGCGACGTGTATCAGGCCGGAACGCTGTCGGGCAATCCGATCGCGATGGCGGCGGGCCTGGCTACGCTGGAGCTGATCTCCGAGCAGGGGTTCCACGAGCGGGTCGCGGCCCGGCTGGGGCGACTGGTCGCCGGCCTGCGCGAGACCGCACGCGCCGCGGGCGTGACCTTCTGCGCGCAGCACTGCGGAACGATGGCCGGCATGTACATGATGGCCGAGCCGCCGGGCAGTTTCGCCGAGGTGATGACCCAGGACGTCGAGCGCTTCAAGCGCTTCTACCACCGGATGCTCGAGGCCGGGGTCTACTTCCCGCCGTCGCCGGTCGAGGCGTTCTTCTTCTCCTCGGTGCATTCGGAGGAGGACGTCGACTTCACGATCGCGCGCGCGGCCGAGGCGTTCCGTGGGCTCTGACCCCCGAGGCGCTGCGGTCCCCGCGTGGGGTTCCGCGCTCGCCTTCGGCTGCGTGATCCTGCTGATCGCCAACGGGGCCCGCTCGTCCTGGGGGCTGTTCCTGCCGGAGATGACGGTCGCGCGGGGCTGGTCGCGCGAGACCTTCAGCCTCGCGGTCGCGATCCAGAACCTGGTCTGGGGCGCGGGTGCGATGGTGCTGGGCGCGCTCGCCGACCGGTTCGGCGCGATGCGTACGCTGATGCTCGGTGCGCTGCTGTACGCGGGTGGCTTCCTCGGACTGGCCTGGGCCACCTCGGCCCTGGGTCTGGCCATGACCGGCGGCGTGCTGGTCGGTCTGGGGATCGGCGGCACCGCCTTCGGCGTCGTGTTCGCCGCGCTCGGCAAGATGGTGCCGCCTGCGCGCCGCACCTGGGCGTTCGGCGTGTGCACGGCGTTCGGCTCGTTCGGACAGTTCCTGTTCCTGCCCGCCACCGCCGAGCTGATCCACTGGCTGGGCTGGCAGGGGGCGGTGTTCGCGCACGCACTCGCGGTCGCGCTGATCCTCCCGCTGGCGCTCGGGGTGCGCGGCGACCGGCAGGCCGCCGCGACCGCCTCCGGCTCGGCGAGCGTCGGGCAGGCGCTGCGCGAGGCGGTGCGCGACCGCAGCTTCCACCTGCTGTTCTGGGGCTTCTTCACCTGCGGGCTGCAGGTGGTGTTCATCGGGCTGCACCTGCCGGCCTATCTCGCCGACGCGGGCCTGCCGCTCGCGCTGGGCGCCCAGGCGGTCGCGATCGTCGGGCTCTTCAACGTGATCGGCTCGCTCGCCGCGGGCTGGCTCGGGGTGCGGTGGTCGAAGAAGTGGCTGCTGGCGGGCATCTACGTGGCGCGCTCGATCGTGATGATCGCCTTCCTCGCCGCCCCGCTGTCGGTCGCGTCGGTGTGGCTGTTCTCGGCCGCGATGGGGCTGCTGTGGCTGTCGACCGTGCCGCTCACCAACGGGCTGGTCGGTCAGATCTACGGCGTTCGCCACCTGGGGCTGCTCGGCGGCGCGGTCTTCTTCGGCCACCAGATCGGCAGCTTCCTCGGCGCGTGGCTCGGCGGGCGCATCTTCGACGCGACCGGGTCGTACGATGCGGCCTGGGCGCTGATGGTGGTGTTCGGCTTCGTCGCCGCGATCGTGCACGCGCCGATCCGCGAGCGGCCGCTCGCCGAACCGGCCGCGCGTCCCGCCTGACCCCCGCGGGCCGCGGCCGGCGCCCGCCGGTCAGTGCAGCGTGGGCCGATGCGCCGGGCGGCGCCCCCGGAAGACCGTCTGCATCACGCGGGCGGTGCCGAGGTTGACCAGGCCCTGGCTGAGCGCGTGCGACTCGTCCTCGACGATGTCCAGCGTGACGTCGGCACCGACCGCGCGCAAGCCGCGGAACGCGCGCTCGGCGTGCACCGCGGGCACCACGCTGTCGAACGCTCCGTGGATCAGGTGTACGGTCGCGGCCACGCGTTCGCCGTCGCGGATCGGCGATGCGAGGCGCGCCGCGTAGCCGACCACGATCATGGCCGGTGCGGGCTGGGCACGCGCGAGCTGCAGCGCCACGGTCGCGCCCTGGGCGACCCCCACCAGCACCGTACGCTGTGGCGCGAGCCCGTGGGTGCGCTGCAGCTGCGCGATCCGTCGCGCCACGCCCTCGACCGCGTCGGCGGTTCGCCACGCGCCGCGGGCGTCGCGCGCGCCCGTATCGAACCAGTCGCTGGACCCGCCCAATCCGAGCGGCCCCTGCAGCAGCACCGTGATCGCGCCCGGGAACCGCAGCTGCCAGGCCAGGGCGAGTGGGATCAGGTACTCCGGCGACGAGCCGGCGCCGTGCAGGAAGACCAGCAGGCGACGCGGAGCCGCATGCGAGATCGGCGGCAGTTCGAGCCATAGCTGGCGGCCGGACGGGTCGGACATCCGGCTAGAGTACCCGCCGGGCCGCGGCGTAGAACGCCGCGGCGATCGCCGCCGCGGCCGGCATCGTGAACACCCAGGTCCACACGAGGCGGCCCGCCAGCCCCCAGCGCGCCGCGGAGAACTTGCGCACCGAGGTCACGCCCACGACGCCGCCGGTGGTGGTCTGGCTGGCCGACACCGGAATGCCCGCGACCGCCGCCGCCGCCAGCACGGCGGCGGTCCCGGCCTCGGCCGAGAATCCGCCAGGCGGGCGCAGCGGCGTGAGCCTCAGGCCCATCGTGCGGACCATCCGCCAGCCGCCGTACAGCGTGCCCAGACCCAGCGCCAGGTGGGCCGACGGCACCACCCAGCCGGGCATCCGGTCCCAGGTCGCCGCGCCGCCGGCTGCCAGCAGCAGCCAGAGCATCCCGACGGTCTTCTGTGCGTCCGCCGCGCCTTGACCGAGCGCGCGCGCGGCCGACGACAGCAGCTGCATCCGACCGAACCCGCGTTCGACGCGCCGCGGCGAGCTCCGTGCGAACACCCAGGACACCGCGAGCAGCAGCGCGATGCCCGCGGCGGCGGCGGCCAGCGGCGCGAGCGCGACCGCGGCGGCGGCGGCCAGCACCCCCGGGCCGACCAGCGCCGACACCCCGGCGTGGGCGACTGCCGCCCCCGCGAGTCCGCCGATCAGCGCGTGCGACGCACTCGACGGCAGCCCGAACCAGCCGGTGCCCAGGTTCCACGCCAGCGCCGCGAGCAGCGCACCGAGCACGACCGCGAGGTCCACCGCGCCCGGGTCGACCAGGCCGCGCGCGACGGTCTCGGCCACCGCGAGCCCGAACACGGTCTGCGCGAGCACGACGAACGACGCCACCCACAGCACCGCCTGCGTCGGTCGCATCACGCCGGTCGACACCAGTGGCCCGATCGCGCCGGCCGCGTCGCTGTAGCCGTTCAGGAACCCGTACAGCAGCGCGATCCCCACCAGCAACCAGAGCACGCCCGCGCCGATCGTCGCCGTCTCCATCGCGATGCGAGCTGGCCGTCAGGCGTTCTCGAGCACCACGCCCTCGAGGATCTTCGCGACGTCCTTGCAGGTGTCGGTCAGGGTCTCGAGCTGCTCGTAGATCGCCTTGAGCTTGATGAGCTGACGCACGTCGGACTCGTCACGGAACAGCTTCGACATCGCCGCGCGCATCACCCGGTCGGCATCGGACTCGAGCTCGTCGATCTCTTCGCACAGCTTGAGGATCGCCCCGCCGTTCTCCATGTCCGACAGCATCGCCACCGCCGCCCGCACGCGCTCGCAGCACATCTGGCTCAGCGAGGCGAGCTGGATCGCCTCCTGGGTGACCGTGTGGATGTCGTACAGCATCACGCACTCGGCGATGTCCTGCGTGAGGTCGAGCACGTCGTCCATCCTGGAGATCAGCTGGTGGATGTCTTCGCGGTCGAAGGGGGTGACGAAGGTCTTGTGCAGCAGCGCCAGGGTCTCGTGCGTCACCCGGTCCGCCGAGGTCTCGATCTCGTCGATCGCGTCCAGCTCGCGCTGACGGGTCTTCGAGTCGTCGTAGTGCTGCATCAGGTGCAGCAGGTGGTGGGCCCCGTCGACGATCCGGTCGGCGTGCTGGTTGAACAGGTCGAAGAACCGGCCCTCGCGGGGCATCAGGCGACCGAGCATGGCGACCGTACGGATACTGGATGGACGAGCGTAGCAGAGAACCCCACGCCGCCGGCGGTTGCTCAGCGGCGCTTCACGGCGCGTCGCAGCCGCTTCAGATAGCGCTCGTTCGACGGCGGCTGGCCGTCGCGCTGCGCCTCCCAGACCGTCTCGGCGAGCGCATCCATCGCGCGGTGCGCAGCGTCGTGCTCATCGCCGGTCGTGCGCAGCAGCGCGGCCCAGGCGTCGCGGATGCCTGGAGGCTGGTCGATCTGCAGCTGCTCGACCAGCGACAGGTGCAGCGCGAGGTGCAGGAAGGGGTTGGTGCGCCCGGCCTCCGGCGGGAACTCCGCCTCGAGCGCCGATTCGGGGTCGTCGAGCAGCGCGTGGTACTCGGGGTGGCGGTCGATCCAGTCCGCCGCGATCGCCTGCAGCGGCTCCAGCGGCCGCCCGTCGCGGCGGCGGGCACGCGCGTCGCAGAAGAAGCGACGGACGTCGTCACGACCCGGGTTGAACACGCCGCCGTCCGGCCGGGGTGCCGCGGGCCGGGGCCGTGCCCGGAGCGGGAGTCTTGAGCCGATACGGGCACAGATCGGCGACCGGGCACCGCCAGCACTCCGGCGAGCGGGCCTTGCATACGTAGCGACCGTGCAGGATCAGCCAGTGGTGCGCGTCTTTCACGAACGGTTCGGGTACCGCCCTGGCCAGCCCGGTTTCGACCGCGAGCGGCGTGCGGCCGGGGGCGAGTTTCAGGCGGTTCGACACCCGGAAGATGTGCGTGTCCACCGCGATGGTCGGCTCGCCGAACGCGGTGTTGAGTACCACGTTCGCGGTCTTGCGGCCGACGCCGGGCAGCCGCTCTAGCGCGGCGCGCTCGCGCGGCACCTCGCCGCCGTGCTCGTCGACCAGAATCCGGCACGCCGCGACCAGATGCTTGGCCTTGGAGCGGTACAGGCCGATGTGCCGCAGGTACGGCTCGAGCCCATCGGCACCGAGCGCCAGGATGCGCTGCGGGGTGTTGGCGACCGGAAACAGCCGGCGGGTCGCCGCGTTGACGCTGCGGTCGGTTGCCTGCGCAGACAGCAGCACCGCGGCGAGCAGCTCGAACGGGGTCGTGTACTCGAGCTCGGTGGTGGGCGCGGGATTGGCCGCACGCATCCGGCTGAAGAGCTCGATCCGATCGGCGCGTTTCATCGCGCCGCCTCGCGCCGCGCGCGTGCACGAGCGATCGCCGCCGCGACCGTGGCCCGCCGGCGCGCCGCGACGAGATCCCGATCCGTCGCCGCACCGGCATCCGAGGCCGGCCCGTCGTCCGCGCGCGCGGCGAGGGCGTCGTGGGGCTGCGGCGCCCCAGGCTGCGGATGGGAGGGGGCCGGCTCGCGTCCGACCCGCGACAGGCGCGCCAGCCGACGGGCCCGTGCCTCGTGCCGTGTGCGCGCCGCGTCGGCGTCGGCGCGGCTCCATCCGGCCAGCGCCAGCGGCGGCGGCTCCATCACGATGCAGTCCACCGGGCAGGGCGCGACGCACAGGTCGCATCCGGTGCACAGTTCCGGGATCACCGCGTGAAGCCGCTTCGGTGCGCCCGCGATCGCGTCGACCGGGCACGCTTCGATGCACTTCGTGCAGCCGATGCACAGCTCGCCGACGATGCGCGCGATGCGCCGTGGCGCCTCGGCACCGCAGGTCGGGTCGAGCGGGCCGGCCTCGCGGCCGGTGATGCCGGCGAGCAGCGCGATCCCGGCACGACCCCCTGGCGGACAGCGGTCGATCGGCGCGCCGTCGAGAACGATCGCCCGCGCATACGGGCGGCAGCCGCCGTGGCCGCACTTCGTGCACTGGGTCTGCGGGAGCAGCGCGTCCACCGCCTCGACCCGCAGGTCGTCGCGGAGCGCGTCGTCCCCGGGGGCGGCCGGGCGGAGCGGTGCTGCGGTGGGGCTCAGGCGTATTCGCGAATGAACGCGCGGATCTTCGGCGCGATGATCTCACGCCAGCGACGCCCGCTGAAGATGCCGTAGTGCCCGGCGCCCTGAGCGACCATCTGCCGCTTCATCGAGCCGGGCAGTCGGCTGCACAGGTCGAGCGCGGCGCTGGTCTGGCCGACGCCCGAGATGTCGTCGAGTTCGCCCTCGATCGTGAACAGCGGCACGCGGCGAATGTCCTGCGGGGCGACCCGCATCTCTCGGCCCTCGAAAGGCAGCGTCCAGGCGCCCAGCGGCAGGCGGAACTCCTGGAATACGGTCCGGATGGTCTCGAGGTAGTACTCGGCCGGCAGGTCGAGCACCGCGTTGTATTCATCATAGAAGCGACGATGGCTCTCGGCGTCCTCGTCGTCGCCGCGAACCAGGTTCATGTAGAAGTCCCAGTGGGACTCGGCATGACGGTTCGGGTTCATGGCGACGAATCCCGCGTGCTGCAGGAAGCCCGGATAGACCAGGCGCCCCGCGCCCGGGTATTTCCCCGGCACACGGTGGACGACCGTACGTTCGAACCAGCTGAAGGTCTTCTGCACCGCCAGCGTGTTGACCTGGGTCGGGCTGCAGCGCGGGTCGATCGGCCCGCCCATCATGGTCATGGTCCGCGGCTGCTTCGGATCGTCGAGGGTCGCCATCAGCGAAACCGCGGCCAGGACCGGGACCGTCGGCTGGCACACCGAGATCAGGTGCACCTTCGGCCCGAGATGGCGGATGAACTCGACCGCGTAGGCGACGTAGTCGTGCAGGTGGAATGGGCCCTGGGCGAGCGGAACCATCCGCGCGTCCAGCCATTCGGTCACGTAGACCTCGTGATCCGGCAGCAGCGTCCGGACGGTGTCGCGCAGCAGCGTCGCGTGGTGCCCGGATAACGGCGCGAACATCAGCACCACCGGGTCGGCCGGCCGGCTGGCGAGGGCGCGCGGCATCAGACGCTCGAACTTCAGCAGCCGGCAAAACGGCTTGGAGAGCTCGATGCGTTCGACGACCGACACCTCGTGGCCGTCGATCGTCGTGCTGGTGAGGCCCCAGGGCGGCTTCTCGTATTCCTTGCCCAGTCGGTGCAGCAGCTCGAATCCCGCGGCGACGCGCTGAGCGAACGGAGCGTAGGCGTACGGGCTGTACGGGTTGCTGTACAGCTGGCTCATCGTATCGGCCCAGTTCGACAGCGGATTCAGCACCGCGCGCTGGGCTTCACGGACCTGATAGAGCACCGGGGCTCCTCGGCGATACTAAAGACGCGCCGATTATCGGGGTGCTCCCGCGATTGTGCAATGCACCATCGCCGAAGGTGTTCCGATCGGGCCACCTGGCGCGCCGAGCGGCGCAGAAAGCGTGCGGCCGGCGCGACGCGATCGGGCGGCGCGACGCCCCGGAGCCGGATCCGCCGGCCTCAGGCGGCGCCGGCCGAAGGCAGGCACGCTCGCACCCAGGCCGAGGTCAGCCGCTCCTGCAGCCCGTTCTGCCGCAGCCGCGCATCGAGCGCATCGAAGTCGACCCAGTCGAGGGGCTGGTCCTGGTTCACGCAGGAGAACACCAGCCGGGTGCGGCCGGTGAGCGGGTCGCGCTGAGGCTGCAGGCACTGGGCGCAGATCTCCTTCATCATGCACTGCATCGGCGAGTTGATCGAGCCGATCGCCACGTGGCCTGGCTTCAGGTGGGCGGCGAGGACGCCGTGGCGGGCGCGGGCGACCGCGCCCATCATCCGGTCCGAGCCGATCGCGACCAGCCGGTCGGCGTCGGCCAGGCGCAGCGGCCGGTCGGGCGAGTCGGTCCGCCCGGGCGGCGCGGGGAGCGGCGCGCCCTCGGCCCAGGCCCGCATCGCCTCGACGATGTTGCCGACGAACGCGCGGTCCTGCGGCCGCCCGGGCACGAACCCCGGAGACTGGTCGCAGCACCACACGACCACGTCGGCGGCCGCCTCGATGTCGGCGACCTTGTAGCGATCGATCGCCTGCCGGTAGCCCGCGAAGTACAGGACCTTGCATCCGCGGGCCCGCATCGCCGCGCCGATCGAGAACAGCACCGCATTGCCCAGCCCGCCGCCGGCCAGGACCACGGTCTCGGCCGACGGGATCTCGGTGGGCGCCCCGGTCGGGCCCATCAGCACCACCGGCTCACCGGGGCGCAGCAGACGGCACAGGTCCGACGAGCCGCCCATCTCGAGCACGATGGTCGACACCAGACCCTGCGCGCGGTCGACCCAGGCGCCGGTCAGCGCGAGGTTCTCCATCACGAGGCGGGTCGGCAGGCCCCCCGGGCCCGCGACCCGGACGGCCTGGGACTCCAGGTTCTGCAGCCGGTAGAACTGGCCCGGCTCGAAGCGTCGCGCCGCCATCGGCGCATGCACCACCACGTCGACGATCGTCGGCGCGAGGCGATCGACCCGGACCACACGTGCGCGCAGCAGCGCATCCAGGCGCGCGAAGAACTCGGCGGTCGGCGCCGGATCCGTCGGCGGCCGGTCCGCCAGCACCCGCGACACCACGGGCCAGCCCTGCTTGGCCGAGGCCATCGCCTTGACCACGTTGCCGGCCCAGCTCGGGTGGACGTCGCCGAAGAACGAGATCCAGCGCCCGCCGGGCTCCCCGTGCATCAGCACGCGCGGCTCCCCGGGCTTGGCCAGTCCCTGGGGCGGGCGCACCGGATGCCCGGAGTCGTCCAGCGCGCGGAACCACTTGCCGTCGAGCACCGCGTGCTGCGGCGACTCGCGAGCGAGCACCGTGTTCGGCTGGGTGCCGGCCGCGACGAACACCGTTCGGGCGGGCAGCACCACGTCGCCCTCGGTGACGAAGGCGCCGTCGTCGGTGCGGCGCAGCCGGGCGAACGCGATCGCACGCACCGCGCCGCGAGCGTCGACCTCGACCCGCGATGGTCCCAGGCACTCGGCGAAGCGGATGCCCTCCTCGAGGGCCTGCTCCAGCTCCTCGTGGTTCAGCGTATACGACGGGCTGTCGACCAGCCGTCGCCGGTACGCGATCGTCGAGCCGCCCCAGGCGTCGAGCAGCTCGAGGATTCGTGCGGGCCGCGCCTCGGCGCGAGCGGCAGCCCGCTCGGCGCGGATCGCGCGGGCATGAGCCAGGAACTCGTCGGCGATCTCGCGATCCTCGTCGCTCCAGCGCTCGCGCACCGCCGCCTCGCCGATCGACGCGGCGAGCGCCTCGTGGCGCGCGAGGAACTTCTCGACCTGCACCACGTAGTAGGCGAGCGATTCGGTCGCGGTGTCGACCGCGGTCAGCCCGCCGCCCACGACGACCACCGGCAGGCGCACCTGCATGTTCGCGACCGACTCGGTACGCGCCGCGCCGGTCAGCTGCAGCGCCATCAGGAAGTCGCTCGCGGTGCGTACGCCGCGCGCTAGGCCGTTGGGCACGTCCAGCGTCGTCGGCCGCCCGGCGCCGATCGCGAGCGCGACGTGGTCGAAGCCGAGCGCCCACGCGTCATCGACCGTCAGCGTGCCGCCAAAGCGCACGCCGCCGATCAGCGAGAAGGTTTCGCGGCGCTCGAGCAGCAGCCGCACGAGCTTCAGGAAGTTCTTGTCCCAGCGCACGGTGATGCCGTACTCGGCCACGCCGCCGAAGCCGGCCATCGTGCGGTCGTCCAGCGGCTCGGAGAGGGTGGCGACGTCGCGCACCGGCTCGAACGCGCAGCGTCCGCCGTCGGGCGACACCCCCGCGAGCGGGCCCGGCAGCGGCTCGATCTTCAGGCCGTCGATCGCGACCACCGCGTGACCGTCGTTGAGCAGGTGATGGGCGAGCGTGAAGCCGGCCGGCCCCGCGCCGACCACCAGCACCTTGCGTCCGCTGTGCGGCGCGGGCAGCGGGCGGCGCAGGTTCATCGGGTTCCAGCGCGTGAGCAGCGCGTAGATCTCGAACCCCCAGGGCAGGCCGAGCACGTCCTTCAGCGTGCGGGTCTCGGCCTGCGGGATGTCCACCGGCGTCTGCTTCTGGTAAATGCAGCCCTTCATGCAGTCGTTGCAGATCCGGTGGCCGGTGGCCGCGACCATCGGGTTGTCGACGACGATCATCGCGAGCGCGGACACCGCGAGACCGTCGTTCTTCAGCGTGTGGAACTCCGAAATGCGCTCCGACAGCGGGCAGCCGGTCAGCGGCGCACCGAAGGGCGAGGGCTTGAACCGCGGCGCGCCGTCGTCCCCGTCGCGTTCACGAAAGCCCTTGGAGCACGAGTCCTTGCCCTGTTTGTGGCACAGGATGCAGTAGTGCGTCTGGTCGAGCGCTCCGCGCAGGTCGGTGCCCGGGTCGGTCAGCGCGAACGGTTCACGGGTGTGATCCAGCCGTCTTCGGATGTGCTCGGGGCGGATCGTGGTCACGCGCACGCCGTCGGCGGTGGTCATGGCCCTCGCGTGCTGCAGCAGATCAGCGGGGTCGACCTTGCCGGGCTGCCGGAACAGCACGCCCTCGCCGTGCCGGCGCCGGCCGGCGTCGGTGCTCGCCGCCCAGGCCGCGTAGTGCAGCGCGTCGTCCAGCGCCGCCCGGTGCGCGTCCTCGTCGGCCTGCCAGGCGAGCACCCCGCGCGCGAAGGCCAGTTCGTCGAAGTCGTCCTGCGCGACCCGCTCGCCGAGGGATCGCAGCGCCGCGCACAGCCGCAGGCGCGCTGCGTCGGCGTCGAAGGTCTCGAGCGCCTGCGGGCCGACGCGCAGCAGCGCCTGGCGCTTGACGAACTTCCACTTCGCGCGATAGAGCGGCTCGAGCGCGGTGTGCTCGGTGCGCAGTGCCGCCAGTTCATCCTCGATGCCGAACAGCCGGGCGACGAACGCTTCGAGCGCCGGTGCGCAGGCGATCAGCAGCGCGGCCTCGCCTTTGGCGTCGAGCGACTCGGGCGATGCCCGCGCAGCCCGGTACCGTGCGCCGAGCGCCGCGTCGCTCGCGTCGAGGAACCGGAGCCAGCTGGCGTCGAGGGCGGCCAGCCCTTCGCGGCGGTGCAGGTCCTCGAACGACAGGCCGTCGGCAAGCGCCAGCACACCGCCCGGGTCGGCGGCGAACGCGGGCTCGGCGCCAGCCATCGCGGATCAGCGCTGCAGATGCTGCAGCTTGTCCTTCACGTCCTTCCAGTCGTCGGCGTCGCCCGGCGCGGGTTTCGTGCGGGTGATGCTCGGCCAGGTCTTGCACAGCTCAGCGTTCAGCGCAACGAAGTGCTGCTGCTCAGCCGGCACGTCCTCTTCGGCCTTGATCGCCTCGACCGGGCACTCCGGGATGCAGACCGCGCAGTCGATGCATTCGTCCGGGTCGATGACCAGCATGTTCGGCCCCTCGCGGAAGCAATCGACCGGACAGACGTCGACGCAGTCGGTGTACTTGCAGCGGATGCAGGACTCGGTGACGATGTGTGGCATGTCGCGTCCGGACGGGGCCTTCGGTACGGGCTGCTCGCGGGCAGCCGATTGACTGGGATTCTAGCGTGGAGTAGCGTGTCCCTCCAAGGTGAGTGAAGCGTTCGCTTCATTGGGGAGGGGGGGTGTACCGGCGTCCCGACGACCTCGGCGAAGCGTTGTGGTGGCTCGCCTCAGAGCGCCCCGCGGTGCTCGCCGGCGGCACCGATTTCTATCCCGCACGGGTCGACCGGCCGCCCGACCCGCGAGTGCTCGATCTCAGCCGCATTGCCGAGATGCGCGGGATCGCGCCCGTGGCGTCCGGATGGCGGATCGGTGCGCTCGCCACCTGGACCGAGATCGCGACCGCGGCGTTGCCGCCATGGATGGCCGCGCTGCAGCGGGCCGCGCGCGAGGTCGGCGGCCCGCAGACCCAGAACCGCGGAACGCTGGGCGGCAACCTGTGCAACGCCTCGCCCGCGGCCGACGGCGTGCCGGTGCTGCTCGCGCTGGATGCGCAGGTGGAACTCGCCGCGCCTGCCGGCCGGCGCAGGCTGCCGCTCGCCGACTTCGTGCTCGGGCCGCGTCGCACGGCGCGAGCGACCGACGAGCTGCTGGTCGCGGTGCACCTGCCCGACCGGCCGGCGGGCGCGCGCTCGGCATTCGTCAAGCTCGGCCACCGGCGCTATCTCGTGATCTCGGTCGCGATGGTCGCGGCGGTGCTCGACCTGGACGCATCGGGGCGGGTCGCCTCGGCGGCCGTGGCGGTGGGGGCGTGCTCGCCGGTGGCGCGACGACTGCACGCGCTCGAGCGGCTGCTGACGGGCGCGCCGTGCACGTCGGTCGCCGCGCTCGCGGGCGACGCGCTCGAGCGCGAGGCCGATCGGCTGCTGTCGCCGCTGTCGCCGATCGACGACGTGCGGGGCACGGCCGCGTACCGGCGCGACGCGGTGGCAACCCTGGTCGTGCGGTCGCTGCGCGAGGCCGCGGCGTGAGCGCGCCGCTCGGCAGCGGCGTCGCGACCGCGACCGGCGACGGCGCGCAGCCCCACGCACCGGGCCGCGCCGGTCGCGTCACCGTCAACGGCGTCGCCCGTCCGATGCCGCTGCGGCCGGCTCGCCGGCTCGCCGACTGGCTGCGCGACGACCTCGGCCTCACCGGCACGAAGCTCGGCTGCAGCGCGGGCGACTGCGGCGCCTGCACGGTGCTGCTCGACGGCGCGCAGGCCTGCGCGTGCATCGTTGCGGTGGGCCAGTGCGACGGGGTCGAGGTGACCACGGTCGAGGGGCTGGCGCCCGACGGCGTCCCGAGCCCGCTGCAGCGCGCGTTCGTCGCCCATGGCGCGGCCCAGTGCGGCATCTGCACGCCGGGCATGCTGATGGCCGCCACCGATCTGCTGCAGCGCTGCCCCGCGCCCAGCGAGGCGCAGGTGCTGGACGCACTCGCCGGCGTGCTGTGCCGCTGCACCGGCTACCGGATGATCGTGGCCGCGGTGCTCGCGGCCGCGCGCGGCGATCCCGACGCGACCGCGCAGACCGCCCCCGCGGCCGGACGTGCGGTCGGCGCGCGCCTGCCTCGGCTGGACGGGCCCGCGAAGGTGGACGGGACCGAGGCGTTCGGTGCCGATCGGGCGCCGGCCGACGCGCTGTGGCTGCGGGTGGTGCGCTCGCCGCACCCGCATGCCGCGGTCCGCTTCGCCGACCTCGACGCGTTCGTCGCATCGCATCCGGGGATCGCCGGCGTGGTGCGTGCGCAGGACGTCCCGAACAACCGCTTTGCGATCTTCCCGGATCTGCGCGATCAGCCCGCGATCGCCGACGGCATCGCCCGCTTCGTCGGCGAGGCGGTGCTGGTGCTCGCCGGCGAGCGCGACGCGCTGGAGGCGATCGACCCGCGCGAGCTGCCGGTGCGGTTCGAGCCGCTAGCACCGTTGCACGTGCCCGCCGAGGCGCTTGCCGAGGGCGCGCCGCCGATCCAGTCCCGGTCCCCGGACAACGTGCTGTGCTGCGGTCGGGTGGTGCGCGGCGACGTCGACGCCGCGCTCGCCGGCGCGGTGCGCCGGCTGACGCTGCGGATGACCACGTCGCACGTCGAGCACGCGTACATCGAGCCCGAGGCGGGCTGGGCACGCTGGACCGAAACGCCCGACGGGCCGTCGGTGGAGGTCTTCGCGTGCACCCAGACGCCGTACATGGACCGTGACGAGATCGCGTTCATGTTCGACCTGGCGCCCGAGCGGGTGCGCATCGTGCCCTCGGCGGTCGGCGGCGGTTTCGGCGGCAAGCTCGACCTGTCGGTCCAGCCGCTGCTGGTCGCGGCCGCGCGCCGCTTCGGTCGCCCGGCCCGCATCGTGTTCAGCCGGCCGGAGTCGATGGTGTCGACCACCAAGCGGCACCCGGCCGACATGACCGCCACCCTCGGGCTCGACCGGCAGGGCCGACCGGTGGCCTACGACTTCGCCGCGGATTTCGACACCGGGCCGTACGCGTCCTGGGGTCCGACGGTCGCCAACCGCGTGCCGATCCATGCGAGCGGGCCGTATCGGATCGATGCCGTACGCGCGAGGACCCGCGCGGTGCACACGCACGGACCGGTCGCAGGCGCGTTCCGCGGCTTCGGGGTGCCTCAGTCGACCGCGCTGGTCGAGGCGCTGATCGATGAACTGCTGATCGCCACCGGCGACGATCCGCTCGAGTGGCGATTCGAGCACGCGCTGCGCGCCGGCGACATGACGCCGACCGGGCAGCGGCTGCAGGCGAGCGTCGGACTGCGACAGTGCCTGGCCGCGTTGCGCCCGGCGTGGCGCGGCGCGCGGCAGGCCGCGGCCCGCTTCAACCGCGCTCCGCGCGAGCCGTACCTGCGCCGCGGCGCGGGCATCGCGTGTCTGTGGTACGGGATCGGCAACACGGTGATCGCGAACCCGTCGACGATGACCGTCGGCTTGCGCCGCGACGGTCGCTTCGTGCTGTTCAACGGCGCGGTCGACATCGGGCAGGGCACCTACACGATCCTGCCCCAGATCGTCGCCGATGCGCTCGGCGTGCCGGTCGGCTGCATCGAGCAGGTGCGCGCGGACACCGCACTCACCGAGGACGCAGGCAAGAGTTCGGCATCCCGGCAGACCTTCGTGTCGGGCAACGCCGCGCGGGCGGCCGGCGTCGACCTGCGCCGGCGGCTCGCGCGGCTCGCCGGCGCGCCGGAAGACCGGCTCGACGACGTGCGGCTCGCCCCCCGGGATGCCGGGCTGGACGTGCAGCTCGACGGCCGTTCGCTCGCGCTGTCGCTGCCGGACCTGCAGGCGGACGCCGGCGGAGTCGTGGCGCTGGGCCGCGGCCGCTTCGATCCGCCCACGGTACCGCTGGACGCCGACGGCCAGGGCGTGCCCTACGCGACCTACGGGTTCGCCGCCCAGTTCGCCGAGGTCGAGGTCGACCTCGCGCTGGGCACGGTGCGGGTGACGTCGGTGCATGCGGCCCACGACGTCGGCCGCGCGGTGAATCCCACGCAGGTCGAGGGCCAGATCCACGGCGGGATCGTTCAGGGGCTCGGTATGGCGCTGATGGAGGAGTACCACGCCGGCCGCACCGACAACCTGCACGACTACCTGATTCCGACCGTGGGCGACGTGCCGCCGATCCACGTCCACCTGATCGAGGACCCGGAGCCGCTCGGACCGTGGGGTGCCAAGGGCGTGGGCGAGCCCGCGCTGATCGCCACCGCGCCGGCGATCCTGAACGCGGTGCGCGCGGCCACCGGCGTGCGGCCGTCCCACCTGCCGGCCACGCCCGACCGGCTGCGTGCGGCGCTGCGGGCGGCCGGGGTGACGCGATGAGACACCCTGTGTCAACCCCCCGTCGATTGAACGGCAAGCCGAGCGCTGTTGTGGAGGGCTGGGTCGTAGGGTTTGCGGTCGGTCCAGGCGCGCCAGATCACGCGAATCCAGGCGCGG